>Ga0208361_1000071_pt1 | contig 38689 bp, 36 predicted proteins | sample LakMenEpi05Aug10_FD_150670 | JGI IMG/M metagenome (GOLD analysis project Ga0208361, IMG submission 150670) | Freshwater microbial communities from Lake Mendota, WI - 05AUG2010 deep hole epilimnion (SPAdes) | ecosystem: Environmental > Aquatic > Freshwater > Lake > Epilimnion/Euphotic zone ... | reverse complement strand
CCCCATGCCCCGGCAATCAGGAGGACGGCTTCTGCGGCTCTGGATCGCGGAAAAACCGGTTTCCGGGTGCCAGTCCGACCAGCGGTCTGGAGCAGTTCATTCCGCTAGTTGCGGACGGCCTCGCTCCCATTCCGCGACTTCAGCCTCTCCTCCGCCGTCACCTCCGCGACTCCCGCCAATGCCAGCACCGACTCAATCGTCCGCACCCGCTCCTGCATCGAAAGCGACTCGACCGGGATGTATGGAACAGAGAACATCTCCAGCAGCAATTTCACCATTCCATCGATGCGCACCACCTCTTCCCACTCCAAACCAGCGCGCACTCCATCCGCGACCACCAACTCCCGGTGAGGGCGCAGGTACAAAACCAGTCCGCTGCGCACGGACTCCATGTAGCGCGCCAGCCGCGGATCGGTCGCGATCTTGCCCAGGATCGTCGAGTGGTGACCGGCGTAGGCCAGGTTGCAGAACGCGCGGTCCGAGACAAACGAGCCCTGCTGCTGGCTCTCCGCCTCGAGTTGACGCTCGAAGACCTGCTCCTGGTAGTGATTGACCAGAGCGATGTCCGAACGCAAGGAGTCCAGCCGCGCTTCCATCTCCGCCAGCACTCCGCGCGCCACTTCCGAGATCATTGGAATGCCGTAGCGGTCGCGGATGTGGCGAGCGAGGGTGGTCTTGCCGGTCGCATGGGCTCCGACGAGGTAGATACGCAGGGGGGACTTCATACCCCGGATAAGCTAGGGGCTGTTGCTCGGATTGCCACAGGCCACAAGGGATTGTGGATAACTGGGGCTTGTCGCCTGCCTTTCCGGGTTGGAGGATGACGGCATGGTGCCCGAGGTGCGGATTCGCAAGAAAAGCAAACTGCTATGGATCGGTCTGGCATTCGTGCTGCTGCTCGCACTGCTGGTGGCCTTCCTGCCCAGCCTCGCGGGTGGTCTGGTCGCCAGCCGGGTCGAGGCCGGTTTTGCGGAGCGCTTCGAGGGTCGGCTCCAACTGGGCTCGATCCACCTCGCCTGGCGCGAGCGTCAGCGCGTCGAAAGCGCGCAGCTCTTCGCTCCGGATGGGCAGCTGGTCGCGCAGCTCTCGCTGGAACTGCCCTCGATCCTCGAACTGGCCCGCAGCGGCGGCACGCGGCTGGGCCTCTTCACCGCCCAGCTCGATGCTCGTCTGGTCGCCGATGAGCAGGGTTCCACCAATCTGCAACGCGCGCTCGCGCCGCGTGCCCTTCCAGCCGCGCCAGAGGAACCGGCAAGCGGGGGCGAGCCCTTGGATCCCGCGCAGCTCGAATTCGAGTTCGTCTTGCAGGCTCCGCGCCTGGCGTGGTCGGACGCGACCACGCGCGCAGCCGGAGCCGATTTCGAGATCTCGGATCTGTGGCTGCGCATCCGGGCGGAGCGGGGCAAGGCTCTCGATCTGGAACTGCGCGGAGCCATCGGTGGCTCGGGCGTGCTGCAGGGACGTGCGCAGATCGAGGGTCTCAGCACCGACCTTCGTCGGCCGTTTGCGCGCGCCACGGCGCTGTTCGATGTGCAAGGTCTAGCTTGCGGACTGGTCGACGGCCTCGCGCAAACCAACGGCGAGCTGACCGCACTGATCGGTGCTTCGGCGGATCTCTCGCTGGCGCTGGATGTCACGGGCCTGGAGAGCGGCAGCGCCAAGCTCGGGCTCGCCGGCCAGCGCGCCCAGCTGCAACTGGCTTTGAGCCTGCAGGATCGAATTCTGCGTTTGGAAGGGGAACGCGGCGCGGAACTCAACATGGGCCTTCCGCTCGCGTATCTGAAGCGCGAACTGGCCCCTTACCTGCCACCTGGCTGCGCGATCGACTCCACGGAAACCGACCTGCGGGTGACCGTGCGCCTTCCGAAGTTCGAAACGCGGCTCGATCTGCCCGCTCAATCCAGCGCTGCGGATTGGTCGCGCTTCGCCGCACAGGTACAGGCGCAGCTACAGGTGGCGATCCCGGGCCCGTTGAGCTTCGTCGCGCCAGCGTTGTCACAGGCCAATCTCCGTCCAATTGCCCGCGATCTGATGCTGCGTGGGAGCCTCTCCCCGGGCAAACCGACGGAGCTGGGCCTCTCGATGCTGCTTGACACCGGTTCGGCGGGCACGCTGAAGTTCAACGCTGCACTGCCCGAGCTGTTCGATGCGCTCGCTCAGGGGCGCGAGCCCACAGCCGATCTGCGCCTCGAGGTCACCGACCTCTCCAACGCTTTTCTCGAAGCGCTGGCCGGACAGGGCGAGTTCCTGACTTCGGGCATCGGCCAGGCGCTCGACATTGACGTCAGCGCCCGATCCGCCAGCAAATCCGGCGCCGATCTCGCCGTCTCCGTGCGTTCGGCACGTTTCGATCTGCAGACGCGTGGCCGCTGGACGCCCGAGCGCTTCACGGCCGCAGGCGAGGACGGGGTGGATCTCCTGTTCAACCCGGAGCCTCAGTGGTGGTCGCGCCTTGCGCCTCTGGAAATCGCGGGTCATCCGCTCGAGTTTCTGTCGGGTCGACTGAGGATCAAGCTCCGCAGCCTCGAAGTTCCGCTGGATTTCGCCGACGTGCGGGCGCTCGAGTCCGGGCTCTCCGCGTCGTTGCAGGCAGATTTGCCGGGCATCGCTCTGCGCGGCAAGGATGCGGCTATGGGTCTGCACGCGCCCAAGCTCCATCTCTCGGTCGCACGCGGCGGCACCGTCGCCATGAAGCTCGAATCGAAGCTCGCGGCGGCCGGACCCTCGCGGGTGGATCTGCTGGCGGAGCTGAAGGGCTGGAGCGGACTTCTCGACGGCAGGATCCCCTCGTGGAATGCGGACTTCGCGCTGGATGAACTCGATCTCGCCGCTGTGCAGTCGTTCACAGGCCTGGATCTGGCGCTCGTGCAGCGACTGGGCGAGCGAGCCGATCTGCGCGTGCGTGCCGATCAGCTCGACGAGCAAGGCGGCAAGCTGTTCGTGAGCGCGCAGAGCCCCAAGTGGAAGCTCGATCTGGAGGCCAGCGGTGCAGACCGCCGTTTCCAGCTGCAGGCCGGTCTCGAAGGACTGCTCACGCAGTCCGATCTGGAGGCCGAATGCGCGCGTTTCGCTCCATCCGATCTGCAGCTGTCCCTGCTCGATCCGACGCCCTTCGCGCTGCGAATCGAATCGGCACAGGTGCGCTTGCCCGAGCGCGAACACATGGCCGAACCCAAGGCGTGGATGGATCAGCTCGCCGTGCGCGCGCAACTCGCCATGCCCGCGATCCGGCTGGCAGCCCCCGCGCTGGAATCGCTCGGACTGGAGCCCTCCATCCGCCTCCATCAGGCTGCCTTGGTACTCAGCCAGGGAAACGCCGATCTCCAGCTCGATTGCGAGATCAGGGAAGGTGGCGGCAAGTACGCCGCGCTCGCAGGCACGCAGTTCGCGCTGCGCGCGCGAGCCGACGGCTGGCTCGAGCAGCAGCGCTTCGACCTCGATCTCAGCTCGGAACGCATGCGCCTGGCGCTGCGCGGAACACACCGCGATCGCCGCATCGAACTGCCGGGCGAAGGTCTGTCGCTGAAATGGAGCCCGGATCCTGCCCGGGCCCGCGAGGAACTGCAGGCGCTGCTTCCCGAATCGCTGGCTGTGGAGTTCCTGCAACCGGATAACAGCAGCATGTCCGTTGAGGCCCGCGATTTCGCGGCCCGAATGCCGGCGGAAGGGGAGACTTGGTGGATGGGGCTAGGAGGCGAGCTGCTGGCGGAGCTCCCGGGACTCGTCGTGCGGCTGGGAGGCGAAACCGCCGTGCCTTTCGTGCTCGCCAGCGCCCGGCTCAGCACCCGTCTCGACGGACAGATGCGCTTCGATGCGCGCCTCAAGCCGGATGGCAGCGGTTCGCTGGTCGTGGAGGCCTCGCCAAGGGCACCGCTGGAGACCGCGCTGCGCGATCTGGGTCCTTTTCAGCTTTCGATTGCCGGCTCCGCAATTCCTCTCGGGGCGCTCGACGCTCTGGTCACGCCCGCAGGTCTGCTGACCGAGATGCTGGGCAGTGAAGTCGAGCTCAAGCTCGAGAGTCCAAGCTGGTCGCTGGCGAGTTCCGAGGTCAAGGGGTGGGTGCGTTCGCCGAGCTTCGCGGTGGAGCTGGAGGGCGTGGTCGGCAAGGAGGGCCTGCGCGTGACACGCCAGAGTGGAGTCACGGCCAGCTTCGGGCTGGGCCCGCTCAGCTCCGAGCGCTTCCTCGGAGGTGTGCTGCCGATGCTCTGTGCCGTGCAGAAACCCTCGGAGGCGAAGCCCGCCCGCCTGGCCGTGAACAAGCTCGAGTTTCCGCTAGGAGACGATCTTTCCAAGCTGGACGCCGATCTCACGCTGGAACTGGGCGAGATTCAGTACGCGTGGCTTCCCGGACTCGCCGAGGCGCTCGGCTCGGGCGCTACGGCCGAGCGCACGCGGCTGGCCTCCTTCCCGATCCGCATCCAGCAGGGTGTCGTGCGCTACGAGCAACTGCCGCTGAAGCTGGCCGGCAGGGAAATCATGTTCAACGGCAGTTACCAGCTGGTCGACCAGAAGATGGCCCTGAGCTTCTCGGTTCCGCTGGAGATCCTCGGCAAGAAGGTCAGCAAGGAGCTGGAAAAGGCGCGCGATTTTCTCGACCCCAAGCTGGTCGTTCCATTGGAGATCCGCGGCACGCCGAGTTCTCCCAAGCTCTCTCTGGGAAAGGGCTTTCTCGAGAGCGTCGTCAAGAAAGCGCTCGAGAAACAGCTTCAGAAGGGGCTCGAGAGCCTCTTCAGCGACGAGGAGAAGAAACCCAAAAAGCCCTGAGTCCTCGGGCTAGTCGATCAAGGGCGCGACCTTGCGGCCGAGCTTCTCGGAGACGACCAGGCTGATGCGGGCGAACAACTCGACGCCTTCCTTGTCATCGATCCAGGCCTCACGCCCGGTGTCGTAGTTGAAGTGCCATGCTCGCGCACCCGCGGCGAACCACATCTGATGCGCCGCGGTCTGACGGTTCAGCACAAAGCGCCTTCCATCGGAGAAAACCAGCGTCACGACACCGTCCATCGTGGCGTAGTCGAGCTCATCGGGGTCGAAGGACTCGAGCCAGTCAGCGACCCGATCGAGGCACTCCCCGGCGCGTTTTTGGAACTCCTGCGTCTCCATGTGGACGCAGAGTCTAGCGTGCGGAGCGGCTGGAGTCAGCGCGCCGAAGACGGGCGTGCAGGGGCCAGCGCGACCCGCACACGCTCGCACAGGGTCGCGAGCGGAAAGGGCTTGATCAGGCAGTCCGTAGCGCCGGTGGAGATGGCCCGCAGGGTATCCGTCTCTTGCGCCCGGGCGGTCACCAGAATTACCGGGATCTCGCGGGTCGAGGGCTCCCCGCGCAGCCGCTCGAGCACCTCCAGCCCGTCCATGCCCGGGAGCATCCAATCGAGGACGATCAGGTCGGGTCGACAGCCGCGGGCAATGGCGAGGCCGACATTGCCGTCGACGGCGGTCTCGACGGCGAAACCATCACCGAGGAGCGTGCGCTCCATGAGGAACAGGAGATCGATCTCGTCCTCGATGATCAGGACGCATTGTTTCGGCGGAACGTTCACGACCACCTTCTCGGCCATCACCGTCAAGTGACAGCCGAAACAGCGTCAAGAGTGGGTCAAGCTCACTCCAGTCCCATGTTCGCGACACCGTCCTCGTCGAAGCCGAGCAGGTGTCCGATCTCGTGGTACAGCGTGACCCGGATCTCTTCGCGCAGTTCCTCGGTCGTGTGTGCCGCGCGTTCGATGTTGCGCTGGAAGAGGAAGATGCGGGGGGTGAGTTCCGCGGTCTCGTTGTCCGCGCTTTCGAGGCGCGAAGCACCGAGGAACAACCCAAAAAGATCCGGCGGAGTCGCGGCCGGATTGGCCGGTTCCATCATCCAGGGGGAGGGCACCGGATCGATCAGAATCTCGCAGCCCTCGAGCGCATCCTGAAACTGGCGCGGCAGGGCCTGCACGGCGCGCAGCACTTCGGCCTCGAATTCCTCGGGGCTCAGTCGCGCAACCGGTCTCTTGCTGGGGTCCAGTTCGATGGCCCGCGCCATGTGCCGATCCGCAGCCTCGAAGTCGCCCTCGAGATCATGCACCAGCGAGAGCCGTTCGTATGCTCCCGCCGAGGGCTCCAGGGCCACGAGCTTCTCCAGATCAGTACGCGCATCCGCGAAACGCCACTCGCCGAGGCTGAGCAGCGCACGCGCCCAGAGATAGTCGGGGTGCTGCTCAAGATCCTCGAAATCCGCGGCCTGCCGCAGCACGGCCCTGGCCTTGCGCAACTCGCCCAGTTCCATGCGCGCCAGCGCCTCGGGGATCCAGCGGTCGGGCCAGTCCTCGTCGAGCTGCAGCAGGCACGCCAGCGCCCCCGTGGGGTCGCCGGCATCGAGCTTGTCCCACGCTTCCTCCAGTAGCGCTTCCTCCGGGCCTGCGGACTCCTGCTGATCGGACCACTGATCCTGCCAGGCGGCCTCCGCCGGTGAGTGTTCTTCCTCGTCCTGCATGACCTAGCATTGTCCGCTACGAGCGCCTCCAATCCAAGCAAGAAAAGGAGCCGGTCCCTCCGGTTGCATGCGGGCTCGGCGCGTCTACGCTACTGCCCCCTGCTGCCAATGCCGTTCCTCCTCCTTGCCGGCGACAACTCCTACGAGCTGCTGCGACTGCTGATCGCGATCGGCGTGCTGCTGCTCGCCGCGCGGTTGTTCGGAGAGATCGTGCGTCGCTTCGGACAGCCCGCCGTGCTGGGCGAGTTGCTGGCCGGCATCGCGCTGGGACCGGCGCTGCTCGGGCGACTGGCTCCGGAGGCAGGAGAGTTCCTGTTTCCGAAGGAAGGCCCGGCAGCTGCATCACTGGAAGGCATCCGCTTCGTCGGCATCGTGCTGTTCCTGATGGTCGCGGGCATGGAGGTGGAGCTCGGCACGATCTGGAAGCGGGGACGGGCGGCCACCTTTGTCGGTATTGCCGGAATTCTCGCTCCCTTCGCGATCGGCGGATTCGCCAGTTGGGCCAGTCCCGAGTCCTTTGGCTACGACGGGCGAACCAACACCACCCTATTCGTGCTCTTCGTCGCCACGGCGCTGTCGATTTCCGCTCTGCCGGTGATCGCGCGCACGCTGATGGACCTCTATCTCTACCGTACTGACTTCGGAATGATCGTGATTGCCGCGGCCGTCTTCAACGATCTCCTGGGTTGGATCGTCTTCGCGATTCTTCTGGGAATTCTGGCCGAAGGAGGCGTTGGATACGCATGGGTGGGTGTCGTGGCGGGAACCCTGGCCCTGACGGTGGCGCTGCTGACCCTGGGCCGCATCGGGCTGCATCGCGTCTTGCCCTGGGTGCAGGCGCACACCGCATGGCCCAGCGGTGTTCTCGTGCTGGCATTTCTCGTCGCGCTCGCCGGCGCCGCCGCCGCACAGTGGATCGGCGTGCACGCCGTCTTCGGAGCCTTTCTCGGGGGCGTGGCGCTCGGCAATTCCTCGCACCTTCACGAGCGCACTCGTTCCACGATCACGGATTTCGTCAACTCCTTCTTTGCGCCACTGTTCTTCGCCAGCATCGGCCTGTCCGTGGATTTCGTGGCGAGCTTCGATCTTCTGATCGTCAGTGTCGTGCTGGTCACCGCATTTGCCGGCAAGGTGTTGGGATGCTACGCAGGGGCGCGAGTTTCCGGAATGAGCAGCGGTGAGTCTTGGGCTGTCGGGTATGCCCTCAACGCCCGCGGCATGATGGAGATCGTGCTCGGACTGACCGCTCTCAAGGCCGGGCTGATCGGCGAGCAGTTGTTCGTCGCGTTGGTTGTGATGGCCATCCTCACCTCGATCGTCGCCGGTCCGATGATCCAGCGCGCGCTCGGCCGCAAGCGGCCGAGGCGTTTCCTGAGCTATCTGACGGCCCGCACGGTTGCCATTCCGCTGCTTCATCGGGATCGCCGCGAAGTGATCGAGGAGCTTTCGCGTTGCGTGGCCAAAGCCGCAAGGTTGGAGCCGGGCGTGATCGCCTCGGCTGTGTGGAGTCGGGAAGAACAGGCTTCCACCGCAGTGGGTCGTGGCATTGCGGTGCCGCACGCTCGATTGGACGGTCTTCAGGAACCCGTCATCGCGCTGGGCCTGGCGCCCGAAGGACTCGATTTTCCAGCCCCCGATGTCGAGCCCGTTCGGATCGTGATGCTGATCCTCACGCCCCGCCAGGATGCCGGCGCTCAGCTCGAGATTCTCTCGGACGTCAGCAAGACGCTGCGGGCCGAAGAGGTGCGCGAGAAGTTGCTCGCCTCGCACGGCTACACCGAAGTCGTCGCCGCACTCCGCGCCGCCGGCGTCGACTAACCCTGTTTCTGCCGCTTCTTGCTCGCAGCCCAACTGCAGATCGGGCACTTCGTCAGGTCGTGGCGCAGGGCCGGACAGTGTTCGCGGCCGAAATAGATGATCTGCAGGTGCAGCTTGTTCCAGGCAGATTCGGGGAACAGCGCCTTGAGATCGCGCTCGGTCTGCTCGACGCTCGATCCGTCGGAAAGTCCCCAGCGCTCGGCGAGCCGGTGGATGTGCGTGTCGACCGGGAAGGCCGGATGACCGAAGGCCTGCGTCATCACGACGCTGGCGGTCTTGTGCCCCACGCCCGGCAGGGCCTCCAGCTCCTCGAAGCTCCGCGGGACCTTGCCGCCGTGCTTCTCCATCAGAATCTTCGAGAGCGCAGCGATATTCTTCGCCTTCGCCGGCGCGAGGCCGCAGGTGCGGATCTCGGCGAGAATCTCCTCCACGCTGAGCTTCGCCATCGCGGCCGGCGTCCGCGCTCTGGCGAATAGTCCGGGAGTGACCTTGTTGACACGCGCATCGGTGGTCTGCGCGGAGAGCAGCACCGCGATCAGCAGCGTGAACGGATCGGAGTGATCCAGCGGGATCGGCGGGTCGGGGTAGAGCTGCGCCAGTTGCTCACCGATGCGATCGGCCTTCTCCTGACGCTTCATGACTGGAGCAGGATAGCCGAGCGAGCTAGCCTGTGCTGCATGGACGCCTCGATCGAGAAGTTCCTGGAAGGCCGGGTGTTTGCCGTGGCGGGAGCCTCCAGCGACCGCTCCAAGTACGGCAACAAGGTGCTGCGCTGCTACCTGCAGCATGGCCTGAAGGCTTACGGCATCCATCCGCGCGAGCAGCAGGTGGAAGGTGCCGCCTGCTTCGCGAAGCTGGTGGACCTGCCTGAGAGCGTGCACGGACTCAGCATCATCACGCCGCCGCCGGTGACCGAGAAACTGGTGGAGGAGGCGGCGCAGGCCGGAATCCGTCATCTCTGGATGCAGCCGGGCGCGGAAAGTCCCGCCGCGATCGCGCGCGCGAGAGCGCTGGGACTCGAGGTGATCGCGGGCGGGCCCTGCCTGCTCGTGGTGCTCGGCTACCGCGAATGATCGCGCGGCGGGCTCAGGCGGGCTCCACCTCGAGCAGCGGCTGGCCCGACTTCACGTCGCCGCCGTCGGCGATGAGGTAGCGCACCACGCGCGCCCGCGCGGGCAGTGCGTCCTTGGCGCGGTAGCTGACATGCGTGAAGGTTTTCATCACTTCGATCAACCCGATCGGCTGGCCATCCTGCACGGCGGACCCTGCCTCCACGAAGGCCGCTTCCTTGGGCGAGGCCCGGTGGTAGAAGCGGCCGGACTGCGGCGAGCGCAACACCAGCCCGCCGGCCCCGACGCTCATCGCTTCCGCTGCCGGACCTTGCCCGTCAGTGCCCGCCCGCAGCGGTTCGAGCACCGCCAGGCAGTCGCCGTAGGCAACCGGAGCGCGCACGCGCTCGAGCGCCTCGCTGGCGATCCGACCCTGTACGCCGTCGGGCACCAGCACGCGCCGTTCGCGGCCGAGCACGATCAGCGTGCCCAGCTCGCTGCCCGCCACCAGCGCCTCACCGCGGGCCCGAGTGCCCGCAAAGAGCCCGACTTCGGGAGCGCACAGAAGCACCCGCTCGCCTTCATGCCGAACCACGGCCGGAATCGTCCCGCTCATGGCTTCAGCTCCTCGCCTGGGTCAGGGCCGCCAGATCGTGCAGCGACCAGATCCGCGGGTTCTTGATGCGTCGATGTCCGCTTGCCTGGTACGAGCACTGCGCGAAGCACTCGAGCCACCCGCGCAACTCGTCCAGAGCCACGATCTCGTCGGTGTCCATCTGGCTGGCAGCTTTGTACGGATCCATGTCGCCCTCGATGCGGGCCTCGGTGTCGCGCATACCCTGCTCGATTTTCGCGCGCTCGACCGGATCCTTGCTTGCGATCTCGAAGTTGTCGTCGAGCTTCGTATTGTAGGTGGCAATCGCCAGCGTGCGGCCCTCCATCACCGACTGACGCGCCATCACCGTCGAGAGTTGCACGACTGGTTCGTAGGGCAGGCCCGCCATGGCGTAGTAGCCCGCCCCCGACGCCTTGCGCAGCAGCACGGTGAACATCGGAGTCGAGTTGGTGCTGTTGGTGTAGATCAGGCTCGAACCGTAGCCCAGCAGGCCCAGTCGCTCGGCCTCGACGCCGATGTCGAAGCCCGAGATGTCCTGCAGCCACACGATCGGGATGCCATCGTCGTTGCAGGCGCGCGAGAAGGCCGCCGTCTTGGCAATACCCTCCTTGTACAGGATGCCGAGCGGCTTCTGCTGGCCGCGGTGTTCCGGATCATCCATCAAGCCCTGCCGATTGACCACGAAGCCCATGTACAGGCCGTTGACCCGGCCGACGCCGACCAGCATCTCGCGTCCGCGCTCGGGCAGCACCTCCCAGAACAGGCTGTTGTCCACGAGGCGTGCCACGATCTCGTCCGCGCTGTAGCCCATGCGGTGGTCGGTGGGGAACAGACCCGCGAGCTCGGTGCTCGCGAAGTGAGGTTCGGCCGACTCGACGCCCTGGCGGTAAAAGTCTTCCGCGCTGCCGGCGAGCTTTGCGATCTCGGCGCGGATCATGCGCAGCGCCGTTTCATCATCCGGCACGCGCACATCCGCGCAGCCGGACTGGCCTACGTGCACTTCGGGGCCGCCGATGTCGAGACTCGAGAGCTTCTGGCTCTTGGCGCCCTGAATCAGCGCCGCGCCCGCGATCACCATGTACGCGCTCTCGGTCATGAAGACGCGGTCGGAGATGATCGGCATGTAGCCGCCGCCGGCGATGCAGTCGCCGAACACACCCGCGATCTGCGGCACCCCGTGGGCGGAAAGCAGGCTGTTCTGTTTGAAGATGTGGCCAGCGCCCGTGCGGCCGGGGAAGGAAAGCGACTGCTCGGGCAGATACAGCCCGGAGCAATCCACGAGATACACGACCGGCAGGCGCAGCCGCAGCGCCATCTCCTGCGCGCGTTCGATCTTCTCCGGCGTGCGCGGCCACCACGCACCGGAAGCGACAGTGTTGTCGTTCGCGATCACCATCGTCCAGCGGTTCTCGATGCGGACGAAGGCGGTGATCACGCCGGCCGCAGGCGATTCCTGCTTGCCGAACAAGCGCCCATGGTTGACGAAGCTGCCGACTTCGCGCACGGGAGTTCCCGCATCCTTGAGCTGCGCGATGCGCTCGCGCGTCGTGAGCTTGTGCTTCTGGTGGACGCGCGCGATGTACTCATCCCCCCAGCCGGCGGCGATCTTCGCGCGGCGCGCGTGGAGTTCGCGCTCGCGCTCCAGAAGCGCCGTGCGGTACTTGGAGAACAGGCTCGCGTCGAGGAACGCATCACGGGGGGAGCCGATTGCAGTGAGGGGGACCTTGGCCATGAGGCGGACAGCATAGGGCCTGGCACAGGATCAGGGTACGCTCCGGATGTGGAGGCCTTGACAGGCCCCGTGCAGAAGATATGGTGGCACGGCACGACTGATGCTCGCCGCTGTCAGACGTGCCTTCCCGCTCACTCGCCCCGTCGGTACTTCCCCATGAAGAAGTTGCTCGCCGCTCTCGCAGTCGCCAACATTCTGCTTGCCGTTTTTCTCTGGTATCCGCGTGGATCCCCTTCACCCGCTGAGGTGGAAGACCCGCAACCCGTCTCCAACACCCCTGCCGCGCCGACTGTGCCGATGGAACTCCATTCGGATCCGTTCCTGGCCGTGACTTCAACGGAGCAGCCGGCGTCGACGGAAGAATCTACGGCACCCGCGGCCTCGACACGCGATTGGACGCGCACACAGGTGATTCAGTACTACAAACAGGAGTTTCAGAAGAAGCTCCCGACCAACGATCTCGAATACCAGTATCACTACGCGCAGGCTCTGATGATGTTCAGCCTGTTGGAGACGCTGACACTTCAGGGACGCGCGATTCCCTACCCGGAGGGTGTTGCGCCCATGGTGAACGTCACCGATCCGAACGAGCGGGTCGCTTACCACAACTATCGTATCCTCCGCTTTCAAGCCGATGAGTTCCCGGAATGGGATGGGTACTGGAAGGCTCTGGACCGCTACCGCAATGAAGGACTCACTCGCGGAATGACCGAAGAGATGATTCGCAGCGGCAAGCGCTCACCCAGGCCGGTGAATTTGGCCGACTATCGGATTCCGGAAGAGGTCGCGAATGAATTGCTGCGCCGTGCGGACGAGGTGATCGTGCAACTGGAGGGACGCTGATGGAATCATCACCTTCGGCACGACAAGTGATCATGCTGGGCGCACTCCTGCTGACCCTGTGCGTACTGCTCTCCATCGCGCTGTCACGGAAAGCACCCGAACCGGCCACCGGTTTCTCCGGTTCGCCGCCGCCGGTTGCGGAATCGGTACAGACCCTGGCACTGGAGGCTGATGCTGTCCGCACGAGCGCGCCTGGGGTCGAACCACGGCCCACGGCGCCTACAGAGAATCGTTGGGTCAGAAGCGAGGCAGACCGTCCTGAGGTGATGCTGATGAAATTCTCCCATGCGGAGTTTCTGAAATCGCTGCAGACTCGGGATCCGCAGAAACAGCACGATGCAGGAATCCGGCTCGCCCATCTGTCGATCATGCACATTCTCGATAGCCAGGGTCGTGGAGTCGTGCTCCCCGAGGGCGAGAAGATTCCCTTCCCCACGTTCACGGACGAGGAAGCGCACTTCCTCTGCGGCAACGGGTCCTACAAGTTCTCGAAGACCGAATTCCCCGAGTACATCGAGATCCTCGAGCGCTACCTCCGCTGGGACCAGCGCTATGAGGGACTTGTCCCGCGTGACGGGAAGCGGCCGCTGCCCGTCGATCCGCAGCCCTTTCTGGTCGACGACAACCTGCGCGATGGACTGCTTGCGCTGAGCGAGCGGGCCATGGACATCCTGCTGAAACCCTAGTCGGGCCTGCTCGTGCTGCCCGACAGGTGAACCATTCTTTCCATTTCGAAACCCGATCATGAAGAAGCTCGCCATGACCATCCTGTTTTTCCGAACGAACCCTCTGCTGGTGGGCGCTCTGCTCCTCAGCTCCGCCGTTGCCCTGCCATCCCCTGTCCGCGCCGAGGATCCGGAGCCCTACTGCCCAAAGACATGTGAAGCCTACGGGCAAATGCTGTCGAGCGGCGGCGTTCCACCCGGTGTCTATTTCGCGCTGATCACCGTGAATCCGCCTTCCAACGGTGCGGGCGATCTTGAGTGCATGACCTGCCCGAACAACCCCTGCCGCTGGGGCATCAGCAGCTTTGGGTTCACGGATCCCTCGGGACAACTGGAGCTGTGGGTTTGGCGTCCGCAAGGCGGCCCGGTCAACCTCGGCTCGGTGGTGCCGGGCCGTTCCGGCCGACTGGTGGCCAACTGCAACGCCAACCCGGACTTCCTCGATTGCGCGGTCATGTCAAACGGTGTCGAGATCGCGTGCAAGACCGCGATCCTTGACTGCATCTGCCCGAATTGAGCCTTTGGGCCGAGGCTTGATTTACGCCGGGTTGGCGCGTGCTTCCTAGCGCACGCTCCACCCCGGAAGGCTCGCCGTGTCGTACTCACCGGCCCTGAACTCGCGGCTCGCGAGCACCGCTAGGTGCACGGGGATCGTTGTCGAGACCCCGCGGACCACCGCTCCGCGCAGCACCTGCTCCATCCCTTGAATCGCCGCCATGCGGTTGGGTGCATGAACCACGACCTTGGCGATCAGCGAATCGTAGTACGGAGAGATCTCGTCGCCGGAGCGCATGTGCGTCTCGATCCGCACCGTCGCGCCGGGGATTGCGTCCGGAAACTCGAAGGCCTCGAGCACGCCGGGCGAGGGCTTGAAGTCCTGGGCAGGATCCTCCGCGTTGATGCGGCACTCGATGGCATGGCCCCGGGGGTGAATCTCTTCCTGTCGCAGGGCAAGCGGCTGGTTGGCTGCGACGCGCAGCTGCTGCTCGACCAGATCGAGGCCCGTGGTCATCTCCGTCACGGGGTGCTCGACCTGCAGGCGCGTATTCATCTCCATGAAGTAGATCTGGCCGCTGGCGCTGCGCAGGAACTCGATCGTGCCAGCGTTGGCGTAGCGCAGGGCCGCGACTGCGCGGGCGCTCATCATCCCGAGTTGCTCGCGCTGCGAAGGCGCAAGCACGGGGCTGGGCGTCTCTTCGATCAGCTTCTGGTGCTTGCGCTGGACCGAGCACTCGCGCTCGTAGAGGTGCAGTGCGTTGCCGAAAGCATCGCCGAGTACTTGCACCTCGATGTGACGGCCGCCGCTCAGGTACTTCTCGAGGTAGAGCTTGCCGTTGCCGAAGGCCGCCGTGGCTTCGTTGGTGGCGGATGCCCAAGCCGATTCGAGTTCAGAGGGATCGCGCACCAGGCGCATGCCGCGACCGCCGCCCCCCGCATCGGCTTTCAGGATCACGGGGTAGCCGACTTCCTCAGCGCAGCGGCCCGTTTGCTCCATGTCCTCGAGCAACCCGACCGAGCCTGGAATCACCGGTAGCCCGGCGGCGCGCATGGCTTCCTTGGCGGGGGACTTGAGACCCATCGTGCGCATGATGCGCGCGGAGGGGCCGACGAAGCGGATGCCATGCTGTTCCACGAGTGCCGCGAAGCGCGGATTCTCGGAGAGAAAGCCCCAGCCCGGGTGCAGCGCCGTAGCGCCGGTCTGCAGTGCCGCCTGCACGATGCTGTCGGCGCGCAGGTAGCTCTCGCGCGGAGTGGAGCCGCCCAGGTTGACACGCTCGTCGAAGTTCTCGAGCCAGGCTGCGCCCGCATCAGCCTGCGAGTGGACGCCTACGGTCGCAATCCCCAAGCGGCGGGCGGTGCGCGCCACGCGCACCGCCACTTCGCCACGGTTGGCAATCAGCAGCTTTTGGAACATGCGGGCATGAGCCTAGCAGTCGCTGGCACCGCGCACCACGCACGAGCATGATGGGGCGCATGTGGCTCTCCTTGTTGTGCCTTGCGGTGCTGCAGGCCGGAACGAACGAACGCCTGGAAGCTCCGCTGCGCCTCGTGGAGACCGACCGGCTCAGCGGCGAGTCGATCCGAGCGCTCTCGCGCGCGCTGCAGCCCGGTGACGGCCCCTGGCTGATGGCCCGCAGCGCCACGCTGACACCCAGCGCGGAGTTGGGACTGGTGCAGGCGCTGGGAGCCGAGGAACGGCATTTGGGGCTGTGCGCGGAGCTCGCCGCTCTGCCCAGAGGCCGCGCGCAAGCGCTCGGCGAGTCCGCGCTGGCCTCACAGATCGCCGAGTTCGTGCCCTCGACGGTCGAGCGCAGCGACGAGCCGGAGGAATGGGTCGCCGAACTCGCTGAGCAGGGACGATGGGCTTGGCTGGAAGCGCCTGCCGATCTCTGGGAGGGACTGCGCGAGTTGCTGCCCCTCGCCGTCGATCCTGAACTGGAATGCGGCGCGCTACCGGGCCGTGCGGAGTGGGCCGGAGAACTCGGCGATCTGCTGCTCGAGGCCAGCTCGCGCTCCGAGTCGCTCGTGGTCGGGACAGGTCATGCGTGGGGGGCCTCGCATGCCCGCTGGCTGGCCTTGCTCCCACGCGCGGCCGCGGGTCGGGTGAAACCGCAGGATCTGCTGCGGCGCTGGCTGCAGGAGGCGCGCTCCGACGATGCCCGGCTGCGCGAACGAGCCCTGCGCGCGCTGAGCGCCACGCGCTGGCCCGCGGCACTGTTGCTCGTCGAACAACGCGCCATGGGCGGCGATCGCGCGGCGCGCGAAGTCGCGTTGGAACTGGCCGCACGCGGCGCGGTCTTGCGCCTGTGCTTCGCACCCGCTTTCCTGGGCGAAGTGTGGCAGGAACTGTGCAGCACCCCGGATGCGGCCCGCGCGGAGTTGCTCGCGCGCGCCTTGAGCGGCATCGGTCCCCTCGATGCGGAGGGTGCGCCCAGCCTCGGGTTCGTGTTCGATGCGCCGATCTCCGCCTCTGCGCGGACGCAGGCGCTGACGCTGATGATCCTGAGCGAATGGGACAGCACCAGCCCCAAGGCGCTCGAGTGGGTCAACCGACTCGCAGCCGAGGCTCGCGATCCCGGGCTACGACTGCTGGCATGGCGGGTGGGCGTCGGCGCGGGCGCGGCACCCCCTTCGGCCGATGCGCTGGAGCCGGTCTTCGCCTGGGCCGACCATCGCGACCATCGCGAACGGCGCGAGCGGGTGGAAGCCGTGCTGGCGAGCCTGCCGCCGCGCTGGTCGAGAAACGCCGATTGCCTGCATTTTCCGAAGACGGCCCTGCGGGCAGGCGAACGCAGTGCCCTGGCCCGGGCTGTGCTGACAAGGCTGCCGGAACTGCCGGAGAAGCTGCGCCTGCTGAACGCGCTGGAGCGAGCGGATCGGGATGCGCTGATCGATGCCCTGCTCTTGGATTCCAGCCTCCCGGAGGCTCAGCGCGAGCCCTTGCGCGCGCTGCTCGAAGATCGGGAGGCGCCCGCCAACGCGTGGCCGAGCCCTACGATCCGTCTCGATTCCGCTTGGCGCTGAGGGTTCCCCGAGCTTTGGGCTTGGGGGGTGCAATTGCGGTGGCCGAAAAGGATACTGAGGCCGCGCCCAGGAAAGATTTTCCGGGCCGCCAAGCATGTCGATCTTCTCCCGCAACAAGCCGCTGACCGGACCACTGCAACCCGCCGACCCCGAGGAGGCGCGTCGCATCCCCATTCGTCGCGAGGAGATCGCGCTCGCCATCGCTCCGCGCAGTCCGATCGCCGAACAGTTCCGCTCGCTGCGCAACTCGATCGCGGCGCTCAACCCCGAAGGCGCCCCGCGCTCGATCGTGATGGCGAGTGCAGTGCGCGGCGAAGGCAAAAGCGTGGCGACGCTCAACCTCGCGCTGGCGCTGGGGGAGGTGCCGGGAACGCGGGTGCTGGTGATCGACGCGGATCTGCACGCTCCCTCGCTCGAGGAGTACTTGGGGCTGCCGCGCCGCCAGGGTCTGACGGAACTGCTTCAAGGCCGTCTGGGCGCCGATCGCGCCGTGCGCCAGACCAGTGCGCCGAGCCTGTCGCTGCTTTCCGCCGGCGAATTGCCCGGCAACCCCAGCGAGTTGCTCGGTTCCGATCGCATGAAGACGCTGCTCTCGACCTTCAAGCAGCGGTTCTCCTACATCCTGATCGACACTCCTGAAGCGATGACGATCAGCGACGGCCCCCTGCTGGGCGCGATCGCCGACGGCGTGATCCTCGTGGTGCGCCTTGGATCGACCCCGCGACACTTCGTCGAACAGACCTACAACACGCTGGAGACCATGGGCGAGAATGTGCTGGGCACGTGTCTCACCGGGGCTCACAAGGGCGTTTCGTCGAGCGACTACGCCGAACGCTAGTCGCCGAACAGCATTCGCTGGATCGCTCGGCCCAGTCTCGCGGGTTTGGGTTGCTCCAGAGCGAGGCCGGCCCTGGCGGCTTTCAGCAGCGCGCGCAGATTTCGCCGCTCCCACTCCAGCACGCGCGCATGATCGGGGTGCGAGCGCTCGCGCTGGCGGAACTCCGCGCTGTGGTGCACCCAGCGGCCGTTCCTGCCGCTATGCGGCGGCAGAACCACATGCAGCAGTTCGTGGAACAGGATGAATTTCACGAAGAACTCCGGAACGGCGCTGGAATCGAGCACGGGATGGATGCGCACCAGCGGACCATCGGGATCGCAGGAGCCCAATCGCAGGGAGCGACGCGTGGCGCTGCGGGCGAAGCGACCCCAGGTGAGCGGCGGCAGGCAGGCGAGTTCGTCGCCGAAATGCTGCCTGCGGACGTTCTCCGCCAGCAGTGCCAGATCGTGCGCTCTCCCGCGCGTCACGCAGGCGGACGGCGGTCGGGGTGCCGCGGGGTGGTTCTGCAGCGCCTCCCGGATGAAGGCATCGAGTGCGTGCGTGGCCTGTCGGGCGCGTGCGCCGGATCGCACCCAGGCTGCGACGGCCTCGCGCAGTTCCTGCGTGCCCTCACCGAAGAACGGATGCAAAGCCACGCGCAGGCGAGGACGCTGTACGTGCGTGCGCATGCGCAGCATCCGCAGTTGCAAGGGCCGTCGCCGCGAGCGGGTGGCGACGACCTCGACGTCGGCGTCCAGCGCCTGCTCGAGATGCGCCTCCCAGGCGCGATGTTCGGGCCTTTTCGCCACGGGCTGAGTCTCGCTCCCGCCGCCGGGGCGCGCAACCAACGGAAAAGCCCGAGGTGCGACACCCCGGGCCTTCCGTTTCTCTCTCACTCAGTCGGAAAGACTTACGGGCTCACTGCTGGATCGTGAGATCCATCTTGGTTTCCTGGCCCTCGGCCACCACGATCTGGCGCTCGGAGTCGCGCGCAATCTGCAGTTCCTCGAGCGGGTTGGCCTCGCTGGAATTGCTGCGGTTGGCGCGGATGTAAAAGCGCCCGACCGGGATACTGCGCATGGTGTAGCGCCCATCCAGAGCCGTCTTGGCCGAGTACTGGCCCGGAAGCATCTGGGCATCGGCGGGGGACAGGGTCACCATCGCGCCGGGCACCCCCTTGCCGCTGCCGTCGAGCACCATGCCGGTGACGCTGCCGCCGCGCGGCATGACCAGATCGCCAATGCGGGACTCGTTGCCGTCCTGCACCGAGACGTTGAGCTTGTTGGTGCGGGTGTAGCCGATGGCCTCCACGATCACTTGGTAGGTATCGGGAGAAAGGTTCGGCAGCGTGAAGGTGCCATCCGAGCCTGCGCGCACCTCGACCTGCGTCACGTGCGAGGGCAGCATGTCCTCGATCGTGGCGAAGAAGGCGTCGTCGGCCCAATCGTTGGGGCGCGTCATCAGGCGCGCCTTGGCGATCGGTTGTCCGTCGGGATCGACCACGCGGCCGGTGATCGAACCGCCGCGCGTCAGTCGGATCGAGACGCCCTTGACGTCCTTGCCCTGCGTCACGACGAAGTTCGTCGAGCGCGAGGGGGCGTAGCCATTGGCCCAGGCCTCGACCACGTACTCGCCCTGCTGCACGCCCGGCAACTCGAACTGGCCGTCGGAAACCTTGCTGAAGGACTGCTTGATCGTGCCCGGGTAGGTCGGCGTGTTCGGATCGCTGTAGTGGCGCACCTGAGCGGTGAAATCGGTCACCGGCATGCCCGTCGCCGCATCGACGACCTGTCCGAACAGCGAGGCCTCCCGCATGCCCTCCAGAACGGTGTCGGAGGTGTTCGTGGGAACGCGATTCTTGGGCGAGAACCGGTAGCCGCGCATGCTGGCGACGATGTTGTACTCGCCGGGGGCCAGGCTCTCGAAGCTGAATTCGCCGCGCTCGTTCGTGATGACATCATCGCGCGCCGTCTGCATGGTGTTGTTGACGCCGATGGCGATCACCTTGGCGCCGACCAGCGGCGTGTTGCCCGGCCCGATCACGCGGCCCGCAAGCATCTGCGCCACGCGCAGCAGTACATCCACGTTCTGCGGCTCGTCCTTCTCGAAGGCGATGCCGTGGATCACCTTGCGGCCGTAGCCCGTGGCGGAAACGGTCAGGGTGCGTCCGCCGCGCGCCACGTTGTTGAACACGTAGAAGCCGTCGGCATTGCTCTGTGCTTCCATGCGGTCGGGAGCCGCGAACTGCGAGGCCTGGTAGAGCATGCCTTCGAGCACCAGCGTCGCCGCGGGCACGGCATTGCCCTGCTCGTCCTTGACGTAGCCCTGCAGGCGTGCCCCCGCGCGCATCACGATCGGCGGTTCGTCGACCACGCCATCCTGATCCACAGGCACCGTGTCCTGCTCGGCGCGCGCATACTCGGGGTGCACGGCGACGAGCGTGTACTTGCGACGCGGCTGAATGCCGACGAAGCTCGTGCGGCCTTCCTTGTCCGTGCGCTGCGGACCGACCTGGAAGGGCGCGCGGGTGTCATCCGCGAAGAACAGATCGTTGGACGAGACCGTGGTCAGCGTCACCTCGACATCGCGCAGCGGCTTGCCCTCGGGGCTCAGCACCTGCACGCGCAGCTCGTTGGAATAGACGTAGGCGGTGGGATCGGTGACGACGCGCGAGGCCTCAGTCTGTTGCTCGATGCCCGAGCTGCGGCCCGCGTTCTCCATGGCGCGCTCGACGGGCGCCTTGGGCTGATCCTGCGACGGAGTCTCGCGCACGACACTCGGCACCTCGTCGACGGGGGCGGGGGGAGTCTTGTCGAGCGAGAACAGGCTGAAGAACAGGGCCGCCAGAGCCGCGACGATCAGCAACAGAACAACGATCGGTTTCATGGGCGCAGAGGAGAGTGGAGACCTGAGGAACGCTTGAGGGTTGTGGACGGGCCAGCCCCTGAATTTCTTCCCTGGAACCCTTGTCGGGCGAAAAACCCGGACACTTGCGTCCCGAAGTCGGGTCTGCGTCGGCCTTCTCAGGCCTTGGAAGAGGGGGCGGAGCCGGGGGGGGACGGCGGGGCCGATGGGGCTGAAGTCGGCACCGAATCCGACTCGCCCTCATCCGCCCGGCTCGGCCACCAGGTTTCCGCCATGGTCTGCGAGCCCACGAAGTAGGCAAAAATCCACAGCTCCGTGTCGACCCGCCGGTAGACCTCCAACCGGGTCTTGCGGCCGAGGAAGCCGGGGATCAGGCGGGCCATTTCGCCCGTCTTGGGGGCTAGCATGCGCCAGCCCTTGCCGAAGCCCGGTAGCGGCAGCAGGCGGAAGGGTTTGTTGCCCGTGGAAAATGCAATTTCCCTGCGGAAGAAGCGCGATCGTAGCGAAGACCCGAGCCACTCGCGCCCTTCGGTCCACAGGGAGAACTGCCCGCGCAGGATGCCCGGATCGCGGCGCAGGCTCAGCACCTCACCCTTTTCCGGCTGGTAGACGCCGCTGACGACCATGCCCCAGCCGTTGCGGCGCATGATCAGGACGCCCAGCTTGCCCTCGGGTCCGGTGATCTCGTGCCTGGTGTTCCACAGGCCCGATTTTCGGATCGTGTAGGTTGCAAGAAGTTCCGCCATGGCTGCTTATCCTATCGGACCGGGATCCGGAGAGCTTGCGGGGCAAGCACGGATCTAGGGGTACAGCGCCGAGAGCGGTCCCGGCAATGGCTGCCCGTTGTTCTGGCAGGGATCGCAGTGGTTGGCGGAGCGGAACGGCTCCCGAGCGCAGGAACTGCACTCATGGAGCTTCTGCAGGGCCGCCAGAACCTTGGCTTGCTGGGCTTCGAGCACCCGCTGGCGTTCGGAGAGCATGCGGCTGTGCTCTTCGAGCGCACGCCGCACGCGGCTCAGGAACTGCGGGCGCGACTCGTGCTCCTGACGGGTCTGGATCAGATCCCGGATCGTCTCGAGCTGCAGGCCCAATTCCTGCAGATCGCGGATCATCTGCACCCGATGAACCTCCGCTTCCCGGTAGTAACGGAAGCCACCCGCGCTGCGCGAGGCCGGACTCAGCAACCCCAACTCTTCGTAGTAGCGGAGCGTGCGCAGGTTGGTGCCAGCGAGGCGCGCGAACTCGCCGATCTTGAGCAGGGAGGGTTCAGGCATGGTGGACCGAGAAGAATTCTACCCTGTACGGAAGCTGGAGTCCTGCGGCACCGTGCGTAGATACACTCGGGCCCAGCGGCCGGGGGGGGGGCAGAAAAGCCCGCCGCCCAAGCTATAGAGTGGTCGCCCCCAAGTCGCCCCCCCGCCACCCAGAGGAACCCAGACACCATGTTCGCGATGTTCATGTTCGACCCCCTGTACTGGCTGATGGTCGGTCCGACCATCCTGCTGGCCCTGTGGGCCTCGTTCAAAGTCCAGTCCACTTTCCGGGAGTACCAGCAGTTCGGCGTTCGTTCGGGGATGAACGGCGCCGAGGCGGCCCGGGCGGTAGCCAATGCCGGCGGAGCCCGCGATGTGACCATCGAGGAGACCGACGGCTTCCTCTCAGACCACTACGACCCGACCAGCAAGACGCTGCGCCTGTCGCCGGATGTCTACCACGGCCGCTCGATCGCCGCGATTGCGGTGGCGGCGCACGAAGCGGGGCACGCCATCCAGCACGCCAAGGCCTACACCTGGCTGACCTTCCGCTCGCAGATGGTTCCGATGGTCAAGATCGGCTCGATGCTGTGGATCTGGGTGTTTCTCGCCGGAATGTTGATCAGCTCGATGCCCTGGCTGCAGACCGTCGGCATCATCCTGTTCTCGGCCACGGTGGTGTTCCAACTCGTGACGCTGCCGGTCGAGTTCGACGCCTCCAACCGCGCCAAGGCCGTGCTGGCCCACACGGGCATCGTCAGCACGCAGGAAGAAGCGCAAGGCGTCAGCAAGGTGCTCGGTGCCGCGGCCATGACCTATGTCGCCGGCGCCCTGACCGCCATCATGACGCTCCTGCATCTGATCATCCGCTCGCGCTCCAGCAACGAGTGAGCGCGCCGGCGTCGCGGATCCTGGCGGGCGGCCTGTGCAGGGCCGCCCGCAGTCATTAGGCTCGGGCCCCATGGACATGCTGCGCCTCGACCTGCGTGCGGTTCCCGAACCGGCGCCCGCCAGCGCGCTGCAACTGCAGGCCGCGCTGGCACGGCTGCAGCAGCGCGCGGACAAGGACCAGCGCTGGCTGGACACTGACGTGCTGGCGGCGCAGCACGAGGCGATTCTCGAGTTCGCCGAGAGCATGCGCGGCCGCGTCCACACGCTGGTCACCTTGAGCGTCGGCGCGAGCGCGCTGCCCGTGCTGGCTCTGCGCACCGCGCTCAATTCGCCGTTCCACAACCTGACCATGCCGGGCGGGCTGCCCCGGCTGATCGTGCTGGACAACATCGATCCGGATCTGATCGGCGAGTTCCTCGACTGCGTCGACCCCAGCGAGTGTCTCTTCCAGGTGGTCTCGCGTTCGGGTGAATCCGAAGCGACTTTGGCACTGCTGAGCATCCTGCGCGGCGAGCTCGCGCGGCGGCTGGGGGGCGAAGGTCACAAGGAGCGCGTGGTGATCACCACCAACGCGCATTCCGGCGCGCTGCACGAGATCGCCCAGCGCGAGGGCTACACGCGTTTTGACATCCCCGACGGCGTGCACGGCCGCCATGCGGCGCTCTCGCCGGTGGGCCTGCTGCCCGCGGCCTTGTTGGGCATCGATACGCACGGCCTGCTGGCAGGCGCGCGCGACATGGCCCAGCTCGCGCAGCATGCCGCCTGGATCGACAACCCCGCGCTGGCCTGGGCCGCGGCGCACTCGACGCTGGCGCTGACCGGCCACGAAACCGTCGTGCACGCCTCGTTCTCGCATCGGCTGCGCGATCTGGGCGCCTATGCCACCCAGTTGTTCCACGAGACCGGCCTGCCCGCGGTGCATGCGGCCGGCGTGCTCGAGCGCCACAGCCAGCTCGAACCGCTGATCGCCTCGCACCGCGCCCCGTGGTTCAGCATCGTCAGCGTCAACGCGCAAGACCATCAGGTCGCGCTGCCCGGTTCGCTCTCCCTGAATCAGCTGCACGGTGAGCACTGTGCGGATGCAGTTTCCACGCTCGTCGCCGCCGAAGTGCCATTCGTGCGCGTGCAGCTGCCGCGGGTCAGCGCCCATGCGCTCGGTCAGTACTTCCAGTTCCAGCAGACGGCGGCCGCCCTGAGCGCGGATCTCGCCGCGACATGAGCGCGCGCCGGCGCACAGATCCGGGCCTGAAGCAGCGAGTCCGCGCCGTGCTCCCGCCGGATCAGGCGCCCGGAGCCTTCCGCCTCGCCGCTCCATCCGGCGTTCGCAAGCCGCTGGCGCGCCCGCTACCGTGAAGCCTGCATGCAGCCGGAATCCCATCAGCGTCGCGAGTTGTTCCTGCTGGCTTCGCTGGCGCTGTTCACCGGCTTCTTCGTCGCGGCCAACTTCCTCGGCAACAAGCTGTTCGAGTTCACGCTGTTCGGGCTCAAGCCCAGCCAGCTGGGACTGCCCGGCGAGACCTTCGTCGCCACCGCAGGCATCATCGCCTTCCCGCTGACCTTCATCCTCACCGACGTCGTCAACGAGTACTTCGGCAAGCGGGTGGTGCGCACGTTCACGTTCCTCGCCATCGCGGTCAATCTGATCCTGCAGCCGATCGTAATCGGCGCGGCCGCGGCCCCGACGATCAGCTTCACGCCCGGGGTCGACTCGAGCACGGCACACAAGGCCTTCGAACTCGCCTACGGCAGCGCCTGGACGATCACCGTGGGCAGCCTCTTCGCCTTCGCCATCGCGCAGTTCGTCGACGTGGGCGTGTTCACCTGGCTGCGCCACCGCACCGGCGGCCGGATGATCTGGCTGCGCGCGCAGGGCAGCACCGTGATCAGCCAGCTGATCGACACGCTGGTTGTGATCTACCTCGCCTTCTATGTGCTGCCTGCGCTCGCGGGCGAGCCGCACATGAGCGCCGCGGAAGCCGGCCGCATCGCGACGACGAACTACATCTACAAGTTCGCGTTGGCGGTGCTGATGACGCCGGTCCTGTACTTCTCGCGCGGGTTGGTGATCGCGTGGCTCGGCAGCGCGGCGGCGAGCGAACTCGCCACGCAGGCGCACCCCGAGGACCCGCGCTGAGAGCGACTCAGGCGCCGGCCAGACGCTGTTCCCGAAAACTGATCAGTCGCTGGCTGGCCTCGTCCCACAGCGCGAGGCGGGCCGAGCGCAGGCTCTTGCGCAGCGTCAGCACAGGCACCGAGCCGAAGATGGCCAACTGCCGGTGGCAATCCTCCAGCCGGTAGTTGGGCACGCGCGGATTGAGGTGGTGCACATGGTGGAAGCCGATGTTGCCCGTGAACCACTGCAGCACCCGCGGCAGCCGGTAGTACGAGCAGCCCGCCAGGGCGGCCTGCGTGTAGTCCCACTCCGTATTGCGGCGCCAGTACGCATCCTCGTACTGGTGCTGCACATAGAACAGCCACAGTCCCGCGGCACCGGACACGGCTGTGGCCATGCCTTGCAGCACGAGGTAGGGCAGCCAGCCGAAGGCCCAGATCATCGCCGCGGCCACGAGCACGATGCCCAGATTGGTCCACCACACCGCCCTGCGATCCTCGGCCGGGCAGTTGCCCTTGGCGAAGCGCTGGTAGAACAGGAACACTGGCAGCGGCGCGAGGCCGAACAGCACGATCGGGTTGCGGCTCAGGCGGTAGAGCCAGCGCTGGCGGGGTGTCGCCTGCCGGTACTCGCGCACCGTCATGATCCAGATGTCGCCCACCCCGCGCCGGTCGAGGTCGCCCGAGGAGCGGTGGTGCCGCTCATGCTCGCCGCTCCAGTGCCGGTAGGGCGTGAAGGTCAGCACGCCGGAGACATAGCCGAGCAGCGCATTCAGCCGGCGCGAACTCGAAAAGGAGCCGTGTCCGCAGTCGTGGAAGATGATGAACACGCGGATCAGCAGGCCGCCGGCGATCACCGCCAGTGGCAGCGCCAGCCACCAGGCCACACTCCAGGCGTAGATCATCAGGGCCCAGATCGCGAGATAGGCTCCGTGCGAGGTCAGCACCTGCCACAGGGCCTTTCTATTGTCGGGTTTCTGGAAGGGAGCCAGCAGTCGGCTCCACTCGGCAGGCGTGGGCAGGTTCGCGGTTGCTCTCATCAGGGGGTCAGGGAGACGGACGCCCCGAGTGGGCGGATTCTAGCCCAGAGCGAGGTCCCAGTTCACCCAACAAGCGGCCGATGTTGGCGTGCCGGCTGGCTCATCAGACTCCAGCCGATCTGCTTGTACAAAAGCCTTGCACCCACATTCCCGTCCCACTCGCTGCTTTCAGGCCCCGGCGAGACCTCGTTGAGATCGAAGCCCACGATCTGGCGTCCGGAGCGCACCAGGCCCTCCAGCAGGCCGACCGCCTGGGCGAAATCCAAGCCTCCGGGAACGGGCGTGCCGGTGTGGGGGCACAGGGTCGGCTCCAGGCCGTCGATGTCCCAGGACAGATAGACTTGCTGGGGGAGCTCGCGGATGATCGCCTCGACCTGCTGGTTCCAGGTGGCGCCCGCATGGCGTTCCCGCGCCAGCTGCGCGTCGAAGAAGGTGCGGATTCGGCCCTTGGAGTCTTGGATGTACTGGTATTCGCCCTCGCCGAAGTCGCGAATGCCGACCTGCACCAACCGGCCGACCTCCGGCACGCCCTGCATCACGTTGAACATGATTGAGGCGTGCGACCAGGTGAAGCCCTCGTAGGCATCGCGCAGATCGGCGTGTGCATCGAGATGCAGGATGCCAAGCCCGGGGTAGCGCTCCGCGTGTGCCTGAATGCAGCCGAAGGGCGTGGAGTGGTCCCCGCCCACCAGTCCGACCAGCTTGCCTTGCCCCAGCCAGTGCCGCGTCTGGTGGTAGACCCACTGGTTCATTCGCTGGCACAGGGCTTCGATGCGCGAGAGCGCCCGCGCATCCGTCTGCGTGCCGCCGGAAGCGATGATCGGCGCGGCGAGGCGCTTGGCTTCGTCATTCCAGGCGCGCACTTCCTCGGGCTCGGGCAGCATCGCGATGCCCTGCTCATAGGGGCGGCCGGTGTCGAGATCGAACAGATCGACCTGCTTGGAGGCCTCGAAGATCGCCCGCGGGCCGTCCGCCGTGCCACCTCCGTAACTGGTCGTGGCCTCGAAGGGCACGGGCAGCAGCACGACGCGCGCCCGTTCGGGCGGGGTGCTGAGACCGAAGATGCCCGAGTCGGGCCGCGCCGCGGAATCAGGATCGAACTTCGTCATGGATCAGCGGGCGCCGCAGCGGTTTTCGAGCGTGTTGACACTCCGGATGCCCAGCTTCTCGCGCGTGCCCAGCAGCTTGGCGACGGCCTGCGGGTCGAGCGGCTTGACCGTGCCGACGCAGTTCGCGAGCCAGAGGATCTTCGCCGTGTGCTCCAGCATGTCGAGCTTCTTGAAGGCGTCCAGCAGGTTGCTACCCAGCGTCACCGAGCCGTGGTTTTGCATCACGACGGTGTCGGAGCAGCGCACGATGCCGCGGATCGATTCGGGCAGCTCGTCCGTTCCGGGGGTGGCGAAGGGTGCCGTCGGGATGCCCCCGATCGTCACGATGATCTCCGGGATCAAGGGGATCTGCATGTCGATGCCCGCCAGCGTCAGCGCCACGGCGTGCGGCGGGTGGCAGTGCAGCACGGCCCGGATGTCCGGCCGCTCCTTGTAGGAGACAAGGTGGATGCCTGTTTCCGTCGAGGCGCGCGGTCCGTTGTCGACCACCTTGCCCGACATGTCGACATGGGCGATATTTTCCGGCGACAGAAAGCCCTTCATCGCGCCAGCGGGCGTGATCAGCACGCTGCCGTCCTGCAGGCGCGCCGAAATGTTGCCGTCCGCGCCGACGATGAAGCCCTTCTGGTAGCACAGCTTGCCGATCTCGGCGATGGCGGTGCGCAGGCGCGTTTCCTCGTCCGACCAGCCGCGGTTTCGGGCGAGTTCCTCGATGCTGCTCACCGCGGCGACTCCTGTGCGTGGTCGTAGGTGTACCGGCCGTCGCGCTCGACATAGTCGACGACGCCGACGACGATCGTCTTGACGGCACCTTTGGACTCGCCCAGCAGCTGGCGGCCGCTGTTGCCCTCGTCGATCACCAGCACGCGATCCCCGACGCCGGCCTGCGCGCGGTCGATGCCGATGCGCGTTCTGCCGGTAGGCTTGCCTTCGGGGGTTACCGGCCGCAGCAGCAGCAGCTTGCGGCCGTCCAGCACCGGGATCTGAACGGGCGAGACGATCGTGCCGACGACTTCCGCGAGGAACATCAGCGCGCTCCCTTGGGGATCTCGGCCAGGTCGCGGCTGCCCGACTGCGCCTGCTCCACGAAGCCGATGATGGCGGCGTCGACCGGCACGAAGCTCTCGGGGCAGGCCAGTGCGGCCTCGCGTCCATCGACGAAGTGCACCAGATCGCCCGGCCCGGTGGAGAGCACGGCGGTCGCCACGAGGCTGTCGCCCATCGGAGCACCGTGCTCGTCGAGTGGCTGGATCACCTGCAGGGGCACGCCCTCGAGGCCCGCGTAGCGCTGCGTCGCGACGAGACGGCCGATCACGCGCGCGAGGTACACGCTAGCTCTCCCACTTTTCGTAGACGTTGTTGCCGCCCAGATCCCAGGAATCGACCACGGCCATGATCACGGCGTCGCAGGGCTTGCCGTCGGTGATCGAGGTCTGGCGCGCGCTCGAGCCCGAGGCGTACAGCACCATGTCCTCGTGGCCGGCGCCGACGGCGTCGACGGCGACCACGTACTGGTCCTTGGGCTTGTTGTTCTGGTCGTGCACCTGAACCAGCAGGAACTTCTGGTTCATCATCTTCTCGTCCTTGCGCGTGGCGACCACGCTGCCCACGACCTTGCCGATCAACATGTGCGGTGTGCTTCCTGCTGCGGGGTGCTCTAGAGGGAGTAGCTCAGGCTGGCGCGGGGCAGGGCCTCCTCCAGGAAGCGTCGGCGCAGCTCGCGCTGCACATAGCCGCTCATCACTTCCCAGGTTGGCGCCGGCCGCCGCGGTCCGAGCCAGAGTAGCACAGCGCCGTTGCTCACGGAAATCGGCCCGACGAGGCCCTCGCCGCGCAGCTGCTCGGGCGTCGGGCTCGCCGCCAGACGCTTTTGCACCAGCTCGCGAAGTTCATTCGGCAGCCGCGGGCTGGCGGCCGTCACGAAGCCCAGAGCGCCCCGCTCCTGGCGGGAACTCTCATCCTCCGACAGCTCCTGAGCCTTGCTCTGGAACTGCTCGAGGCTGCGCAACTCGGGCGCCAGCTGGGCCAGCCGCGCGCTCGCCTGCTCGATCGTGCGCGGGTTGAGCGGGTTGGTGAAGCGCGCGCCCGTGAGGAAGATCATCGACAGCTCGATGGCTTCGCCGTACGCGTCGTCGTACAGCTTGCGCTCGTCCGCGTAGGCGCGCCGCAGCGCCTCGGCGTTGTAGGCCTTGTCGATCCACAGCTTGGACAGCGCCGAGACGCGCACGCCCGGATCGAGCGGCAGCGAGGCCACGCTCAAGCCCTGCGCCGCGAGCAGGCGCTCGAAGGGCACGCCCTTGTTCTTGGGATCAGCCTGAGCCTCGCGGCGGCGGCGCTCGATCTCCTTTTGTATGTACTCCTCGATGCGCGCCGGAGCCGCGTCGGGCAGGCGCTCCAGTACCTTGCGTTCGAGCAGCGTCTGATAGGCCGCATTCTGGATCGCGCTCGGCTCGAGCCGCCGCCGCAGGATCCGCACGTAGTCCGTCAGGCTGATTTCCACGCCGCGCGCGCGCGCCACGGGCTGTCGATCCCAGGGCGGGGGCAATTCGGCGGCCTCGCGCGTGACGAGTTCCTCCTGCACCCACAGCTTGGGCTGATCGGGCTGAAGCTCGGCGCCATCCCGCAGTCCGAGCGCGCGCCGCGTCAGCAGCTCCTGGAGCATGCCCGTGCGCAGGTAGTAACGGAACTCCTCCTCCGTGAGCCGCGCCTCGCGGATCTGCTCCGCGAGCCCGCCCGTCCGGCCCGACTTGGCCCATTGGGCCTCGAGTTCGCGGATCCGCCCGTCGACCGCGCTCTCGGAGATCTCCAGGCCCTGGTCTTTGGCCGCGGCTTCGACCACGCGCGTCTCGAGCAGGTGGCGCAGGCACGCGCGGCCCTCCTGCGACATGGCATGGCGCAGGAGCAGCACCCCATCGAGTTCCTTCCAGCACAGTTCGATGCCGCCACCGCGCGCGACCACGGCGGAGTCCTCGAAGGAGGACTCCGCGCCGCGGGCGAAGCGCGCCAGACCGAGCAGGCAGCCTAGGAGCAGGAGCAGCGTCAGCCGGTTTCGCATGCGCAGAAGATATCGGGCCCGGGCGGGGCAGCGCAAAGCGCCGCCCCGCCCGAGCCCCGGACTCGGACACGAGCTCGTCGGAGAAAGCCCGCGTCGGATCAGAAGGGCAGGTCGTCGGGATCCGGCGGCTCGGGCTTGCGACGCGGCTTGCGACGCGGCTGGCGCTGCTTGGGCGTATCGCGCTGGGCTTGCGGCGGCTGGGCTTGCGGCGGCTGGGCGGACGGCGGCTGGGCGGACGGCGGCTGGGCGGACGGCGGCTGGGCTTGCGGCGGCTGGGCTTGGGAGCTGTTGGGCGCGGGCGACGGGACGCTTTTCGGCGGATTCACTGCCGCCGGAGGCGGGCGCGGCACCAGCGTGCCCGGGGCGAGGAACAGGCGGCGGTACTCGTCGCGGCGCAGCATGTCGATCCATACGTGGGAGCCCTGCGGGCGGCGCGGAGCGCTGCGCATCGCAGGCTTCTGCCCCTCGCGCAGCAACTGCGCGCACTCTGGATTGCGCCAGGCCGGGAGGAACCAGGCCTGGAAGGGATTGGTGCTTGGCAGGAACACCGTCGCCGCCTGACCCCGGTCGAAGTGGCGCGGCGGCCGCGCGATCTCCTCAGGGTGGAACAGCCGCCGCGGCACGCAGTTCATGTGGCGCTGCAGGTAACGCCACGCTTCGGGATGCTCGAGCAGCTCCGGCTGGGAGACCGACTGCGACAAGGCGCTCATCACGCCGGCCTTCTGCGAGGCGTACTCCGCGTCGATCGACTCCAGCCCGGGCTGGAAGATCTTGGTGTTGAAGCCCGCCAGCACGCTCTCGTGGGCTTCCCCGTAGAGATGGCGGATCTGTCCCAGGCTCTGCACCGCTGCCAGAATCGAGACGCGCGGCCCGCGCAGCGTGTTGACCGAGCTCTCGAAGCCGGGGATGCGACCGACCGCGCTGGCGAACTCGTCGATCACCAGCGAAACCGGGCGCGGCAGGTGCGTGTCGGGCCGCTCGCTCGCCTCCCTCATCAGCATCTGCAGCAGGCTGGTGAACAGCAGGTTGACCAGCGGCCGCAGGCGCTCGAGATCGGCCTCGCGCATCTGGATCACCAGAATCGTCGGCTGCTCCACGAGGTGGCGCAGGCACAGCTCGTCCCGACCCGTGATGGCGCGCACGGTGCGGTCGCGCCACACCGTCATGCGCATCTGCGCGTCCGCCAGCACGGTTTCGGCATTGTGCGAGCCGCTGGCGAGGAAGTGCGTGAAGGCGCTCAGCCCCTGCGTGTGGCGGAAACTGTGGGCGAAGGCGTTGAGGTCAGCCCGCGGCCCTTGCAGCAGCTCGAACACATGGCCCAGCGAGGCCACGCTTCCCAGGCCCTCCGCCAGCCCCTCGCACAGGCCGCTGATCAGCTCGATCGAGCGGTTGAGGAAGAACACGGAGTCGTTGCTCTGGCGGCGCAGCTCGCTGGCCCAGCACAGGGTCGAGGCCAGCTCGTGCGTCCGGCTGGAGAGATCGCTGCCAGTCTGCTCGCGCAGCTGCTGCAGCTGCGCGAGCGGATTCCAGCCGATCGAGACGGCCGCGTCGGTCAGATTGAGCACCTGAACGCGCGTGCCCGGCCGCAGCCTGGCGGCGGCGGCCTGCACGAAGGGCAGGATCTCGCCCTTGGGATCGAGCACCACGAGACTGCGCTCGCGGTCGCCGATGTCGGAGTGCAGGAAGGGCAGGATGAAGTTCTGGGTCTTGCCGCCGCCGGGCTGCGAGACGATCAGGATGTGGCGATTGCGTTCCGGCTCCGGGAGGAACATGGTGCGGCTCCACCGCACCTCCAGCCCGCGGCGGCCCTCGACGATCGGGGACACGTAGGGCAGGCGCGTGCTGTGGGGCTGTGGCGTCGCATGGTCGAACCAGTACTCGATCTCGCGGCGGTCGGCGATGCGGGCCGCTCCGTGAGTGCTGGCGGGGTCGCGGCGCGGCCGCTGGGGCAGCGCACGGGGGTCATGGAGAAATTTCGGGCACGAAAGCCCATCAAAAGCGTCAGGAATGAGCATGGGAGGGGGTGCAGGGCATTCCAGCGGGGGTGGTCGCCGGGGGGGGATCGCGGGGCAGTCGCGTTTCACCGGAGTCAGGGAACTGCCCGGTGAAGCGTGGTCGGAGTCGAAACAAACCACCCGCTTGCTTCGAACTCCACGCGGCTTGCCATCCGGAACCGCACCGCCAGCGGTCATGCCGCTCGCGTGCTGGATCTACCTCTTTCCTCGCCGGTCGCGCCGGCGGGGTCCCTCGAGTTTGACCGCGCTGTGGGCGGGATTGTAACGCGGCGCCGCGAACGCGTGAAGAGGGTGCGCCCTAAAAAATGCTCAAATACAGCTGCGAAGCTAATTTATAGCTTGTGCATTCCTGCGTAGTGCACGGCTCTCAGGCTTCGGGAACGAAGCACAGCTCGTCGCGCTCGACGCGCACGCGCCACAACAGATCCTGCGGGGCTTCGGCGGCGATCAGCACTTCCGCGAGCCGGCTTTCTACCTCGCGTGTGATCACGCGGCGTACCTCACGCGCTCCGGAAGCCGGCGACCAGCCGCGCTCGGCGACCCAACGCGCCACGGCCGGAGTGAAGGCGACGCGCAGGCCGCGCTGCCGTGCACGAGCCGCCAATCCGGTCAGTTGCACCTGTGCAATGCTGCGTGCCACATCGCGGTCCAACTCAGAAAAGACGATCGTTTCGTCGATCCGGCCCAGCAGCTCCGGCGCAAACTGCCGTTCCAGCGCCTCGGTCGCGATCGAACGCAGCGCGGCCATTCCCAGCTGTTCCTGGTGCACGAAGCCCAGCTGTCTCTGCGCGGAGACCATCTCCTGCGCACCGGCATTGCTCGTGAACAGGATCAGCGTGCGCTCGAAGCTGACGCGGCGGCCCTTGTTGTCGGTCAACACCCCGTCCTCGAGAATCGAGAGCAGCAGGCTGTGCATCCGCGGGTGGGCTTTCTCGATCTCGTCGAATAGCACCACGCTCTCTGGCTGTTTCAGCACCATTTCCGTCAATTGCCCGCCATCTTCGTGTCCGACGTAGCCGGGCGGCGCGCCGATCAGCTTCGAATACTCATGCGCCAATCCGTATTCGGCGCAGTCGATCTTCACCAAGCCGTTGTGGTCGTTGCGGCCGTACACCAAAGCCGCCAGTGTCTTGGCCAATTCCGATTTCCCGGTGCCCGTGCGCCCGAGGAATAGGAAGGCGCCCAGCGGCCGACCCGCGACGCCGAGCCCCGCCGCCGCCTTGCGCACCGCGCGGGCGACGTGCTCGATCGCGTGCGTCTGGCCGAGGATGCTGCGGCCGAGTCGCTCCTCGAGGCCCACGGCGCGCTGTTTCATCTGGCTGCAGAACTGTTCGTGGCTCTGCGTTCGGGGGGCTTCGCCACGGACGGCGCGCCCTTCGAGCTTGCTTTTGGAATTCGTTTCCGCCCCCAGTCGCACGGTGTGGATATCGAGGGTCGGGTTGACCTCGATGCACAATTGATAGAGGAGCTCCTCCGCAAGCAGCGGATCATCCGGCAGCATGGCCTTCAGCTTTTTGCCGAAATCTCCGCGCCATTCGGGCATGCAGGCCTGCACCACCAGCCGGCGGTACTGGGCCCGGTTGAGCCCCGGCTCGACCTCGATCTCCAGCCCCCCGCCCTCCAGCGTCAGGATCTGGACGAAGCTGTCCGCGGGCTCGAAGTAGCGGTAGACGCTGCGCTTGTGGGAGGTATTCACGGTGGCAGTCCAGTTGTCGGAACCCTCGGGGGGGGACTGAAGTCCCTTCCCGCTCCGATCTGCTCTGCCTTCCGGCCACTCCGCGGCTAGGATCTCCTGCGCCCGATGAAGTCCCATCCCGACGTCGAGTTTCTGGCCCTGCTGGTGCACCGCGGGCATCTGCCCGCCCCTCAGGCCCAAGCCCTGCTCTCGCGACTGCAGCAGGGCGAAGTTCTGGATGAACTCCTGCGCTCCAGCGCCGGCTTCAGCCCCGAGCGGGTGGCGCGCCTGCGTCGCACCCGCGGCGGCGAGCAGCCCGAGATTCCCGGCTATGAAATTCTGGCGGCCCTGGGCCAAGGCGGCACGGCCGACGTCTTTCGCGCCCGCGAGAAGAAATCGGGGCGCCTGCTCGCGCTCAAGGTGCTCAAGCCGACGGCCGCCGCCCAGCCTGCCACGCTGAAGGCCTTCCTGGCCGAGGCGCGCCTGCTGAAGGAACTCGAACACCCCGGCCTCGTGCGCGGCGAGGGCGCCGCCAAGTACGCGCCTTCTGGAGAGCCAGAGGTCTTTTTTGCGCGGATGGAGTGCATCGAGGGCAAGACGCTGCTCGAGTGGCTCGACGGCGGGCAGGTCTTCGAGGAGGAGGTCGCCCTGGCGATCATCCTCAGCGTCGCCGAGACGCTCGCGTACCTGGCGTCCCGGCAACTGGTGCACCGCGACATCAAGCCCGGCAACGTCATGCTGACCCTCGAAGGCAAGGTCAAGCTGATCGATCTGGGCTTCGCCGCCAGCCAGGGCCAGCGGACCAACAGTGCGGACACCGCCAGCGGCACGGTCGGCTACCTCTCGCCGGAACAGGCGCGCGGGGCGGCTGAGGCCGATCTGCGCTCGGACATCTATTCGCTGGGCGTGACGCTGTTCCACCTCGTGGTCGGCCGCCTGCCTTTCGAGAGCTCGGACGATGCCGAGGTGCTGCGCATGCAGGTGATGCAGGCGCTGAGCGCGCCCGAGCTCAAGCGGCGCGGATTCTCCCCGCACCTGTCGTACTTCATCGAGAAGATGATGTCCAAGGAGGCGGAGCTGCGCTACCAGAGTTGGGAGGAACTGATCGAGGACATCAGCGCGCAGCTGCGCGGCCGGGATCAACTCGATCTCGATCGGGAACCGCAGACGCCCCAGTCGCGCAAGTCGCCCAACGCCCGTCCGCGGCGCAGGTTCTAGGACGCCCGGAAGCCCAGCCCGGAAGCCCAGCCCGGAAGCCCAGCCCGGAAGCCCAGCCCGGAAGCCCAGCCCGGAAGCCCAGCCCGGAAGCCTAGCCCGGAAGCCTAGCCCGGAAGCCTAGCCCTCAAGACGGGCGCGCACGCAGCGCAGGATCTGTGCTGCGCCCGGTGAATCGGAGTGCACGCACAGCGTCTCGTACGCGCCACTGTGCGCCAGGCGCAGCGCCTGCCGGGCCGCCTGTTCGGGATCCTCAATCAAGGCTCCGGCCTCTGTGCGCGGAATCAGCGTGCCATCCGCGCGATAGCCGCGGTCGACGAAGCCCTCGGCGCGCACGGCGAAGCCCTCCGCTTTCAGCTTTGCCCAGCCCGGCGAGCCGGCAAGCCAGACCAGATGCAGGTTTCCAAACTGCCCGCGCAGGAGCGTGGCGAGCGCGAGCGCCAGTTCCGCATCCGCCGCACAGCGGTTGTAGAGCGCGCCGTGCAGCTTGATGTGCGTCAGCGGCGTGGAGAGCCCCTCGGCGAGCGCGCGCAGGCTTTCCACCTGCCGCACGAGTTCCGCGCCGAGCGCCCCGACATCCAAGCGCGCCGGCAGCACGCGGCCGAACCCGGCGCGGTCGGGAAATCCCGGATGCGCGCCCGCCCGCACGCCGTGCTCAAAACACAGCTTGAGCGCCCTGCGCATCGACTGCGCATCGCCCGCATGCCCGCCGCAGGCGATGTTGGCCTCGTCCAGCAGCGGATACAGCGGCGCATCCTCGAAGCCCTCGCCGACATCGGCGTTGAGCGCCACGCGCTTCACGACAGCTCCCGGCCCTTGGTCTCCGGCAGGAATCCGACCAGCAGCGCAGCCGCCACGAAGAAGGCCACCGTCAGCGACAGCGCGGCCGCCAGCCCTTGCTTGTCAGCCACCGCTCCCAGCGTGATCGGCGCCAGCGCGGAGAGGGCGCGACCGGCGTTGTAGCAGAAGCCCTGCGCCGTGCCGCGGATCGAGCCGGGGAACAACTCCGCGAGCAGGCTTCCGAACACGGAGAAGGCGCCGTGGCCGAAGTAGCCGACCAGCGGCGCCAGCCAGAACACCAGTTGCTCGTTGCGCGCGCCGAACGCGAAGACCGGCACGACCAGCGCTGCGCCGAGCACGAACAGGCGCACCGCCGGGCGCCGTCCCATCCAATCGGCGAGGAAACCGAAGGTCGTGTAGCCGAGGAACGCACCCGCCTGAACTGCGAGGATCCACGGCGTGCTCTTCACGAGGCCCAGGCCGACGCCGCCCTGCTCCAATGGCCCTGCGAGGAAGGTCGGCAGCCAGGTGAAGAGGCCCCAGTACGCAAACAACAGCGCCGTCGCAAAGGCACTCGCCAGCAGCGTGCGCGAGCGCAACTCGCTGCCGAACAGATCCAGCAGCCTGCCCTTCGGCGCATCCACCGCACCCGCCGCCCGCTCGGGCTCCGGCACCATCCAGCGGATGACGAAGGTCAGCAGCGCCGGCGCCAGCCCGATCACGAACAGCACGCGCCAGCCGTGCACCGGGATCACCTCGGCCGCGACGATCGCGGCCAGCGCATAGCCGATCGCCCAGCCCGACTGCATGAAGCCGATCGCGCGCCCGCGCGAGGCCGCGGGCCAGGATTCGGCCACGAGCACCGAGCCCGCGCTCCACTCACCCCCCAGGCCGATGCCCACGATCGCGCGGCACACGAACAAGCTCGTCAGCGAATCCGCCGCGGCCGTCAAGCCCGTGCCAACGGAATACACGAGGATCGAGAGCGAGAGCGCCTTCACGCGACCGATGCGATCGGCGAGCACGCCGAAGGCGATCCCGCCGACGGCGGAGAAGATCAGCGTCGCGGAGGCGAGCAGGCCCGCTTGCGCGCCGCTGAGCCCGAACTCCTCGCGGATCGCGCTCAGCGCGAAGGAGTAGAGCATCACATCGAAGGCATCGAGCATCCAGCCCAGGCCGGCGGCGCCGAGCGCGAGCCAGGCCGCGCGGGGGATGGGGGGGGAGGGAGGCTTCAAGGGGGGGGCTTGTGGCGGGATTGTAGGGGCAGGGGGACGGACGAGTGGAGCGGTTTCGCCCGAGTCGAGATCGAGCGCTTTCGCAAGCGTGAGGGGGGGATTGTGGGCTTGCTTGTGGCTGATGTGCGCTGTTCCGCGAAGTTGAGGCCGATTTCGGGTTGTTGTGCTGCTGCTGGAAACCCCTGCTTGGCTGTTGCGCCGGGAGGGTTTGGAGGCGGAGGTCCGTTCGGCGAAGCGTGGGGTCGGCCGTTGCCGAAATCGGGATGACATCGCCTATCGACGAGGGGTTGGGGTAGGGTTAGAGGGGCACGCTCTCTGCTCCCATTCGCTCGTTCCTGAATCCCCCCGGGCTCGCTGGACCTTCTTCCCTTGTTCCGTGGGGTGTTGCTCGAAACACGCTATGAAGACAAACCTTACGTTCTCCACGGGCCGCACGGCCCTGCTTTCCCTGCTCGCGTTGGCTCCTGCCTCGCTGGCGCAAAACCCGATGACCTCGTTCTGCACCCCGGGGCAGGGCGTAGTCATTCCCTGCCCTTGCAGCAATCCGCCCTCTGGACCGGATCGGGGTTGTGACAACAGCTCGGCGACCGGTGGTGCGGTATTGAGTGCGAGCGGTGTTGCTGCGTTGACCGCGGACACCCTCGTTTTCAGCACGAGCGGCGAGCGACCGACGGCGACGAGCATCGTGCTGCAGGCGTTGACCTCGAACACCACCGGAGTTGCCTTCGGCCAGGGCGTGCGTTGTCTCTCGAACAACCCGCTGCGCCTGTATGTCAAGAACGCGGTGGGCGGCTCGATCAGCGCTCCAAGTGGCACGGACCTGAGTGTCTCTGCGCGTGCGGCTGCCTTGGGTGACACGATCAGCCCCGGTCAGTCCCGGACCTACGCGGTCTACTACCGCGACCCGGTGGTACTCGGTGGCTGCATGTCGGAGAACACCTTCAACATCACGCAGAGTGGGTCGGTGGTGTGGGTTTATTCCTCAACACCTCCGACGCCGGCCCTGGTTGCGATCCAGCCCGGGACGTTCCAGCAGGGCTCGAATGCGCCGGATGGAGCGCCTTACTACGGCGAGTTAGACGATCCGATCGTGCGTCAGGTGACGATCAGCTACAGCTTCTTCATGGGCGCGACGGAGGTGACGCAGGCGCAGTACCAGGCCTTGATGGGGACGAATCCTTCCCAGTATGTGGGTCCCAACAACCCAGTCGAGCAAGTCACTTGGAACAACGCGCAAGCCTACTGCGCGGCGCTGACGACGCAGCAAGCGGCGCTTGGCAATGTGCCGGCGGGGTATCAGTTCCGCCTGCCTACCGAAGCGGAGTGGGAGTACGCCTGCCGCGCAGGGACTACGACGGAGTTCAACACCGGTGCAGCGCTCTTCTGCGGGGATGCAAAGTTCTCTTACTCCTACCACTCCAACTCATCGTGTAACTCGTCCAGCACGGTGCCGGTATCGAGCTATGCTCCGAATGCCTGGGGCCTGTACGACATGCACGGGAACTTGTGGGAGTGGTGCCTCGATTCGTACGCCGGATACGCAGCCGGTCCGGTGACGGACCCGTTCGTCACGGGCGGCCCCTACCGGGTCGTCCGCGGCGGCAGCTGGGTCAACAACTCGGACGGCTGCCGCTCCGCGTACCGGGGCGTCTACAATCCCGGCAGCACGGGCGACTTCGTCGGGTTCCGGGTTGTCCTCGCCCCAGTTCTCGTCCCCTGAAGCCGAAAGCAAGCGAGCGCGGTCAGCGGCTACGGCACGGAGTCGCAGCGGAGCGGAGACGCAGATGCCGTAGCCAATGACCGCGCCAAGAGCCTCTACTCGCCTCATCTGCCTTCACGCTCACCCT
>Ga0208361_1000070_pt1 | contig 38799 bp, 34 predicted proteins | sample LakMenEpi05Aug10_FD_150670 | JGI IMG/M metagenome (GOLD analysis project Ga0208361, IMG submission 150670) | Freshwater microbial communities from Lake Mendota, WI - 05AUG2010 deep hole epilimnion (SPAdes) | ecosystem: Environmental > Aquatic > Freshwater > Lake > Epilimnion/Euphotic zone ... | reverse complement strand
CGGCCGCCAAAGGCCTCGCAGACCAGCCGCACCAGGATCGGCCGCAGGCGCTTGCCCGGACCGAACAGGCTGTAACGCAGCGCCTCGACGAGCAGCGGCGGGACGTCTTCGGTGGCGAGCCGCCGCTCTAGCGCCTCGTCCGCCCAGCGGCGCCCGAGTTCGAGTTGCCGCAGCAGTTCAGCGTGCATCCGGGTCGTTGGGGTAGGGCTTGAGCGCGCCCGCAGCCTCGGCGCTGAGCTCTTCCACCCGCTTCTGGTAGCGACCGAGCACGCCCCGGCAGTCCGAGAGCAGGCGCACGCCCTCCTGGTAGCGCTCCAGCGAGGCTTCGAGGCTCAGGCCCCCGCTCTCCAACTCCCCCACGATCGCCTCCAATCGGGCCAGGCGGGCGTCGAAGCTCGGTTCTTCGGCCGGTTCAGGACTTGCGTTCGGACGTGCGGCAGGGACCATCGCGGAACGCTAGTCTAGCGCTCGTGGACACGCAGAGTCTCTCCCTCGCCAGCCTTTTCCTGCTCGTCCCGGCCTGTGGCGGCGAGCCCGCCGCGCCGCGCACCGGCGCGCAGCTGTACGTGGAGCAGAACTGCGTGCAGTGCCATGGCCGAAACGGCGAGGGCACGCAGCTCGGCCCGTCGTTGACCGACAAGCGGGCGCACTGGAATCGCGAGCAGTTGGCGGCCTTTCTCGCCGATCCACAGGCCTACGCGGCGCGCGACCCGCGCCTCAGCGAGCAGAGCCAGAAGTATCTGATGCCGATGGTCAAGTTCCTGACCCTGTCGAAGGAAGAGCGGCTCGCGATCGCCGACTACGTGCTGGCGCTGCCCTGAGGGCGCAGCGCTCGCACCACCGGGTAGGCCCCGGCCTCCCCGCCCGCGCAATCGTACGAGAGGTGCGCGCCGTAGACCGGCCCCAGCACCGAGGGACGCATCACTTCCAGCACCGTGCCGCTGGCCGCGATCCGGCCGGCGTGCATCAGCACGACCTGCGTACTGTACTGCGCGGCCAGATTGAGATCGTGCGTGGCGGCCACCACCAGGCGACCCAGCCGGCGCTGCGCTTCGAGCAGTTCCAGAACCTGCACCTGATGCTCCGGATCGAGCGCATTGGTGGGCTCGTCGAACAGCAGCACGGCCGCCTCCTGAGCCAGAGCGCGGGCGATCAGCACCCGCTGGCGCTGCCCGCCGGAAAGCTCCGCCATCGAACGCTGCTCCAACCCGATCAGATCGCATTCGACAAGGGCGCGACGCACCGCTTCGAGATCGCGCGCCGCGACGCGGTTCCACTGCTCCAGATGCGCGTAGCGCCCCGACAGCACGAAATCCTGCACACGCACCTCGGGCAGCCTCGGAAGGTACTGCGGCAGCAGCGCGATGGCGCGCGCGCAGCGCTTGGGCGCATGCGTTGGCAGCGGCGCGCCGTCGAGCAGCACGCGTCCGGCCTGCGGCTCCAGCAGACCGGCGAGCAGGCGCAGGAGCGTGCTCTTGCCGCTGCCGTTGGGCCCGATCAGGGAGATCAGTCCGGGTGCGCGCCACTCCAGTTGCACGCCGTCGACAGCCAGCACCTCGCCGGCCCACGCGAAGCGCAGCGCTTGCGTCTCGAGCTTCAATCGAGCCACTCGAAGCGGATCGGCATCGACACCTCGTGCCCCAGCGTGGCGTGCACGGGACAGGCGAGGGCGGCCCTCGAGAGCGTCTCCCGCGCGCGTTCCTCGTGCGCCCCGCGCATGCGCAGGACCACGCTCAACTCACCGATGCGGCGGACGGGCTCGGCGACCATCCGCTTTTCCACCACGGCCAGTGAGCCTTCGATCTTCCAGCCGTGGCGCTCGGCCACGATGCCCATGATCGTCAGCATGCAGGATCCCAGAGCCGTCGCGACGAGGTCCGTCGGCGAGAAGCCCTCCCCGCGGCCGTGATTGTCCAGCGGGGCGTCCGTGAACAGGCTGGAACCCGAAGGCATGTGTCTCGCCCGCGTGCGCAGGCCGCCCTCGTACTCGATGCGGATTTCGACCATGACCCCACGATAGCAGCTCAGGGCCAGAATTCGACCCGACCGTCGATCAGCGTGCCGCGGATCGCCACGGAGCCGAGCCGATTGGGCTCGATGCGCGTGGGATCCTCGGACAGGGCGCTGAGATCGAGCCTGCGGCCCATTTCGAGGCTGCCGCGGCGGGCCCCCTGCCCGCAGATCTGGCTCGGCGTGCTTGTCATCGCCGCCAGCGCCAGCGGTCCGGGCAGGCCCAGCCCGCGCGGCGCGGGACTGCGGGCGCCGAACAGCGTGCGGCGCGGGTCCGCCCAGAGCGGGTCGGTGGCTCCGCTGCTGAGGCTCAGGAACTGCTGCTGCACGGCGAGCGAGCGCCAACCCGAACGTTCCTCCAGGCGGTGCGGTCCGATCCACTTCGCGACCGGAGCGGGTTCGCGCCAGGACACCAGCGGTTCGAGCCCCGAGGCAACCTTGAGCTGCGCGAGTCGCGGCCAATCGCGGGGCGCGACCAGCTCGAGGCCCTGGATGCGCCACAACAGCTGGCGCGCGTCCGGAACGCTGCCGCACAGTCGCTCCCAGCCATCGATGGCCGCGCGCACGGCGCGGTCGCCGTGGGCTTCGATGCAGGGAGAGAGCCCCTTGCGGGCCGCTTCCAGCAGCCGATTCGCCAGGCGATCCTCATCGGTCAAAAGCCCGCCGCGTTCGTTGCCCCAACCCTCGTAGGCGTCGAGCAGCGCCGCCTGGCGCAGATCCAGGCTCGCATCGAGCACCAGGTGGATCCCGGGCACGCTGAGCGTGTCGGAGGGCAGATCCTCGCGTCGCGGCCCGACGTCGAGTGACATCGGCTCCGTGCCGAGCGTGGGGTAGCACACCACGCGCAAACGCAGCAGCTTCTGGGCGCGGCGCCGCTCCAGAAAACGCACGAATTCCGGCTGCGTTCCCAGATCGTGCACGCAGGTGAGGCCCTGCTCGATCAGCTGCTGTTCGACCTTGGGGAACTGCGTTTCCCATTGGCCGTCCAACTCGGGCTGAATGTGCCTTCGCACGAGCTCACGCGCGGCGCCGATCAGCACACCGCTCGCGTCGCTGTCCTCGCCCGGAACAACCCGGCCTCCGACGATGCGCGGCGGGGTGTTGAGCCGGCCCTCGAGCCCGGCGAATTTGAGCGCGGCCGTGTTGGCGAGCGCCTCATGACCGCTGTGGAATTCGATGTAGACCGGATGAAAGGCGGAGTGCTGGGCAAGTTCCTTGGCGGAGGGAATGTGCCCCTCGCTCCAGTGGCTTGGGTTCAGTCCCCGGCCGAGAATCCAGGTACCCTCGGGCAGACGGGCGGCCGAGGCGGCCACGCGCTGCAGCAGATCCGCGGCGCTCGAGACGTCGCTGAAGTCCTCGCTGGTGCGATTCTCCACCATCGCCTGCAGGTTGACGTGCGCGTCCTGCAGCCCGGGCACCGCGACGGAGCCCTTGAGATCCAATCGCCGCGCCCGCGCGGCCGCCGGATGCCGGCTGACCTCGGGCAGCGAGCCCAGCGCCACGATCACGCCGCCTTCCGCCAGCAGCGCACCCGCCGACGAATGGCCCGCATCGCCCACCAGAATGCGACCGCCGTGCACGAGCACAGCCGGTTCGCGCTGCGGGGAACCTGCGAGCGCACAGAGGAACAGCGCGAGGACGATCACGGAGTGCCTTTCGGGTTCGGCCGCCGCACAACTTGAAAAGCTCTCAGAGAAGGGAAATCATTTCCCGCCGCTCGCTACGATGGCGTCATGAGCCTCTCCTCCACCCCGCTCCTCGGCCGACGCGCCCTGATCACCGGCGCCAGCGCCGGCATCGGGCGCGCCTGTGCCCGCGCGCTCAGCCAGGCCGGCGCCGAGCTCGTGCTCGTGGCGCGCCGCGCCGAACGCGTCGAGGCCTTGGCCCGCGAGCTGCCGCGGGCGCGCGCGCTCGCCCTGGATGTCGCCGATGCGCCGGCCGTCGCGCGCGAGCTGGGCACGCTCGAGATCGACATCCTCGTCAACAACGCCGGACTCGCGCTGGGCATCGACAAGCTGTCGGTCGGCGATCCGGCCGAGTGGAAGCGCGTGCTCGACACCAACATTCTCGGCGTGCTGCAGGTGACGCGCGCCGTGCTGCCGGGAATGCTGGCGCGCGGCCGCGGGGAGGTGGTGATGGTCGGCAGCGTGGCCGGCCGTCAGGTCTATCCCGGCGGCGGCGTCTACTGCGCCAGCAAGCATGCGGTGCGCGCCCTCTACGAAGCGCTGCGCCTGGAGCATGTCGGCAGCGGAGTGCGCTTCGCCACGATCGACCCGGGCATGGTCAGCAACACCGAGTTCAGCCAGGTGCGCCTGCGCGGCGACAGCGAGCGGGTGCGGGCGGTCTACCAGGGCGTCGATCCGCTGCAGCCCGAGGACGTGGCCGAAGCGCTGGTCTGGGTGCTCACCCGGCCGGCGCACGTCAATGTGGGCGAGCTGGTGCTGTGGGCCAGCGCACAGGCCAGCACGAGCTCCGTCCACCGCCGTCCGAGTTAGCGCCAGCGCCAGCACTGTGCTGTGCTGTGCGGCTCTCTATCCGGCCCTCCGTCCGGCCCTCCGTCCGGCTCGTTGCGCGGCAGGACCCCGGCTGGCACCGATCCGCGGCCGGCCCTAGAATGGTGGGCCCAATGAAGCGCCCGAACGAAGACCAACTTTCCCGCGAGATCGAAGCAGCCCTCGAAGGGGTCAACCTGCAGGACATCGAGCGTCCCTCCTCCGCCCAGGGCAAGGGCGAGCGCGACACGATGCGCGGCACGGTCGTCGGCGTGAGCGGCAGCGATGTCTTCGTCGAGCTGGGTCCGCGCATGCAGGGCGTCGCGAACCTCGCCGAGTTCGCCGAAGCGCCGGTGATCGGGCAGGCCTACGACTTCAAGCTCAACGGGCGCGAAGACGATCTGTGGAAGCTCGTGCGCAAGAAGGCGCCGCTGGTCACCGAAGGCAGCGACATCGAGGTGGGCGCCACGGTCAAGGCGCGCGTCACCGGCCAGAATTCCGGCGGACTCGAGCTCTTGATCGGCAGCGTGCGCGCCTTCATGCCCGCTTCGCAGGTCGGCATGAAGCCGGGCGAAACGCTGGCGGCCTTCCTGACCCAGAACCTGACCTGTGAAGTGCTGGAGATCGACAAGCTGCGCAAGCGCGTGCTGGTTTCGCGCCGCGTGATCCTCGATCGCGAGCGCGATGCCATGCGCAAGGAGAGCGTCGGACGGCTCTCGAGCGGCATGCGCGTCAGCGGCAAGGTCACGCGCATCGAACCCTTCGGCGCCTTCGTGGACCTTGGCGGCGGCCTGGAAGGTATGGTGCACGTCTCCAACCTTTCACGCAAGCGCGTCGAGAATGCCACGCAGGCCGTGGCGATCGGAGACACGGTCGAAGCCGAGATCCTCGAGATCAAGGAGAACGGCAAGCGCATCGCGCTCTCGATGAAGGCGCTCGAGCCCGATCCCTGGGAAGGCGTCGGCTCGCGCTATGCGATCGACCGCATCGTCACGGGCCGGATCACGCGTTTCTCGGAGTTCGGCGCCTTCGTCGAGATCGAAGCGGGCGTGGAAGGCCTGCTGCACGTCTCGCAGATGGGCAAGGAGCGCGTGCGCCGGCCCCAGGACCTGTACAAGGCCGGCGAGGAACTGGCGGTGCGCATCAGCCAGATCGACGCCGCCAAGCAGCGCATCTCGCTCTCGCGGCTCGACACGCGCGGCGCCGTGATCGGTTCGGAGGATTCGGTCGATGCGGGCGAGATCGACAAGGCCTTGCAGCAGGCGCCCGCGCGAGCGGTCGGCACCAACCTCGGTGCGCTGTTCCAAAAACTCAGGAAGCCGCAGGCCTAGGCCGCCGCCGCGGGGGCCGCTTCGAAATCCGGGATCATCAGCAGCGCGTCGAAGGGCGGCCAGGTCGACAGCTGCAGGCGCGCGCGCCCGATCACCAGCGTGGACCCCTCCTCGTAGACGAAAGCCGGGCGCACGCCGGGCTTGACGCCTTGGCACGCTTCGGAGTGCACGCGCACACCCTCGATGTTGTTGCTGCGCAGGGCGGCGTCGACGGCTCCCGCCACGAAGTTGCCGATTTCGAGCATGGCATCCTTGAGGACCGGATCGAGTGTGGTGAGTTCGCGCTTGCTCTTGACCACATCATCGGGCGTCAGCATCAGATAGGAGGCGAGCGTGATCGCGTCGGCCAGCGGAAACAGCAAACAGCCGTGGCTCAACCGTCCGCGGTGCTGAAACCCGAGCTTGTACGAAATGTGGATGGAGTTACCGCCCGCCACGCGGGACTGCAGAGGTTCGCTGCTGACCTTGAGCACCTTGAACGGCATGTCGGCGATCATGCTCAGGTCGTTGCAGACGAGCATGAAGACCTCCTCGACGCACTGTTGTTGGCGGATCGCGTTCACGCACAGTCCCCATCGGACGCCGCCCGCCCGAATCTTGAACCCCGGGGGCGGCGCCCCGGATCGGCAGCTTCAGTAACTTTCTTCCCTGGAGGGGAACTCGCCGTTCTTCACGTCCCCGACGAAGTGCACGAAGGCCTTGCGCATCTCGGCCCCCATCTCGGCGTAGCGCCGCACGAAGCGCGGATGGAAGCGGGTGTACAAACCCAGCATGTCATGGGTGACGAGGATCTGGCCGTCGCAGCCAGAACCCGCTCCGATGCCGATCACCGGGATCGCGACCGAGCGCGCGATCTCGGTGCCCAGCGCGGCGGGCACTTTCTCCAGCACGATCGCGAACGCGCCGGCTTCCTCGAGCGCGCGGGCGTCGCGCCGCAACTCCTCGGCCTCCTCCGGGTCGGTCGCCCGCACCTGATAGGTTCCGAACTTGTGGATCGACTGCGGCGTCAGCCCCAGATGCCCCATCACCGGGATCCCGACATCGACGATGCGCCGCACGGTCGAGCAGATCACCTGACCGCCCTCCAACTTGACCGCCTCCACGCCGGCTTCCTTGACGAGCCGGCCGGCATTGCGCAGCGCATCGTCGGAATTGACCTGATACGACATGAAGGGCATGTCGCCGACGACCAGCGCGCGCTCGACACCGCGCGTCACGATCGCGCAGTGGTACAGCATCTGTTCCATCGTGACCCCGACCGTGGTGGCCTGGCCTTGCATGGTCATCGCCACCGAGTCGCCGACCAGAATCAGGTCGACGCCGGACTGATCGATCAACTCGGCCATCAGCTGGTCGTAGGCGGTCAGCGCGCTGATGCGCTCGCCGCGCTCCTTCATGCGGCGCAACCCCTGGGTCGTGACCTTGCGACGCTCGGGTTTCTCGCGCTGCGCTTGCGGGCCGTTTTTCATGCCCTGCCATTCTACCCGGGCTGACGACAGCCGCGCTCAGCCAGCGCCCGGGCCGCCCGGGCCCCGTCGATGGCGGCGCTCATGATCCCGCCGGCCCATCCCGCACCCTCGCCCACGGGAAACAGGTTCGAAAAGCCCGAGGCCTTGCCGTCCAGCCGGCTGCGCGGGATGCGCAGCGGGCCCGAGCTGCGCGATTCCAGACCGACAAACAGGCCGTTTTCCCCCGCAAAGCCGGGAATCGTGCGCTCAAAGCGGCGCAGCGCCTGCTCGAGGGCGCGCACCAGCTCCGGTTCCAGCAACCGATCCAGCCGGGCGGGCACCGTGCCGAAGCCGTAGGAGCTCGCCAGCACGCCCTTCGATTCGCGACCGGCCAGAAAATCGCTCGCCCGCTGCGCCGGAGCCGTGTAATCCCCGCCGCCGGCTTCGAAGAAGCGCCGTTCGAGCTGGCGCTGGCGCTCGACCCCCGACAGCGGATCGGCTCCGGCCGGCAGGGTTGTGACCAGCGCGGCATTCGCCCAGCGCGAGGAATGCCGGGAGTTGCTCATGCCGTTGGTGCACAGAAGACCCGGTTCGTTGACGCTCGCCACGATGCGCCCGCCGGGGCACATACAGAACGAAAAGGCGCCCTGAGCGCTCTCGCTGGGCTTGCTGACGAGCGCGTAGTACGCCGGGCCGACGCTCGCGGCCGCCGGCCCGCTGCCAAGCTGCGCCGTGTCGATCAGTTCCTGCGGATGCTCGATGCGCAAGCCCAGCTGGAAGGGCTTGGATTCCAAAGCCACGCCGCGGCGCAGCAGCATCGCGAAGGTGTCGCGCGCGCTGTGCCCGGGAGCCAGCACCAGCGCCGCGCACTCGAGCGTGCCGCGCGAGCTGATCAGCCCTTCGACGCGGCGCACGCCCTGCTGCTCGCGCACGCAAAGATCGTCGACCCGCGTGTTCCACAGGAACTCGACGCCGCGAGCCTCCAGCCGCGCGCGCAGGGCCGGCAGCACGCGGTGCAGCTTGTCCGTGCCGACGTGTGCGCGCGAGTCGTACAGGATCTCGGCCGGCGCGCCGCAGGCCACCAGTTCGCGCAGGATGGGCAACTCCCATTCGTCGTCGACGCGCGTGTAGAGCTTGCCGTCGGAGTAGGTTCCGGCCCCGCCCTCGCCGAACAGCAGGTTCGATTCGGGATTGGGATGGCGCGTGCGGTGGAAGCGCACCAGTTCGCGGCCGCGCTGCTCGATGCGCGAGCCGCGGTCGAGAACGACAACGGACAGGCCTTGTGCCGCCAGCATCCAGGCGGCGAACAGCCCCGCGGGTCCGGCCCCGAGCACCGCGATGCGCTCCCGCGATCCGGCGATGTCGGGCGCCAGCTGCGGCAGGCGCAGCGGGGGCACGGCGCGAGCCGCCAGCAGCTGACCGCTGCGTTGCAGACGAGCAAGCGTCGCGCTGGGAGTGCTCTGGCGCAGTCCGAACTCGATCTGGTAGACGAAGGCGAGCTGGGGCACGCCGCCCTCGCGCCGCGCGTCGAGCGAGCGCTTGACCATCTGGAACTCGGCCAGTTCCGCCATCGGCAGCCCGGTGCGGCGCTCGAAGGCCTCGATCAGCGCCGCCTGGGGAGCATCCACGGGCAGGCTGAGACCGACGAGTCGATGGCGCTCTGTGACCAAGCGCAAAGAGGCTACTCGATCGCCTAGAATCGCTGCCATGAGTCGTCTGGAGGATTTGATCCTCGCCCCCGATCGCGACCGCTGCCCGCCCGCGCGCGAGATCCTCTCGCTGCGCGGCGATGAGGATGCGCACTGGCGCCGGCGCGCCGAGCGCATCCGCACGGCCGAGTTCGAAGTCTCGCGCCGAGGGCAGTGGCATGGCGAGTATCTGGAGTTCGAGCCCGAGCTGACGGGCTTGGCGCCGGAGCACCGCCGTCCGGATCCGCGCCGGCTGCACGAGCGCTGGCAGTCGGCGAGCCCGATCCTCCTGCCCAGTGCACTGACGGCGCTCCTCGAGCGCGAGGCTCATGCCATCCACGGCGCGCTGAGCTGGTTCGGCGAGTTGTCCGAGCCCAGCGGCCTGCGCCGGGGACTCGATCGCGCGTTGGAGGATCCGCAGTCTCCGTGGGAAGTGCGCACCGAACGCGCTGCGCTCTTCGATTCCGAGCGTGACATCGAGCGCGTCTGGCTGGCGCCTCGCAACACCCGCCGCAGGACGCGGCTGTGGATCAAATCTGGCTGGCTTTCGACTCATCCCGACGATGCCTCGCTGCGCGTGCGGGTCTCCTGCGGCGAAGAAGGCCGCGATGACGCGACGGCGGACCTCGAGGCCCATCGTCGGGTGGCGGAGCTCGCGAGCGCGACGCTGCCCTGCGCGGCCGCGCTGCGCGCCGAAGCCAGCCTGCGCCACCGGATCGAAAGCCTCAGCGGTGAGCCGCTGCTCTTCACGCAGGACATCGCCTACTGGAACGCTCCCGAGGGCGGCGCGCTGTTCCACCACGATGCCTTCGCCGAGGACGGCAGCCTCGGCCAGCTGGGCGTCTGCTACGCGCAGCTCGCCGGCGAGACCTTCTGGCTGGCGCTTTCCACACAGGCGCTGATGCTGCGAATCCGCGAATTCACGGAGGCCTTGGAGGAAGGCGCGCTGCCGTGGCTCCGCGCGCAGTTGTGGCCCGAGCCCGCGGCATGGAAACGCCACCTCCGGCGACTCGAAGACGAGCAGGCCCTGCGCCGGGAGCTGGCGCTGCCGGGTCAGGGCGAACTCGGCCCGCTCGTCAACCGCGGCCCGGAATTCAGCGCCTTTCTCGCCGATGCGGGCCATGGCTGGCTCCTGCGGGCGGGCGACGCGATCCTGCTGCCCAACCACGGACTGGAACGCACCTGCATGCACTCGGTGTTCTGCCCCTCCGAAGAGCCGACCTACGCCCTGAGCCTCGCAATCCGCTCCGACCGCGAAGAGGAAACGGCGACCGGCGGAGACTAGACTTTGGCGCTGCATGCTGCGCGCCCTGAAGCCCCAACCGCTGACGCTGGTCCTGCAAGACCTCGGCCTCAAGAGCGAGCGCGTGCGCACGCTGGGCGACGAGCCTTCGCTCGTGCATGCCGACGGGCAGCATGCCCTGATCGCCGTCAGCCAGGATCAGCACGCCCCGGAGCGCGAGCGCGACGCGCTGCTGGCCTTCGTCGAGCAGCAGCTGAGCGCCAACGGCGCCCTGCTCCTGTTCCTCGAAGGAGCGCGGGCGGAAGCGGAGCTTGCGCAATGGCGCGAGGCGCTGTGGCCTGCAGTGCACCTCGGCGCCATCTACGAGCTCTCCACGCGCGGCATCATGCGCCGCACGCACTCGGGCACGAGCGCACTGCGCGGTGCCACCGGCCTCAGCGGCTCGCTGCTCGTGGGGCGTCGCACCGCACACGTGCTTTCGCCCGAGGCCACGCGCGAGAAATTCGACAGCAACGCCGCCGGCTGGAACCTGCAGCCAGGCCGGCCCGGTTGGGCCCACTACCGCTGGATGCGCCGCTTCGTAGGCCACTTCACGCCCGCCCAACGCTACGAGCGCATTCTGGATTTCGGCTGCGGCGCCGGCTGGGTGGGCATCGAAGCCGCGCTGCGCGCCGGCACGAGCGCGCTCGATTGCTTCGATCCGAGCCCCGAGATGGTCAAGCACGCCGAGGAGAATGCGCGGGCCTCGGGGCTCTCTCTGGTGCGCGGGCGCGTGGGCTATGGCGAGGCGCCGCCCTTTCCGGCGCCTGGAGAAGCGCCCTACGATCTGGTGCTGTGCTCCGGCGTGCTGAGCTTCTCGCCTGATCCAGGGGCCTTCTTCGACGGGCTCTGCCGGGCCGTGAAACCGGGGGGCACGCTCGTGATCGGCGACATCCAGCGCGCATCGCGCGGGATGCGCGAGCGCCGCGCGCGCAAGGCGCTGCTGCCGGTGCGGGAACTCAACGCCTGGACGCACACGCAGGCACGCCAGGAACTCGAGGCGCGCGGCCTGTGCTTTGCGCAGGCCTGCGCCTACCAGTACTCGCGGCCGCTGCCGCAGCTGATGCACTTCAACGAGACCCGGCTGGGTGGAGCGCTCGACAGCGTTTTCGTGCGGGTCAATGCACTGGCCTCGAGAATCTGCGGCCAGTCCTACGAGTCCTTCGACTCGTGGGTGCTGCGCTTGCAGCGGCCGAGCTGAAGCCTCAGCGCGGGACGAGCCAGCCTTCGGCGAGTTCGCGATCCTCGGGCGCGTGCTCGAGGATTAGCTGCGCGCAGTGCTCCTCGAGCTGTGTGCGGTCCTCGAAGCGGATCGCTTCCCCACCGCGGGCGCGGGCGAGCGTCCATTCGTCGGCATCGACGCGGTGCGGATCGCTCGCCTGTTCCCATAGGCGGCTCAGGAGGCCGGCATCGACCGCCTCGGGGCGTTCAGGGCTCACGAAGCACAAGCTCTCGAGGGCGGCCTCCATGCTCGCTCCAGGGCGCGGCAGGATCGCCACGACCCGGCCATGCTTGGCGCCCTCGTTGAGCCGGTCGAGCAACTCCCCATCGCAGGCCAGCGCGGGCTCGACGGTCTGCTTGCGCGGCAGGAGCAGCGGATCGCACTCCAGGACGAGGATCCAGCCGCGCGTGTACTGAGGCATTTCCGCGCGCCAGTAGTGGGTCGCGGGGCGCTCCAGCTCGAAGGGCTGCGCCAGCAGCAGGGCGCGCACTGGGCTGGTGGCCGCCACCGGATCGACGCGGACGGGCGCGCGCTGTTGTCGCGCGACCAGCCAGCCAACGCCCAGCAACACGGCCAGTAGCAACAGCAGGATGCGGATCAGCTTCATGGGCGGTGGAACTCCACGTCGTCGAGACCCAGACGACCGCGCGCGTCTCCGAAGCTGGGTCCGAACAGGAACTCGATGCGATCGATGCGCGAGAGATCGAGCTCCGGCTGGACGCGCCGGAAATCCTCCAGGCGCATGCGCACGGTCTCGAACTCGTTGCCCCAGCCAGCACCGCTGCCGCAGCCCGTGCGCTGGTAGGGTTCCTCGATGCCGCCGCCGTAGGCGCGGATCGAGAGCTGCGCGCGGCGGCCCGCCTCGTCGCGCAGCGCCACCTGGAAGACCAGATCGCCCAGCGTGCTGGTCGTGCCGGAATCGCGCGTCGATTGAGCGGCGCGGAAGCTCAGCGCCTCGAAGCCGCGCACGTCGCGCAGGCCGGCCGGCACCGTGAACATCAGGTCGCGGTCGGCGTTGGTCCACTGAAACACGATGCCGCGCGTCGTGTCCGAGGCATTGCCCATTGTCATGCCGTTCATCGCATCCGAGCTACTCGCGGTGAAGGCCGCATCCAGATCGTCGAGGCGGGCCTCCGTGAGGTTGTCGACCGTGAAGCTCACGGCAGCGCCCGAGGAAGAGACATTGGTCGCGTTCTGTGTCTGGAAGTCGTCGATGACCCGCGGCGCCAAGGCCGGCCCTTCGGTGTACTGCAGATCCACGACGATGCAGTTGGAGCTGGGCACCCCCGGCAGCGCGAGGCTCTCCCACTGGCGCGTGAAGAAGTCCTTGGCGGCCGGAGCGCCCTTCAGGTAATGCTGGATCAGCGGCAGCAGATGCGCCTTCATCAGCACGTGAGTGTCCGCGCGGCTGACGATGCACGGACCGTTCGCCCACAGGTCGCCGCCGCCGTTGTGGAAGGCGCCGTGGCCCACTCCGTGCAGCGAGATGGAGTGACTCGTGCCTTCGGCCCGGTCGAGCAGGTGGAAGGACTGGCAGATGTTGCAGTCCGCGCAGCCATTGACATCCGAGTCCGCTCCGCCCACCCACAGGTGGTAGTTGACCGCGTGCGGATAGGCGCTGGCGGGTCCGAGGAAATCGGTCGGAGCGATGCTCGAGACCAGCTTGATCGAGGAAATCTGGTAGTTGACCGCGGTGTTCGTCCCGTCGAAGAGCCGGTCGTAGGCGCGCGCGACACCCTCGCCGCCTCGGCTGTGGCCGATCCAGGCGATGCGCGTGTTGTCGACATGCCCCTGCAGCGCTCCCCCGCCGATGGTCCCCAGGTTGCCGAGGAAATGGTCGGTGTTGGAAAGCGTCGTCAGCGCGGCGGAATCAGGCCCAGGACCGGTGTTGTTCTCGTGGCTCATCACCACGAAGCCCCAGGAAGCGAGGTGCAGGCCCAGATGGTCGTACCACTGATAGTTGTGGCCGTTGCCGTGGCTGATCACGACCAGCGGCAGCTGCCCCAGCGTGGCGATGTTACTGGGGTAGAAGATGTTTTGGCGCAGCAGCGTGCCGCCGTTGTGGAGAATCTCCGTGGCGGCATACGGCCCGTTCGCCTGCGGCGGCACCGTGACCCACATGCCCGGCTTCCCGTCGAGCCCGTCGATCAGATCGCCGGCGTCGAGCAGCGTGTTGAAGTTCATGTCGAGCACGAGGTCGTAGTCGACCCCGAACTCGACGCCGTTGCTGCCGGGCACCGGCCCGAACAGGACCGGCAGCGTGCAGCCTTGGATGTCCGGACCGGGAAAGTACACGGCCTGGGCGGCGCTGCGCACCTCGACCAACGTGGGGTCCGCGATCCATTCCGCCAGACTCTTGTGGCGCACGATGTACAGGTAGGCGTTGGCTCCCACGATCTGTGGATGCCGCACGGGATCGACGGCGATCGAGAGCGCGCCGCCCTCGACGAAGCTCGTTACATAATCAAAGTGCGGAGCGACGGACATCGCCATGCCCGCCAGCTCGGTTCGGACCACTCCGGGGAGCGCGGCGGGCACGGCGCGCTGGGCCATACCGACCGACTGCTGGCCCACCAGCGCCTGCGTCAGCCATGCGAAGGCAAGGAACATCATAGTCCAAGAATAGCCGAGGCCGGGCGTCCGGGGGAGCCCCGCAGCGGGTTTGCCCCGAGCAGAATTGTCCCTAGAAGGCCCCGAGTGAGTAATCGATCAGCCGGGCCAGCGTCGAGCGCAGCTCGCTGCGCTTCACGATCATGTCGATCTGCCCCTTCTCGAGCAGGAACTCGGCCCGCTGGAAGCCCGGCGGAAGCTCCTGCTTGATCGTGCTGGCGATCACGCGCGGTCCGGCGAAGCCGATCAGGGCGCCCGGCTCGGCGAGCGTCAGGTCGCAGACGCTGGCAAAGCTCGCCGTGACCCCGCCCGTGGTCGGATTGGTCAGCACGCAGATCGAGAACCCGCCGGCCTCGTTGAGCGAAGCCAGCGCGGCGCTGGTCTTCGCCATCTGCAGCAGAGAAAGCATGCCTTCGTGCATGCGCGCGCCGCCGGAGCTGGTGAAGATCACCAGCGGAATGCGCTCGCGGCGCGCCAGATCGGCCGCCAGCGAGACCTTCTCGCCGACCACCTCGCCCATCGAGCCGCCCATGAAGCTGAAATCGAGCACCGCCAGCGCCACGCGTCGGCCTTCGATGCGGCCCAGACCGCAGATCAGCGCCTCATTCTGGCCCAGTCGCTTGACGGTCTTCTTGATCTTCTCCGAGTAGGGCACCGAGTCCACGAACTGCAGCCGGTCCAGAGCCGTCAATTCGCTGAAGCGCTCCTCGAAGCTGCCTTCGTCGAGCACCATCTGCACGCGTTCGCGGCCCGGAAGCGTGAAATGAAAGCCGCAGGCCGGGCAGACGTTGCCCTTGTCCTCGAGTTCCTTACGGTAAATCATCTGCGTGCAGCTCTCGCACTTGAGCCACAGGCCCTCGGGCACCTCGCGCTTCTTCCAGCGCAGTCGGCCGGGGCGCTCTTCGTTCTCGCCGGCCGGGCCGAGGCCCTCGCCGGAGAGATCGTCCTCCAAGCCCTCCTCTTCGAGCTTGGGATCGAGTTGGGGTGTTTCGCCGTTGTTGTCGCTCATCGCTGGGCAGATCCGCGCGCCGAGGCGCCTGTGTCGCTGGAGTTTGTACCACGGGCCGCCAGCGCCAGCGCGCGACAATGGGCCAGTTCCGCGTCCATATCCGCCGCGCCGTACAGCGCCGAACCCATCACGAAGCTGTCAAAACCGGCCGCGGCGCAGGCGGCGATGGTGTCGCGGTTGACGCCGCCGTCGATCTCCAGCGCGCCTCGAAAGCCTGCTTGACGCAAGCGTCGCCCCTTCTCCAGCACCTGCGGCATGAACCGCTGGCCGCCAAAACCGGGGAATACGCTCATCACCAGCACAAGGTCGATCTCCGCGAGCACCGGCCCCAAGCGCTCGGGCTGTGTATCGGGGTTGAGTGAAACCCCCACCCTGGGTACCCCCAGTTGCCGCAGGCCTCGCAGCACCGCACGGGCGGCGGCTTCGTCGGCGCAGGTCTCAATGTGGAAGGTCAACACATGCGCACCCGCCTTGACGAAATCCGGCGCGTAGCGCAGGGGCTCGGAAATCATCAGGTGCACATCCAGAGGCACGCGCGCGACCCGGTGCATCGCGGCCACGACCGGAGCGCCGATCGTGAGGTTGGGCACGAAGTGGCCATCCATCACGTCGACATGGTGCCAGTCCGCGCCGGCCGCCTCCGCGCGCGCGAGCTCCGCTCCCAGCCGGGAGAAGTCGCTCGCGAGCATCGAGGGCGCGATCCGCACGGGGTGCATGGGCCTCTTCTAACTCTTCGCCAGCACGGCGATGCCCGGCAGCAGCGTGCCCTCGAGCAGCTCGAGGCTCGCTCCGCCGCCGGTGGAGATGTGCTTGACCTTGTCGGCAAGGCCGAGGAGTTCGATCGCGGCCACCGAGTCGCCGCCGCCGATCACGGTGTAGCCGGCACAGCTCGCCACCGCTCGGCCGATCGCCTCGGTTCCGCCGCGGAAGGCCGGCCACTCGAACACGCCCATCGGGCCGTTCCACACGACCGTCTTGGCGCCGCCGATGCAGGCTGCGTAGCGCTGGCGCGTCTTCGGCCCGATGTCGAGCCCCATCAGGTGCGCCGGGATCGCTTCGCCGTCGACCGCCACGGCCGCTTCGCTCTCGGCGAAGTTCGCGGCACAGACATGATCACTCGGCAAAAGCACGTCGATCTGGCGCTGCTGGGCTTTTTCCAGCGCCGCTTGAACATGAGCGAGCTGATCGGACTGCACCAGCGACTTGCCCGTGCTCACCCCGCGCGCGGCGAGGAAGGTGTACGCCATGCCGCCGCCGACCAGCAGGGCGTCCACCTTGTCGAGCAGGTTGTCGACCACCTGCAGCTTGTCGGAGACCTTGGCCCCGCCCAGGATCGCGACCAGCGGCCGCGCCGGATGCTCGAGCACGCGCGAGAAGGCCGCGATCTCCTTTTCCATCAGCCGGCCCGCGGCCGCGGGCAGCTCGCGGGCGACGCCGCACACCGAAGCGTGGTCGCGGTGCGCGGATCCGAAGGCATCGTTGATGAACAGCTCGCCGTTGGCGGCGAGCGCCTTGGCAAAGGCCGCATCACCGGCCTCGTCGCCGGGGTGAAAGCGCACGTTCTCCAGCAGCACGACGGCGCCCGCAGGCGCCTTTTCGATCTCGGCTCGCACCTCGGGGCCGATGCAGTCCTTGAGCGCGAGGACCTCGATGCCGAGGAGCTCCGCCAGCCGCGCGCCCATCGGCGCCAGCCGCAGGTTCTCGACGACCTTGCCCTTGGGGCGACCGAGATGGCTCATCAGGACGGGACGTCCGCCGCGCGCGAGGATCTCGCGGATCGTCGGCAGCGCGGCGCGGATGCGCGTGTCGTCACTGATGCGGCCCTTGTCATCCTGAGGGCAGTTGAAGTCCACGCGCACCAGCACGCGGCGGTTCTTGAGATCGAGATCCTCGATCCGGCGGGCGTTGAGCTTCATCGCAGGCGCTCAGCCGAGCTTGTGGACGCAGCGGACGAGGTCGACTACGCGGGCGCTGTAGCCCCACTCGTTGTCGTACCAGGCGACGACCTTGACCATGCGCGTGCCCATCACCATGGTCGACTGCGCATCGAAGATCGAGCTCGCCGGGTTGCCCACGATGTCGGCCGATACGATCGGATCGGTCTCGTAGGTCAGGATCCCCTCCAGACCCGGCGTGCCCGCGGCGGCGCGGAAAGCGGCGTTGACCTTTTCGATCGTGACGTCGGTCTTGAGCGTGGCTACGAAGTCCACCATCGACCCGTCGGGCACCGGCACGCGCATCGCGACGCCGTCGAGCTTGCCCTTGAGCTCGGGCAGGATCTTCCCGACGGCCTTCGCCGCACCCGTGGTGGTCGGAATGATCGAGCAGGCCGCCGCGCGGGCGCGCCGCAGATCCTTGTGCGGTAGGTCGAGGATGTTCTGGTCGTTGGTGTAGGCGTGGATCGTGGTCATCAGGCCCTGCTCGATGCCGAAGGCGTCGTGCAGCACCTTGGCGAGCGGCGCGAGGCAGTTGGTCGTGCAGGAGGCGTTGGAGATGATCCGGTGCTCCTTCTTCAGCGTGCCATGGTTGACGCCCATCACGACCATCGCGTCGATTTCGTCCTTGGCGGGCACGGTCAGGATCACCCGGCCGGCGCCGGCATCGATGTGCTTCTGGCAGGCCTCGCGGCTGGTGAAGATGCCTGTCGACTCGATGCAGAAGTCGATCCCGTTGGCCTTGTGCGGCAGCTTGGCCGGATCCTTCTCGGCGCTGATCGCGATGCGCCGGCCGTTGACGGTGATCGACTCCTTGTCGCTCGCGATCGTGCCCTCGAAGCGGCCGTGGACCGAGTCCCACTTCAGCAGGTGCGCCAGCGTCGCCGGATCGGTCAGGTCGTTGATGTGGACGACCTCCATGTCCCGGTGCTGGAGGAGGTTGCGGAAGACCAGTCGGCCGATGCGGCCAAAGCCATTGATCGCGATGCGCATGGTGCAGGGGGGGTGGAGGAACTCTTGGGGGTTGAACAGCGAACGGCGAGCCTAGCAGGAGCGCCGCCCCGCTTTCAAAGACTAGACTGCGCCGGCATGAGCCTGGCGCAGCTTGCGTGGGAGGATCTGGCGCGAGCGCTTTCGACCGAGCCCGAGCTCGGCGCGTTGCTGGGCCTCTCGGGCGGGGCCGACTCCGTGTACCTGCTCGAGCTGCTCGCCGCCAGCCCGCGCGGCCCGCGGCCGCTGGTCGCCGTCCACCTGCACCACGGCCTGCGCGGAGCACAGGCCGATCTCGATGAGCAGTTCTGCCGCGAGTTGTGCCAGAGGCGCGGCATCGAGCTTGTGGTCGAGCGCGCCTCGCTCGAAGCGCGCCCCGGCGGCCTGGAAGCGCGCGCGCGAGCTTGGCGGCGCGAGTGCTGGGCGCGGCTCGCCCGCGAGCGCGGCCTCACCCGCGTGCTGCTCGCTCACCAGCGCGACGATGCCGACGAGACGGCGCTGCTGCGGCTGATCCGGGGCAGCGAATGGAACGCGCTCGCCGGGCTGCGCGCGCGGCGCATCTGGCGAACGCGGCATGGCGAGCGGCTGGAATTGCTGCGGCCCTTGTTGTCGGTGTCGCGCGCGGCTGTGCGCGAGGAACTCGCCCGGCGCGGGCTCGCCTGGCGCGAGGATGCCAGCAATCTGGATCAGCGCCTCGCCCGCAATCGCGTCCGCCTGTCGCTGCTGCCGCTGCTCGGGCCTGAGTTCACGCGTGCGCTCGATCGCCTGCGCCTCGCCACCGAGGCTCTCGACCAGCGCCTCGCGGAACTGCTCCCGCCGCTGGAGCGCCTGCCACCGGAGGGCGGGTTGGCACGGCATCCCGAGAGCTTCGCACTCGAACTGCGCGCGCTGCACGGTCTGCCGGCGGCGCTCGCCGAGCAGGCGCTCAGCGCCAGCCTGACCGAAGCTCTCCGCTGGACGCCGCGGCGCGCGTGCCTGCGCGCGCTGCTCGCGTCGCTGGAGCGCGCGGCACCCGCCGGGCGGCCGGCCCGTGCTGCCGCGCAGGCCCCGCGGCTCTTCGCTCTGGGTCGGCGTTGGCGTGCGAGCCTCGGCGGCACGCGCTTGGAATGTCTGGCTCCGCCGAACCCCGAGGCGCCGCGCGCCTGGCCGCTCGAAACCGAGCTCGTGCTGGCGGACGGGCGACGGCTCTACTCGAGCTGGCGGGAGGCCGGGGCCGAGGAGGCCTTTCCCCGCACGCCGGCGTGCGTCGAGCTCCATTGTCCCCGGCCGCCTGCGGAACTGCGGCTCGGCTGGGCGCGCGCGGGCCTGCGCTTCCATCCGCTCGGTTCCCAAGGTTCCCGGCGCCTCGTGCGTTTTCTGCAGGGCTGCGGCATCCCGGCCGCCGCGCGCGCGGAAGTGCCGCTGGTGTTCCTCGGCGAGGAGTTGATCTGGGTGGCGGGGCTGCGCATCGCGCACGCACGACGCCTGAGTTCCGCCGCCGGCGGGCGCTTGCGCCTGTCGATCCTGCCTCCGGCCAACGGTGACTTGCGCCCGGGAGCAGGGTAGCCTACACCGCCCTCGAAAATGCCGGCCTTGACCCCGACGCCCGCCCAGAACCTCGCCACCTTGAGCGAACGCATCCGCCGCCTGGCTCCGGGCCGTGCGGTGCAATTGGTGGCCGTGACCAAGTCCGTCGATGCCGCCACCGCGCTGGAGCTCGCGCGAGCGGGCGCGGCCGATCTGGGCGAGAATCGGATCGACGCGCTGGAAGCCAAGGCCGCGGCCCTGCGCGACGCCGGGGCGGCGGTGCGCTGGCACTACCTCGGCCATCTGCAGACCAACAAGGCGCGCCGCGCCGCGCGCGTGGTCGACGTGCTGCACTCGCTCGACAGCGCGGATCTCGCCGACAAGCTGGAAAAGGAGCTGGCGGCCGCGGGCCGCAGCATGGCGGTCTACCTGCAGGTCAAGCTCTCGGGGGAGCCCACCAAGACCGGGCTGGAGCGGAGCGAGCTCGGCGCGCTCGCCCGGCACGTGCAGCGCTGTCCGCACCTGCGACTGAGCGGCCTGATGGCGATGGCGCCGCTAGACGTGCCCGAACGCGAGGCGGCGGCGCGTGCGGTGTTCCGCGAACTGCGCGGACTCCGCGACGCGCTGCAGGCGCAGCTGGGCCTTGCGCTCGCCTGCTCGATGGGCATGAGCGAGGACTATGCGATCGCGCTGGAAGAAGGCGCGGATGTGCTGCGCATCGGCTCGCTGCTGTTCGCCGGGGAGGCCGCGTGAGCGAGCGGCTGCTGCTCGAGTGGATCGGCGGTGATCGTCCGCCGGCCGAATTGCCGCGCAGCGGCACGCTGGTGATCGGCGCCTCGAGCGCCCGCGCGGGCTTCGTGGTCCGAGGCCAAGGTGTCGCGGATCTGCATGCGGCCATCGCGCGCAACAAGAGCGGCGGTTGGGCGATCCGCGATCTGGGCAGTCCGGCGGGCCTTGAGGTCAACGGCCAGCGCGTCGAGAGCCGCGCGCTGGGCGCAGGCGACGAGATCGGGATCGGCACCGTGCGCCTGCGCATCGTCGATCCGGCCGCGACCCCGCCCGCCTCCCAGCCCACGCGAGCGGCGCCCACCGCGCCGATCGCAGCACCCACAGGGCCCGTGTCACCCGTGTCACCCGCGCCCACCGCGGCCTTGCCGGCCTTCCCCGGCTACCGCCTCGAGCGTCGCCTCGGTCGCGGCGGCATGGGCGAGGTGTACCTCGCGATCCAGGAGCGCCTCGCGCGCCCGGTCGCGATCAAGGTGCTGCATCCGCGCCTCGGCAACGATGCCGCCTTCGTGCGGCGCTTCGAGGAGGAGGCGCGCGCGGCGGCGGCGCTCAACCACCCCAACGTCGTGACGGTCTACGACGTCGGCTTCGCCGACGGGCTGCACTTTCTGTCGATGGAGTACATGGACCGCGGCACGCTGGAAGACCGGCTCAAGGCCAGCGGTCGGCTGCCGTGGAAGGATGTGCTGCAGATCCTCAAAGATGCGGGCGCGGGCCTTGCCTACGCGGAGTCCAAGGGCATCGTGCACCGCGATCTCAAGCCCGCCAACCTGATGCAGAATGCGGCCGGCGCGACCAAGATCGCCGACCTGGGCCTCGCCACCAACATCGAGGCGGAGAGCGAGGCGCTCAGTGGCGAACGCAAGATCCTCGGCACCGCGCACTTCATGTCGCCGGAGCAGGCGCGCGGCGAGAAGCTCGATCCGCGCAGCGATCTGTACTCGCTCGGTGCGACCGCTTACCGGCTGCTGAGCGGCATGACGCCCTACGAGGGCGCAACCAGCAAGGACATCCTGCGCGCGCTGCTACGCGAGGAGCCTAAGCCGCTTTCGGAACGGGTCGAGGGCCTGCCGCCCGCGCTGCTCGCCATCGTGCAGGGTCTGATGCGCCGCGATCTGGCACAGCGCACGGCCTCGGCCGCGCAGCTGCTCGCCGCGATCGCCGAATTCGAGCGCGGCGCGAGCGCGGCCCAGCCGATGCCCAAGGCGACGGTCTCGACTCGACCGCCGTGGGTGCTGATCTTCACCGCGCTCTTGTTCGGGGGCGGGGCCTGGTTCTTCTGGCAGTGGAAGGAACAGACTCTGGAGCGGCGCGAGGAAGAGCAGGCAGCGGCGCAAGCCGCAGCCCGCGACGCAGCCCGCGACTCAGCCGACACGCCAGCGCCGCCCGTCGATACGCCGGTGACGGCCGTGAACGCGGATCCGGCCTTGCCGGCACCCGCCGAGCCGGTCGCTGCACCCGCGAATGACGAGCGCGACCTCGAGATCCTCGAAAGCCGCGCGCGCATCGCGCTGCTCGAGATCCTGCAGCGCCAGCAGAGCCCACAAGAGCAGTTCGCCGAGTTGACGGAGATGGCGCGCAAGTTCAACGGCACCACCGCCGCCAGCGAAGCGAGCGCCAAGGCGGGCGAGTTGGAGCAGCAGTTGCGCGAGGCGCAGGCGGCGCTCTCCGAACGCCACACGGCGGTGATGGCGCTGGTCGCGAAACTGCGCGAGGCGGCGGCGCTGGAGCAGAGCCCCCCGCGTCCCGGCCGCTCGCTGCTGGCGATGCGCGCGCTCGGCGGTCAGGAAGCCTTCGCCGACGATCCCCTGTTTAAGGCCGAGCGCGCGCGTCTGGAGCAGGAGCTGTTCGCCCGCGCGAGCGAGCACGCCGGAGGTGTGCTCGCGCGCACGCAAGCCGATCTGGAAGCGGGCCGGCAGGAGGCCGCCGCGACCGCGCTCAACGAGCTTCTGCCGCTGTTCGATCTGCCCGAATTTGCGGCCGGAGCGGCGCCGGCGGGCTACGACGCGCTGCTCGAGCAGGGTCGCCGCGCGCGCGAGCGACTCGCCAACCTGCGGGCGATCGCCGGCCAGATCCTCGAGCAGCGCCAGCGCGAGGACGCGCGGCTGATGGCCGGCGCCTTGTACGGCCCCGAGGGCCTCGAGAAGGAACTGAGCGTGCTCGACTTCCAGAGCGCGGCCACGCGCGTCTCCCAGCTGGCGGAAGCGGCGTCGACGCTGCCGGTGCGCCAGGCGCTGGTGACGCTCGCCGCCGAGCTCAACGAAGCCTCGCAGGCGCTGCCGCTGCTCGCGCGTGAATATCCCGCGGGCTGGAAGCGCAAGGGCGTCGACGATCCGCGCGACCGCAGCGAGAGCCTGCGCAACTGCCTCGCGGCGGATGCCGAAGGCCTGCTCCTCGAAGCGGCGCAGGGTGCAACGGAGCGCGTGCCCTGGTCCGCCTTCGCCAACCACACCCGGGAGCTCGGCCGCCTGTTCAACGAGCGCTTCGCGCGCGAGCTGAAACCCGAGGAGGCGCGCAGCGTGCGCGCGCTGCTGCAGTACGCCGCCGTCGGCGAAGTGCTGAGCCTAGGCGTGAAGATGCTCGATCCCTCCCGCAAGGCCAACTTCACCGAGGGCAACGCCAAGGAATTGCTCGAGTGCTTCGCGCCCGCGCAGGCCTGGGCGCTGCGCTCCGCGCCCTCCGCCACGCTCACCCGCGAGATCGAAGCCGCGCAGCTGCTCAGCCGGGTGTGGCAGGATGCCACCGGGAACTCGATCGCGGCTGCCGTGGCGGGGACGGAGCGTCTGCTGCTCGACTACCGCGACACGCTGCTCGTGAGGCTGCTGAGCGATGGCTCGCAACTCAAGTGAGCCACGCCCGCAAGGGCGGCTCCTTCCCGGGACCCAAAAGGCCCTGAGCGCTGGACGGCTAGGCTTTTCGGCACGGCGGCGAAGGCAGTCCGAACTGGGATAGCGGCCCCTATTTTGGACCAGGGGCGGCGAGGGCCGCTTCGCAGCGGGCGATGCCCGCCGCAATCCGCTCGTTTTCCGCCTCGCTCAGCGGGCCGGGTTCGTCGGCGTCCAGATCCGCGGGCACGAGCTTCGCGACACCGTACTCGCGCAGTGCCGCCGGCCAATCCTCGCAAGCCTCGAGGGCCTCAGCCCAGACCAGGTGCAGCTTGCGCCGGAACGGATCGATCTCGTTGGCCTCCTCCAGCCGGCGCGCGGCCTCGCGCGGGCGGCCCTGCTCGACGAGCCAGCCCGCCAGCTCCAGCCGACCTTCGTAGTCGCCCGACTCCACATCGAGCCAGCGCGAGAGCGCCGCAAAGCGCGCCGGCGTGTCGCCGAGCTGCTGGCAGATGCGCATCTGGGCGAGCTCGGCGCTGAGTTCGCGCTCGGGATAACCCGGGAACACCCGTTCGGCGGCGCGCGCCTGTTCCAGCGCCGACTCCCAGTTCTGTTCGGCCTCGAACAGCCGGCACAGCGCCATGCGGGCGCGGAAATCGTCGCCGCCGTTTTCGATCCCGAGCAGGTAGAGCCGCCGCGCCTCGGGTTGGTTTCCCTGCGCCAGTGCCATCTCCGCCCGCAGGAAGCTCGCCCGCGGATGGCGCCCTTCGCGCGCGCCGAGCCGACGCAGAGCTTCCTCGGCATCGAGCTTGCGGCCGCGGGTCCAGGCGTGCGCGGCGACGCGGATCCAGTTCTCGCACCACTCGGCGAGCTCGGACTCCCCCGCCGGCGGCGCGGCCGGCAGCGAAAAGCGCAGCGGCAGCACCGCCGAGTCCTCCCAGCGCGGTTCGATGCGGATCGGCGCGAGCAGCTTGTCGACATGCGCCCGGAAGCGCGCGTCGACCTGCTCGGGGGTCTGGCCGAGCACGCTCTGGAAGGTCTGGTCGAGGTCGAGCCCCTTGTCGAAGGCTTCCAGCATGCGCACCAGCGCCGGGAAGCCGTGACTCTCGACCCACATCTCGCACATCAGGCCGCCCTGGTAGTACGCGAACAGGATCCGATTCGTGCGGAACGCGGCGTTGAGCTCGCGTGAAGGAATCAACTGCGCGTTGGCGCGCGCGTCGTACAGCTCGCGACGCATGTTGCGCGACCAGGAGGGATTGCGACGCGTTTCTTCCCAGGTCGCGATGCCCTCGGTGATCCAGCGCGGGCAGCGGTTGTTCGACAAGCCCAGGTGCACGACGTGCGAAAACTCGTGAAACGAGGTGCGTGCCCACGAGAAGGTGCCGCGCATCTCCGCGAGCGGCGAAACCGCCGTGACCACCGGCCCAAAGCACACGCCCAGCGCCGGAAAACCCTCGAAGCCGGTCGAGCGCACCGAGAAATCGGCGTGCTCATGGAAGACTTCGATCGCGGTCTTGCCCGGCGTGTAGCCGTAGCGCTGTGCGAGATCGGTGCGCGCTTCGCGGTAAAAGGGCACGAGGTAGGTCGCGAGCACTTCGGCGGCCTTGGGATCCCACGCGAAGCTGAGCTGATCGTCGCCGGTGACCACCAGCTCCGCCTGCATGCGCTTGAGCACGAGGCGCATGTTGTCGCGCCAGGCATCGGCGCGCACTCCGGCGAGTTCCGCCGCCTTGTCGAGAGCGGCCAGCCCGGCCCGCTCATCACCGGTGTTGGCGAGCGCCTTGCCCAGCACCAGGAAGCTGCTGTAGTCCTCCGGATCGATCTCGGTCGCCTTGCGCGCGAACGGCAGGGCCTCGCCGAAGCGGTACAAATCGCACAGGTTCTCCGCCAGCGTCGCGTAGGGCCTGGGGTCGCGCGGATCGGCCTTTTCCAGTTCGGCGAGCCGCGTCTGGGCCTCCTCGCGGCGGTGCTCGATCCAGCACAGCGCGGCGCGCGCGGTCTGCACTTCGCGCCGGCCCGGCGCATCGCGCTCCAACTCGGCCAGCCGTGCGCGCACGCGCGGCAGATTGCCGTCCGACAGATCGGCCGACAGCGCCAGGATGCGCGCCGGCAGCGAACGCGGTCGCTCGCGCAGATAGTCGGCGAGTATCTCGCCCGCGTTGCGCCGCTGGCGCAGCCAGTTGTAGCGGTACAGCTCGTACAGGCCCAGCGTCGCCGCCTCGTGCATGGGGTGCAGCCGCAGCGCTTCCTCGTAGAGCCGCCCCGCCGAGCGCCGCGAGCCGTCCTCGACCTCGCGGTCGGCCTCGAAGTAAAGGCTCGCCAACTCGGCCAGCACGTCGGGCTCGACGCCGCCATTTTCCTTGGCCAGCGCATCGGCCGACACCAGTGCCTCCGAGGCCAGTTCCAACTGCCCCAACCGCCGCCAGCAGCGCGCCACGAACAGTCCGTTCTCCCAATCGAGCACGCGGCACTCCGCGCCGAGCTTCCAGGCGTTCTTGGCGGCCGCATGGTCCCCGCCAGCTCGCGCAAGCTCGCCGCGCACCCAGTAACCGCGTGCCCGCGCGGGATCCAGGCGCTCGGGCGCCAGCAGCGCCTCGGCCGCCTGCGTCCGCCCCAGCGTCCACAGCCAGGTGGCCGCATCCAACACCCACTCTGGCCGCTCGGGAGCGCCGCGTGCGGCCGGATCGGCCAGCACGCGGCCGAGCGACTGCAGGGCCGCGTCGAGGTTCTCCTGTTCGGCTTCGATGCGGGCGAGCAGCACGCGGGCCTCGGGCAGCGAGCGCCGCTCCTCCAGCAGGTCCTCGGCGAGCCGCCGCGCGGCGCTGAATTGCCCGCGCCGGCGGGCGCGCTCCGCCTCGGCCAGGGCCTCGGACACAAGCTCCTGCTCGTCCTCGGGAATCGATTGGGCCAGCAACGGCAGGGCGCGGGGCGCTGGCAAGACAAGACACAGGGAGAGGAGCACGGTCGAGAGCATGGTGGAGAGGGGGGCATGATCGCCGCAGCCAGCGTCACACGCCAAGGGTGTTGTTTCCGATCTTTCCGTTCTGTATGCCAGACAGTCATGAGCTTCAGCAGGACGCGCCTCCTTTTCGCCACCTTGACACTGATTTTGCCGCTGGCAGGCGGCTGCAAGAGCCCCGCGAGGGTCGACCCCGCGCCGGTGCCCACGGCCCAGATCGCCGATCCCGAGTCCCTTCCGCCGTGGATCGACATGCCGCTGTCGTGGGAGAAGCTGCGCACGCTGGAGTTGTGGATCGCGGCCCAGGACGGCGATCGGCGCAACTACTGGCTGGTCGAGGGCGAACTGCAGCTCGCCGGCGGGCGGCTGGAGCTGTCGCGCCGCGAGCTCTCGCAGGAGAAGGCGCGCGGAAACACGGAGCTTCTGATCACCCGCATCAAGTCGGCCCGCGTCGGCCTAGAGAAAATCGCTCAGGACGCGAACGCCAACGGCTCGCAACGCACGCGCGCCGGCGAAGGCCTCGCGCGCGCCGATCGTCTGCTCTCGGAGCTGGGCAAGCCGGCGCTGACGCTGGGCGTGCCGCTGGTGGCGCGTGCGCAGTGGGGTGCTTCGCCCGCGATCAGCGCCAACCTGACGCGCAACAAGGGCGGCTGGAAGCGCATCACCGTGCACCATTCGGCCGAAGCCGATCCGGTCCCGCTCGACGGCACGCTCGAGAGCTCCGCGGAAGGCCTGCGCCAGATCCAGCGCTCGCACCTCAAGAGCAAGCAGCCGCCCTGGGGCGACATCGGCTACCACTTCCTGATCGATCCGCAGGGTCGCGTGTTCCAGGGCCGCGAGCTCGCCTGGCAGGGCGCGCACGCCTCGGGCAACAACAACATCCAGAACATCGGCGTGTGCATGCTCGGCAACTTCGAGGAGGATACGCCGACCGAGGCCGCGCTCAGCAGTCTGGGCAAGCTGCTCGACAACCTGCGCCGCGTGTACTCGATCCCGCGCCGCGAAGTGCACACGCACCAGCAGTTCAAGAGCACGGCCTGCCCGGGCAAGTACCTCGAGCCCTGGGTCGAGCGCTACGCGCAGGATGAAGCCCAGAAGAGTCGCGCGGCAGCCCGCCCGAACGAGGCTTCCAGCCAGAAGCCGAAGACCGGCGTCAAGAGCACCGGCAAGAGCACGGGCTCCAAGTCCGCCGGCAAGCCCGCCGCCGGCACGAAGAAGTCCGTCAACTGACGCGTTCGCGCGCCAGATCCGCGTCGACCATCTCGCGGATCAGCGCGGCGAAATCGATGCGAGGGCGCCAGTCCAGCTCCGCGCGGGCGCGGCTGGCATCCCCGCACAAAAGGTGCACTTCTGCCGGACGGTGAAAGGCCGGATCGGTGCGCACGTGGTCATTCCAAGCGAGTCCGGCGTGCGCAAAGGCCAGCTCGCAGACCTCGCGCACGCTGTGCATCTCGCCGGTTGCGATCACGTAGTCGCGCGGTTCTGGCTGCTGGAGCATCCGCCACATGGCCTCCACGTAGTCGGCCGCATGGCCCCAGTCGCGGCGCGCCTCGAGGTTGCCGAGCACCAGCTCGCGTTCCTTGCCCAGCCGGATGCGCGCCGCGGCGCGCGTGATCTTGCGCGTGACGAACTCGGTGCCGCGGCGTGGTGATTCGTGATTGAACAGGATTCCGCTGGTGGCATAGAGCCCGTAGCTCTCGCGCATGTTGACCGTGATCCAGTGCGCGTAGACCTTGGCGACGCCGTAGGGGCTGCGCGGATGGAACGGAGTGCTCTCGCGCTGCGGAGTTTCCTGCGCATGGCCGAACATCTCGGAGGTCGAAGCCTGATAGAAGCGCGCGTGGGGCGCGACATGGCGCATCGCCTCGAGCAGCCGCGTCACGCCCAGCCCCGTGACCTCGGCGGTGTGCACCGGCTCGTCGAAGGAGGTCGGCACGAAGGACTGCGCGGCGAGGTTGTAGATCTCGGCCGGGCGGCTCTCGCCCAGAGCGCGCATCAGGCTCGACTGATCGAGCAGATCACCTTGCACCAGCTGGATGCGCGGCAGGATGTGCGCGATCCGCTCGAAGTTCTTGCTCGAGCTGCGGCGCACGAGTCCGAAGACCTCGTAGCCCTTGGCGAGCAGGAACTCGGCCAGGTAACTGCCATCCTGTCCGGTGATGCCGGTGATCAGCGCGCGCGGTGCGTCCATGGTGTGAACTGACGATCCTCGGCGCGGGCTCTTCCCGTGCAGCGTTCAGGAAGCGTCGAGCACTCCCCGCCACAAGAGCACGGCCACCACCAGCGCGAGCACCACACGGTACCAGCCGAAGGGCGCCAGACCGCGCCGCTGCAGCCAGGCGACCAGCCAGCGCACCGCGAGGAACGCCGACAGACCGCCGGCAAGAAAGCCGATGGCGACGGGCCCCGCGCCGAACTGCTCCAACATGCCGGCACCGCCGTCGAGCGCCTTCTTGGCCGTGGCGGCCGAGAGCGTCAGCACCCCGAGCAGCAGGCTGAACTCGACGGCGGCAGCCCCCGAAAGGCCCAGCACGAGCCCGCCGGCGATGGTCGCGAAGCTGCGGCTGGTGCCAGGCAGGAGCGCCAGGCACTGAAACAGGCCGATCACCAGCGCCACGCGCCAGCCCATCGTCTCCAGACCAGATCCGCCCGGATGGCCCTCGCGCAGACGCTTCCAGGCGAGCATCACCACGCCGCCGACGAACCAGGCGCAGACCACCGGCACGAGCCCGAACAGGTGCGCGTCGATGAAATCCTCGAGCAGCAGCGCGGCGACAACGGCCGGCGCGAAGGCGATCAGCAGATTCCTCGCCAGCCGCACGCCGGCGGCTTCCAGCCGCAGGATGCTGCGCACGCGCGGCCAGTACAGCCCCAGCACGGCGAGAATCGCGCCGCCCTGAATGCAGATCGCGAAGGTGCGCGAAGCCGGATCATTGCCGATCCCAAGCAGCCGCTGGGTCAGGATCAGATGGCCCGTCGAGGACACCGGCAGATACTCCGTGATGCCCTCGACGATGCCCAAGATGAGCGCCTCCAGCGGACCGAGCGGCGCGCTGTCGGCGGCGAACATCACAGCTTGGCGGCCGCGTCACGCGGCTCGACGAAGGGCAGCGCGAAGCTGTCCGCGACGGCCTTGCAGACCAGCTTGCCGCCAATGCAGTTGGCCGCGGTCTCCAGTTCCTTGCTCTCCAGCAGCGCGCGCTTGGCGCCGAGGCGAGCCAGACGCACGGTCCAGGGCAGCGTGGCGTTGGTCAGCGCCCAGGTGCTCGTGCGCGGCACCGCACCGGGCATGTTCGCCACGCAGTAGTGCGTGACGCCGTCGATCACGAAGATCGGATCGGCGTGCGTCGTCGGGCGAACCGTCTCGATGCAGCCGCCCTGGTCGATGGCGACGTCGACCAGCACGCTGCCCTTGCGCATCAGCTTGAGATCATCGCGACGGATCAGCTTGGGCGCCACGGCCCCGGGGATCAGCACCGCTCCGACGACCAGATCGGTTTCCGGCAGCGCTTCGCGGATCGCGTGCGGGGTCGAGTAGACCGTGCGGCAGTTGGCGGGGAGGATTTCATCGAGATAGCGCATGCGGTCGAGGTTGATGTCCATCACGGTGACATCGGCGCCCAGGCCCGCCGCCATCCGCGCCGCTTGCGTGCCGACCACGCCGCCGCCGAGGATCAGCACCTTCGCCGGACGCACCCCCGGCACGCCGCCGAGCAGGATGCCCGAGCCTCCCGCGGGCGCCTCGAGGTACTTGGCGCCCGCCTGAATCGCCATGCGGCCCGCCACTTCGCTCATCGGGGTCAGCAGCGGCAGCGTGCCGTTGTGCTCCAGCGTTTCGTAGGCAAAGCAGTGCGCGCCTGTCTTGAGCACGCCATCGGTCAGCTTGCGGTCGGCCGCCAGGTGGAAGTAGGTGAACACCACCTGCTGGGGGCGCATGTGGGGCCACTCGCTCTCGAGCGGTTCCTTGACCTTGAGGATCAGGTCGCAGTTCTTCCAGACCGCGGCCGCATCGGGAGCGATCTGAGCACCGGCCTTCTGGAAGGCCTCGTCCGAGAGGCCGCTGCCGAGTCCGGCGCTGCGCTCGATCCAGACCTCGTGGCCTTCGGCCTTCAGCCGATCGACGCCGGCAGGCGTCAGGGCGACCCGGTTCTCGTTGTTCTTGATCTCGCGTGCGACACCGATCTTCAAAGCTGCTGTGACCTCTGGCAGTACCTGGGTGACAAGCCCGCCGCCGCAGGGAGCGGGGTCGGGGGGATTTCGTGGCGCAGGAGTCTAGCGACGGCTTCCCGGGAAATCACTTGGCAAGCAGACCGGCTTTGTCCTAGCATCCTCGGCCCGTTGGATGGGCGTTTAGCTCAGCTGGCTAGAGCGCCACGTTGACATCGTGGAGGTCACTGGTTCGAGTCCAGTATCGCCCACCATCCTTCGCTCACACTCCGAGCCTCTTGAGCGTAGGCTCTCGGCGACCGAAAGGATTGCCATGTTGAGCCTGTTCGCCCTTCTCACCACCAGCGCCCTCCCCGCAACGCTGCCCGTGCCGCTGGCCCAGCCACGGCCCCCGCAGAACCCCGCGCCCGTCTCGGCCGAGGAGCGCTACCGCCGTCGGATCACGCCGCTCACCCAGGTGGTCGACTCCGCGACGCCGGCCGTGGTCTACATCGTCACCGAAGGCCAGACCGTGGCCTCAGACTTCTTCGGACGCCTGATCCCCCAGCGCTTCTCGGGCGCCGGCTCCGGTGTGGTGATCCTGAAGGAAGGCTTCATCATCACCAACTACCACGTCGTGGAGAAGGCCAGCCCGGGCGGGATCCGGGTCAGCTTCGACAAGCGCTACGACGAGACCGAGTACCCGGCCGAACTGGTCTCCTGGGTCAAGGAAGAGGACCTCGCGCTGCTGCGCATCCGCGGCGAGCGCGATTTTCCCACGGTGCCGCTGGGCACCTCCTCGGATCTGATGATCGGCGAGAGCGTGATCGCGATCGGCAGCCCCTACGGCCAGACGCACACGGTTTCTTCCGGCATCATCTCGGGCCTGCACCGCAACGTCGACATCCCCAACTCCGGCCTGCGCTTCAGCGACCTGATCCAGACCGATGCCTCGATCAACTTCGGCAATTCCGGCGGGCCGCTGCTCAACATCAATGGCGAACTGATTGGCATCAACTCCGCCGTCAACTCGCAGGCGCAAAACATAGGCTTCGCGATCCCCGTTGATCGCGTCAAGGCCGTCATCGAAGAACAGCTGACGCCCACCTGGCTGGGCTTTGAAGTCGAGCCGGGCGATCACCTCAAGGTCGCCACGGTCGTCGAGGGCGGACCGGCCGAGTTGGCCGGCGTGCAGAGCGGCGATTGCATCGTCTCGCTCAACGGGCGCAGCGTGACCCGCCAGGAGGACTACCGCCTCGCCCGCCTCGGCATCGCCGGGGTGCGTGAGGTCGAGCTGGCGGTCGAACGCGAGGGCAAGCAGCGCCGGCTCAAGGTGCCGGTGTGGGGCCGCGCGGAGGGCGTCCTGTTCGAAAAGCTCGGCGTGCAGGCCGAAACTCTGGGCCTTGGGCGCGGCAGCTACGTGCGCATCACCCGCGTCCAGAAAAGCTCGCCGGCCGAGGAACTGGGCCTGGAGCCTGGCGACGTGATCGACGGCGTGCTGGTGGGCGGACGCAGCCGGCCCTGGCAGCTGCAGGACCCGGAAGAATTGGCGCGATTGGTGGCCGTGCTGCCCGCGAAGACCGAACTGACCTTCGATGTCTACCGCGATCTGGACAAGGACGGACGCCTGGAGCGCGACGAGTTGCATCGCGGCAGCCTGACGCTGCGCTAAGCTCTTCTTCGGGGACGGTTTTGTGCCGATAAGGCCGAGCTTGGAAACGGCGGAAGCTTTTTCCATCCTCGTCCGGGCCACGGCCTTGCCCCCCTACCCATGTACGCCGCCTTCCTGCGCTTCAGCGAACGCTTCGGCCATGTGCTCTCGCGCACGCTGCTGACGTTCTTGTACTTCGCCGTGCTCGGGCCCTTCGCGCTCGTGTACCGGCTGTTCGCCGATCCGCTGCGCAGGGCCCGGCCGAAGGACGGCAACTGGACGAGCTGGGAGTCGCGCAACGACACGCTCTCTCGCGCGCGCCGGCAGGACTAACCCATGGTCAACATCCTCGGTCTGTCCTTTTACTACCACGACTCCTCCGCCGCGCTGGTGCAGGACGGCCGGCTCGTCGCGGCGGCGGAGGAGGAGCGCTTCAGCCGCATCAAGCACGACTCGGGCTTTCCCGCGCTGGCGGTCGAGTTCGTTCTGAAGCAGGGCCGCATCACGCTGGACGACGTCGACTTCGTCGTCTTCTACGAGAAGCCCTTCGTCAAGCTCGAGCGCATGCTGCTGACGGCCATGGCGACCTTCCCGCGCTCCAGCCATGTCTTCCGCGAGTCGATGCAGCGCTGGATCAGCGACAAGCTGTGGATCAAGTCCCACATCGAGCGCCGACTGGAGCTCCCCGCCGCGCGCATCCTGTTCGCCGAGCACCATGTCAGCCACGCCGCGTCGAGCTTCTTCACCTCGCCCTTCGATTCCGCCGCGATCCTCACGGTCGACGGCGCGGGCGAATGGAGCACCAGCACGCTCGGGCGCGGCCGCGGCAACCAGCTCGATATCCTCAAGGAGCTGCGCTTCCCCCACTCGCTGGGGCTGCTCTACTCGGCTTTCACGGCCTACTGCGGCTTCGAGGTCAACGAAGGCGAGTACAAGCTGATGGGGATGCACCCCTACGGCAAGCCGCGGCATGTCGAGCGCATCCGCGAGCTGATCCATGTGGCCAAGGACGGCAGCCTGTGGCACGACATGCGCTACTTCGCGTACCACTACTCGCCCGACTCGACGCTTTCGGCCCGCTTTTCGGAGCACTTCGGCCGCCCGCCGCGCGATCCGAAGCTCGGCGACAAGTCGCTGGACCCGTTCTACTGCGACATCGCCGCCAGCATCCAGGTCGTCACCGAAGAGGTCGTGATGCAGATGGCGCGCCACCTCCACGAGTTGACCGGCGAAAAGCGTCTGTGCATGGCCGGCGGCGTGGCGCTCAACTCGGTCGCCAACTACAAGCTCCTGCGCCAGGGCCCCTTCGAGGAGCTCTACATCCTGCCGGCGCCGGGCGATGACGGCGGCTCGGTCGGCGCCGCCTACTGGGCCTACAACCACCTGCTGAAGCAGCCGCGCGGCCCCGCGCTGGATCATGCCTATCTCGGCAGCGAGCACTCCGACGAGGACATTCGCGCCTTCCTCGAGAAGCACGCGATTCCCCACGAACACATCGCCGACGACGAGCGCTTCTTCGACTTCGCCGCCCGCGCGCTCGCCGATGGCCAGGTCTGCGGCTGGTTCCGGGGACGCTTCGAGTTCGGTCCGCGCGCGCTGGGTGCGCGCTCGATCATCGCCGACCCGCGCCGCTCCGAGATGAAGGAGAAGCTCAACGCAACGATCAAGTTCCGCGAGGCTTTCCGGCCTTTCGCGCCGAGCGTGCTCGAGGAGCGCGCCGACGAGTTCTTCGACATCCCCGAGGCGAGCCGCCACTTCCCCGCGCGCTTCATGTTGTACGTGACGCCCGTGCGCCCGGAGAAGCGCGAGCTTCTGCCCGCCATCACGCACGTCGACGGCTCAGGGCGCCTGCAGACGGTCTACCGCGAAACCAATCCGGCTTACCACGGGCTCATCCGGCGCTTCGGCGAGCTGACCGGCGTGCCGGTGATCATGAACACCTCGTTCAACCTCAAGGGCGAGCCGATCGTCGAATCGCCCGCGCACGCCTTCAACACGTTCAGCCTCTCCGGCATGGACCTTTTGTTTCTCAACAACTTCGTGATCCGCGCACAGGCCAAGCGCAAGCTCGCCGAGACCGCCTTCCACCTGCGGCACGAGGGCGATTCGGTCACGGCGATGGTGAGCTAGGCCATGCGCGCGCTGAATGTACTGCTGGCGATCCTCGTGAGCCTCGCGCTCGCCCTGTGCGTGCCGGAAGCGGTGCTGCGGCTGATCGGCAAGAGCCCGGCACCTTCGCTGCATCGCTTCGATCGGGAGCTCGGCTGGGTCAAGGAGCCCGGCCGCAGGATCACGCGCTCGACCTCCGAGTTCAAGGCCACCTTCGAGATCAACGAACACGGCCTGCGCGACGATCCGGGGATCAGCATCGAGCCCGTGCCGGGCCGGCTGCGGGTGCTGATGCTGGGCGATTCCTTCGTGCTGGGCTACACCGTCGAGCGCGAGCACCTGTTCGTCGATCAGCTCGAGCGCTGGTGGCAGGCCGAAGGTCGGCCAGTCGAGGTGCTCAACGCCGGCACGGAAGGCTGGTCGACCGATCAGGAGGCGCTGTGGTTCGAGCGCGACGGCGCGCGCTTTCGTCCCGATCTCGTGCTGCTGTTTCCCTACGAGAACGATCTGTATTGGTGCGCTGAGCGCCGCTACACGCGCTTTCCCAAACCGCAGGTGTCGCCCGAAGGCAAGCCTGTGCGGCTGGCGCTCGTCGATCCGGGGGAGCGCGCCTGGTGGGAGCGCACGGCGATCGGCAGCCTGATGCAGGGCCTTGGCGCACAGCCCAAGCGCTTTTCGCCGGCCGAGGGTGTCGAGCTTCCGATGGAGTACGGGGCGCTGCTGGCGGAGGAGCCCGATTTCATGCGCGTGGCGCGCGCCCACGCGCGCGGCTCGCTGCTGCTGCTGCGCGAAAGCTGCCAGCGCATCGGAGCCCGGCTGCTGGTGGCTCCGATTCCAGGCAAGGCGGCGATCCAGCCCGAGGCGCTCGCCAGCCTGCGGCGCTCGATCCCGCTCCCGCCGGAGAGCTTCTCGCCCGATCAGCCCGTGGACACCTTCCTCGCGCTGGCGAAGGATCTGGGCATCGAGACGCTGGATGCGCGCGCCAGCCTGCGGGCCGGTTACGCGAGCGACGCGCTGCCCCTGTACTACGAGACCGACTGGCACTTCAACCCGCACGGCAACGCCCAGTTCGCCCGCTTCCTGCATGCGGAACTGGACGCGCGGGGCGCCTTGCCCGGCGACTACCGCGCGCGCACGCCGCGCGATCTGCCGGAACCTGCGAGCGAGCGGCGCTGGCCGTGGTGGCCGTTCCTCTGGGCCGGACTGGTGCTCGGCGTGGGCACGCTGTACGCGCGGCAGTACCGCGATGAGCCCGCCTGGCGCGCCTACCTGCAGGTGGCCCTGATGCTGGGGCTGGTCTTCGGTCTGTTCTTCTTGGCGCGCCTGGCGCTGGGGGCACTGCCGCCGCGGCTTGCGCCGGGGATCCTGCTGCTGCTGATCGCCAGCGTGCTGGGCTTCGTGCTCTGGAAGCTCGGCCGACGCATCGCGACCACGGCCGAGCTGCTGCTGGCCTTCACGCGGCGCGGTCACTGGTACCTGCTGCCGCTGGTGGTGATCCTGCTTTCGATCGGCAGCCTGCTGGTCGTGGCCGCCTCCTCCCCGTTCGTGGCACCGTTCATCTATACTCTGTTCTGATGAAGCGCCAAGACTCTTCCATGCGCTGGATCATGATCGCCCTGCTGCTCGCCGGCGCAGCACTGGTGATGTGGATCCTGCTGTCTGACTCCGGGGTTCCGGCCGACACGTACAAGCTGTGACGAACCCGCCCCGACAGCGTCGCGGCTTCCTGCGCGAGAACTGGCCCTACCTGGTGGCGCCGGTGCTGCTCGTGCTCGCGCTGCTGCTGGCGCTCTACCTGTTTGCGGGCGGAGAGACGAGCGAGATGATCTACAACATCTTCGGCTAGCGGCGCGCTCACTCGGAGAGATCGAGCCCTAGGCGCCGCAGCAGTTCGAAGCCGCCGCAGGCTTCGGTGGCGATCAGATGCAGCTTGGCGTCCTCGTCGATCATGAGGCGCCGCAGCTCGCCGCGCGCGCTGGCGGGCGTGTTGATACCGGCGTGGGTGTTGGTCGCGCTGGAAAAGCCCGCGGCGAGCGCCGCGTCGCGGGCGGTCGCGTGGTAGTCCCAGCGCCGGCCGAAGGGATAGGCGAAGCTCTCGATGGCATGGCCCAGGCCCGCCTCCAGCGCCCGCTTGGAACCGGCAATCTCCTGCTCGCAGCCGCGCGCATCGAGCCGCGCGAGGATCTCGTGGTGGATCGTGTGGCCGCCAAGCTCGACGCCCGCGGCATCCAGCGCGCGCACATCGTCCCAATTCATGTACAACTCGTCGCACAGGGCGCGTTCGTCCCCGCCGCACTCGCGGAACAGCTGATCCACGACGCGGGTGCGCTCGAGCACTTCGGCCTCGTACTTCAGGATGCGCTTCAGGTGATACGCGTTCAGCTGCGCGGGTGCCTGCGCCCGCAGCAGCCCCACGGCCCGGGCATCGGCGGACAACTCCGCGAAACGCGCCACGAAGCGCTCGGGGCCGAGCGCCGCGAGCGCGTGGAAGAACTTGTGCGTCCAGTTGAGGCTGCGTCGATCGAGCGGCGCGCTCTCGAGGTACACGGTCGCGGAACAACGCAGCTCGGAAAGCAGCGGCAGCAGCAGCGTGCGGTTGTCCTTGTAGCCGTCATCCATCGACAGCGCGACCATGCTGCGCGAGGGGCGAGCCTCCAGCGCGCGCACGCCGGCGCCCACGCTGACGAGTTCGAAACGCTCGCCGAGCTTGCGCAGGATGCGCTCGAGGTCCGCGGCGCGGATCTTCATGTCCTTGGGCAGGCGCTCGTTGCTCGGGCCGCGAACGCAATGGCCAGCGAGGATCGTCAGGCGCGGGGGCAGGCAGGCGTCGACGATCCGCCACAGGCCGGTGTGGTACAGGCCGCGCGCGTACACTTCGCGCAACGCCCGCTTGGCTCGGTGCTTGATCCCCACGCGCAAAGCCTATCCCATGGTTTCGTCGTCGCGATCCCCGTCGGTGAGGTACCAGTCCCGCGCCTGCCGACCCGCGCGCGACAGCGGGTGCTCGGGTTGGTGCGCAAACAGGATCACCGACAATTCGCGGCCGCGCCGGGGCGCGCGGAAGCCCGCGCGGAAAAGCTCCCCTTCCCAGAAAGAAGCGCGCACGGCGCTCGCCTGCACGAGCCAGGCCCCGGCCGCCCGGAGCCGCTCCAATCCAGCCAGCAGTCCCGCCGAGCGCGCCCCGGGCTCGGCGGCGAGCAGATCGACCAGGTATCCGACGCGCTCCCCCGGGCGGGGCAACTGCACGACGACGTAGCCGCCGAAGGCGCCCTCCGGCGAGCGCATCGCCAGCGCGCGGTGCAGCCCGGAGGGACTCTCGAGGAAGCGCCAGCAGAGGTACTCGGCACTGCGCTCGACCATCCAGGCGAACTGCCGGGCCACTCTCCGGCTCAAGCCATCGACTTCGGGGGGGAAGCTCCGCTCGATGGCCTCGACCCGCCAGCCCACGCCCTCGGTGTCGAGGCGCGCGCGCGCGCGGCGCGCCTGCCAGGCATCCAGCGGCACGCGCAGCGCCGCCAGACGGCCTGCGGGCCGGCAGAGCGCCGCGACCGCCCGGCTGCTGTGCAGCACGTGCGTGTGCATCGCGATCCGGCCGACTTCCTGCCAGCCCAGTTCGAGAAAGATGTGGGCCGAGCGCTGGTTGGGCAGTCCAAAGATCGCCGGCCAGCCCAGCTCCCGGCTGCGCGCGCGGGCGGCGGCATCCAGCGCGCTGAACAAGCCCAGCTTGCGCCAGTCCGGGTGCGTCATCACGTCGCCGGTTTCCCCCAGCGTCGCCGCCGTCGAGGGCTCTCCGAAGGCCAGCACGCGCCGGGGATTGCAAGCGTATCCGCTGACCAGCGTTCCGTCGGGCAGGGACTGCGCGAAGGACAGGCTCTCACCCTGCGGGTTGCGCTGGTAGCGCCACTCGAGCCCGGCCGCATCCACCGGTTTTCGAAAGCACTGGCTCGCGAGGCGCGCCTGCGCCAGCCGGTGTGCCTGCGTGCATTCGATCACGCGCAGCTGGGAAGGGTCAGGGGACAAGTCTTGCTCCGGTGCCGAGCCAGACTACACACTACGCACCAACCCCATGTCACGGGCTTTCCTGTACTGGCTGAGCGTGCTCCTGCTGCTGGTGGGCCTCGCGCTCGCGCTGCATGCCTCGCTGGCGGCGGGTGTGCCCTACGAGCCGAACTCCGACGAGGGCTACTACCTCAGCATGGCGCAGCAGCTCGAAAACCGCGGGATCGGCGCCTACCCGCAGCTGTTCGAGAGCTGGAACCGCGATCCGGCCAACTGGATCTACCCATCCCCGCTGCGCGTGGGCCACGTGACGGTCGCGGCCGCGCTGTTCGAGTTCGCGCCCGCGCGGCTCGAGACGCTGAGCCTGCTGTCGCTGGCGGCGCACCTCGGCTGGATCGCGGTCTCGGCCTGGTTTGCCCGGCGCCTGTTTCCAACCGCTTACGCGCTGTGCCTGACGCTGCTGCTCGCAACGGCACCCCTCTTGCTTGGCAGCGCGCGGCTCGCCCTGCAGGACAGCCACCTGCTCCTGTGGCTGGGCTTGTGCGTGTGGTCCTTCCTCGACCTCCTGCGGGATCCGACCCAGCGCGGGATGAGCCTGGTGTTCGTGCTGTCCTTCGCGATGAGCGTGCTCGTCAAGGAGACCAGCGCGCTGCTCGGGCCGGCCTTCCTCGCGCTGCTCGCCTGGCAGCGCTGCGTGGCGCGCGAGCCGCTGCCCTGGCTGCGCCTGTCTCTGCTGGTGCTCGCACCGGGTCTCTTGGTGCTGACGGTGCTGCTGCTCGCTGCCGGCGGCGGCGAGCCG
>Ga0208361_1000067_pt1 | contig 39804 bp, 34 predicted proteins | sample LakMenEpi05Aug10_FD_150670 | JGI IMG/M metagenome (GOLD analysis project Ga0208361, IMG submission 150670) | Freshwater microbial communities from Lake Mendota, WI - 05AUG2010 deep hole epilimnion (SPAdes) | ecosystem: Environmental > Aquatic > Freshwater > Lake > Epilimnion/Euphotic zone ... | reverse complement strand
CGCAGCTCCCTATCTTCAGGAACGATAGACCTGATCGTATTGTTGGACTGTATTTTCCCAGCTATGATCGATCTGCATCATCCGCTTGCGCATGCGGCCAATCTGGTCTTTATCCTGGTAAACTTGTATGGCGCGACCAATAGAATAAATAATGTCACCCACTGAAGCCTGATCGAAACGTATTCCAAAGCCTTCGGGATCGCCCATATCTGTTACCGTATCGCGCAAACCACCGGTTGAACGAACTATTGGAATGGTTCCATAGCGCATGGCATACAATTGATTGAGTCCGCAGGGTTCAACCCGGCTGGGCATGAGCAGAAAATCGGCGCCGGCATACATGAGGTGACTAAGTGATTCATCATACCCTATCACTGCATTGTAAGTGCCTGAGAATGGCATCAACATATTGGTTAGACTGCCTTCCAATTGATGTTCCCCGCTACCCAAGATCAGGTAGGAAGCGGAAGAACCAAACTGATGGATGGCGCCAGAGATGGCATCGGGTAATAAATCTGCCGCCTTTTCCCCTACCAGTCTTCCGATAAACACCAGCAAGGGTTTACTTACATCAAATCCGAAGCGGTGACACAACAATGCCTTATTTTTCTCTTTGCCGGCAGCAACTGTTGCTGGGGTAAAATGATTTTCGATATACCGGTCGGTTGCGGGGTTCCAAACATCTATATCTATTCCATTGAGTATGCCTGCACATTTCCCTCTTTCATATTCAAAGAGTTTTTCGAGTCCGTTTGACTGAAATTTCAACTCCTCCAAATAGCTATGGCTTACGGTGGTAACGCGATCAGCGCATTTTACGGCGGATGCAAGTGGATTGATGTTATTTGCCCATTCCAGCATTCCTCTTTTCCAGAGGTCCCAGCGAGGAATAAAACGACTTTTATCCCAGGTCATCCAGCCCTGGTACTGGGCATTGTGAATGGTTAAGATCGTTTTGATGCCTGCCAGGGACTGAAAGTCATAACAGTAGCGCAACATAAAAGGTACCAGACCGGTATGATAATCGTGGCAATGGACTATGTCTGGCCGGTGCTCCCATGTTTGCATCCACGTGAGTGCTGCAATTTGAAAAGCAGTAAATCGTTCCGCATCATCATCATATCCATAAATCTTTTGTCGATCGAGCAGGCCATTGATATCTATCAAAAAAAGGTCATATCCGAGGGTCTGGTGCTTCTCTTTGATAATCGTGAAATCAAAATGCCAGTTAGCCAGATTCGCATGTCCCTTAAAATCGACGGTCCATTCATGGGTATAAAGAAATGCCGTTCGATACATGGGCATTACCACCTTGGCAATATGTCCGGTCTTGCACTGGTATTTAGGGAGTGCGCCTACTACATCTCCCAGACCTCCTGCTTTCGCTACGGGGTAACATTCTGCGCTGAGGTGTATAATTTCCATGGGTGCTGATTTCCGATGAAAGTTACCAACAAATCTGATTCGGTCAAATTCTACAGGGAAAAATGAAAAATCATGAAATTTATATTACTTTAGTTCCCATTCAAATAACGCTTGTCATGAAAACAAACCAGCAGCCTACCAATACCGGTGCACTTGCCAATTTAGTAATCGTTTTTTTCTTTTGGGGCTTCATTGCTGCTTCTAACAGCATATTCATTCCCTTTTGTAAAACACATTTTAATCTGAGTCAATTTTCGTCTCAATTGATTGGTTCCGCCTTTTATGGTGCCTATTTCTTTGGATCACTCATCTTATTTCTGCTTTCGAACCTGATTGGATATGATATCCTGAATCGTATCGGATATAAGAAGGGCATCATTTATGGCTTATTGATCTCTGTGGTTGGAGCCCTGCTGATCATCCCTTCTGCCAATGCCAACTCATTTCCTGCCATCTTAGCCTCCTTTTTCATTGTTGCCCTGGGATTCTCCCTGCAACAAACGGCGGCGCAGCCTTTTGCCATTCTGTTGGGTGACCCAGCCACCGGTTCACACCGCTTAAATCTCGGAGGAAGTGTGAATTCTCTTGGTACCACACTAGGACCACTCATCGTAAGCTATTTTCTCTTCGGTACACCCAGCAACAGCAATGCTGAAGTGACCGTTACCAATATCAATACCCTCTATCTTATCGTGGCAGGTGTTTTCGCAGCGGTTGCCATCTTCTTTAGCTTCTCGAAACTGCCCGATGGAAAAAATGATGAGACTTTTGAAAAGGCCGGTAAAGCCACCTCATCACTGATGCTCATGACAGCAGCTTTAATAGGTATCGTACTTGTCGGACAATTATCCAATGTTCCCAAACTATGGCTGTTATTAATGACCTTAGTTAGTGTTATGGGTATTTTATTTTATTCCAATAGCAAAGCCATTCAACAGCCGGAAGGCTGGGGTGCCATGAAATACCCTCAGTTAATTTTTGGCATGTTGGGGATTTTCCTCTACGTAGGAGTTGAAGTAACCATTGATAATAACTTCGGTGCACTATTGAAACAACCCGGCTATCTCACTGAAGCAGGACTGGATGAGAGTAAAATTTCTAAGTACATCTCCTTATACTGGGGAAGCCTGATGATTGGTCGCTGGACCGGCGCTGTGAGCGTATTTAACCTTCGCGGGATGACCAAAAAAATTGTAATGGCTGTTGTACCATTTGTAGCCTTTGCCGTTGTGTTGATAGTTAGTATGATCTATGGCAATGATGTAAGTGACCTGTATGCTTATGCCATCATGATTGCTATAGCTGTCGCCATATTTTTCTACGGTCAGGAAAAACCCGTTAAGACCTTGCTGGCCGTTTCCCTGCTGGCCATGGCGCTAATGCTGGTAGGTGTTTTCACCAAAGGTATCATCTCGGTTTATGCATTCATGGCCGGGGGGCTTTGTTGTTCTGTCATGTGGCCTTGCATATTCTCATTGGGCGTAGGTGGACTGGGTAAATATACCAGTCAGGGCTCTGCCTTCCTCATCATGATGATTTTGGGCGGAGCTGTCATACCACCCCTGCAAGGTGCAATAGGTGATATCAGCACGATTGGATTACATCAATCTTACCTGCTCGCTGCTTTGTGCTTCGCTGCCCTCGCCCTGCTGGCATTGAAACTAAAGCATGTACTCACACAACAGGGACTTAATTTTGATGAACAAGTAGCCGGAGGACATTAATTATAAATAGTCTTGGTCGTATAGAAAGGTTTATTCAACCAACAAATATTTCCTGCATGGAACAGCTAGCAATTGGAATTGACATTGGAGGTACAGGGACTAAATTTGGAATCGTAGACCGCGTAGGCAATCTGCTTTTCTCCAGTGAAATGTCTACAAAAAAACACGACACCATTGAGTCATTCATTGAAGAACTGCACACCAACCTTTTGCCCCTGATTGAACAGGCAGGCGGTATCGGCCGCTTCATTGGAATTGGGGTAGGTGCTCCCAACGGCAATTATTACAGCGGCACCATTGAGTATGCGCCCAATCTTCCCTGGAAGGGAATTATTCCCCTCACGAAAATGATGAAGGATGTTTTTCATTTGCCGGTTATACTAACCAATGATGCCAATGCAGCAGCGATTGGCGAAATGATGTATGGGGCGGCTAAAAACATGAAAGACTTTATCATGATCACCTTAGGAACAGGCGTAGGAAGCGGAATTGTTGCCAATGGACAACTGATATATGGTCATGATGGTTTTGCCGGTGAATTAGGACATACCATCATCATTCCCGATGGGCGTTATCATGCCGGCACTGGCAAACATGGCTCACTAGAAAGCTATGCCTCCGCTACCGGGGTTGTACTTACAGCACAGGAACTTTTGGCAAGAGATGATCAGCCCAGTTTATTAAGATCCATTCCCATAGAAAGCTTGGATTCAAAAAAAGTATATGAGGCAGCCATGAAAGGAGATGTGCTTGCCAAAGAGATATTTGATTTCACCGGCAAAATACTTGGGATGGCACTTGCCAATTTCGTTATGTTCTCAAGTCCGGAAGCCATTATTCTATTCGGTGGACTAACCAAGTCGGGGGATCTGTTGCTCAAACCCGTTCGGGAACACATGGAAAATAACCTGATACAGATTTTCCAGAATAAAGTAAAGATTTTAGTTAGTCATCTGAAAGAATCAGATGCTGCTATACTCGGTGCTTCTGCCCTGGTGTGGGATATGAAAAATTGAGGCGGTTAAGTCAACCACTTTATTTCCTTCCAACAATAAAAACGGCTGGTACAGGTCGCTGACCTTCCTTATCACTGGGCTGTATGGTGTTTTTACCATTTACCAGCATGCAACTGCTGCCCCCACCGTCCAGATTGAGTGCTTCCACACAACCTAATTGCTGAAACATAGCAGCCAAATGGCCCAGGGTAGCTCCTTCCGCTTTGCCCGGGTTTCTTCCTTCAACCACCAATAAGATTAATCTACCATCGGAGGTATAGCCCATGGCTGTGCGGGGATGCTTGTCTTTAATGGCATCACCGGCAAATTTTCTTTCAATATTATTAGTGATTTGAACGTGGCTATCTTGTAATAATACCGGACCACCACCCACAGCCGTCTCCATTTTCCACTTGCGAAATGAGCCCCGGTTTAAAAAAGAGGAGGCAGCTGGTCGGGCAATCGAATCTTTCCAGCTATTCACAGGTTGCTGGGTCGCCATCGGATACCGGGAAGCGGAATCAACATATAACCAGGCCACATCCGCCTGCCGGCGGGAATTGATACCAATCGCACTTCCCAGCACATGGTAATACAAACCACTATCCCTGCCCTTGGCAGGAATAGTTTGCACCTGATAGGAAAGTAACTCTCCATCGCGCATCACCACATTCAGGTTACGATTTTTCACAAACTCAAAAAATGTACAATTGATGACCAACAAGGGTTGATTCCCCAACTGATGGTATTCTTTAGGTGTATAACGCTTCCCATTCCCAACCATGGTTGAAAAATCGACGGAGCGATCTTTCAAATTAATACTAACATAATAAGCCTTATTGGGTTTCCCATCTGTGGGTGTCTCTGTGTAATAAACCTGCATAGCTGTTGGCAGGTCACCATACAAACTATCTACACGCACCCAGTTCCACTGACCAAAAGCAGATGTAACGAGAATACAAAAAACAGTAAGCAGGGAAAGAGACTTCATAGTTTGATAGTTAGGAGGCGATGGTAGCCGATACTGATTTTTCAGCATGCCACTGGTTACGACCCCAACCCGAAATCACGTGCTTTTCACTATGATAAGATGAACGCACCAGTGGACCGCTTTCAACATAATCCAAGCCTAATTCATACCCAATTTCCCTGTATGCAGCAAACTCATCCGGGTGAACGAAACGATGCACGGGCAAATGCTTGCTGGTAGGCTGTAGGTATTGACCGAGGGTGAGTACATCACAACCCACTTCTACCAGGTGGCGCATGCTTTGTATCACTTCTTCCTTTGTTTCTCCCAACCCCAGCATAATGCCTGTTTTGGTTCGCATGCCCCCCTGTTTCAATTGACGGAGTACTTCAAGACTCCGGTGATATTTCGCTTGAACCCTTACTTGCCGGGTCAGCCGCTCCACTGTTTCCAGGTTATGACTAACCACTTCGGGGGCGGCTGTAATGATTCTTTTGATCTGATCAGCATTACCCTTGAAATCGGGAATCAGGGTTTCCAATGTAGTATCCGGATTCAACCCTTTAACTGCTTCAATGGTATTATACCAGATCACCGATCCGCCATCAGGTAACTCGTCTCTATCGACACTGGTGATAACGGCATGTTTCACTTTCATCAGTCGGATGGCTTCGGCCACACGTCGAGGTTCTTCCCAATCAACCGGGCCCGGACGACCGGTTGCTACCGAACAAAATCCACAACTACGGGTACAGGTGTTACCCAGAATCATGAAGGTTGCCGTTCCGGCTCCCCAGCATTCGCCCATATTTGGACAATTACCACTTTCGCAAATGGTATGAAGCTGGTGGATATCGACGAGACTGCGCACATGCTTATAATTCTCTCCAACTGGCAGTTTCACACGCAGCCATCCGGGCTTCTTACCCGTTCTGACAGTTTCTTTTTCAGGAGAGGAGGTAGTAGGTGTTGTTTCCATAAGGAAGGGGCCGGTGCAAACTGCTTATTCCGGCAGGCTGCAAAAATACTTACTTTCTTTTACCAAAGCAGATAGCGGCATAGGCATTGAAAAAGAATTTCCTTTCTGGAACATCCAATACCATGGGCATATTTTGTGTATAATAGGAGGCATGCAGTCCAATTTCGATGGCAGAAACCATCTCATTGTACCTGCCATAATCAAAACGAAGGGCGGTCTTGGCCTGAAAACCCGGTACAAACTTGATCTCATCCCAGCCTTTTGACAAACCACCCCGACCCAGGATATTGCCGGGATTTAAAAAAGTGGTTTTATTGGTGCCGGTATATTTAATCGTTTCGCGGTTCGCGGTTGAAGCGTTCAATACCTCAATGTAATAGGGCCGCAAAAGTCCGGCAGAGAAAGCACCCCCGTAGATAAGTGATACAGCTACCCCATTCTTATTTCCCTTCCCGCCTAGTAAGCGCTGTGAGCCTACTCCAAGGTTGAGAGAATAAAAGTTATTGATTTTACCAAAAGTATAACTGGACACAATTAGTAAGCCCCCCGTAGAACTGATGGTTGGCACTTTTTCCTCTTTCGGATGATGGCGTTCGCCAAAAGAGAGCCACCAGAGGTTGGTTTTGGTAATGGTCTTGTACTTGCCTTTCTCCAGGAAAAAACTCCAGCCATCGGTATGGAAATTCAAGCCATAGGTGAGCTGCTTTTGATAAATCAGTGCTCCCTCCTCTTCCTGCCGGATTAATTGATTGATCTTATCTTTCTTTTCCTGTTTTTTGCGAGCTTTCTCTGCGGCAACATCCTCCCGCGTCCTGTCTTGTGCTGAAAGGAAGAAGGGGAATAAAAACACCACAAAAAAGAGCAGCCGCCTCACTGGGAAAAGTTTAGTTTCATGTAAATTTATAATAAAAATAGGTCTATGACTTCACAAATTATTTATAAAAGTGACCTCCGCACAGAAGCAGTTCACCTGCAGAGCGGAACAATGATAGAGACCGACGCCCCGACCGACAACCAGGGGAAGGGGGAACGCTTCTCCCCGACCGATCTGGTGGCTGTAGCCCTCGGAACATGTATGGTTACAACGATGGCCATTAAAGCGAAGACCATGGGCATCTTGTTAGACGGAACCCGGGTAGATGTTACCAAAATCATGGTGTCAGATCCCCGGCGCATAGGAAAACTGGTGGCACATGTTCACTTCCCTACAGGGATTTCGGATGACGAAAAAACCCGTGAAATAATGGAAAGAACGGCACGTACTTGTCCGGTAGAGCGTTCCCTGCATCCCGACATAGAACTAGACATGCAGTTTAACTGGGGTTAATGGACGGCTGGAAAATATGCTGACCCACGGCACAATGCAAACAGTTTTTTGATTGGCAGAAAGTATGCGTGAGTTCAGTGAGTGCCTGAGAATCAACCGAGCAGCTATTTTTTATCCCTGTATTGTTCCATAGTTGCGTAATTCGATTATGCTCCGGCGGCAACTGGTAGTATATTGCCAACACCTTCCTTTTCAAAGATTCATCCCCCCTGCTTTGTGCGTAAGTATGAAAAACAGGAAGCAGCACATTGATAGCCAGCGTATCTACTTTTTGCTGTCCGATTGCTTTTCTGACGGTCCGTGAAAGTTTTCCTGCCCTGTAGTGCGTATCCCAATAATCGCCAGCAGTCACCATACATTGTTCACGCCATTGATGCAAGGAAAAAGAAGAGAGGAGTCCATTGAAAAATAGTGGATGATTGTAAAGCAAGGTGGATAATTGTGCAATGCGCAGTGTAGGAAATGAAGCTGGGCGCATGCGCAAAAAAGCAGGTGTTCGGGAAAGAGGTGTTAACTGATATTTATACCGCAAGTACTCGTACTCCTTGGTTAACTTCCTAAGATAGGCATCGGTAGCAGACACCGGTAACAAATTGGCTTGACCCAGAAGAAGCGCTTCCCATTCGATGGCAGACAATTGCTTTTTTAGCAATGATGACAAAGGGATACTTCGCGCAAGCGAAAGAAAGTAGTCACCATTTACCTTACCCCCCGTGTGCTCAAAAAAAAGCCACCAAAAAACAGTGTTCCAATCATCCCCGTTTAAAGACAGCCATTCCTTGAGTCGGGGCGTCTTTCTCTCCAGCCGCAGCAGCAGCAGCTTTTCTTTCCACCGGCTCCAATCCGGCGGTGGTAATGCAGGTAAAAATGAGTGACAAACTATGGGTTGATTGCGATCCATCATTTCCCGGTAACGATGAATGAGTTGGATGGGCACGCGACCCTTCAACTCAAGGGCGGGCAGTAAAACCTGGTTGTCATCATATACCAGTCCATCATCTTCCCATACGACATGCAATATGACGTTTGAATACTGCGGATCACCCGTATGTCGATGTCGATGCCAGTCAGATGATCTGCCATGTAATTCAACCTGGCCACACCAAACGGTATCGCCCAGCCGAATGAGGGCACCAAAAAAATCGGGGCCCTGGTGACGGTTTAATTTCCCTGGCTGTAAAATTTGTACATCCTCACCACCGGCTGTTTTCAGGCTATGCTGGTTAAACAGCTGGTGTTCCCATATGTATTGCAGCAATTCTTCTTCCATACCTTCCTGATTTAAGCAGGAAAATTAAGGTGAGGAAGAAATGAAAAAATACCTGATTTTTTAATGCCCGGAAAGCTTAGCAAGTGCTTGTACTACCCTACTCACGGGAAGTCCCATCACATTATAGAAATCACCTTTTACAGATTGAATACCAACCACGCCAATCCATTCCTGAATGGCGTAAGCACCTGCCTTATCAAATGGCTGGTAACGGCTAACATAGTGTTTGATCTGTTCGGCGCTGATGGAATGAAAGGTTACTTCCGTCGTATCTGAAAAAGCAATTTCACCGGCTGCATGCAAAATCACTACCCCTGTAATCACGCGGTGGGTTTTCCCCGATAGATCGGTAAGAATAGCTTCGGCATCTGCAGCATCTAACGGTTTTCCGATGATGCGGTCACCCAGCACAACGATGGTATCAGCAGCAAGCAGCGGCAGTGCAGCTGGATTGTGCTTCAGGTTCACCTGCCGGGCTTTTTCTCTTGCTATAAAAATGGGCACTTCCTCTACGGGCATTTCGGGAGGGAAGGATTCATCGGTAGGAATTACGTGTACGGAAAAATCCACTTCTGCCCATTCAAGTAGTTGACGACGACGGGGAGATTGTGAAGCAAGTATAATGCGGGGAAGCTGAATAGACATAAATCAGAAATAATAGGCGAAAAATAACATCGAAAAAATTCCGGTCAACATAACCCATTTGATCCAACTACTCAGGCGATGAAAATCAGGCTGCGTTTGAGCTGATGAAAGTTGTTGGAGAATTAGCAGCAGCGGAAGAACAATCAGAAGCAAGCAATAGGCAATGCTGAGCCACCAGCCATAAGCTACTACATACACCTGCAGCAGCAACAATGTTCCCGCCAGAACAATGATCCAAACATATATAAAAACCCTTGAAGCCTGAAGCCCCCAAACAATTGGCATGGTTCGGCAACCATACTGCTGATCTCCCATGCGATCTTCCATATCTTTCAGCACTTCCCTGATCAATGAAATGACAAAAGCAAAAGCTGCATATAGCATGGTCAGTCGAAACAGGCGTATGGCCGCCTGATCAGGTGATGTAACAGCTTGTAAAGATATTGGCGATTTAGAAAAGAATATAATTAGAATCACCCAACTGGTCAGTAAGGATATAACGATATTCCCGATCAATAACTGCCTTTTAAAATTGGTAGAATACAACCACAACAAAACGATACAAATCAGGTTGGCAAAAATCAGGTACCAAAAGTGAAAAGGTGAAAGAGCAAGAACGGTGCAAAAGAAACCCAACAAACTGAGTAGCATATGCCAGAAAATAGCCCAGCGCCGACTGACACCATGGTTCACTACTACTTTATCCGGCTTATTGATCTGGTCAATATTCAGATCAAAATAATCGTTGATGATATATCCCGCCGCAGCGATCAATACAGACGCGATAACTAGTAAAATAAATTGTGTAAGGTCATGGGTTTTATAAATAGGCAGGTAAATGCCATATTCATAGCAACACTGTGTGATTACAATGAATAGTAGATTTTGCCAGCGTACCAATCTTAAGAATGCACCCAAGTTTATAGTATTCGGATTAATGAGCGTTATAGATAGCTATCAATTAAAGAGAGGATACAGCGGGATCTTCTCCCCAGTCGCCCCTCAGTTTTAATACCTTCTCCAGCACATCACGAACACAACCTGCACCACCAGCAAGAGGAGATATATATACTGATACTTGTTTGATTTCAGGGGCGGCGTCGGCCGGACAACAGGGTGTTCCAACCAATCGTAATGCCGGCAGGTCTGGCATGTCATCACCCATATAAAGTACTGCTGATGGGGGTATAGTATGTTGCCGCAGATATGCTGACAATGCGGCACCTTTGTCTTTAATACCCATCTGGATATCTGTAATACCTAATCGTGTGAGGCGGTCGCGCACTTCTTCAGAAACAGCCCCCGAGAGAATAAATATCCTGTAGCCTTTTTTGATGGCCAATTGAAGGGCATAGCCATCACGAATATTCATCTTGCGAGCCTGAACACCATTGGGTAAAAGCAAGAGACTGCCGTCTGTCAATACACCATCGACATCGAGAACAAAAGTAGAGATGTGTTGAAAATGTTCGATGGCGAAGTTTTTTACTGGTTGAGGGTTGTTTATGGCTGGTTGTCTCTCCATTCATACACCCAAGCGCTCTGAATCATTTCGAGATGTCCCTCGTTACTTTCTTCACGGGTGCCTTTAAATAGAGGAATTTCGAGTATCCACTCCAACAGATCTGTAAACCGTATTCGGTAGATGCGACTTTCACCAAATTCATCTCCAAAGCGTTCATACAACTTTTGGGCGATGTCTTCGTGGTCATTCCAATAGATGGGAGGTTCAAAGTGCGTCATGATCGGTTGATAATTTATTCGCCTAAAAATTGTGTTTGATCGGGTAAGGTAATGGAAATATCTCCCTGACCGGCCAGCAAGATGCACTGGCAACCCAGACGAGAATTTAAGCGGGGGTTCACTGCCCGATCGATGAAATCTTCCTCCTTATCAGAAATGGGCTCTATAAACATATCACCACTGTTTACATACAGGTGACAGGTGCTGCAAGCACATACAGCGCCACAATTGTGGTGTAACTCAATGCCGTTGTCTAAGCAGACTTCCAGCAAACTCTGATCAGGCTGAACCTGTGAAATAGTCACCGGCTCCAATCCTTTTTCTTCAAATGAAATATGAATCTTGTACATAGAATACCGCAAAAGTATCTTAAATGCCTATTCAACCCATATTTGTATAAATTGTTTACTGAAAAAAGTTAAAGTGCTGGTACTGACATGCTTTTCTCAGTTAACTACCTGGTAAGTCCAACAGATCAACTATTTACCTTGACGCCGTTTGCCCTATCTTTGCCGACATGAAAAGAAAAACAGCGGAATCCCTGGCAATTGCCTATTACCGCTGGAAAATCGAGTTGATGGGCTTCTTTTCTCCCCGTCAGGCAGCCAAAGAAGCCTACAGGTTATTTACCATCCCTCCCCCACCGAAACAACCACTACCCGACCCCCGACTACCAGCGGCAGCCCCCGTCAGTTTCCCCTTTCGTGATTTCACAATTCATGGATTTCGTTGGGATCCTCCACAGCCTACCGGTAAAAAAGTGCTCTTGATGCATGGGTTCAGAAGCCATTGCCTGAAATTTGAACACCTGGCAGGTGCCCTGATGGAAAAAGGGTATACCGTTTTCGGATTCGACGCCCCAGCCCATGGCAGGAGTGGGGGAAAAAAGATTGAAGCGGTCACCTATCGGGAAATGATTCTGGAGGCAGATCGGCAGTTCGGGCCTATGCTCGCAGGGATTGGGCACTCATTGGGTGGACTGTCATTGGCGTTGGCTACGGAATTATGGCCGGATCCGAAAAATCGCTTGGCTGTTTTTATCGCCCCTGCAACTGAAACCACCCGCTCTATAGCCGAATTATTCAAGATATTCCCGGTAAGGCAAGCCATCCGGGATGCCTTCAATGACATTATCATGGAATTGGCCAACCTACCGGTAACCCATTTTTCCGTCAACCGGGTCGTACAAAATATAGAATCCCCTGTTCTTTGGATCCATGATGAAGAAGATTTTGTATGCCCACTGAATGACCTACAACCCAGTCTCGACCAGCATCCACCTGGCGTTCAGTTCCTGATTACGAAGGGTTTAGGCCATAACCAAGTGTATAGAGACCAGGCAATTGTAGACCGAATTGTAGCATTTATTCACAACCCGGAAAGTTGATATTTTTTTGAATTTCGCCGTTTCGCCTAATATTGCATCGCTGAAAACAGGAAAAATCCAGTTGAAAGCGTGTTCATATTTATATTTATTTTTATACAAATATTCGGTAGCCCCCTAACTTATGGCCAAGAACTTATTAATTGTGGAGTCCCCGGCGAAGGCCAAAACCATAGAAAAAATTCTGGGAAAAGATTTTGAGGTAAAGAGTTGTTTTGGTCACATACGTGATCTGGAAAAGGATGATATGGGCATAGATGTCAACAATCAATTTCAGCCTAGGTACCTTGTTCCGAAAGAAAAAGAGAGGGTGGTAAAAGAACTCCGTCAATTGGCAAAAAAGGCAGAGGAGGTTTGGCTAGCATCGGATGAGGACCGCGAGGGAGAGAGTATTAGCTGGCACCTGGCGGAAGTACTCGGACTTGACCCTGCTTCAACCAAACGGATTGTTTTTCATGAAATAACGGCGCCGGCCATCAGAAAAGCAGTTGACAACCCCCGCCGGATTGATATGAATCTGGTCAATGCCCAACAGGCCCGTCGGGTGCTTGATCGTTTAGTCGGATTCGAATTAAGTCCGGTACTCTGGAGAAAAATCGGCATGCAACGGAGTCTCAGCGCAGGGCGCGTTCAAAGTGTTGCCGTGCGGTTGATTGTTGACCGGGAGCGGGAGATCAATCAATTTGTTACAGAGAGTAGTTTCCAGATAGAAGCACAGTTTACTGCCCGTGATCTTTTTGGCAAAGAAGTAAGTTTTTATGCCGATGGTCCCGGAAAGTTAACGAGTTCAAAGGAGGCACGTCAATTTTTAGAAAGTTGCCGCGGCGCCAATTATACGGTGAAAGATGTGCAGGTAAAACCTGCTAAAAGGTCGCCGGCCGCACCTTTTACCACGTCTACCCTGCAACAGGAGGCATCCAGAAAACTGGGGTATGGTGTGAGTAAGACCATGCTGTTGGCACAAAAATTATATGAGAGTGGTAAAATCACCTACATGCGTACCGACAGCATCCAGCTGAGCGATACGGCCATGGGCGATATAAAGAAAGAAATACTTAACTCCTATGGAGAGGATTATTATCAACCCAGGAGATTTAAAAATAAAAATCAAAGTGCACAAGAGGCACACGAAGCCATTCGCCCTACCTACATGAGTAATTCATCGGTGGCCGATGAAGAAACCCGCAGACTATATGAATTGATCTGGAAGAGAACCATTGCCTCTCAGATGAGTGAGGCTGAATTTGAAAAAACAATTGCTACCATTACCATCAGTACACGTCAGGACGTTTTAACGGCGACCGGTGAAGTGATGAAGTTCGATGGTTTTCTCAAGGTTTATCTGGAAGGGAAAGATGAGGAAGAAGATGAGGATACAGAAGGAATTTTACCTCCCCTTTCACCCGGTGACCAGCCTGCCTTCCAGCAACTGACTGCAAAAGAGAAGTTTTCCCGACCACCTGCCAGGTACACCGAGGCTTCGCTGGTGAAGAAGTTAGAAGAACTGGGCATTGGTCGTCCTTCCACCTATGCTCCTACCATCTCAACCATCATTAAAAGGAACTATGTTGAGAAACGTGATAAAGAAGGTACACCCAGAACCACAGCCTCACTCCACCTAAATGCTGCAGGAGAGATTCGCGAGGAACTCATGCAGCAAATGACCGGTCAGGAGAAGAATAAGTTGTTTCCCACCGATCTGGGTATTGTTGTAACAGATTTCCTAAAACAGCATTTTAACCGGGTAATGGATTTTGGCTTCACAGCTAAAATTGAACAGGAATTCGATGAGATCGCGGAAGGAAAATTGATTTGGAGTAAGATGATCGATGGGTTTTATCAACCTTTCCATCAAACAATTGAAAATACACTTGAAACAGCCGAAAGAGCCAAGGGCGAGCGCGAGTTGGGTGCAGACCCTGTCAGTGGTAAGCGTGTTATTGCCAGAATGGGTCGCTATGGCCCCATGGTGCAGATCGGCGAGCAACAGGATGAAGAGGAGAAACCTCGCTTTGCTAAATTGAATCCCACGCAAAGTATTGAAACCATCACATTGGAAGAAGCGCTCCAACTTTTCAGACTGCCCCGCCTGCTTGGCAACTATCAGGAAAGGGAGGTTGCCGTAAATGTTGGTCGGTTTGGACCTTATATCCGTTGGGGCGACCAGTTCATATCGGTTCCGAAGACGGTCGACCTTTATGAAATGGCCTTCGATGATGCGGTATCACTCATAGATCAAAAACAACAGGCAGATGCGCCTGTAGCCGAATACGAAGGACTGCCAGTTACCAAGGGTAAGGGCAGATTTGGCCCCTTTATCAAATGGAATGACCTCTTCATCAACGTTCCGAAAGCTTATAATTTCGATCAGCTTAGCAAGCAGGATATCCAGGAATTGATTGAAAAGAAGATGGAAAAGGAATCCAAGCGTTTCATTCAACAATGGCCGTCTGAAAAAATTGCAATTGAAAATGGACGTTGGGGACCATTCATTCGTTTCCAGAAAAAAATGCTCAAGCTGACACGAAAGAAAGACGGAGAAAAATATTTACCTGAAGAATTGTCAACCCTCTCACTGGAAGATGTAAAAGGAATGATCGAAGATCAGGTACCTGGTGCTTTTACTGTAAAAAAACGGGCCAAAAAATCAGCTACTTCGAGCAAATCCTCCCCTGCCAAAAAGAAGGTAGCGTCTAAAAAAGCAGCTACCCCCAAAAAAACAGTTAAGAAGAAATAAGTCAATTCATCTCTGACGCCAGCGTTTGCCGGTTTTTAACGGGCCTGCGGACTATCAATCGTACTTACCTAACCTGCGCAGGAAGCGAACGTGTGCGGAAACAGCTTGGCGCATGGTTGGATATTCAATGTACTGCAATTGATATTCGGCACAAACCATTCTTACTATATGACTGATGGCCGGATAATGTACGTGTGATATCTTGGGGAAGAGGTGGTGTTCAATTTGAAAATTGAGTCCGCCAACCAACCAGCTGATGATTCGGTTGCGGGTAGCAAAATTTGCAGTTGTCTTAATTTGATGGGCAGCAAATTCATCCGGGAGTCGGTTGGTACTTTCATCGGAAACCGGAAACTCGGTATGTTCAACGGTATGCGCCAACTGGAATACAATACTCAATACAAATCCTGCAAACATTGACATCACTAAGAAACCGATGAGCCATGCTTTCCAACCCAGCAAATAAACGGGTATAACGATGAAAGCGAGGGCATGGTAAATTTTTACAGCCCAGAACTCCAGGTGGTCACTGAAATGCATTTTTTTAAGCGGCATACTTCCGATCTTCCGTGAAAAATATTTTCTGTAGTCGGTAAAGAATAACCAGAAAATATAGAGAAGCATATATAAAAACCAGAAATAAATATGTTGAAAGCGATGCAGCCAGGCTCTTTGCTGGGTGGGCGCCATTCTCATTAAGAAGGTTACTTCAATATCATCATCCACACCATCTACATTGGTGAAAGTATGGTGAATCATGTTGTGCTTCATATTCCACATAAAGTGGTTGGCACCGAGCATACTGATGGTGGAGGCAGCGAGCCGGTTGAGCCATTTTTTCTTACTAAAACTACCATGACTACCATCATGCATCACGTTGAAGCCGATCGCTGCTACAATGCCGCCCATGAATACACATTCAGCCAAAGCTAAATACCAGATGGGGGTAAAGAAAATTAAATGAACATATACGGATACCAATAGTCCGATCAACAAGATGGCCTTGGTGAACAAATGGGGATTGCCGGTTTCATCAATGCCACGCTGAATAAAATATTCCTGAACACGACGCCGCAATTCCGCATGCAAGTTGCTCGGAACGGAGGGAAATTTGGGTATAGAGAAAGTAGACATAACTAAGTTGAAATTAAATTTATACAATGATACCACTAATTCGGGAGATCAGTTGTTGGTAGTTTCACAATGTTCAAAAAGCTTACCTGTTTAAAAGTCAACATATTGGCCAAAAATAGACCGACATATCCACACTGGGGAAAAGAAAAGGCCTTCTACAGGCGAAAAAGGTAGCACCCGGATATACTTTTTCATGGGTAATGCGTTAATAAATGGTAAAATTTCCCCGTTTACCATGCAGGTAACCAATGAATTGAATGCATTGTTGTCATTAATTGATGATCCGGATACAGAGGTATATGAATCTGTATCGGGGAAACTACTGGATTATGGTAAGCCCATCATACCCAACCTGGAGTATCTCTGGGAGAACCAGCCAGATGAAAAGGTTCAGGAGAGGATTGAAGGCATTATACGTAAACTCCAACTCGCTGAACTGGCAGCTGAACTGGTTGCCTGGAGAGATGCCGGATGTCAAGATCTGCTGACCGGTGCCTTGCTGGTTTCTAAATACGACCAGCCCGACCTTACTTTTGATTCTACACTCGATGCAATTGAGTCATTGCGGAAAAATATATGGTTAGAGTTAAACAACTTTCTAACACCGCTGGAACAGGCAAAGGTGATGAGTAACCTGATTTATCAATACTTTCAACTGAAAGGTAACCAGCTCAGAGGCAGTGAACCAGATGATTTCTTTCTTTTCAAAGTAATCAGACGAAAACAAGGAAATTCACTGACCAATGCGCTTCTATATCAGGCCCTCAGCCAGCAACTGAATGTAGACGCTGCTTTGGTTGCTTTCCCACATGTATATATGCTGGCTTTTTATTCTTCCAGCATGATGGACCAAGCAGCCTACCCACCTGAGAGAGCTTCCATACAATTTTTCGTAGATCCTGTCACCGGGAAAGCGTATACACAACAAGACGTTGAAATGTTCTTCAAAAGACTCAACATAGAACCTGCTGCGAGATTTTTCAGTCCCCTTTCGAACCAGGAAATTATATCAAAACTTTTACAGGAAGCAGCGATGTATTTTCGTGAGATTAACAGCGATTGTCCTAAAGCGAAAGAGTTATTCTACTTGTATGATGTTGTAATGGAAAATATCCCTACTGAAAAAAATGAGCGCTTATGATCAGCTGGTCTGATTTTGAAAAAATTGATATCCGCCTGGGAACTATTTTGGAAGTATCTGCTTTTCCCGAAGCCAAAAAACCAGCATATCAACTAAAAATCGATTTTGGAACAGCAGGCATTCTTCGCTCATCGGCACAAATTACTACCCATTATAAGCCGGAAGATTTGTTGCAAAGACAGATCATTGCCGTAATCAATTTTCCGCCCAAACAAATAGCAACTTTTATGAGCCAGTGTCTTGTTCTGGGGGTATATGATGAAAATGGCCATGTGGTGCTGCTGCAGCCTGATCAACGCTTAAGTAACGGATTAAAAATCGGTTAATGCCTGACGTATACTATACCTATTATGAGAGTCCTATCGGACTGATTCGAATCGGGGGAACTGATTCCCATATTACGGAGGTACTTTTTATAGATGAACAAGATGATGTGATACATGGCGAACCTGGTATAACAGAGGTGATTCATCAATGTACAGAGGAATTGATTGAATACTTCCGGGGTAGCAGACGAACATTTGATACCCCCTTGTACCAAACAGGTACTGACTATCAGGAGATAGTTTGGAAAGAATTGCAGAATATTCCATATGGCAAGACCATCAGTTATCAGCAACTGGCAGATTCAATTGGCGATTCAAAAGCAACCCGAGCAGTAGCCAATGCGAATGGGAAAAATAAAATAATGATCTTGATACCCTGTCATCGTGTTATTGGTAGCGACCGTTCATTCACCGGCTATGCAGGCGGCATCTGGCGTAAAAAATGGCTGTTTCAGCATGAACTGAAAACGACCATGGGTGTGCAAACCCTATTTTAGTGCCACTTATAATTCAACGCATATCGTTGGCAGTAAATCCAAGCGGCAATAGACTGCTGGCATCATTGATTATATACACCTCTCCTACCTGTCCGGCCAAAATCAAACGGATCACCTGACCGAAATGAAATGAATGTTCCACCAGTGCTTGTCTACACATGCCGCAGGGCGTGATGGGGTGCTTGCTCACCCCCTTGTGGTTATGAAAGCTAATTGCCATGGTGGTCACTGCAGCGCCGGGATAGCGTGAAGAAAGGGCAGATAAAAGTACCCGCTCTGCACAAATGGCTACCGGATAACTTGCATTCTCCTGATTGGTGCCGGTAATGCTTTCACCATTGGTAAGTCGAGCAGCGGCACCGACATGAAAAAGAGAATAAGGGGCATAGGATTGCTGCGTACTATTTCTTGCCTGCTGCAATAAAAGTGCATCTTCTGACGACAAAAGTTCAGAGGAAGTCAAGATCTCATATTCAAAAGGCAATTGCTGAATCATTCATTTATAAATTTCACATCAATGTATAGTGGAGAAGATTCGACTTCCCCTTGGGTTAAAAAGATTATTTTCATAGCTATACCATATCATGGATGCTTTTCCTACGATGTATGTTTCAGGCACAAAACCCCAAATACGGCTGTCCTGACTACGGTGACGATTATCGCCCATCATCCAATAATAATTCAACTTTACAGTATAAGAAGTCACTTCCTTTCCATTGAGCATATACTTTCCATTTACCTCATCGAGTTGATTGTTTTCATAGGTCACAATTAATCGCCGATAGATGTCAATGGTTGATGGACTTAATTCAATGCGATCTCCCTTTTTGGGTATACGAAGGGGACCATAATTATCCACCGTCCATGGGTAAAGTGCCTCATTGTTCGGAAAGGTTTGTCCGACCATATTATCAGAATAAAGGGAAACAGATTTTACATTAGACAGGGCTTTTACCTTTTTTGCCTCTGTTGGAGTCATATTGATAACGATTACGTCTGACTTGCCAGACATGAACCGCAATTGATCTTGGGGATTCTCGGTATCAATGCCCAACTCTTTTTCCATGAATTCAGTCGGAATCGGGGTGCCATCGGTTTGAACGATGTATTCAACTTGAGAATCGGGGGCCTGGAATCCGGGTTGACCATTAATAAATAAAACGCCTTCAATCAACTGCAATTCGTCACCGGCAACGGCAACGCATCGCTTAATGTAGTTATCGGTCTTATCCATCGGATGTACAATTACCGGATAACGATCATTCAGGGCTTCGCGGTTCCCATTGAATTCATTTCTTAATACATCATAGTAAGTAACCAGACTACCATGTGCTTCATCATTAATAATGGTATCACCGGCAGGGAAATTAAATACTACCACATCATTGCGCTTTACAGTTGACAAAGCCGGCAACCTTTTATATGGAATCTGAACTCCCTTTATATAAGAAGGGGCTGTCTTACTGAACGGCATAAAATTATGTACAAACGGGAAGGACAAGGGTGTTTGAGGAATACGCGCACCGTATGACATTTTATTGACAAAAAGGAAGTCATTCACTAAAAGTGTTTTCTCCATACTACCTGTAGGAATCACGTAGGCCTCAAAAATAAAGCTGCGTATGAGCGTAGCAGCAACAATTGCAAAAACCCCTGCATCTACCCACTCCCTTGAAACAGGCTTATGGTAATGACGAAGCGCTTCGGGTCCGAACCATTTCACTTTGGGAGAAAAACCCAGATAGGGAAAATATAAAAAGGGCAAGCAAACAGTGGCAGCATGGTCAGGTACCGATACTTTTTTAAAGTGCATCACAAAAATAATCGTCAGCCAGATGGTGATGAATTGACCAGCAATGGGTATGAACTGCAGCCAGAACCAGTACTTCCTGGTTTGGGTAGCTTCAACTATGCACCAGGTATTATAAAAAGGTATGAGTGCTTTCCATGGGGCGATACCAGCTTTTTTAAACATACCATACATCCCGACATGCCAGCCGATGATGCCAATAATCAGTAATAAATATCCCATTTGAGTGTTTTGTATAAAAAAAATGAAATTAAAAATTTTCGTCTTTTGCAACCACTATTAATGTAAAACAAAACTTTTTACGTCTGACAATGAAATGTTTTTTTCTGAAAGAATAACCAGTCTTTCCACAACATTTCTAAGTTCCCTGATATTGCCCGTCCATTCATGTTTCACCAACGCTTCTAATGCCACGGGATCTATTTTCTTGACCGGCTGGCGGTAAGACTGAGCAATTTCCTGTAAAAAATGTTGCACCAGTAAAGGAATATCACTGGTCCTATCCTGTAGTGACGGAACTTGAATCAAAATAACACTGAGCCGATGATATAAGTCCAGCCTGAATTGTTTCTGTTCAACTTCCTGTAGCAGCTTTTTATTGGTCGCTGCAATCACCCGCACATCGACGTCAATTTCTTTCTCACCCCCTACACGGCTAATTTTCCCTTCCTGTAGGGCCCGTAAAACTTTGGCCTGGGCACTGGGGTTCATATCGCCTATCTCGTCGAGAAATAAGGTTCCCCCATGGGCCTGTTCAAATTTTCCGATGCGTTGTTTGATAGCGGATGTAAATGACCCTTTTTCATGTCCGAATAATTCACTTTCAATCAATTCCGAAGGAATGGCGGCACAATTAACTTCAATCAAGGGCTGTTGAGAACGATTACTTTTCTCATGCAACCACCGCGCCACCAGTTCCTTACCGGTTCCATTTTCCCCGGTAATTAAAACACGCGCATCGGTGGGCGCAACCTTATCAATGGTCGCCTTAATTTTTGCAATTGCCTCGCTTTCCCCTATGATTTCTTGAATGCCGCTTACCTTTTTCTTCAATATGCGCGTTTCCTTTACCAAGGTATTTTTATCAAGGGCATTTCTAATCGTTATAAGTAATCTGTTTAGATCAGGGGGCTTTGAAATAAAATCGAATGCTCCTTTTTTTACAGCTTCAACAGCCGTTTCAATGGTGCCATGACCACTGATCATAATAACAGGAACTTCCGGATTCATTTCCATGATCTGTTGTAAAACATCCATGCCATCCACTTTCGGCATTTTGATGTCACACAAAACGAGGTCGTAGCTCTTGGAGGAAAACTGTTTTATGCCCTGCTCCCCATCCGGCGCCTCATCTACCTGATATCCTTCATGCTGAAGTATATCCTTCAATACATTACGAATGGACTTTTCATCATCTATGATCAGAATTACAGCCATATTGTCGATTACGTTAATAAGTAGGTTAAAGGGCTAACTTATTACAAAGTTGGTCGTTAAAGATATCAAAAAAGGAACGAACGACCATTGAACCGGATACCAGCTACGATATTCAAAGGGGGGGCGGCATTATAATATCGGCGCCCGGCGGCATTGATATCATTACCCAGACTATAGGTTTGGTTGAACAGATTATCTGCGGCGATGAAAAAATGCCAGCTACCGGATGCCTGATTAATGCGCCAACCGGCCTCTGCCTGTATCAATTGATAAGCGTCGGCCTGCTCATCATTGGCATCGTTTAGTGGCAAAGCAGCTGTTCCATTCCCTTGCACTTGAATATATAGGCCTTTCAGGTGCGTCAGTTGAATCCGGCTGCTGAATACATGAATGGGTACACCGGTTATAGGGTTTCCTGAATAATCGATATTGCCCTGTTTGTATTGCTTAAATAGATAGGGTTGATAACAATGGCCTACTTGCAGGGAAAATTGCCAGATTGTTGACTGCAATGGAAGTACCTGCCAATTGAGGGTGGTCTCCCATCCCTGCTGCAAAGTGCCACCGGCATTAACAAAGTACTCTGTTCCCGTGGCACTGTTCCTTCGAACAATGGCCTGATCGAGCACAAACCTATAAATAGATGCTGACCAATTGAGTCGACCAGGTATCAGGTTCCATCGTAAGCCGAGTTCCGTATTCCAGCCGACTTCAGCCTGAAGGTCTCCATAAAAATTTCCGTCGGATGGTCTGATTTCTGCCAGCGTAGGGGGAGAAAACCCTCGGGAAACGACAAACTGCAGACTTGCCGCTGCACTTATCTTCCGGGTGATGCTAAGTCTGGGAGTGGCTACTGTATTCAATTGCCGGCTCTCTGGACGACTTCCGGGAATAGAAATACGATGATAGTTAAAATTCTGCTGGTTGAGACTGATGCCACCATCAAATCGCCAGTGACCAACCTGTAAGGATAACTGGGAAAAAGCAAACCACTGGGCTGCCCTTAAGTTATCTTCCAACTGCAAGGTATCTGCATTCCCCCTTTTATTGCCGAAATTGAGTACTCCTGCCTGCTGGTTTGTCGACTCAAAACCTGTCAGCCATTCCACTATGGTAGTGCCTTTTTTCTTTATGAATTGCAGCGTACTGCCCGCTCCCCAATTGTTTTCCTTTCTTTTCTCATAATTGGTAATAAAAGGATTGACAAAGCGGGTTTGGCTGCTCATGATAAATGACTGCAATTGCCAGGTATCAGAGATTCGAATTTGGTGGGCCAGCGAAACTAAAGCTGTCTGGTTGCTAACAGATGTATTTTGTGCAACGGCGCCGGGTAATGTGCCTGTTGCGGGTCTTGCCTGCCGGGGATTCTGTAAATATTGTACCAGGTTCAACCCACCGGGTGTCTGATAAAAAAGATTAGAATAAAGCACCTGTGTAGTGAATACATGTTGGCCAAACTGTTGCTGCCAGTTCAATGCAACCGCATCTCTTCGGAGGGCAGACTGCTGTCTGTAACCATCGGCTTGCTGGTGGTCTTGATAAAATTGTATGTTTGAGCCGGCTTGTTTGTGTTTGAAAGTCAGTTGTTGTCGGAATAAACCAAAGCTTCCACCTGCAACAGCAGCAGAAATACGGTTCCCAGTTAATGGTTGGGCTTCATTCCCAGTTTGTAGTAATACAACGCCGCCTGTACCTGAGCCATAAGTACTGGCAGCGGGGCCTTTCAAGATATCCATCGACTCAACCATTCCGGCAGGTAACAAATTTAGATAGGTATTGCCCCCGGCATCGGTTAAAGGAACATTGTTCAGGTATATTTTAATATTTCTAACCCCAAACGGACTTCGCAGTAAACTTCCGCGAATAGAAAAGCGATAACTGCCGGGTGAACGTTCTTCCATACGTACGCCCGGAACAAGATTAACTGCTGGAAGAAGTGAAGTACCCCCCATAAAAGCAACATCTTTTTGCGTGAGGTGAACGGTAGAAGCAGGTAACTGATGTAATCGATACTGTTGCCGAAAGGCAGTTACCGTAATTGAATCTAGTTCAGTAATTGATTGTTTCATCACGGTATCTGACTGATACTGCCAGGCATAGGACTCACCGGGAACAATTAATATCCCTGTCAGTATAGTTACTGCGAATAAAAAACGAGGATGCCGCAGCAGAAGATATATAGACGAGAATGGCATAATGAAAAAAAAATACCCGGCTGGTTTGTCCGGGTAAAATTTTTATGGTGTGATTTGATTTATTTTTTCATATACATCACTTCCTTCACCAAACGAACGGTTCTGCTTACATCCGGAATAGCCAGTGCAGCCAGGTTGGGTGCATAATGCATGGGGGCATCTGCGCTCGTAATCCGGCGGATAGGTGCATCCAGGTAATCGAATCCTTCCTTTTGTATGCGATAAGATATTTCTGATGACACAGATGCAAAGGGCCACTGTTCTTCAACGATTACAAGTCTGTTGGTTTTTTTAACACTCTCCAAAATGGTCATCCAATCGAGTGGGCGGATGGTACGCAGGTCAATTACTTCAGCGCTTACACCTTCCTTTTCCAACTCTTCTGCAGCACCCAGCGCAACTTTCATCATTTTATTAAAGGATACGATGGTTACGTCTCTGCCTGACTTTTTCACGTCTGCCTTTCCCAGGGGGATATAATATTCTTCATCGGGTATGTCAGACTTATCGCCGTACATGACTTCACTCTCCATAAAAACCACCGGATCTTCTTCATAACGGATACACTGTTTCAATAATCCCTTGGCATCATATCCATTGGAGGGGGCTACCACTTTGATGCCGGGTATATTGGCATAATAGCTGTCAAAAGCTGTAGAGTGTTGTGCTCCTAGTTGCCCTGCACTTCCATTGGGTCCGCGAAAAACAATGGGACAACCGATTTGGCCGCCACTCATGGCCAGCATTTTTGAAGCAGTATTTAAAATTTGGTCCATGGCCAATACAGCGAAGTTCCAGGTCATGAATTCAACAATCGGGCGGAGACCATTCTGAGCTGCCCCTACTGCAACCGCAGCAAAGCCAAGTTCAGAGATGGGGGTATCAATTACCCTTTTTTCCCCGAATTCAGCGAGCATACCCTGGCTTACTTTATATGCACCATTGTACTCTGCTACTTCTTCGCCCATAAGGAAGACGCGTTCATCTCTTCTCATTTCCTCATTCATGGCCTCACGAAGAGCCTCCCGAAATGCAATAGATCGCATGGATGGATGTATTTGTTTGAGGTGCAAAAATATACGATTATCGACTACATTCCCAAATCTGTCCTTGCCATCAATAAAAACCCCCTCCTTTTTGGGGAGGGGGTTAAAAAGTACCAGGAATCAAAACCGATTAGAACACATTCCAGCCGAAGCTCATGTAGTAGAGACCACCAATTTGGGGGTTTCCGAAGCCGGTTCTGTAATATTTATTGAAGATATTCGTACCACCCAGTTTAATCAGAGACTTCGTGTTGAGCAATTTGTAGCTCACAGAAGCATCCCAAGTAGCATAAGATGGCATTTGACCTACACCAAATGTTCCTTCGTAGAAGAATTCATCTACCCAGCGATATACTACGCTGTATCCCCAACGGTTTTTGCTACCAAATCCAGTGTTGTTCAAAGAGATATTGGTACGGTATTGGGGCGTGTTAAAGAAGGATACAAAACCAACTGGCAGTGTACCGATCTTATCAGAGTATAAGTTGGCAGATAAAGTCAGGTTACGTCTCAGCAGGTAGTCGGCTGAAATACCCCATCCGGATGTTTCTACATCACCAGGTGTATTGGTAGAGATACTATAAGCAATACGTGCATTGGGGTTCAGTACATCTGTAACAGGACCTCCGGGATTTCTTCTTTGGATTACATTGACACTGCTGATGAAATCTTTATAAGTAGCCCAGTAGTAATAGAAATCAATCAACAGACGATTCGCAATCAGACCCTTATAACCAATTTCATTGGAAGTCATCACTTCTGGTTTGAAATCTGGGAAAGCTTGTTGCTGGAGGAGTCCTGGATTTGGAGTACCAGCCAGTACACTTCCACCAAATGCCTGAACGCTTGCTACAGTGTAAGCTGGGTTACCACTGAAATTGTAGAAGTTACGCAGAGCAGGGAGGCCACCCATCAAACGGGTTCCGCCACCAATTGTCAGATTAATCCACTGGTTTTGAGTAGTGGGGAAACGGTAAGCTTGCTGATAAGAGAAACGAAGATTATGGTCTTTCGCAAGTTTCATAACTGCAGAAACACGGGGAGTGAAACGACCGTCAAAGTTGGTATTCTTATCATAACGACCAGATGCAGTAACTTTCAGGAAGTCACCGAAAAATTTCTGTGACAACTGAGCATATGCACCTACTTCATTGATGTTGATATTACCGGCAGTATCAGCAAACAAAGTACCCTGAGAATTCAACACAAATTGTCTTGTATTGAAACCTACCAGGAAGTCTGTTCCTGTTTTGGTCAGACCTAAGTCATTAGAAAGGTTGTATTGACCTTCAAATACACGCAGTTTAGAACGATCCAGGAATAAACCACCGCCCTGAGAGATCGGTGTGTTAGCTACGCGCTGGAACAGGGGGTTATTACCGATGAAGCCAGTTGGGCGACCTATGTCAGCAAAACCACGAGCTCTATTGTGGGCATCGATGTTAGATATACCAAAAGATCGGGTACCGGCATATGCAGCGGCATACTGAAGGAACCAGGTCTGGCTTGGCTTCAGGGCTTCATTAAACAAACGGGTTGTGATGGTTGCGTTGTAAGCATTACCAGAGTTTTCACGTGTAAAGTAATAACGGAGGAACCAGTTTTTACTCTTGATTTCAGCTTTGTACTGACCCATTACGAGGTTAACCAGTGAATAACGGTCACTTCCGGTGTAAACTGAGTTACCAGTGCCCCAGTATGCTTGTAATGAAGCTTCTGTGTTGGCATTCAATTTGTAGTACAAACCGCCCGTAAACTTAACATTCAAAGTTGTTGGATCAATGATTTGGTTTTCGTTGAAACCGGTTCTGCTCACATTAACACCTGAAAAATAATTACGCACATGTCCATAAACAATGGGGGTAGTTCCAGTATTCACCAGAGCACCCAATCCATTTGCATTGAGCCAGAAATTGTAGTCATTGATGGTAGCAGCTGGAGACGCATTCAGGAAAGCAGTAGAGTTACCCAAAATGGTATTCCAGAGTGGACCAAAAGCTCCGGCCAGCTGACCGAAAACACCGTCACGAACGGCAGCAAGTGAAGAAGTGGTTTCATCACCGTAAACGTTAACACCATCATAGTTAGGATCGCTCTGTCTGTTGCCAGTTACTCCAATACCATAAGGGTTGGCAGCTGTAGAATTTCTGTTGTAGTTATTAGCTTGATTAGCTTGCCAGTCTTGAGCCTGGATAAACTGACCACCGATTTTAAAGGCGAATTTTTCAGAGATTTTCTTAGCCCAACGGAAACTCCAGTCGAAGAAGGGAGAGCGGGGGCGCTGTAAACCATCTACGTGGTTTACACCTTGCTTAATTTGAAAGCTAAGACCCTGATATTTAAAAGGATTTTTACTATTGATCAAAACTGTACCATTCATACCACCAGAACCATAGAGGGCAGAAGATGCACCCTGCAATAATTCCATGTTTTCTACATCTAATTCAGTGAGACCGATGATACTACCTACGGAAAAGTTCAGACCTGGTGCCTGGTTATCCATTCCATCGATCAATTGGTTAAGGCGGTTGTTACCGCTGCTGTTGAAACCACGGGTACCAACGCTGCGGAAAGTAAGACTCGCAACAACCACGTCCACACCTTTCAGGTTGGTCAACATGTCATAATAGTTAGAAGCAGGCGTGTTTCTGATAGCAGTCGTACCAATGCGTTCGATAGAAACGGGAGATTCCAGAATTCTTTCCGGAACGCGTGACGCCGCTACTACCACCTCATCACCTAGGGTGTAAGATGGAGAAAGGTCAACGTCCAGGTTTTGACTGGCAGAATTAACCACCACCTCTTTGGAAGAAAATCCGATAGAGGAGAAAACAAGGGTGAAAGGCAATTTCTGCGTTGTAGAGAACTTGAAATTACCTTTATCATCCGTAAAAGTACCAGCAGTTCCTCCCTTAACGGTAACGGAAATAGCTGAAAGTCCTTCCCGGGATTTTGTGTTTTTAACGGTTCCGGAAAGAACGGTGGAACCCTGTGCCCAGGCAGATCCGGCAAAGAAACTACCCAGAACAAGCAAGAATAAGAACTTGAAAACTGGTTTCATAAAGGGCTAGGTTTAAGAATTAATTCTAAAAGTAACGCATGTAAAATCGTGGCTAAAATTTAATTTGTCCACAACCCTACACGAATTGTTAAGAAAAAACAAAGATAAGGAGGAAACAAATACGAACATAGCCGATTAGATTTGTACAATGAAATTCCCATTATTTCCTCAACAAACCGGTTTTTACAGCGGAAAAGTTCGGGATGTCTACTATATCGGGCAGGAATGGCTCGTAATGGTAGCCAGTGACCGTATTTCCGCTTTTGACGTGATTTTACCCCGTCCCATACCCTATAAAGGGCAGGTTTTGAACCAAATTGCGGCGTTCATGCTGGAAGCTACCCGCGATATTTGTCCTAACTGGTTGATTTCCACACCTGCACCAAGGGCGGCGGTGGGAAAAAAATGTATCCCTTTTAAAATTGAGATGGTTGTCAGGGGCAATCTAGTGGGCCATGCCTGGCGGACTTATCAGTCGGGTAGTCGGGAATTATGCGGTGCAGTGCTTCCGGAGGGACTGAAAGAAAATGATTTTTTCCCCACTCCCATCATTACCCCCTCCACCAAAGCTGCCCAGGGCCACGACGAAGATATCAGCCCCTCCGACATCATCGGGCAGGGACTGGCAACCGAAGCAGAGTGGGAAGTATTGCAAAAATATACCCATGCACTTTTTGCGCGAGGTAAGGAGTTGGCCGCCAAAAGAGGCCTGATTCTCGCAGATACGAAGTATGAGTTTGGAAAAATAGGCGATGAGATTTACCTTATGGACGAAGTACATACCCCGGACTCATCCCGCTATTTTTATCAGGAAGGTTTTGAAGAAAGGCAACAACAGGGCGAAAAACAACAACAACTGAGTAAGGAATTTGTAAGGGAATGGCTGATGGCCAATAACTTTATGGGGAAGGAAGGTCAACAAGTTCCTGCCATGAGCGATGAATGGATCAACACCATTAGTCAGCGATACATATCACTCTATGAAAAAGTAACGGGCACCGCATTTCAACCTATGGACTTATCAGATCAAGAATTACAGGCATATATCACATCTGAGCTGAACAGATTGGGTATCCATTGATTTATTTCCCGGCCATTAAGACTTGGCTTTGAATCGTTTGCTTTGCACCTCCAGCCCCCTGTAAGTGATTTAAACTGCGTACATATCTATATGCAGAAGAATCATTCACACTGCGCTTTCAGCTGCTCCTGGTAGAACTACCCATACCCCCACCCTACCAACGAATATTGAATTATTGACCCGAAAGGTAGGCTCCTCATTGCATGTAGATTCCCGGCAACTTTACATTACTGTCATCCCCAAGATAGAAACCAATTTCTTCACAGAGAGCATGACAGTATTCATCTCACACCTCATTTTATAGTGCTTCCATTCATGTTTGGATGCCAAACCGATGATATAAAATCAGGTTCAGCAATAAGGTGGCTGCAGTTCTTCTTTAAAATTCGGAGAGATTCGCACCTTTAGAGTACACAGATTTAGTTATCCCGCTGCCGGGGCCTAAGTCGTTCTCTGCTTTTATTAAACACATTCCGCCCTCTGTCTACCCCGGAGCGCAACTCTTTTTGTCTTTCTACTGGCATGTGAAGGGTCGACTTACATGCCTCGCTGCAACATTTTATCATTTCCTTGGCACAGCTGTCACACTGAATAAATAAGAGGTGGCATCCTGCATTTTCGCAATTCACATGTTGATCACAGGGAGCCCCACATTGATGACACCTTGCTATGATTTCATCTGTGATTCGTTCACCGAGTCGATTATCAAATACAAAGTTTTTTCCGTGAAATTTCATTTCAAGTCCCTGGTCGCGAGCATCCTGTGCATATTTTATGATGCCGCCTTCGAGGTGAAATACATTGGTAAATCCCTTATGCAAAAGGAAGGCACTTGCTTTTTCGCAACGGATGCCACCGGTGCAATACATGATGATATTTTGCTGTTCGTTCCCCTTCAAGATATCACAGGCCATAGGTAGTTGCTCACGAAAGGTATCGGAGGGAATTTCAATGGCCCTCTCAAAATGGCCAACCTCAAATTCGTAATGGTTGCGCATATCCACTACGATGGTTTTCGGATCTTCCAGTAAACGATTCATATTGGCAGCATCAACATATTTCCCTTTTTTTTCCATAGAAAATTCCGGGTCATTGATTCCATCCGCTACAATTTTATCTCTGACTTTAATCTTCAGTACCCAGAAGCTTTTGCCATCATCATCTACTGCACGATTTAAGCGCAGTCCATCCCATCCCGGAAGGGAGTAAATGAAATTTCGAAATGCTTCAAAAGCATGTTCAGGTACGCTTACCTGGGCATTCACCCCTTCATGGGCTATATAGATTCGCCCAAATACCTGCAGGGCACTTAACTGCTTATACAATTCATCTCTGAATTGCTGCGGATGTGAGATGGGGGCATACCGATAAAAACTGAAAGTAATGCGATGAAAAGATTCCTGCAACAAGCGTTGCTTGAGCTCGGTATTAGATACCCGATTGTGTAGTAAGGCCATACATTTCATTTTAGACAATTATTCCTAACTGGAACAAATGTTCTTTACAAAAAGAGCTGCTGGCAGGGCAGCCAAAATGAATACAAAGATAACTAATTTCCTCCGTAACAAAGGTAACTAGCGGTCGAACAATGGTAGTACCATGCGAATGCCGGAAAGCGGTTCTTTGTTATTCTGGAAGCCCCTAACATAGGTTACCTGAATTACTTTTAAGATATTGTTGATCCCGAAATAAGCTTCCGCATAATCAGTGACACCGCGTACGTGCAATAGATTACACCCTGTGACAAAAAACCAATTCAATTTTTTAAATCCCGGTATTTTATTGGAGAGCAATCCATTCAATTTATACTCAATATGCCCTTCCAACATAAAATCAGATTGATTACTGAACTGATAATAGGGTGCCAGTTGAAATGAACTCATGAACGGATTAGCAACAATGGTTTGGTTACCATTGATGTGCAGGAAATCTGGAAGATAAGCCTTGGTTTGACCTATAAAACCTGCAGCAACCAGATTGTATTCCAAACTGCCCCCCGTTTTCAGGTTAATTTCCTCATTGATGCCTAATGACCAGCGGTTAAACTGTACATCACTTCCGAACCACCCGGAAATTCCGGTCGTAAATGAAGCGGAAATAGTCGGAAAGGCTGTCTCTGCCAAAATACGGGCATTGGGAAGTTCGATGTATTTACCACCGGGTCTCCAGGTCAATGCTACGCGCATTTGAGATGCCTGGTGACGGGGCATAGAAACGCCTGCAGTTTCACCGGGATCATTGGGCGTATAAATTCTTTTAAATGGATTACTCCAGTTGGCAGGATTCAACAAGTTTCTAAGTGGAAAGCGGTCTTGAAAACGGAAAGATGCCAACAGATTAATTCCTTCTCGCAAACGAATGGAAGTGCTTAAATTGAAAAATTTCGCTTCAAATATTTTCATATGGTTAGCACCATAGAGAAGGGTAGCAAATGTGTTGCTGCGCTCATCAATTGGATTGGATGGATTGAACTGGTAAACAGCACTTCCAAAGCTGACGCCTACTGATTTTCTCTCCTGACCACCCCAGAAATAGGAAGCACCCAGGGATGCATTGAGATGCTTGTTGTCAAACCCGTAACGCAAAGTTGGTGTTATCGCCAATAGTTGTCTGTCTTCCCACCTTTTATTATAGGAAGGTGATGTTTTAAGAACTAGTCCTTCGACCGTGTTATAATCGACTGAATTAATGATTGGATCTATACTGAGGAGTTCTTTGGTCTTAAGCTTTGAAAATGTTTTTCCGGTTAAAAATATGTTCCCGAAAGTGATCTTATTCCTGATTTTATCGAGTGAATCGAGATAAGCCGGTTGTTTTCTTACCTGTTCCAGACTATCTTTCTTTGTATAATCTCTCACTTCTTCCGATAACAATGGTACCGGACGGATACTATCCCAATAGGAAGCAGTTTTTTTGTTCGAACTATCGTAAAATTTAATGATCGTATTATCGAAGAATTTTTTAGTAAACCGTGGCTTGAGATTAAACTGGTCATAGACCTCCAAAAAATTTCCAAAAAAATCGAAGCCCAGTACTTTGCCTGACGGATAGATAACCTGGTTCTTGATCACCCAGGTACTCCCTGTGGGCACCTGTTGTTGAACAATGCGCAGGGTATCTAATAATTCTAACTGTTGTTTTTTCAGTAACATCAAGTCAACACTGTGAATATACCAGTCACCCTCAGTGATGTTAATGTAACCTGTAAAAAGTGGCTCATAAGTTCGCTTGGGGGTCACTTTGATTCGATTGACTTCAATGCCATTTTCAAAAAAAGTTCCTTCGAATTTATAGCGGTAATAATTCAGCGCTCCGGATGAAATAGGCGAGATGAAACCCCTTGGATTTAACCCCTCTCCTATTTGAATAACATTTCTATAAAAGTTGATGTCTTGTGGTGTATTAAAACCAAACCCACTGCTACTGCCACTAACCCGTGTTGAAACCACCTCTACCTTACTTTTTCCATTGCTGTCTACCGATAAACGGGTAAGTGATTCGGATAGATAAATCATTCTGTTTTTAGCACTATCTCCATATTCTGCGTCTCCCTCTACAAAAGTCACTTTCTGACCAAACAATCGTTTTGGATATTTTCTAAGCTGCAATTGACCCTTTACATATACATCACATTGGTACGCTGTTAATTCCTTCAAGTGTGCCTTGCGGGCCTCTATTGCTTTTCTGATAATCGCATAAGCCGGATCTTCGGCCGATGAACTTACTTCGACTTGTGCCAACTGGTATTGTCTTGGACTTAAAACAAAATCGATGTTGAGGTCACTTCCTTCTACCTTTATTTTCTTTTCGACTGTCGTAAAACCGACATACTGGCAAACTAGGATGTATTCTCCCCGATTGAGTTGTAATTGATAAAGCCCCTTCGCATTGGCAGAAACTCCCCGCGTAGTTCCTTTCACGATGATAGAAGAAAACGGGAGAATTTGTCCGGTAGGGTCCTTTACATAACCTCTGATTTCGGCGGCTAAAGAAGACGTACAAATCGATAATGCACCCAATAAAAAAAAGGAAGCGATATTTTTAAACCTCATATAATGTATTACGGGTATTATCGCATTTTGTTACAAAAAGTGCGCCAAATACTTACAGCAATGTTGTTACTCCAAATTAATGCTGACGATAGCCCTGGCAATCCGGCGTACATGGTATCCGGTAAGTGCACCCATTCCACTGACCAATCCACCCACTAAGCCAGTAACAAGTATTAATAACGCAGAGGAATGACCCATTGACAACATTGGGGCTACTTTTTGAGATAGTAGATGTTCATTGGCTGCATCCTTGAAAAATGCAAGTATCAACCAGAGCAGGAACATACCCGCAAAGCCGGCAAAAAAAGTGGTGAACGCACTCTGACGAATGGCCAATGCAATCAAAGCGGAAGAAAACACAAAGAACCACCAGGGAAAATTAGTATACACCCCCACCACATAACCCAGATATGCCGTAAGAATAATTGAGGTCAGTAATTTCATTATTGATAAACATTAGTTCGAAAAAGTCATTTTCCATTTCATCTGATCACTCGCAGCAGCAGCATCCCGCTTTAAAAAGATGGCTTTATTATAAGTTCCCTCTACCCAATTATTTACAAAAGTATCATAATAGATGCTGCCGGGATTGCCGCTTTGTCCGCCAGCATATACAGAATAGGCCTCTGTTTCGGGTGTCAGGTGCACAACCATCCGCCAGCCGGGTCCATGGTTACTCTTTGTGGCATTGATAATATTCTCACCACCCCCGATGGCCAAGTGTAGGCGACTCAGGGAGGGAATTTTTAAAAGATGTTGAACATAGGTGTCTTTGAAAGCCGACCAGGTGATTTTATTCCCGGTCTCCAGCGTTTCCAAGTATTTTACTGCCTTGCGACATGCCGCCAAAACAGCATCCTGAATGGTTTCCACTTTGCCTTTGGTCTGGATATCATCGGCCATAAAGTCTCCCTTACCTTTTAACATTCTCTCCAATAACGAATAGGAGTCTGGCCAGGGTAGGGTAAGCTTAGAAGCCGCCATCTCATCACTCCAGATTACTGACTCCAGGCTGTCCCAGATACATTGGAAGATGGTTGCACCCTTTTCCTGCGGATTGTTTTGCAGGTTCCAGTTTTCCATCTCAGCGATGAACTTTTTTTCGTTGGGTGTCAACGTATTTTTATCAATGTACTGAACCAGCACCGGTCGCGCCATCTCCGCAAAAACATTATAATTACTGGTCTGCAGTTTCATCATGTCTTGCGGCGTAATGTTATTCATTGCCGAGAGCCGCTGGTTGATTATGATTCCACGGTATAGTGGAAAGTGTCCGGCAGAACCTAAATAATATGGATAGGTGGAATCAACGGATTTTTGATTGGCGCTACTCACAAATCCCCTGATTGGATTCAGGATGGCAGGATTCTCCTGCATAGGGATAAAGCCCTGCCATTGATAAAATGAATCGGTTCCAGGCATAATGAAGTCGCCCTGGTGCTTCCACTTAGCAATGAAGTTACCTTGCTGGCGGATAGCAATATCACCCGCTTTGGATGCAAATACAAAATTTTGTCCGGGGCAAGTCCAATGACTGACTGCATCAACGTAATCATTATAATTCTTAGCCCGATTTAAAAGCAAGAAAGCCTTGATGCCAGCATTTCCCGTGGTGGCAGTCCATTTCACCGTTAGCGTGAGGCCACGGGCATCCGGACTATTGAACTCCTTATCATATAATACCGGACCGAACTTAGTTATCGGAACAATTTCACTTAGGTTGGCGGCATCCTTCACCTGAATTACTTCCTGACGCTGGTCAGCCATAATCCAGTTACCATTCATCAGGTATTCTTTCTTCAATTCGTCTTTAAACCGAACATTGTAGATATCCATTACATCTCTTCCGGCATTGGTCACACCCCATGCAATGCTGTCATTGAATCCAATAACAATGGCAGGCGCCCCGGGAAAACTTGCCCCATATGTATTATGGGTGGGAGTAGAAAGCTGCATCTCAAACCATAGACTGGGTAAGTTGAGTCCAAGATGTGGGTCATTACATAAAATGGGGGACTTACTTTGCGTTTTACTTCCACTTACTGCCCAGTTATTACTGCCATTGTTGGCATCTGGCAGCTTGGGCCTGAATTTTTCAGTCGTGCTGGCCGTAGTTACAGTAGAGTCACTGGAAGAAAAATATCTTACCGCGAGATCCGATGGGGCCTGCGGGCGTATGGCAGGTTTTGCGAAGGCTGTTCCGCTGGGAATGATAGGGTCGAGTGAATCTTGAACCAGTGGATACAACTGACGGAAATTATCCCAGCCGAAATAATTTTTAGCATTCGTCATTTGTAAATCTGTACCCACATCGCGGCCACTCAGATCAAATGCCATAAACATCAAAAACAGGTACGACTTGAGGGAAGTCCATTTTTCGGGCTGATAGTCTAGTAACTTATATTCAAAGGGAATTTCTTCCGGCTTGAGGTTATTTATATACGCATTGACACCAGCTGCATAGGCATCGATGGCCATTTTTGAGGAAGAGTCCATATCAGTGGCTTGCATGGCCTGCTCAGCGCCATATACCATCCCCAAACGACGGAAAAACCGATCGGTATTTAATCCTTCCTTACCTATAATTTCACTTAACCTGCCGGCAGCAACGTGGGTTTGAAACTCCATTTGCCAGAGTCGGAAGCGGGCATGTATGAATCCCTGAACAAAGTAAGTATCAAAATCATTCTCGGCATATACGTGAGGAATAAGCTTTTGATCTATGAAAACATCCACTTTTCCCTTCAACTGAGGTGATTTTACATTCAGGTTATAATCTGCAGCGGCAGACTCGGCATTTTGCCAAAATCCCTGTTGGGGTGATAGAAAGTAGCCCAACCTGGGGCTTTTCATGGCACCAATCTGCCATTGACGGTTCAATGCCCAGATCAATGAAACAGTACATGTCAATGAGATAAAGAAATAAACAAAACGCATGCGAATGGGTTAATCTAAGTATGAAAGTACAATATTTTGAGATAATGAGCTGTTTTCAAAGCGCTTATCTCCCGAATGACGATTCCCCGGGCTTTCGTAACTTTGCAGCCATAGCCCGATGAAAAAATTTAATGTTCCCCCCACTTATAGAAGTCCGCTGATCGCTGCAATCAAGCAACGGAGGAAAGATGCGGACAAGCTGAAAAAAGACTTTTCCCCTACCCCGTTGCACCTGGGGCCCCTTACAATCTGGCTGGCCAGGCATTTCGGATTTTGCTATGGTGTTGAAAATGCCATTGAAATTGCGTTCGAAACCATTCGTAATCATCCGGGGAAAAGGGTTTTTCTGTTGAGTGAGATGATTCACAACCCTCAGGTAAATGCTGACTTATTAGCGCTGGGTGTTCAGTTTTTACAAGATACCAAGGGTAAACAACTGATCTCATTCGATGAACTGACTCCCCAGGACATCGTTATCATACCAGCATTTGGTACGACCCTTTCCATTGAAGCTCAGTTGCGCGAGCGTGGCATTGAGACGGCAGCTTACAATACTACCTGTCCTTTCGTTGAAAAAGTTTGGAACAGAGGGGAACAGATTGCCGCCAAAGGATATACCATAGTAGTTCACGGTAAACCAGGACATGAAGAGACAAGGGCTACTTTCTCCCGCGCAGCCGCAAGCACACCCACCATTATTGTTAACGACCTGAAAGAGACAAAGTTGTTGGGGGAATTCATTACCGGCGAAAGAAGTAGTGAGTCCTTTCATGAAATCTTTTCAGGTCAATACTCAAAGGGGTTCGATCCGACAAAAGATCTGGAAAAAATTGGAGTCATCAACCAAACCACCCAATTATCAAGCGATACCCTGGCTATTGCAGATTATCTGAAGCAATTAATGATCGGTCATTATCAACTCACCCCCGATAAGATAGCCCTCCACTTTGCAGATACCAGAGATACCCTTTGTTATGCCACCAACGATAACCAAACTGCTGTGCGGGAAATGCTTCAAACACCTGCGGATCTCGCTATTGTTATAGGAGGGTATAATAGCAGCAATACTTCCCACCTCGTAGAACTTTGCGAACAACACTTACCCACCTGGTTCATAGATGCCCCAGATCGGCTGCTGACTGAAAAAATGATTGAACACCGACGCTGGGATAGCAAGGAATTGCTGGTTTGTGAGAACTATCTCCCAGCTAAGCAACCTGTCACCCTATTAATTACCAGTGGGGCCAGTTGTCCGGATGCGGTCGTAGATGCGGTAATTCATCGATTGGCAGGGTTTTATGGAGTTACCCCTGAACTGGAAGAACTGACCCGTAACTGGTGTGATTAACAAGTCATTTTTCTGTCAGACGACCACTCTTCACCAAAAAATATATTATTTTGAATTGAAATAACTCATTCGTCGGTTTTGTTGCGGTTTTTTAATAATCAGTAACTTAATCGGTGACTATGGGTAAAAAGAAAGACTTTTCTGAACTTTCTGGAAAAGAGAAGTCACTATTCATTCAATGCTAATAACGATGACGATGCCAACCTGGCTCATACAAGCCATTAGCTATATCTGGCCGATTACGATTCGGCGTTACGAATCCAACTACAGTGGTCAGTTGTTCATCAGGTTTTTTATGGGTAAAAAGATACTCGATACCGGCAGAACCAATTACTCGTTTGGCGGTCTGCAGAAAGTATTGAAAAGAGCATTGGAATTACTCCCCTTCCACCCCAATACGCAAAAAATTCTCATTCTTGGATTTGGGGGCGGTTCTGTTTTGGAAACATTACGATCACAACATAAAAGTAAGGCACACATTACCGGCGTTGATATTGATGGCGTGATGTTTACCATTGCCCGGAAAGAATTCGAAATTGTAGAAAAAGAGGATACGAGATTTGTGATAGCAGATGCGACAGAATGGATAAAAAATCAGCCGAACCAGTTTGATCTGATTATCATCGATCTTTTTATTATTGATACCCTTCCGACTGCTGCTACCCAAGTCAGTTTCATAGAAAAAGTATCCGAAGCTCTTCTACCTGGCGGACAATTAATTTTCAATACAATACCCGAAACACTGTCTGAGGAGTCGTTCGAACTGCTCATTCACTATCTGGAAAAAAAAGGCATCGAACTGCAAAAAATGAAAAAATGGGGCTATTCTAATAATATTCTACTGGGCAGAAAGAATGTAAACTTACCCGTTCAGTAATCCCCTTGCAAGTATACCCTTCAGGGAAAACCCTCCCAATAGTTCAGGTATTCTACGGTTTTTCTCAGCCATCGTCGGGGCTATTTTTACACCTTTCTTTCCTGCCCAATTACCTATCTGGAAAGTCGGGAAAGTTACCATTCAATTGATAATCATGAAATGCTTTTCCCTCCTCATTGTCTATTCACTGGCCGTAAGCGCAACTGCACCATATAATCAACGACCATTCGCAAGTAATCAATCAGACTATTCCGTATTAATTCAAATGGCTTCCAACTACAACAAAAAATACATTCGTGATTTTAGTGCCGAAAAGAAAACCAATAAGACAGTATGGAATACATTGCCGGAGCAGGTAAACCCAGCGAAGGGATTGTACATGATCAAACTCACAGCTGAAGCAGGTATATATTGTAATCACATCTGTATTCGAAAAGCCTATCTGGATGAAAATAGTGCTGCTGAAGTTCGATCCATATTGCCTTCCAATTATTATCGGATTGAGCGCCCAGATCAAAAAACCATCGAGTTGTATTTCTCAAAAGGAGCTAATACCTTTTTTGCCGAAAACCCCGGATTTATCATCATCAGTGGAATGAAAAAAGCAGATAGCTGTGAACTGCCCGATCTGGTGATAGGCAGTCAATCGTATGAGAAATTAATGGCCCATCGTCAAAAAAATACCCCTATCTATCACACCGCCAGCAGATAAAAGAGGTTGCAGAACTTCTGATTAAAAAGACTATTTTTCCGGCATAAAAATGCCCCATGAAAGCGACCGGAAAAAAAAGCAGTATAAAAAACAGATTACAGCTTCTTATACTCGGATTGATGCTCGTATTGCTTGCACAAAACATTCAAGCGCAGGATAAGCTTGCCTATGTGTTATTCAATGCGAAAGGGAAAAAGGTAAACTTTGGCAAGATGATGGAGCGATTGGAAGAAACCGATATCCTGCTATTCGGCGAATATCACAACAATCCCATTTCCCACTGGCTGCAGTTGGAAGTAACTACCGGTCTTTCCGGCAAACGTCAATTGGTTTTAGGTGCAGAGATGTTCGAACAAGATAATCAGCAGGCATTAACTGACTTCATTGGGGGAAGAATCAGTGAGCGTCAACTTGACTCAAGCGCCCGGCTCTGGAAAAATTATCCCACCGACTATGCTCCATTGGTTCGTTTCGCCAAAGCCAATGGAATTGCTTTTGCTGCAACAAATATTCCACGACGTTTTGCCTCATTAGTTGCCAGGGGCGGACTCGAAGCGCTTGATACGCTCGGTTATAACCAAAAATCATGGATGGCCCCTTTACCCATTGCCTACGATTCGACGCTGCCCGGCTATAAGAATATGCTGGCAATGATGGGTGGTCACGGAGGATCCAACTTACCGAAAGCGCAGGCTATCAAAGATGCAACCATGGCACATTTTATCTTACAATATTCTCGCCCGGGGAGCCTCTTCATTCACTATAATGGTGCCTACCATTCAGACTTTCATGAAGGTATAGTCTGGTACCTGCAACAGAAACGGCCGGAACTTCGTGTGGCCACCATCTCAACTGTATCGCAAAAAGACATCAGTAAACTGGACAAAGAACACCTGGGGAGAGCAGACTACATCATCTGTGTTGATGAGAACATGACTACCACTTATTAGT
>Ga0208361_1000066_pt1 | contig 39852 bp, 33 predicted proteins | sample LakMenEpi05Aug10_FD_150670 | JGI IMG/M metagenome (GOLD analysis project Ga0208361, IMG submission 150670) | Freshwater microbial communities from Lake Mendota, WI - 05AUG2010 deep hole epilimnion (SPAdes) | ecosystem: Environmental > Aquatic > Freshwater > Lake > Epilimnion/Euphotic zone ... | reverse complement strand
GCCACTTAGTTGTCTTGCCTCGCTATCATTTACCATCAGCACATCTACCATAGAGATGGTCTTACGTAAATCTTCCATGGCTGTTTCCATCCAGAAATTCATGGTATCCATCACAATCAGCTTAGGTCTGTTCTTCAGCTGCTCAATCACACTTCTTTGTACGGCGGGCACCAGGTTACCCAGCATTAGAAATTCGCAATCCTGATAACTATCGGGCACTACCGGCTGAAAGTTAGCCAACACATTCAACTGGGTATCCAGGGTATCGCGGCTGTTCATGTCCATATGATATCTGCCGCTCCAGAAAAAAGATTTTTCATCTGCCTTTATTTGAACCCCGGAGAGATCTACCTGCCTGTCGGTGAGTGCTTTCAGTTCTTCCGCTGGAAAATCACCCCCTACAATTGAGATTTGCTTGACAGGGGTAAAGTTAGAGGCGCACCAGGCGATATAGGTAGCAGCACCTCCTATGATCTTATCACTTTTTCCAAAGGGTGTTTCAATGGCATCAAAGGCCATTGTTCCCACAACAACTAATGACATAACAGATTAATTGGTACGGGCGCGAAATTAAAGTAATTAGCACAGCAAGTGGGGTTTATCGGCAGTTTTATTGTCCAAATACGAACAAAAATGAGGCTGGGGAACGCCTCATTCATCCATAAAAAAATAAAAAAATGAAAAATATTGCTAACGTATGTTAGTTTATTATCTTTGTTATATGGCAAGAATAAAGACAGATCACAATGTATCGCGCCGGGAAGTGATTATAGCCAAAGCGGCCTTATTATTTCGTGAGAAAGGGTTCAAAGCCGCCAGCATGCGTGACCTGGCGGAATCGGTGGGGGTAGAGGCGGCCAGCCTGTACAATCATATTAAATCGAAGACGGAACTGCTGCATGAATTATGTTTTGGTGTAGCCAATCGTTTCATGCAAAAAATCGAAGAAGTTGAGCTGGAGAGCATACCTGCAGCAGAGAAGATTGAAAAAATTCTTCGCTTCCATATCCATGAGATGATTCATCATTATGAGGAAGTATATGTGAGTGACCGAGAATGGAAACATTTACTGGATCCCTATCTTTCGAATTTTCAGAACCAGCGCAGGATCTATAGAAAGCGACTGGCTGCCATCATAGAATCGGGTATTCGTGCCGCTGAAATTGAGCCCATTGATGCGCCAACAGCCGTATTGATTCTGTTACATGCTGTCAGTGGTATTGAAAGCTGGCATCGTTCAAAGCAAAAGATATCTGCTGAAGACTTGGAAAATAATATGATCACCATACTCGTGGGTGGTCTTCGCCCCAGAAAATAAAAAAAATACCTGCCCGAAAAGCCGAACAGGTATGATATAGGTAATGGTAATGCCCGATGTTATGCGCTGCAGGTAACACAGCCATCTTCCATGCTGCAGGTACCGCCATTGAGTCCGTTGTTCTCTACATCTGATCCACTTCCTTCTACAACAGATAGACTGTGCTTATTGATCAGTGGTTCTACTGTTTTACCACCTTGTTTTTCTACGGTGAACTGAACTGCTTGTGAAGCGGCTTTGGAGCGCAGGTAATACATACCTGTCTTCAAGCCCTTGCGCCAGCCGTAGAAATGCATAGATGTCAACTTACTGGTAGTAGGTGCATCAACAAAGAGGTTGAGTGACTGAGACTGGCAGATGTACGCGCCTCTGTCAGCGGCCATATCGATGAGTGTTCTTTGCTTGATTTCCCAAACAGTTTTGTAAACATCTTTGATTTGATCAGGAATGTCATCGATTTTTTGAATGGAACCATTGTTGGATATGATGCGATTTTTCATCTCATCATTCCAGAGGTTGAGCTCAATCAGATCATTGAGGAGGTGCTTGTTCACCACCACAAATTCTCCGCTCAATACGCGGCGAACATAGATGTTCGAGGTATAAGGCTCGAAGCATTCGTTGTTACCGAGAATTTGTGAGGTAGAAGCTGTTGGCATTGGTGCTACGAGCAGTGAGTTGCGTACACCATACTTCAGCACTTCTGCCTTCAGGCTGTACCAATCCCAGCGAAGACTGGGTTCTACACCCCAGAGGTCAAACTGGAACTGTGCTTTGGATACAGGTGAGCCTGCGTAGGTTTCGTAGGGCCCCTCAACTTTGGCGAGGTCTTTACTGGCCGTCATGGCAGCGAAGTAGATGGTCTCAAAAATTTCTTTGTTGAGGGTGCGTGCTGCATCGCTTTCAAATGCCAGGCGCAACTGAATGAACACATCTGCAAGTCCCTGTACACCCAAACCGATGGGGCGGTGACGGAGGTTGGAATTTCTTGCCTCTTCTACGGGGTAGTAATTATAGTCAATGATCTTATTCAGGTTTTTGGTAGCCTGATAAGTCACTTCATACAGTTTTTCGTGGTCGAATTGACCATTGATTACAAAGCGGGGCAGTGCCAGCGATGCCAGGTTACATACGGCGATTTCATCGGGTGCAGTATACTCAATGATCTCTGTGCAGAGGTTAGAACTTTTGATGGTACCCAGGTTCTGCTGGTTGCTCTTGCTGTTGGCAGCATCTTTATACAATAGGTAAGGTGTTCCGGTCTCGATTTGTGCTTCCAGGATGGCAAACCAGAGTTCCTGCGCTTTGATGGTACGACGGGCACGACCTTCGCTCTCATATTGTTCATACAGCTGTTCAAACTGATCGCCCCAGCTCTCATGAAGTCCGGGTGCTTCGTTCGGACAGAACAGGCTCCACTCACCATCTTGTTCAACGCGCTTCATGAACAGATCGGGAATCCAGAGGGCATAGAATAAGTCGCGGGCGCGCATTTCTTCTTTACCATGGTTTTTACGCAGGTCGAGGAATTCAAATACATCGGCATGCCAGGGTTCAAGATAGATGGCGAAAGCCCCTTTGCGTTTGCCGCCGCCCTGATCAACATAGCGGGCTGTATCGTTGAATACTTTCAGCATGGGGATAATACCATTGCTGGTACCATTGGTGCCACCAATGTAGCTGCCGGTAGCGCGAATACCATGGATGGCCAGACCGATACCGCCGGCACTCTGAGAAATCTTGGCTGTTTGCTTCAGTGTATCATAGATGCCATCGATGCTGTCTTCCTTCATTGTCAGCAGGAAGCAGCTGCTCATCTGCGGCTTTGGTGTACCGGCATTGAAGAGTGTTGGTGTAGCGTGGGTAAACCAACGCTCACTCATCAGGTGATAGGTTTTAATGGCGCTGTCGATATCGCCCTTATGGATACCAATGGAAACACGCATATACATGTGCTGCGGACGCTCAACGATTTTGCCGTTTACTTTCAGCAGATATGATTTCTCCAGGGTTTTAAAACCAAAATAATCAAAGCCATAATCGCGGTCATAGATGATGGTGCTATCGAGCAGTTCGGCATTTTCTTCAATGATTTGCATCACATCATCTGCAATCAGGGGTAATACCTTGCCGGTTTTTGAGTCGGTGCAGTTATAAAGCAACCGCATGGTTTCAGAAAAACTCTTGGTGGTATTCTTGTGCAGGTTACTAACGGCAATGCGGCTCGCCAGCAAAGCATAATCGGGGTGCTTAACGGTGAGGGCTGCAGCAGTTTCAGCAGCCAGGTTATCAAGTTCCGTGGTGGGTACCCCATCATACAATCCTTCGATAACCTTTTTGGCCACATCAACAGCACTTACAAATCTCCGGTCGAGACCGTAACACAATTTCTCAATACGCGCAGTGATCTTATCGAATTTTACGCTCTCTCTCCGGTTGTTTCTTTTTAATACCTGCATAGAACTACATTATATGATGATGGGATATTTGTATCTGGTTATAATTAAAAGTCTTCCTCTAGTGAAAAGGTCTGTGCTTCACGGTTGCCCGCCATCACCCCTGCTTTCTGGTAATCACCCACTCTTTTCTCAAAGAAGTTGGTCTTCCCTTCCAGTGAAATCATCTCCATGAAATCAAAGGGGTTGGTGACATTGTACATTTTCGGATACCCTAATTCTGACAGCCACCGGTCGGCAACAAATTCAATGTACTGCTGCATCAGTTTGGCGTTCATTCCTATCAAGGCTACCGGGAGGGCGTCGGTAATGAATTCTTTTTCAATGGCCACCGCATCACTGATGATATTATAAACTGCTTCCTGACTCAATTTATTGTTCAACATGCCGTATAAAAGGCAGGCAAATTCACAGTGGAGGCCTTCGTCCCTGCTAATTAATTCGTTACTGAAGGTCAGGCCGGGCATCAATCCTCTTTTCTTGAGCCAGAAAATAGAGCAGAAGCTGCCGCTGAAGAAGATGCCTTCTACCGCAGCAAAAGCCACCAGTCGCTCTGCAAAGGAACCATTGGAGATCCAGCGCAGGGCCCACTCGGCTTTCTTTGTTACGGCAGGAATGGTTTCAATGGCGTGGAAAAGGCGGTTCTTTTCCTGGGGATCTTTGATATAGGTATCAATGAGCAGGGCATACGTTTCGGAATGGATATTCTCCATCATGATTTGAAACCCATAGAAGCAGCGGGCCTCCGGTAGCTGCACCTCACTCATAAAGTTCACCGCCAGGTTTTCATTTACGATTCCATCGCTGGCAGCGAAAAACGCCAATACATGAGAAATAAAGTGACGTTCGCCGTCATTCATTGCATTCCAGTCTTTCATGTCACTGCCCAGATCAATCTCCTCTGCCGTCCAGAAACTGGCTTCATGCTTTTTATATGCTTCCCAAATCTTGGGATAATTGATCGGTAAAATAACAAAGCGGTCTTTGTTCTCTCTTAACAACAGTTCTGATTCATTCGACATAACCAACGTTCATTTAAAGGGTCAAAAAAATCCGGATGGGGAAAATGATGGTCGTTGTTGCCAACTTCCATTTCATTAGCTATCCGAATCGCGTAATTAAGGTCAGATTTCCGGCAGATGTTCTGGCAGTGGGGGACTGCGAAAAATGGCTGCTTTTTTGTGTCGCCGTTAATTACCCTACAAGGATACAATTCAATATGAATTTTTTGTAAACGATTTATTCACCCCGTGTTGAAAAGAAATAGAAACCCTTACCAGCACTGCATTCAGGGGTGAAAAAAAATTTTTACCGGGGTGGCGGCTACCGACCCCGCTCCCGGGCCCCAAGCAAGGGGAAGAGCAGGTTTTTCCATATGTTGTACCCCTCCTGATTCATGTGCAATCGATCGGAAATATAGAGCTCCGGACGCGTATGACCCAGACTGTCAAGCATATGGCTATGAACATCTAAAAAAACAGCCTTTTTTTTGTGCTGCAAATAGGCACTAATCCTCCTGTTGGTCTCCACAAACTGCTGCTCCAATTGCCAGCGCGCCGGACTCGGCTTGATAGAAACATAAATAACCGGCACATCCGCCCATTTTTGACGAATCAGCCGGAAAAGCGTTTTAAACCGGGCGAGCACTTCTTTGGGTGATGCGGCGGGTGTAGCAGCAATATCATTCTCGCCACAATAAATAATGATCTGACTGGGATGGTATGCAAAAAGCACCTGTGGAGCAAAATAGATGAGGTCGGTTAGTGAAGAGCCCCCAAAACCCCGGTTCAATATCTTATTCCCGGGAAAGGCAGCCTGCACATCTTTCCAATAGGTGAAAGAAGAGCTGCCAATCAGCAAAACCGGCTGATCAGGCGGCGCCTGCAGACTATCTTGCCTGACGAAAGCATCGATATCTTTTTGAAAGGCGCGTTCTTTATGCTGCGCTGCCGACACCAAAACAGCCAGTGTACCTATGAGGCCAACGATCCATTTTTTCATGCCCCAAAATAGAAAATATATTTCGTTCGGCTGCATTGAGCCGCATGATTCGTCAGCCCGGATATTCTGAGTATCTTTCCAATACATTAAATACCCCAACGGGCCTCCCATGTCAACCGATGCTTCGCATTCCTCCATTCAACACCTGGCCACCCTCGACCAATTTAGCAACTGGCTGCAAGTGAAAATCATTGAACTCTCTGAAGGGAAGTCGCGCCTCTCAATGGTCGTTCGGGAAGACATGCTGAATGGATTCGGCATCCTCCACGGCGGCGTAAGTTTCGCGTTGGCAGATACTGCCTTTGGCTATGCATCTAACTGGGAAGGAAAAATCAACGTCGCCCTCGATGCCTCTATCACCTTTACCCATCCTGCACGCCTGGGAGATAGGTTGATAGCTGAAGCCCAATGCCTCAATGACACCCGCAAAACAGGATTATATCGCGTAGATATCAAAAATCAGCAAGAACAACTCATCGCCGCATTTCAGGCAACCTGTTATAAAACCAACCAACAACATCCTCTCAAATGAGTAACCACCCGACAGGTAATAACCCTGTATATAACGTACCTTTACACCTATTCAACTATTTACAATCCCTTGTCTGATAAAAATAATTTCATTGATTACATCCGCATCTTTGCCCGCAGTGGACATGGTGGTGCCGGTGCACGCCATTTCATGCGCAACAAACTGACTGCCAAGGGTGGACCCGATGGCGGAGACGGCGGTCGCGGAGGTCATGTCATTTTAAGAGGGAACTCCCAACTATGGACACTCCTGCACCTACGCTATTTTAAAAATGTGCTGGCGGAAAATGGCGAAGGCGGCAGTAAAAACAATTGTACCGGTAGAGACGGACAAGACATCATTATTGAAGTACCCCTGGGTACAGTAGCCAGGGATGAAATTACCGGTGAACAGGAAGCTGAGATACTCGAAGACGGACAGGAGATCATCTGGCTTAAAGGAGGACGAGGTGGACTGGGCAACAGCCATTTCGCCACCCCCACCAACCAGGTACCTGAACATGCCCAACCCGGCGAAGAAGGGGTGGAAGGCTGGAAGATCATCGAATTGAAGATGCTCGCAGATGTAGGACTGGTGGGCTTTCCCAACGCAGGAAAATCTACTTTGCTCAGTGTAGTCAGTGCTGCGAAACCAAAAATTGCCAATTACCCTTTCACCACACTGGTGCCACAACTGGGCATGGTGGAATATCGTGACCGACAATCTTTTTGCATGGCAGACCTGCCCGGTATCATCGAAGGGGCTGCCGAAGGGAAAGGACTGGGGCATCGCTTCCTGCGACACATCGAACGAAATGCTGTATTGCTTTTTCTGATACCTGCAGACAGTGCCGATCATGCAAAAGAGTTTGATACCCTGCTGTCGGAACTGAAAAAATATAATCCTGAAATGCTGCAAAAGGAGATGCTCATAGCCATCAGTAAAAGCGATTTACTGGATGAAGAATTACAGACTGCCATCGAGCAAGAATTGCCGGCACATATACCGCATATCTTTATTTCCTCTGCTACCGGTTCGGGCATAACACAACTGAAAGACCTGCTCTGGAAAAAGTTAAGCAACTAGCGACTCCTCATCAAAGAGCATCATAACTCGGGATTTCAATTCCGGGTGTATCCGTGTAAATCTCGGGAAAGCCCTATCTGGTAATGCCGGCGGGTGTATGATATTAACCCACGGCTTCACTCTGCATCTGACGAGCGGTCTTCTTGCGCTCTTCTTCATTGAGTACCACTTTGCGCATACGAATCACGCGGGGTGTTACTTCAATGCACTCATCCTGCTGAATATATTCCATACATTCCTCGAGTGAAAATTGCAGCTTTGGTGTTATTCTCACCGCATCATCACTACCGCTGGCGCGGTGGTTGGTCAATTTTTTCATTTCCACAGCATTCACATTCAGATCGCCCGGTTTAATATGTTCTGCAATGATCTGACCTACGTATACTTCTTCACCCGGTTCAACATAGAAGCTGCCGCGATCTTGTAACTTATCAATAGAGTAGGCGGTGGTTGTTCCCTGAAACTTTGCAATCAATACACCGTTGTTTCTGCCGGGAATCGGTCCTTTCCAAGGCTTATAACCGATCAGGCGGTGCGCCATCACTGCCTCACCAGCCGTATTGGTCAACATCTGTGAGCGAAGTCCGATCAATCCCCTGGAAGGAATCTCAAACTCAAGGTGCTGCATTTCGCCCTTGGTTTCCATTACCTGCAGTTCTCCCTTGCGCTGGGTAACCAGGTCGATTACTTTTCCGCTGAATTCAGTGGGCACATCTACTACCAGATTTTCAAAGGGTTCGTGCTTCTTACCATCAATATGTTTCACGAGTACCTGAGGGTTACCTACCGTGAGTTCATATCCCTCACGACGCATGGTCTCAACGAGAATACCCAGGTGCAGAATACCGCGTCCAAATACCATAAAGCTATCGGCACTCTCTGTATCTTCTACGCGCAAAGCGAGGTTTTTTTCCGTTTCCTTCATCAAGCGGTCACGCAAGTGACGGGAAGTAACAAACTTTCCATCTTTACCAAAGAAGGGCGAATTGTTGATGCTGAAAGTCATACTCATCGTCGGCTCATCCACGCTGATAACGGGAAGCGCTTCCGGATTATCAACATCCGCGATGGTATCACCAATGTTGAAATTTTCCAGGCCTACTACAGCACAAAGGTCGCCGGCCATTACTTCCGTTACCTTCCGCTTACCCATGCCCTCGAATACATACAACTCTTTTACTTTCGATTTCTTGAAAGTGCCGTCGGGCTGCACCAATGCTATGCTTTGTGATTCTTTAATAGATCCGCGGGTTACCTTACCAATGGCAATTCGTCCGAGAAAAGAGGAGTAATCAAGCGAAGTGATCTGCAGTTGCAATGGACCTTCTTTGGCCTGAGGTGCCGGCACATGTTGGATGATCCCATCCATCAAGGGAATAATATTATCAGTGGGCGTTAATGAGGTGTTGAACCAGCCATGCTTTCCACTACCATAGAAAGTAGGGAAGTTGAGCTGCTCTTCCGTAGCATCCAGGTTGAAGAACAATTCGAAAACTGCATCATGCACTTCATCAGGACGACAGTTGGGTTTGTCCACTTTATTAATTACTACTAACGGGTGCAGATTGAGCTGCAGCGCTTTTTGTAAAACGAAACGGGTCTGTGGCATAGGTCCCTCAAATGCATCGACCAGCAGAATAACCCCATCCGCCATTTTCAGTACGCGTTCTACTTCACCGCCAAAATCACTGTGCCCGGGGGTGTCAATTACATTGATTTTATATCCATTGTAAGTAACGGCGGCATTCTTACTGAAGATCGTAATTCCACGCTCGCGCTCCAGGTCATTGGAGTCCATAATGAGCTCCCCGGTGTCTTGGTTGTCCCGAAACACTTTCGTCGTTTGTAATATCCTATCAACCAAGGTAGTTTTACCGTGGTCAACGTGGGCAATAATGGCTATGTTCCTGATTTCCATGCTTCGGTTTTGAGGGCGCAAAGGTACAACTTTCTGGGCGGGGGACAATATTATTTGTATAATACACTGATTATCAGTATATTAATTTTGTGTGAATTGCCTAAAAAGAGAGCAGTTGGAGGGTCAGACCCGGAGGTAGATTTTTTTCCTATCCATCCAGTATCCCAGGCTCCAACAAATCAACATGAAGGTAATGGCAAATGCCAGTGACCCGTAATAGGGTCCTAGGAAACTGAAAAGATTTATATAAACCCACTCATAAACGGATAACCCGGCCCGTGCAGGAATGATGCTGAGGGTGGTAGCAAACAGATCGCTAAACAGATAAATGGCCAGGGGATTCTTCCCTGCTACTTCAAAGAACCAATTTCCGGCATGTTCAGTTCTGATGTCGATACGATAAACCAATAGCGCAATCAGGAAGAGGTCGAGTCCGGTAGTTAATGTAACAAATGGGGCTGTCCATAATTTTTTATTGATGGGGAGCCAGCTGCTCCAGCAATAGGTAATAAAGAGTAGCAGTGCACCAGCCAGCAGCAAGTGGGTAATGGCCTGGTAATTGCGCCCCTGCTTTTGCAGATAGGCGCCGGCATAGTATCCAATTACTACATTCACGATGGAAGGCAACGTGCTCAACCATCCTTCCGGATCAAAAGCTACCCCTTCCCCCTGGTACATATGTGCTTCCCCCATGAGCCACTTATCTAAATAATAGCCCGCATTTCCGGTCATACTTAGTGGGTCGGCGGGATTGCCAAACCAATAGAGTGCTGCCCAGTAAAACAGCAATAAAAATGTACAGATGAAAAATACCGATCGGGTAGTTAAGAAATAGATCATCATGGCAGCGGCCCAATAACAAAGCGCTATTCTTTGTAAAACGCCGAGAATGCGGGTATGATCAAAGGAAGAAACAGCCAGGTGGCCATTTTCAACTGTCATAAAAGGGAACCAATACATGAGGAAGCCCAGCAGAAAGATCACGGCTGCCCGCTTGGATATAAGCGTAATCACCTGTTGATTGGATTTCAGTTCCCAACCGGGCATCACAAAACTCATGGCATTACCCACCGCAAAAAGGAAAGAGGGAAAAACAAGATCGGTGGGTGTAAAACCATGCCACTCAGCATGCAGTAACCAGGGAAAAGTAGCTCCTTCATCTCCCGGATGATTAACAATAATCATAAAGCAGATGGTGAGTCCTCTGAATACATCGAGTGCCAGGAATCTTGGTCTTGCAGGCATAAGAAAAAATTTGAAACCGAATTTAGCAGATTTTATTGCAGCATAGAGAAAGCCCTGTAAAATAAATTGGTTAGATTTATAAAAAAATTATGCGTCGGATTTTTCGCTGGTTGTTGCCCTTGGCCGGCATCGCCTTGATTTATTTTGTTGGTCCGAATCCTTCAGACCCCGTTTACACGAATGAGTTGCCTGTGACAGGATCGTCGGCGCAGGAGCTGGAAGCTTATGTAACTGCACAGGAACAACAGCACCGGATAAAACCGGATAATGAAGCCAGAATTGTTTGGTTCAATGACTCATTGAAACATGTAACTGACTACGCGATTGTTTACTTACATGGTTTTAGTGCCAGCCAGGAAGAAGGAAATCCGGTGCATCGTAACCTCGCCCGTGCCTTTGGATGCAACCTCTATCTGGCACGACTTGACCAGCACGGTATTGATACAACAGACGCACTGGTGAATTACACAGCAGAAGGTTTATGGAAAACAGCAAAAGAAGCAGTGGCCATTGGAAAAAAATTGGGTAAAAAAGTTATCCTGGTAGGAACGTCTACCGGTGGTACTGTGGCCCTACAACTGGCTGCCGCTTATCCGGAGATAGCCGGTATCATCCTATACTCTCCCAACATCGCCATCAACGATCCAAATGCCTGGCTGTTAAATAATCCCTGGGGCTTGCATATCGCACGTTTGGTAAAACAATCCAAGTTGAATACGGCAGGCCACACAGATAGTTTGTATAAGCGTTATTGGAATTATACTTATCGGCTCGAAGCCACTGTACAATTACAGGAGCTACTTGAGACAACCATGAATAAGGAAACTTTTCAGCGCGTAAAACAACCTGTATTGAGTTTGTATTATTATAAGGATGAAAGTAATCAGGATAAGGTTGTTAAAGTGAAAGCCATCCAGGAAATGATGCAACAATTGGGTACAGCTGATAGCTTAAAGCAATCAGTTGCCATGCCCAATACAGGCAATCATGTGCTCGCTTCTCCTATCTTGTCAAAGGATGCAGCCGGCGTTGAAAAAGAGACCCGGCGTTTTTTACAGGAGGTGATGAAATTGCAATTGGTTAGCGGTCAATAAGAGAGATAAGCGGATTGCGGTCATTGCACAATCTTTTCTATCTTCGCCAAAACGATTGCCCATGCCTCAATCGAAGATAGCCGGCGTAGGAAAATATATTCCGCAGCAAGTGGTAACCAACCACGATTTGACCCAGTATATGGATACTTCAGATGAGTGGATACAGGAACGTACCGGTATTCGGGAACGCCGTTATGCCCACCGCACTGAAGAGACAACAACAACCATGGGTGTGCTGGCAGCTCAGCAAGCCATAGAACGTGCCGGCACGACAGCAGCAGAAATCGACTTCATCATCTTCGCCACCTTATCACCTGATTATTATTTTCCGGGCTGCGGCGTATTGCTGCAGCGTGCGATGAATATGCGAGAAGTCGGTGCGCTGGACGTAAGAAACCAGTGCAGTGGCTTTTTGTATGCGCTCAGTGTCGGCGATCAGTTCATCCGGAGTGGCATGTATAAGAATATACTGGTAGTGGGCAGCGAGAAACATTCTTTTGGTCTCGACTTCACCACACGTGGCAGAAATATTTCGGTAATTTTTGGTGACGGGGCGGGCGCTGTTGTGTTGCAGCCTGCTGCAGAAGAAGGTACCGGCATTTTAAGCACACACTTGCACAGCGACGGGGCAGCGGCGGAAATGCTGGCAATGTATAATCCCGGTACGCATGCCAATCACTGGGCCGATAAAAACTATGCCAGCTTCGATGAAGCAGAGATTGGAAATATGTTTATGAGTCACCGCATGATTGATGAGGCTCAGAATTTTCCATACATGGATGGACAATCCGTATTTAAAAAGGCAGTGGTGAAATTTCCGGAAGTAATCATGGAGGCACTCAATAAAAATAACCTTACCCCTGCCGACATACATTTACTCATCCCCCATCAGGCTAACCTGCGTATCAGTCAGTTTGTACAACAAAAATTACAGCTGCGGGATGACCAGGTGTATAACAATATTCAACAGTATGGCAATACAACAGCCGCTTCTGTTCCAATTGCCCTCTGCGAAGCCTGGGAAAAAGGTATGATCAAAAAAGGTGAACTGGTATGTCTGGCTGCTTTTGGTAGTGGCTTCACCTGGGGCAGCGCCCTCATCCGCTGGTAATAAAATGGTTGTTTATTTTCATTGAAAAAAAATTCGGATGGATGAAAGGAAACTGATTTACCTGATCAATCCCATCGCCGGTACCCGCAAGAAGGAGAAGCTCAGAAAAATGATCGAAAGGGAAACTGCCTCCCGCGGATTGGAATATCGCATTCTGCCTACAAACCCTACAGCCAATTATGAAGATATAATTGATTTAATTACCACCCGAGGATACACAGATGTAATTGCAGTAGGCGGGGATGGCACGGTAAACCAAGTGGTACAAGCCTTGCGTCATCTGCCTGTACGATTTGGTATCATTCCGGTAGGCTCCGGTAACGGACTTGCACTTGCGGCAGGCATTTCGCTGAAACCACCCGAAGCCCTCTCACTCATTTTTGATGGCACTTCCTCACGCGTAGATGCATTCCTCATTAATCAACGCTTCTCCTGTCTGCTGAGCGGACTCGGACTGGATGCAAGGGTGGCGCATGAGTTTGCCACAGCCAACAGCAGAGGACTCATTTCTTATACCCAACAAAGCTTACTTCAGTATTTCAAAGCACAACCCTATTTATTTGAAGTAGTGATTGACCAGTTTTCTTTTTTTACAGATGCCTTCTTCATCAGCATCGCCAACAGCAATCAGTTTGGTAATCAGGTGACCATTGCGCCGCAAGCGAAAATAAATGATGGACTACTCGATATCGTGATCGTTCAAAAGATGCACAAGGCCAAACTTCCCTTTGCCATATTAAAACAAATCAGGGGGAACAATCGATTACAAGAGTTGGTAGAGAATTTATCCAACAACAATATTCTGTATTTTCAAACCCCTGCACTGGTCATCAATAATCCTAAACTGGCGCCCTTACACATTGATGGAGAGCCGGCAGAAACAGCTGCAACCTTTACCATACAAATTTTACCTGGTTGTTTTGAACTGATTCATTCTGCTGCATAGCAGCTTCCATTCTGGCTACTGCTGATTAAGCCAGGTTTGCAATAACTGCATTTGCTGTCGATTAATTTCACTTCCCGCAGCAATTGCCAGGTCTCTTTTTTCAGCAGCCGTGAGGTGGAAACTAAGGCTGGCAGGTAATTCTTTTCGCTGTGGCAGATACTGAAATGTAATGCGGCGAAGGCCTTTACCATAGGCATCTGCCATAAAGTGCAGGGATGATTGCTGCGCAAAATCCTGCATTCGATACCAGTTTTTACTAAGTACAAATAAGGGATCTAAAAATACATTTCCCAGATTACCCTTATCGGATAAACTATCCCAATCATTCAAACTTCTGTCCCTGATTTGAATCAACACAACACCGGAAGTATTGTCACGGAGCCAGTCTTTAAATGTATGAATAAAACGCAGTGCCGACTCTTGACCGAAATTATCTCTGAGTCCTGCGTCCATTACATCAATCACAGGTCGGGTGGGTAACCAAACATTTGGTAAAACATAAGGGAAACTCGCATTCATGCGCAATGCCGTCAATAAATTGATGTTACCTGCGCCTTGTGCAGCCAATAAACTTTGGAAATCGACTGCATCAGGTTCAGTAGGTGTAATAGATGGGATAGTATCTTGCGCATAACGAAGCAGGAAACGAAGACGATCGTTGCTGATGAGTAATTTTCTGCCGTCACTGGAGATCACGGAATGCATCCACATAGTTGGCAGGGCGGCTGCATCTTCATCGGCTGCATAAGATTGAAGGGGCTGATCTAATGCACCAAGGGTATTATCAGCAAGTTTTCGCTCGAAAGCATATCCGCGATCTTTGGGATAGCGTTTGCCTGCGTAGGTAAAATGTTGTGCCGGACCTATTAAATCACGCGTTACAAAAGAAGAGAAAAGTGGATTGAGTAAGTCTTTTGCTATTCGTTCCGTATAGACAGGGTCTTTTATGTCAGCGATTTTCTTTTGCTGCTGTTGACGATACAATTCCCTGAAATAAGCTGCTCCCAACATACCCCCTGAAGCACCTGTGAACAGAAAGGTCTGGCGCATGAATTGACCAGCGGTAAGACTATCGAGCTTTTGTAAAACATGAAACGTAAAAGTTGCACTGCGGGAGCCACCGCCGCTGGTATTAACAATAAACAGAAGTGGTTTGTCTTGCCCTTGTCTCTTTTTCCAATTTTCGAGCCGACGGAGATATACCTGTTTATCTTTTTGTATCGAATCCGGATCAGCCATTCTAAGAAGAGAGGTGCGGGAATAGTCTGGCCAGGTTGCTTTCGCTGTATAATCTAGTCCGTACACTTTATTACGAACATCCAGCACATCCTGTTGATAGAGCCACTGCACAAGAAAAAGAAAAACAACCAGTATCGGCAGTGTCCATGTCTTTAAAAATATACTCAGGGCAGCCGCAAATGCAATCAACAAAGAGAGCAGTAGGATGATGCTGGCAGCTGCAGGCAGCTGGAAGAGTCGGGTATCGGAACTGTATCCGACCACCACCAGAAAAATAAAGGCGATGACGATGGCAATCACAGCGGAAAAATGGTGACGCTGAAAAACTGCTTCGATGAAGCTGGCAGGATAATGCCTAACATCCCGTGGCTTACGCCAGTGCAGACGGGCGCTGAGAAACCATTTAACCGGAATTTGTGGTTTTTCCAAGTGAAGCAATTCATTGGAGGGCTTTTGACCAAATTGCAGCGTCGTTTGTCGTATGACGCTCGACAGATTTTTATAAATTGTCTTATCTGCACTGAAAAAATAAGCAAATGAAACTGCGATAGACAAACTACAACCTGCCAGTAATCCCGCCAGCATTCCAGTAACAGAAAAAGTAGATAGCAAATCGCTGTTACTGGCATAAGTTCCCATATTATATGCATAGATGCCCAGAAACAGCAGGGGCAGGATGGCATTGTTGATACAATACTTTAAGAAGGGTTGGGCAGTTGTTACGAGGAAGCGAACACTGCGGGCATGAAGAATGAAAGTGGCAATATTCCAGCTCATCAAAAAGATGCCCAGCGCAAAACCTACGATGGCTGTGCTTATGAAATTAGTCGACCCGAAATATTCCGGTGTGAGGAAAAGTGCACTTGCACCAAAGTTGCTCATGAAATGACCGGTAACTGTACCAAACAGAATATACCAAAGCAATAGCAATTCCTGGTGCTTGCGGAAGTGCAGCAGAAATAACTGAACCGGTAAGGCATACCAGATGAGTGAAAATATTTTTTTAACAGACATCCGAGATTGTTTTGAATGTCAGTATAGTCCTGATCAATTTTGTTCAGGTCTGATCAGGTATAAGAATCTGACCATAACCAACAGCAAAACCATTCCTGTCAACTGGTGGAGTTGTGCAGCCCATTCGAAAGCACCCCATTTTCCCGGCACGATGTATCGGCTGGTCAACAGAGAACTGATTCCTAAAACCACCTGCAACAATACCATGATTGCCGGCTGAAACTGCACCCTGGCCAATACACCTGAAGGCCGCGATTGCCAAAGACGATACGTGAACATTCCTATGGCAACAAGCAAAAAATAGGCCAGAAATCGATGCACGAAATGTATTACGATGGTATTTTCAATTAAGTCACGCCATTGCCATGTAAGTTGGTCAAAGGGCCACCAGGCACCATTAATCGTGGGCCAGGTAGATGCGGCTGTTGCTGCTTTGTGACCAGCCATCAGTGCTCCGAATGCCAGTTGTAGCAACATCACTCCGAGTAATAAAAGTGTCCAGCGATGAAAGCTGGTATTTTTTGTTCGTCCGTTTGTGCCATATTGCAACTGCAGAGTGAACCACCAGGTATAACAAAGCAATCCCAGTGCCAATACAAAATGCATGGCCAGTCGGGTAGGCTTCACATATACGGCATCACCGGTGAGTCCACTTTTTACCATAATCCAACCAACGGCACCCTGAAGTGCGCCCAGTAAAAAAAGTATCACGAGCGGAGTAACCATATTCTTCTTAAAATGTTTACCAACCAACAGCCAGACAAATCCCAAAGCGAATACCAACCCGATCAAACGGGCCCAGAGGCGATGAAACCATTCCCAAAAAAAGATGAACTGAAAATCGGTCAGGGCAAACTGGTAGTTGAGCAGTTGATATTGGGGGGTTTGTTTATAGGCATCAAAGGCAGCCATCCATTGTTGCTGGTTCATGGGAGGTAAAACACCGGTGATAACATCCCATTCAGTAATCGACAAACCGCTGCCGGTGAGGCGGGTGATGCCACCCAGTGCAATTTGAATGATCGTCATCACCACTCCGATGCGTAGCCAAAGTATCACATAACGATCCGAGCGGTCTGTTGGTGTCATAGTTAGTACGTTTGAGCCGTCAAAATTACTACAGAGTGCCGAAGCGCCTGCAAGAAATTTGTGAAAGTGAAAACTAATTGGCACTTTTATGACATGTTACCTGTTCAACACCAGTCAACTTTAACAGAAGCGGGTGTAGATGAAGCCGGCAGGGGTTGTTTTGCCGGACCAGTCGTAGCAGCTGCTGTTATTCTTCCAGCCGATTTTTTTCATCCACTGCTGAATGACAGTAAGCAGGTGAAAGAAGCAGACCGGTATTTGTTGCGTGAGATCATCTGCAAGGAAGCGATAGCCTGGGGCGTGGGGCAGGTGGGGGTGGCTGAAATTGATCAGCTGAATATTCTGCAGGCTACTTATCTGGCGATGCATACAGCTATCCGCCAATTGCGGGTAACACCGGAACTTTTATTGATTGATGGTAATCGATTTTCGCGCTTTCCATCTATCCCCCATATTTGTATGGTTAAGGGGGATAGTCGATTCGCGAATATAGCTGCTGCCAGTATTCTCGCTAAAACTTTTCGGGATGATGATATGAAGGAGCTGGGAAAGCAATTCCCCGTTTACGGATTTCACCAAAACAAGGGATACGGTACGGCTGCACACCGCCAGGCTATTGAACAATTCGGACTCTGTGATTGCCACCGAAAAAGTTTTAACATTCAACCCCGCCAATTACCGCTTTGGGAGTAAAACTTATTCCTCCCAACTACCGGCACCCTGCCGTATTACCTCACAGGTAGAACCGGTACAATCAAGTATGGTAGAGGGAATAATTCCTCCCGGACCGGCATCTATTACCAGATCAACCAGCTTATGAAAGCGCTGGTAAATTTCTTCCGGCTGCGCAATCTCTTCCGGTTCTTCTCCCGGCAGCGATGCAGATAAAAGGGGATGGCCCAATGCTTCTACAATCGCCATGGCAACTGGATGATCGGGGATCCGCAGTCCAATGGTGTTTTTTTTGCTGTGTAATAATTTGGGGACCAGCTTACTGGCCGGCAGAATAAATGTATAAGGTCCGGGCAAATAATTTTTCAGGGTGCGATAAAGCGGTGTTGAAATACTCTTGGTATATTGGCTCAAATCACTCAGGCTGCTGCAGATAAAACTCAACTGTGCCTTCTGAGGATCCACTTGTTTAATACGGGCAATACGTTCTATCGCTTTGGGCTGAAAAATATCACACCCCAATCCGTAAATCGTATCGGTAGGATAAATGATTATGCCGCCTGATGCCAAACATTCGACGACCTGTTTAATAAGTCGAGGATTCGGATTTTCAGGATGGATGGTTAGCAGCATACATAAAAGTAACAAGACCCCGCCACATTCTCTGAAGGAAAATGCAACGGCGGCCTTGTGCCGCCGTTGATGTTATCCCATTTACTACTGCGCACCCAGCAGCCGCTCATCTCTGCCAGATACATGACAAAACTAATGGCAGCCAACCGCTCTGCATAGGTTGTTTATACCTGAAAATCGGACATTTTTCGTACCCTAAAACTCAAGTATAAAACCCTGATAAATTCTCCCACCTACAGCCGAATTTGCAAAAAATAACCTCCGCACATGCAACTGGCACTTGTCGATGATCATATCCTGTTCCGAAAAGCCCTCGCCACCTGTATCAGCCACTGGAGCCACTATGAGGTAACAATGCAGGCAGGGAATGGAACAGAGTTGATAGAAATAATTCAGAAAAAGCCACCCCCACAGCTTGTGATACTGGATATCAAAATGCCCGTAATGAACGGCTTTGAAACCATACACTGGCTACAACAACATTATCCGCACATTAAAATGTTGGTCGTAAGTATGCTGGGAGAAGAGGGCTGTCTGGAAAAACTACTGCATATGGGTATTCATGGATTTCTACAAAAAGATGCCGAGCCGGAAGAACTGAAGAAAGCACTTGACCAAATAACAATGAAAGGCTATTACCTACAATCGTCGGCTTGCATACATTATTTACAGGAAAAGAAAAGAAAGCCCGGCAAACAAGAGACGGAAGCTATATTGGCAGCCATGCTTTCCGACAGAGAACGCGCTTTTCTTCAATGGCTATGTTCAGATATGAGTTATAAAGAAATAGCTGCAGCCATGTTCGTAAGCCCACGCACCATCGACGGGTACCGAGATACGCTACTAAAAAAAATCAAAGTGGCTTCGAGAATCGGACTGGTGACTTTTGCCATTCGGCAAGGTATTGTGGAACTATAAAGGTGCCGGCATCAGCCTGCGATTTCCCATACTTCCCTGCCACGCAGTAACTTGTCTAAATCACCTTTTCCCTTGCTGGCAATGAAATCTTCAATTTGGGCTGCCATCACATCCTCATAACATGGACGATCGGTCTGGAAAAACACACCAAAAGGACGCGGGAAATGACCCCCTGCGCTCATCGGCTGATCAAACAGACGGGTTAATATTTGTGCCTTGAAGAAATCTTTTTCATCATGAATCCAGCAATCATCCGCTGAGTAGTCGGCGCCAAGTTCCACCACCACCGGCTTTAAGCCGTCGAGACGAATACCCTTTTGCTGATTGGCTCCAAAAACCAGGGGCTTCCCCTGTTCCATAAACAGCGTCTCTTCCGCCTTGGTACCTTTTTCAGTAAATACCTCAAAAGCCCCATCATTGAATATGTTGCAATTCTGATAGATCTCCAGGAAAGAAGAGCCCTTGTGCTGATTGGCTCGTGTAAGCATATATTGCAGGTGCTTCGGATCTCTGTCCATACTGCGGCCAACAAAACTGGCATCAGCTCCCAATACCAGCGCCATGGGATTGAAGGGATGGTCAATACTTCCAACAGGTGTACTCTTAGTCACTTTATTCTCTTCAGAGGTAGGTGAATATTGCCCCTTGGTTAACCCATAAATCTGATTATTGAAAAGCAATACATTGACATCAAAATTTCTTCGCAGCAGGTGTATCGTATGATTACCACCAATACTTAATCCATCGCCGTCACCTGTAATGATCCACACACTGAGTTCAGGACGCGCCGCTTTGAGTCCACTGGCTACGGCTGTCGCCCTGCCGTGAATGGAATGCATCCCATACGTATTCATATAATAGGGGAATCTGCTGCTGCAACCAATACCACTGATCATTACAATATTTTCACGGGCTACTCCAATGGTGGGCATTACCTTTTGTACCTGAGCCAAAATGGAATAGTCTCCACAACCCGGACACCACCGTACTTCCTGGTCGGTAACAAAGTCTTTCGATGTGAGGGCCGGACTAACCGGGGCTGCTACTTCCGCCATAAATCAAAGTATTAAAATAGAAATAATGATGATATCAAATGTACGTATAAATTATTTACCTGCCGGAGCATCTGCCAGTAATTCTTCCCAGTACTCCGCCGCCCGGCGGGTATGGGGAATCACAATGCTGCCCCCGACAATATTGGCGACTGCAAAAACCTCATAGAGCTCTTCCGTACTCACTCCCTGTTCCCTGCTTTTGCCCAGGTGATAACGGATGCAGTCGTCGCAACGAAGTACCATACTGGCCACAAGCCCGAGTAGCTCTTTCGTTTTCGCATCGAGGGCGCCGGACTCATACGTGTGTCCATCCAGGTTCCAAAAACGTTTCAATACGAGGTTGTCCTTACTGAGAATCACCTCATTCATTTTCTCCCGATACGCATTAAACTCTTCTGCCATCTTTCCCATATCTATATTTTTTTTTAAAAGTACAAAATGTCGGCCTGAAGACATAAATGTGATTAACTTCCCAGTATAAAACAGCCTCCTATGCTTCGTACTTTTTTGATGCAGTCCCTCCTGGTGATTACCTGTTTAACTGTCTTCTCTCCCACCCATCCAACCCATGCTCAGCCGGTCAGGCAGAAAATAAAAGTCACCGACCTGCTGAATATCCAGCAGGTGACACAGGTGGCCATCCGTCCGGGTGGGGAAATGGCTGTTTATGTACTGAATAGTATTGAGCCCGACCGGGAGAAAAAAGATGAATACAACTACCTCAACCGGTTGGTTTTGGTGTCATTGAACCAACCCGGAAACCCACGCATATTAACCGGCAAAGAGGGCGCTGCACAGCCCGCCTGGAGCCCGGATGGAAAACAGTTGGCTTTTGTAAGAACAGTTGATGGCAAACCACAGCTTTTTTTACTACGGCTGGATGGAGGCGAAGCCATACAGTTAACCAAATCACGTTATGGCGCAACTAATCCGGTATGGCATCCTCAGGGGAATCAGTTGCTTTTCACCTCTCAAATGTCGCTGCAGGAACTTTATGCAGACGATCAACTGAATCCCGGCAAAAAAGTCCCAACTTTCCAGTTGGAAAAACCCGGTGTTTCGAATGAAAATTTTTTCCTGCCCAACGGTATTCTACCCGATCCGGATGGGGATAAAGCAGCCGTGCAAGCCTGGTTGCAGAACAATGTAAAAGATAAAAAAGCCAAAGTAATCAACCACCTGAACTTTCAGGAAGAGACCGGTATCAGCGGGGAGATGAGTTTCTCTCACCTCTTCATCACCGAAGCCACACCGGGAGCTGTTGCCAGACCCGTAACCAATGGATTCGGAAGATTTTCTGCCGGTGCTTTTACACCGGATGGAAAGCAATTGATTGTTACCGGCAATATGTATTCAGAGGCGCATCCCGACAGGATATTGGAATCCTCACTATACATAGCTGATTCTGGTAGTCTGCAACTTCGTAAGTGGCTGGGAGAACCAGGCTGGGCCTACAACAGCGTTCGTCTGTCTCCTTCCGGTAAATGGGTTGCTTTTCAAAAAAGCAGGGCAGCTGCTGTCGATGTACCTGAACTGTATATTATTCCATACAACGGCAATCTGCGGGATGCCATCTCCCTTCCTTTCGACCGGAATAAAAGCGGGCTCACCTGGAGTGCCGATGAAAAAAATCTTTACTTCACTGCACAGAGCAATGGTGGTGCACCGCTCTACCGAACCGATATCGCTTCAAGAAAAATGTCTGCACTGACTTCCGCCGATGCCGGCATTGGCAGTTTTGATCTCGCGCATAACCGACTCTTATTCGTTCAAACCACTGTTAGCAGTCCATTCGAAATCATGAGCTGTGATACGGAAGGAAAAGACATACGCACTATCTCCTCCCTCAACAGTAATTGGCTGAACAACCGTGAACTAAGCATGCCAGAGAAAAGAACTTTTATCAATGAGGAAGGCATGACCATTGAATACTGGATCATGAAGCCTGCCGGTTTTGAACCGGGTAAAAAATATGCTGCCATCTTAAATATTCATGGCGGACCTACTGCTATGTGGGGACCGGGAGAAAGTTCCATGTGGCATGAGTTTCAGTATTACTGTTCGCGGGGGTATGTTGTAGTTTATGCCAATCCGCGTGGATCGGGAGGATATGGCACTAAATTTATGCGTGCGAATATCAATAATTGGGGAAATGGACCTGCCCGGGATGTATTGACAGCACTTGAAAAAGCGGCCAGCGAAGGATACATTGATACCAATCGCCTGGCTGTTACCGGTGGCTCCTATGCCGGTTACCTGGTGTCTTGGATCATCGGACATGATCAGCGATTCAAGGCAGCTTGTTCCCAGCGGGGGGTATATGATCTGACAACTTTCATGGGGGAAGGAAATGCCTGGCGTTTGGTTCCCAATTATTTTAATGGTTATCCCTTCCAGCAGGAAATAAAAAAAGTACTTGACAGGGAGTCGCCACTTACTTATGTAGAAAACATTCGTACCCCGTTGATCATTTTCCACGGAGAAAATGATTTGCGCACCGGTGTGATTCAGAGTGAAATGTTTTACAGAAGCCTAAAGGTGCTGGGCAGACCGGTTGAATATGTTCGCCACCCCGGGGCATCACATGAGATTACTCGCAGCGGTAACAATCGGCAGCGAATGGATCAGATGTTGCGTACCCTTGAATTTTTTGAAAGGTATATTCAACCCTGAGACCTTACATTTTTAGGGCATGTAACCAATCGACAATACCGGCATGAATTTTCTTGGCGACAGCAGCCCTGAAGGCAGCACTTACAATGCGCCGCTCATCTTCTTCATTGCTTAGAAAAGCGATCTCTACGAGACAATTGGGGAAGTCGGTAGGTGCATTGAGTGCAAAATTGAAATGCCCGATGTTTCCAAATTCAGGCAGGTTCAATTCCAGCATGCGCTGTAAAATATATTGTGTCATTGGTCTGAAACCAATGTGCTTATAATAAGTACTTACGCCGCGTACCTGTCGGTTAACACTGGAGTTGAAATGCAGACTAATCAACAGATCGGGACGTTGCTGCTGAAGAAAAAGAATACGGTCTTTGTTATCAAATGTGGTATCGGTAGATCTCGTCATGATGATGCTATTCACCCCTTTTTTCTGCAATAACTTCTGTAATTCTTTGGCATACAGCAACGTCAGGTTCTTCTCTGCCTGTAAAGAAGTGATGCCACTGGTTCCGGTATTACTGCCTCCATGGCCGGCATCGATTGCAACAGTCAATTTACGCAGATCTAGTTTAGGGGGCTGACGACGGATGCTGATTACCAGGTATTTCCCTTTGTATCCTATCGAATAGCCCCAGTGTTGTTTGTGTTGTAACTCAATGGTCACCCGAACAATATCATCAGCAGTTTGCTGGTAATACACCTGCTTCACCTCCTTGAGCGAACTTAATTGAGTAACCCAATTGGTATTACTGCGAACGCCATAAATATCGACGACAATAGCAGAAGGACCGATTTGCATGCTACTTTGATAAGGCAGTCTTTCCTCCATGGCTATACCAACATAATCCATTATAGAATCTCCTTTCGCGCTGAAAGAAGAGGTTAAATAAGCGGTACCATGAATAGTCACAGAGTCAGTGCATACCGATTTTTTTTCTATATAGGCCGATCTGAATTGAGCGAGCTGCACTTTGTAAAGTTCCTTCGCCGAGTCCACTACCTTTAAAAGCACACCTGAGTCGAGATAGCCCATGGTAGCTCCACCCAACCGATCTTCCCCCAAGCCATAATAGAGCGTAGGTAATTTACCGGTGGTTCTTACCAAACGAAGAGCAGACTGAGCATTGGATTGCATTGCCTGCAAAAGAAAAAAAAACAAGATCGCGTAACGCATCATCCTTCTAAGATAAAGGAATATCTTGAATCACCCATCAGGGTGACTGATCAAACAAACAAGTAGCAAAGGGTAGATGGTCTAATCGAATCGCTTCAGCTTACGCGACAACCAAAAATCGCGGTAACACAGGGAAAGTGTAAATTGGGTATAGCTCTCGCGGATTAATCCTTTTTCGGTGGTGCCCCGTATGCCGAGTTCCAGGGCCCCCTGAATAGCAAGGCTGCTGAGTGGGGTTCTTGATAATTCTGCTCCCGCGCCCAGGGTAAGTCCATAATCATTTAACTGAATGCCGTTAATGCGCAGATAAGAATTGGTATAGAACACACCGGTTTGAAGAAAGTATTTTTCGAAGGTCTGATCGAGATAACTTGATTTCTTCGAAAACTCAAATCCTCCGGAGTAACGACGGCTGTCATCAAGGATATAACTCACACCGCTGTAGTTAGTTTGCCGCCAGGCTTCATACTGGTAATCCAGCGCCAGCGTGAAAGACTTTTTGAAGGTAGCTGCCACCCCTGCCTGATAGGTAGCCGGCAGGGTGAAGTAAGAAGATTGGTAGTATTCGTTTTGTAAAAGAACAGTATTTCCAGATCTGGCTTTAATGCTGGTATTGGCCCATAAATCCGTTTTGGGTGTGAAGGTACCTCCTGCTGCAACATCCCAAAGTTTATTCAATTTTGCCTTGTATTGGAAGCCTAATTTAAAACGGGCTTGACCAACAGTTATATTTCTTACTGTATTGATCAAACTATCTGACAGTTGCCCCGACAGGGTTTCAGACTCTTCCATATGCCCGAACACATAAGATGTCTGTAAGCCTACCAGCAGGTTTTTATTAACCACAAAGCTGTTGGTGATGTGTGCGATGCTGACATTACCGGTACCGGAATAATAGGCATCTGCAAAGAGGTTGGTCCCCTGAATTGGTTTCACACCCAAAAAAGAATAACTGACTGTACTATATGGATTCAATCCAAAGCCCACCGCCCAGCGAGGAGTGACCTTGGTTCCAAGATTCACTTTTTTGAATTGGAGGTCATTGGAAATAGTGCTGCCAGTTTGACTAATCGGTGTGCCCGTGTAAGAAACATTTTTAAATCGGGCAGCGGCTTCAAAGAATAAAAAGTGCTGGTCTAGTGCCGCATAGGAAGCGGGGTTCATTTGATAAATGAATCGGCTGGAGGAGAGCGCTACGCCCGCATGGCCCATACCGGAGGTACGATCAAAATTGCTCTTTTCGAGGTCGCCAATACCCAACATGGAATAAGGTGAGGTATTATTTTGTGCTGTCGCCTGCATACTCCCGAGAGATGCTACGAAGGCAAAAAGTACCGATATGCTTGTAACCTTATTCATGTTTATTTCACAGCTGCGTAGACGATGATCAGCTCCGTTCTACCATTGTTATTGAATTTATTTCCTGCTGCCAACCGATTAAATGATGTTTCCATAGATACATTGGGGGGAAGCATCAACATACCGGGATTACTGAAAGAGGGTTCATTTACGAGCGTAGTCACATAATCTGTTACGTCGTAGAAGTAGTTGGTATTTTCTCCATACAGATAATCCAATGTAAGATTTCCGTATTGAGTGATGGCGTTTCCGTTGTTGATAAAAAAGAGATCAAATCCTATTTGATTGTTCACATTGGTAGATGCCATACGCAACAAGGGTGGTAAAGCGAACATCGGACTATAAGAACCCCGTAATGGTCGTACAATCAATGTGGCACGAAGTATTTTGGTGAAGTTAGGCAGCTTGGGTATATCACGAATTGAATTGAATCTTACCCGTGCCATGGCCCCTCCTACATAAGAAGTATAGGCAGCGTTCCCTGTCTGCGAACTGTGAATTTCGCTCTGGTTATTTAAATCTTGTAATACGGAACCTGTTCTGTTGACAGAGATTTGGTTATAATGATGGAACCTGGCGCCAATAGAGATGTCATACTTCTTGGATTCCAGGAAGAGTTGTGATTGCTTATAATAAACACGGATGAATAAGCTATCCTTGCAACCAAAGGCAAAGGAACCATTTCCATTGGTTGAAACACGTATACCATTGAAATATTTGATGAAGGCATCGGGCGTACGCATGTCTTTATCATTCGGGTCCTTCAGTTTCTCTAGCAATTCGTTGCCGAAAGTATCAGAGAGCCTGATTTTGATGGAATCTCTTCTAAGCGGATTCACCAATACAGTTGCACCGCCCAGTGGAATGGGGTCAACAGGAAATTGCCGCGTATTGCTGATGCGCATGGGATCTTCCTCGTATCCATTAATGATCTGGGTGACTTTGTGCACATTGATTTGAACCGGTTGCGTACTATCACCATAAAATACCCGGTTGGGTAACATGATCAGGCATACAGAGTCAAAGGTGGAGTTGGTATAGGGTCCCTGAAAAAAAGGAGGAATCATTTCAGTGTAACACTGGGAAGTAATTCTGCCAAAATAAGGGTCTTCATAACTTCCGATGAGTGAAACACCGGTAGCAGAGGAGGGGAATGAGTCAACCCGTATGGTAGCTAAATCTGCATTAAAGGTATCAACCTTTACGATTTGGGTATAGCCATTATCGAGGAATTGCTCACCGAACCGGATGTCAACTTTTTTGCATGAAAGCCAAAACGATGATATCAGCAAAAGGAGAACAAAAGGTATTGATTTCGACATCAGTTGGTTTGGTTTGACCTACAATTCAATATGCTTCAAGAAAATTAGCGGCACAAAATAGAAAGTACCCCTGTTACAAATTTGTTAGTATGGATAAACAGGCATTTTTAGACTACAATACGGTTTATTTTATCGGCAAAAATGTAAAATTAACCGAAGTAACCATACCAAATATGTTAAAGTAATCGAAAAAAGGAAATTTGTTAGAACTTTTGCAGACAAAATATATACTTTCGCCTTCCAAAAAAGGGCGAAAATCCATTTTAACGATTTATGCTCCTTTACTGGAAATAATTTGTGCCAAAATCTCATCCATGAAGCGTTTTAAGTACTTTTTTCTGTTACCGATCGGCATTATTCTGATCGTTATATCGTGCACTCCTAAAAACACTGATACCCCGACAACGGCTACCAGCGGAAATTGGGTGAAGAAGTCTGATTTTGAGGGAAATGCCCGTACAGAGGCCGTTGCTTTCACTGTAGGTGATACCGCCTACATCGGAACCGGTTTCGACGGTAGCAACCGCTACAATGATTTTTGGGCTTACGACCCAGTAAAAAACTTCTGGTTGCAGCGTGCACAGTTTCCCGGGGTAGCTCGGAACTCTGCTGTTGGCTACACCGCAGGTACCCGCGGCTATATTGCTACCGGTTTCGACGGTTTAAATCGTCTGAAAGACAATTGGGAATATAATCCTTCCACCAATACCTGGACCCGCCGCGCTGATTTTGCCGGAACTTCCCGCTATGATGCCGTTGCTTTTGGCATCAGTGGCAAAGGATACATCTCTACAGGTTTTGATGGTGGTCATACGAAAGACCTTTGGGAATTTGACCCTGCAGCAGGTGCCAACGGCACATGGACCCAGCGCGTTAGCCTTGGTGGAAGTAAACGGTCTGCTGCCGTAGCTTTTGTATATAACAACAAAGCTTATGTGGTAACCGGTATCAACAATGGTAACACCCTGACTGATTTCTGGATGTATGATCCTGCCAATCCTTCCAGCTGGAACCAGTTGCGTGATATTACTAATATCAGTTCAGATGCTTTCGACAACGATTACACAGATATCCAGCGCCACAATGCTGTTGCCTTTGTTATCGGAACAAAAGCTTACCTGACGGTGGGCGAAAGCGGTGCTTTCATCAAAAAAACCTGGGAATACGATTTTGCAACTGACGTGTGGGCACGCAAAAATCCTTATGAGCGTACTGAAAGAACAGGTGCCGTTGCCTTCACAGTAAAAGGTAGGGGCTATGTGAGTTGCGGTAAAAATAATTCCTTCTATTTCGATGACATCGACGAATTCAAACCAGACGAAACCTTTAACGCAGTGGATTAAGTCCAATTGGGTTTACCTCTTCTTTGCTGTATCTGTCGTGATTTTCTTGTATACACGCTGGAATAGCCAACCAAACAGAGGTGAATGGATTCAACTTACTTATAAAACTTATCATACCCCCCTCGGCTGGGGGTATGATGTTTTAATGAACGATACCCTATTCATTCGCCAAGAGCAAATGCCTGCCGTGCAAGGCACAAAGGGGTTTAGGTCTGAGGAAGATGCCGCCACCGTGGCTAATCTGGTTATCGAGCGGATGAAAAACAAAAAATTGCCCACCATCTACCTGCGTGACCTAGACAGCCTAAAAATTCCTTACTAAGAGCAGAACAGGGTCAACTATTTTTCCCTGTCATCTCATCCAATTTTGAACGATAGGCATGTCCAACCGGAATGGTGTGAGTGCCAATGGTGATTTCATTGCGACTGATAGATTCTACCTGGTCAATGGCAACCATATAAGACCGGTGAACACGAATAAAATGTCGATGCGGTAACCGGCTCTCAAAGTCCTTTAAATTTTGCAGGGTAGTTAGGGGCGAAACCTTCCCCTTTAGAAAAATCTGCGTATAGTCGCGCAAGCCCGATAAGAATAAAATATCGGCCAGCAGAAGCTTTATTAGCTTATACTCTGATTTTACAAATATGAAATTTCGACTCACTGTACTTGCTTCCTGGCGGCGATCGAGATACTGATGAACCAGGTTCATCACTGCAAACATCCGGTCAAAACCGGCTGTCCAGGGAATATCAGCAAAAATAGTAGTAGGGGGCAACTCACGGCGAATTTGTTCAGCCGGGGAGGCGTCTGTGAGCGCCAGCCAGACTGGGTATTGCAGTTGATTTTTTTTTAGATCAGACAGTATTTTTTCTGTTGAAACCAGCACATCAATATGAGTCGAATCGAGAAACGCCTGTGCAGATTTGAGAGAGGAGAAACTACCCGCCATCAGAAAGCCTGGCATCTCCTGCAATAATTCCTTCCACCGGTTCAACCAGGCTGTATGCTGGCAGATGAGAACAATTTTATACATGGCCGGTGGTTTGTGTAAAAGTAACTGAAAAGCAGGAAGCGGCTGCTGACCAGTTGCAACAGGAGAATAAAAAACCCCACCAACCTTAACGGAAGTGGGGCTTTCAATTAGCAAGCAATCGTAAACAGGGACCAATAATAAGGAACTTTTTGAAAAAAAGACATTTTCAGGCGCCTTTTTTTAAAAAAAATAATCCAAATCTGCCAATACCTTATCGCAAATCCGCCTTCTGGCATCCTTGGTATTTACCGGTTCTACCTTTGTAAATCGCTTTAAACCAATGTGCATCATCTTCAGTTCGTCACCGGTAGCGAAGCTGTTCAAGGCATCTTTTCCTGCCTTATTGATGCGGTCGGCAGCGTCATACATATAAGTTCGCATCACATCCCGCTCAAGGGATACTGCATCCAAACCCCTTAGCTCTGCCAGTTTGATGGTTCTTAAGAGGGCCGATTCGGCATTAAATGTCTCAATGGCCATATCGGCTATATTCATCAGTACCTCTTGTTCTTTTTCCAGCTGCATCATCAGCTTTTGAACAGCGGCACCTGCCACCATCAGAATGGCCTTCTTAAACTGGGCTACATACTTGAGCTCTTTTGCAAATGGTCCATCGTCTTGTGCACCAAAATCAGGAATACTCATCAACTCTTTCTGCACCGCCATGGCCGGGCCCATCAGGTCGAGTTTACCCTTCATGGCCCTTTTCAGCACCATATCGACCGTCAACAATCGATTGATCTCATTGGTACCTTCATAGATGCGGTTGATGCGACTATCGCGGTAAGCTTTTGAGATCAGGTATTCATCACTAAAACCGTTTCCGCCGTGAATCTGAACACCTTCATCGACTACATAGTCGAGAACTTCACTACCGTATACTTTCAGCATGCTGCACTCGATGGCATATTCTTCGGCCGCGCCCAAGAGTGACTCAGCAAATGATTTGCCGGCCTCCCTCAATTCGCGCTCCTTCTGCTCAACCCAATTGGCCGTTCTGTATAAGGCAGCATCGGCTACCCAGATGCGAATGGCCATCTCAGCGAGTTTATGGCGAATGGCACCGAATTTAGCGATCGGTAGCTTAAATTGTTCTCTGGTTTTCGCATATTCAGCACTGGTTTTGGCTGAACCGCGGGCACCCCCCAAGGCTGCTGCACAAAGCTTCAAGCGGCCGATGTTCAGAATATTAAATGCAATCTGGTGTCCTTTCCCAATTTCCCCCAACACATTCTCTACGGGCACTTTACAATCCTGGAAATACAACTGAACAGTGGAAGAACCTTTGATTCCCATCTTATGTTCTTCCGGTCCCTGGGTAAATCCTTCCGTGCCTCTCTCCACTATGAAACCGGTGAATTTGTCACCATCGATTTTAGCAAAAATGGTGTACACATCGGCAAAGCCGCCGTTGGTAATCCAGCATTTTTGACCATTGAGTATATAATGCTTTCCGTCTTCACTTAATCGGGCGGTAGTTTTTGCCCCCAGTGCATCGCTGCCGCTGTTCGGCTCGGTCAAACCATAAGCACCCTTCCACTCACCTGAACCTAATTTGGGAATATATTTTTCTTTCTGTGCAGGTGTTCCGAAATACAAGATGGGTAAGGTACCAATACCTGTGTGTGCGGCGATGGCTACAGAAAAGGAAAATCCTCCACCGAGTCCTTCGTTCACCAGTGTGGAAGTAATAAAATCTTTTGCAAGACCACCATACTCCTCGGGAAGGGAGGTGCTTAGCAAGCCCTGTTCTCCTGCCTTTTGTACGAGGGATGGCATCAATCCGGGTTCAAGGCGGTCGATTCGGTCAATATTGGGTAGCACTTCCGAACTCAAAAACTGATGGCACATTTCCAGCACCATCTTCTGTTCTTCATTAAAGTCTTCGCGAATAAATGTTCCGCTGGGTTCGCTTTCCGCTATCAGCCATTCTCCACCGTGGAGCGCTTTTGCAGTAACTGTGGTTTCCATGTTGGTTGGTTTATAATTAATTATTGGTCTTCAGGTTAGTTAGCTACCCCATTGGTCAGGTTATCATATACCCGTTGAAATACATTTTTCACCACATTGATTTCGTCTCTGCTGATGCCGATTAGGGCTTCATCCATGGTCTGGTTCGCGATCATGATGGTGAGATCTTGCAACTCAATGGCAGCCGGTGTAAGACAAACCAGGTTGATGCGGCGATCGGTTTTGGAGGGCATTCGTTTCACCAGTTTTTGCTTTTCCAGGTTATCAATCAAACGGGTTATACTCGGTTTATCACGAAAGGTGCGGTTGCATAATTCCTGCTGGCTCATGCAATCCTGCTTCCACAGGTGATACAAGATGCTCCACTGCTCTATGGTAATGTCGAGTCCTGCTTGCCTGAAGTTCTTCTGCAAACGCCGTGCCACAGCTGTAGAAGCCATACCATTGATGACACTATATAATTCGCCTCTTTTAAATTGGTTGTTGGGCATATAGTTAGTTATGCAACTATTTCAAAATTGATGTGTTTTCCCGAAACAGCCAAAAAAAATAGACTAATTTTTAGGTAAAAGAAATCCGGAACAGCTGGGTGGGGGATATGCGAGAGCAGGGGTTGGCAAATATTGTTTTTCTTTGCTGTGATGAGCAGCAGTTGGATTTTGATAGCGAGTAGTAGCGTGGGCGGTTATGTGCTGCTGATGGTACTATATAGTTACTTCTTCCTGCGTTTACGACCTTTCCGCCCCTCCCCTGCTGCTGAAGCCCCTGTCACTTTTTTCACCATTATCATACCCGCACGAAATGAGTCGGCATGTATCGCGAATTGTGTTCAGTCGGTACTGGGCAATCAGTATCCACAGCACCTTTTTGAGGTGATCGTGGTTGACGATCATTCGGAAGATGATACGGCCGAGCAGGTGAAGCAACTGCAGCAGCAGCATACAGCACTTCGTTTGATTCAACTACAGCATTATACAGCCGGCACAAAAGGTACTACCTATAAAAAACAGGCGATTGAAGCGGGGATACAGGCAAGTAAGGGTAACTGGATTGTAACCACCGATGCCGATGCGGTGGTTCCTGTGAATTGGTTACATCTGTTAGCTGCCTACATCGGTCAATATGAACCGGTATTTATTGCTGCACCGGTAACTTATTACCCGGGCAGAAGCCTGCTATCTGTATTTCAGCAACTTGATTTTATGACATTACAGGGTATCACGGCTGCTTCTGTGGGTGCAGGATTTCACAGCATGTGCAACGGTGCTAACCTGGCTTACAAAAAAGAGGTCTTTCATGCTGTCGGCGGATTTAGCGGGAATGAACACCTTGCAACCGGAGATGACATGTTGCTGATGCATAAGGTAAAGCGGGCGTACCCGGCTCAAATTGGCTATCTATATTCCAGGGACGCTGCTGTAATAACCTGGCCCCCGGCATCCTGGAAAGCATTTTTACATCAAAGAATTCGTTGGGCCAGTAAGGCAGACAGTTATGACGAACCCGTCATCTTTGGCGTATTATGCTGGGTGTGGCTGATGAATGCTCTGTTATTACTTGCTTTGCCCTTGATGCTGTTTATGGGGGAGATCAGCTATCCATGGTTGAAACTGATGGCCATCAAAACAGGTGCAGAATTATTGTTCCTGCTACCCGTAGCACTATTTTTTCAGCGGAGTTATCTGCTGGTATTTTTTCCGCTGCTGCAGCCCTTCCATATATTGTATATGGTAATGGCTGGCTGGTTAGGAAAATTCGGCTCCTATGAATGGAAGAACCGAATTATTGTTACGCAGGGTAAAAAATAAAATCACAACTCATCTGTGCCGGTAAATCCTGCGAAAAGCAGTAAAGGTACCATGGCAAAAATGGCAAGTGCGAAGGAAAAAGCTTTTTTCATAGGTGTGGATTTATAATTCTGATTCATATTAAATCGATTCGTTTAAAGGATATTGTTAAATATCCCTAAATAGGGGTTTTTTATCGGTGAAGAAAAAAGGGAGCTTGTATTGTTTAGCATTGGATATCAATTTGATAAACAAATAAGCCGCTCTGCCATTAATAGGATACGAAGATGAAATCGTTTGCTGCCTAAAGAAAAAAATTAGGCTAAATCGGTCTGTTCAGATGTTAAAGCTTGCTGTAATAGCAGTATACTACCCAGACAGGAATAGAAGATTGATCCGACCTTATCGGTCTCAATCAGATCACTAACGAGGTTTAATACGATCAGTATGGTTAGAATGGCTGAGGTTGTAAAGGCAATGGCCCGATAAAACCTGCTTTGCAATTTGAAAGAAAGCTGTTGCAGTTGTAAGAACATGCAGATGATTAGTGCTATGAATAAGAGTAACCCGATCACGCCCTGTTCTAGGGCCAGCAATAAAAAATAATTGTGAACGGTAGACTGCTCCGGGTTATTACTCACCCAGGTTTGAAACCTGCGGAGTGTATACGGTTGATAGTGTCGGTAGAATGAATTCGGTCCAAATCCTGTAATAGGTTCTTGCACCAGCATACGAACGCCTGCAACCCAGCGATGCCATCTTTCGGCTGCAGAGATATCTTTTCCCTCCAATGTTGCCTGCCAATGTTTACGGAATTCAGTATGAAAATAAGTTTGGTCGTGATTGGGGGCAAATCGCATATAGCGTTTTTCAGTCACCAGCCAGGCAGTGCTGACCAGTGCAATCGCAACACCAATTACTATCAGAGGGGCTACCCATTTTTTTTGTACGACAAAGACCATTATTGCGCCCGCAGGCAATGCGACCCAGGCGCCTCGGGAAAAAGCGAGTACCCAGGCGACGATACCGAGCAGGATGCCGGATAAAAGAATTTTTTTCCAGGCAGTGTTCCGTGGTGTGAGGTAAAAACAAAGCACTGCCACAGGCAGTAACAATGTTAAGAGAGCAGCGTAATTAACATGGTTCCTGAAAAAGGGGGCCATGGCCTTGCGAATGCTGAAAAAAGTAAATCCATACATCCCATGCCGCACTACTACCTGCACAACAAGTAACCCCATGGGTACCAGTAGACAGGCAGCCCAGATTTGCCAGTGTTTCTTAGTGCGAATGAATAATAAGGGAGCCACTACAAAAGGAACAATAAACCAAACTTTGGCCAATAGATATTTAATGGATAAGAGTGGCTCAGAAGAATACATACAAGTGATGGCAGTCCAGAACCACCCCAGGAGCAAAATGGTAACCAGGTTTGAATGGAAGAAAATGGGGGGCAAGGATATTGGACGAAGTAATAGATAGATTCCTATGCTGATGGTTAGGATCATCATCAATAGTTCATCGGGAAAATCGATTCCCAGCGCTGGCGTGATTGACAGTTCGGTAGAAAAGGGAATCGCTATGCAGATCAGCCAAAATAGTTGAATAGTTGGTTGGAAGAATAGTGGAAGAATCAACCGGATGAGCAGTGCGAGGAAGGGAATACCTATCCATTTATAATCGTGGCTATAGATGGCAACCGACCAGCAGATGGCAAACAGGAGGCAGAAAAATAAAGAAGGTGTGACCCGTTTGTTCACGATTGCCGGCATTGTCATCTCAGGAGAGTTTATGCCTTTGGGCGATCAGTACCACTAAACTACCAAACAGGATGGCAGCAAAGAAACTGCCGAGAAGAACCCAACATACATTCGGACGATAATCGAGCAGGTCAGCACGGGCGGGATCGAATACAAAAAAGGAAGGTGGCAAAGCTACCTTGGCTTGCTCCCAGTTACCTATATTGGTTCGGTTGGTTAGTATCAGACTTTTCAAAGACTCTTTTTCCATTTCACGCAGCGTACCGTTGTTGTTTCTTTCGGTAAGCGAGCGGGCATCTAATTGAATATAAGCTGCCTCTAAGCTATCCAGCGTCTGTCTCCAGGAATGGATGGTCTGGTCATAATAATTCAACCAGGCGGCGCGAATCTGAGCATTGATTTTACTGGCATAGGCGGTCACCAGTTGTTCAGACAAATACGGAGAAGTTGTCCAGGCAATCAACTGTAATTGTCCTTTATCAGTAGTGCGGGCAAATAATTTCTTCAATAGAATTTCTTCTGCTTCATGGTATCTTCTGGCGGAGTCATCAGCAAGGTCGGCGGAATCGGTGAATTTCGAAGTGGTAGTAGTATGAAAAACGGTATCGAGTTGAAATGCATGCACGAGTTCGGCATAGATATTTTTCCATTCAGCGGAGGCTTCCATCCGTTCAATATCATCACCGGAGCCAAAGAGGGAGTATAGATTATCTTTCGACTGGGGGTTATGAAGGGCAGGATCTGCCAGCACAGAATTGACGGGGGTGAGGGTGATAACGGATTTATACTCGCGGGGGGTATAATAGACTAAGATAGCGGTGAGTGCCACAATGGATATGGTAAAAAGGAAGATGAATTTGCGGTTATCACGTAATATCGGCAAGATGCGGTTGAGGTGAAGCATGGCTGAGTGTAAAAGGGTAAGTTACGAAATATCAGGCGTTGTGGGTGACTTCGATGTGACGGGAGAAGCTCTCGTCTAGTGATATAAAAGTTTCTGTTCTTTCAATGCCTTTTATTTTTTGCAATTCATCGTGTAATACATAGCGAAGCTGAAGGATATCTTTACAAACGATTTCAGCGAACATGCTATAATTACCGGTGGTATAATTGAGGCGCACGATTTGGGGTATTTTTCTCAATTCGCGGGCGACGGAATCGTAGAGGGAGGATTTCTCCAGGTAGATACCGATGAAGGCGATAACATCATAGCCCAGTAGTTTGAGGTCTACTGATAATTTTTTACCTTTCACTACTTTTTGTTCTTCGAGTTTTTTGATGCGTACGTGGATGGTGCCGCCGGAAACAAAAAGTTTCTTACCCAGGTCGGCATAAGAAATTTCTGCGTCTTCCATCATGGCCTGGATGATTTGCAGATCGAGTTTGTCGAGATTTAATTTGGCGCTCATTTTATAGTCTGTTTTTATATTTATTCTAAAATAATAGCAATATTATTGAATATTTTCTATATTTTAATAATTTTATTTGAATATTTACCAAGTTATCGGCAAATTATTATAATATTGTATAGTCAATGATTGGTAACAAGTACCGCTAAATAGTTGACGATACTGTGGGGTGATGAAATTTTTGGCAGACATGCCCTCTTGTCTCGGGGGTGAGGAGAATGGGATAAACGTAGTGTAGAGCCGCCTATGTAGCAATATATAGGCGACCAGGGTCGACCACTGAACTTTGCGCTATAGCTAACCACCTCGTGGAGGTTCGATCCCTCCCCCTACAGCAACTACCGGAAAACTGATTGGTTTCAGTTCTTCCGGTTTTTTTTGCCCCTCCCGGAATAAAAATACCCCCTCAACAATTTGTCTGCACGCACCCACCCAGTGAAAAAAGGAGCATCAAAATGATCTTAAATAAACTTTGTTTATGTATTTCATTAAATAGTCTAATACATAAACACGCTTTACCAAATTGTTAAGGAAAACAAAAAGATTATTTTCACAATAACACACGGCAAGTCAAACAATTAACTACAACCGGGACAGGGAGACGCGAAACCGTCAAGTAGATTACTGCCTCCCCCTTTACCCAGTTGCGTGGAAGCCAATTGGCCTCACAACAAGACCAAATCAATAAGCGGCAAGTCTGTTCTCTGGAAAACAAAAACAGCTTATAGTCCGGCACTAACAATAAACCTAGCTGGCTTATAACAAACCATGCGCCTATTGACACCTAAGTGAACAAAAACATGAAAACAATAAACGAACAAACAGAACCATCTTAACTATTTTAACCAACATTCCAAACCAACTAAACACTGCTTATGCAAAAAAATCGTCTACTCAAATGGATGCTTATGCTGCTCCTGGGCATGAACATCAGCGATGCACTGGCCCAAGGGTTCACTGCATCGGGAACCGTCAAAGAAAGCCAAACCGGCAATCCACTCAGAGGCGTTTCCGTTTCCCTGAAAGGAACAAAACAGGTAACAACCACTGATGCCAATGGTAACTTCAGCATCAAAACCAATGGCAACAATGCCGTTCTCGTGCTGAACTACATTGGCTACAAGAAAACCGAGGTGGGCGTATCTTCCTCAAATGCCACTGTTACAGTTGCCCTGGAAGAAGATGTCAATCCACTGAAAGAAGTGGTTATCACAGGTCTTGCCACTAACATCAAACGTTCTAACCTGGCCAACGCTGTTACCACCATCTCTGCCAAAGACCTCGTGGGAACAACCCAAATTCAAACAGCCGATGGTGCCCTCTATGGTAAAGTTGCCGGCGCTAACATCCGCATGAACTCCGGAGCACCAGGCGGTGGTATCAACATCCAACTCCGTGGTCTTTCCAGTCTTACACAGGCATCTGCACCCCTGATCGTTTTGGATGGTGTGTATATCAGCAATGCCTTCCAAAGAACAGGACGGGCCTCCGTTTCCGGAGCCGGCGCCTCTAACCAAGACGATGGAGCCAATCGCCTGGCAGATATCAACCCCGCTGACATCGAAAGCGTGGAAGTGCTGAAAGGACCTTCTGCCGCCGCTATCTATGGTACACGCGCTAATGCCGGCGTAATAGTAATAACTACTAAAAAAGGAGCTGCCGGCAGAACCAGCATCAGCTTCGGACAAGATATCGGTATGGGCACGCCCCTGAAAATGATGGGTATTGATGACTGGAGTGTAGATAAGATCAATACTTTCTTTCCCGCAGCCAGAAGACCCATTGAATTAACCCGTTTCCAAAATGCACAGTCAACAGGAACCTTTGTGAACTATGAAGACTACTTCTATAATAACACTGCTTCCCTGATGAATTCAAGACTCAGCATTCGCGGTGGAGATGAAAAAACAAAATTCTTTGTATCCGGTAACCTAACAAACGAAGAAGGTATCGTTAGAAGAACCGGATTTGAAAGACAATCCATCCGTGCTAATATTGACCATAAAATCAGTAAGAACATCACCCTGAGTGTGAATTCTAACTTCGTTCGAACCAATACAGACCGCGGATTTACCGGCAACCAGAACAATACCGGTGCCAGTATCGGATACAACATCGCCTATGTTCCGAATTACTTCGACCTGCGCCCGGTAAATGGCATCTATCCTGCTAACCCCTACTTCGCAGAAAACCCGGTAGCTGTTACCGATAAAGGCATCAACAACTCACTGGTAAATCGTTTCATCCAATCTTTCAACCTCGACGTAAACCTCCTGCGTACCGAAAAATCTCAACTGAAATTCAGACTGAATGGCGGATTGGACTATATCCAAAACTCAACCAAAGTTTATCTGCCGGATGACCTCCAATTTCAGCGCGGACAAGCCAATCCCGGTGATGTACTGGTGGGAAAACAAGAAAGCATGAATACCAATTTTCAAGCAGCCCTCGTGTACAACTGGGAAGTAAAAAAAGTAAAATTGAGCACCCAGGCAGGTATGGTTCGCCTTGATTTCAAAAACAATGGTCTCTTTAACAGAGGTCGTGGTTTAGCCCCGGGACAATCCAACCTGAAACAAGCAACTGTTCAGGAAATTGAATCACAATTTGAAAGCTCACAAAGAGATGTGGGTATTTTCGCTCAACAAGAAGCTAACTACGAAGATAAAATCATCGGAACTGTTGGCGTTCGTATGGATAAATCAAACACCAACGGTGACCCACAGAAATACTTCGCCTTCCCGAAAGCTTCACTGGCAGTGAACCTGACCAATTTTGATTTCTTTAAATCAAGAACCATCTCTCAACTGAAACCCCGCATCGCCTATGGTCAGACTGCAGGACCCGTTCCGTTCGGAGCTACCTTCACCTCATTAGGTGGTGTTAACATCGGAGGTTTATTGGGATCAACCGTTGCTACCAGCATCGGCAACCTGCTTGTAGTTCCTGAGAGAGCCATTGAACTTGAATTCGGTGTAGATGCCGGCTTCTTCAATAACCGCTTATCACTGGAAGCTACCTACTACATCAAAACAACCAAAGACAACCTGCAACCGCTGAACCTCTCGCCTGCAACCGGTGTTGTTAGCACCATCAGCAATGAAGCTGAAATGAGAAATAGAGGTCTTGAATTGAGTTTGGCCGGTACCATTATCCAAAAGGAAAAAATCAAATGGACCTCCCGTTTATTGTGGTGGAAAAATGATGTACTGATCACCAGACTCGGTATCCCCTCATACACTACCGGCGCATTCGGTACAGCTTTGGGAACCTTCCTGATCCGCCAGGGCGTTGCACCTACTACCATTGTAGGTACCCCTGCCTTATCTAGTTCAGATTTTACCGTATGGGGAAATGCACAGCCTGACTGGACTTCCTCCTGGTCGAACAACATCACCTTCCTGAAAAATTTCGAATTCAACTTTTTGATGGAATATAGAAAAGGTGGAGATAATGTTAACCTCACTTCCTTCCTGACCGACGGCGGTGGTACCACCAAGGGCTGGTTTGATGATGATAATAAAGATGGAATTCCTAATGGCCGTCAGCGTCCACCTGCACCCTATAACAACGCAGGTAGATGGGTACAAGATGCTACTTTCCTGAAAATTCGTGAATTGGGCCTCTACTACAATGTACCCAAATCAGCCTTAGGTAAAGCCGGTAGCTTTATCCAGCGCGCAAGAGTTGGCCTCTCCGGTAATAACGTATTTTTATCTACTA
>Ga0208361_1000065_pt1 | contig 39893 bp, 41 predicted proteins | sample LakMenEpi05Aug10_FD_150670 | JGI IMG/M metagenome (GOLD analysis project Ga0208361, IMG submission 150670) | Freshwater microbial communities from Lake Mendota, WI - 05AUG2010 deep hole epilimnion (SPAdes) | ecosystem: Environmental > Aquatic > Freshwater > Lake > Epilimnion/Euphotic zone ... | reverse complement strand
TGCAGCAAGTGGCGCGCCAGCCAGGCGGTGGGGCGGCTCACCCGGTAGCCCACCACCTGCGGCACGCCGCGCAGGGCCAGCTCCAGATTCACGGTGCCCGATTTGTTCAGCGCCAGGTCGGCGGCGGCGCACAGCGCCGGCCGCAGCCGGTCCGCCTCGGCGGCCGGAACCACCCGTGCCTGCACACCGGCCTCCGCCAGCATCGCCGCCAGCACCGGCTCGAAACTGCTTTGCCCCGCCGGCACGATCACGCTGAGGCCGGGGCAGCGCCGCTGCAGCTCCGCCGCCGCCGCCGCCAGGGGCGGCAGCAGGTAGCGCAGCTCCTGGCTGCGGGACGCGGGCAGCAGCAGCAGCAGGCGTTCATCCGGCTGGAGCCCCAGCTCGGCCCGGGCCTGCTCGCGGCTCGGCAGTTCCGCCAGGGTGTCGAGCAGGGGGTGGCCCACCCAGGTGACCGCGGCACCACGGGCCCCGTAGAAGCGGGCCTCCTCGGGAAAGATGGCCAGGATGCGGTCGGTGAAGCCGATCAGCCGGGTGGTGCCGCCATCGCCGATGCGGAAGGCCCACTCCTGCGGGGCGATGTAGTAGGTGATCGGCACCCCGGGCAGCTGCCGACGGATGCGCAGGCCGAGGCTGATATTGGCGCCCATGTAGTCGATCAGCACAACGCCATCCGGCGGCGTCTGCCGCAGCCAGCGGTTCACCCGGCGCTGCAGACGCAGCGTGGGCAGGATCAGCGGCAGCGCCTCCCACAGGCCGATCGCCCCCATCGGGGCGGTGTTGGCCAGCAGCCGGGCACCGGAGCGCTGCATGCGCTCTCCGCCGAGGGCTGTGATCTCAAGCTCCAGGCCGCGCTGTTCCGCCTCGGCACGAAGCGCCTGCACCAGCAGGCCCCCCTGCAGATCACCGGATACCTCGCCGGTGCTGATCAGCAGCCGCCTCATCCGCGCCCGGCGGGCAGGGGGCCGCGACGTCCTGGGCCGATCGAAGCCTCGAGGAAGCTCACCAGGGTTTCGGCGGGGGGTAGCAGCTCCTGCTGCCGCACCGCCCGCAGGGCATCAGCCAGCACCGCCTCACCGCGGTAAAGCTCCGCCCAGACCTGCTGCAGCTGGCGGGCCTGAACACCGCCATCGAGGTCACCCAGACCGCTGCGCTTGATGCCGATGCGATTAAGGCCCCGCAGCCGACCCGGATGCCCCTCCACGATCGCGTAGGGGGGCACATCGCGGTCGATGCGGCTCATGCCGCCCACCATCGCCATCGTGCCGATGTGCACGAACTGATGGATACCGAGCACACCGCCGATCACGGCCCGGTCGCCGATCACCACATGGCCGGCAACGGCCACACCATTGGCGATCACGATGCGGTCGCCCAGATGGCAGTTGTGGCCTAGGTGGCTGTAGGCCATCAGCAGGTTGCCATTGCCGATCCGCGTCTGTTCACCCTCATGGGTGGCGCGATTGATGGTGACGCATTCGCGGATGGCGTTGTCATCGCCGATCACCACCTCGGTGGAGTCGCCGTTGTACTTGAGGTCCTGCGGTTCAGCACCGATGCAGGCCCCCGGGAAGATGCGGTTGCCGCGACCCAGGCTGACGCGACCATCGAGCACCACGTGGGGGCCGATGCGACTGCCGGCACCGATGCGCACCTCCGGGCCGATCACGGCATAGGGTCCGATCTCAACGCCGGCATCGATCTGTGCCTTGGCGTCCACCACCGCCGTGGGGTGGACGCGGGTACCGGTGGCAGGGGAACTGGTCATGGCGGCGATCAGTCGACCAGGGAGAACATCAGCTCTCCGGCGCAGACCAGAGCACCATCCACGTGGACTTCCGCCTTGACCTTGCCAAAGCGCTGGCGCTTGAGACTGAGCAGCTCGCAGCTGATCACCAGCTGATCGCCGGGCACCACCGGCCGGCGGAAGCGCACGCCATCGATACCGGCGAACACGAACAGCCCCTTGGGCAGATCCGGCATCTGGGTGACGATCAGGCCGCCCACCTGAGCCATCGCCTCGACGATCAGCACGCCGGGCATGAGCGGCCGCCCGGGGAAATGACCCTGGAACTGGGGCTCATTGAGGGTGACGTTCTTGATCGCCACGGCCCGCTTGCCGGGCTCATGCTCCAGGACCCGATCCACCAGGGCGAAGGGATAGCGGTGGGGCAGCAGTCCCTGGATCTGCTCGCTGGTGAGCACGGGCGGCGCTGAGGATGCGGTCAAGGGATCAGGGGGGGTGACGTCAGAGCCGCCGCCAGAGCCGTGTGCAGCCCATGGGAGCCACGGAAGGCGAACACCTGTGCCTGGGGCAGACCCGCCAGGGCGAGATCCCCCAGCAGATCCAGGAGCTTATGGCGCACCGGTTCATCGGCAAAGCGCAAGGGCGGATTCAGCCAGTGATCGCCATCGCAGACCAGGGCGTTATCCAGGGCTCCTCCCTGAATCAGGCCGGCTGCCCGCAGTTGCTCCACCTGCTCGCGGAAGCCGAAGGTGCGGGCCGGTGCGATGTCGCGCACAAAAGCCTCCGGGGTGAGCTCAACGCTGAAGAACTGGCGGCCGATGGCGGCCTGGGGGAACTCGATGGCGGCGGCGAGGCGCAGACGATCACTGGGCAGAGCGGTGACGAAGCTCTGGCCCTGCTGCAGGGTGATCGGCCGGCTCAGGGGCTCAGAAACCGGACGGCTGCCAAGACCCTGCAGCCCTGCCTCGGCAATCGCCTCCACCCATGGTTGGGCGGAACCATCGAGCAGCGGGATCTCATCGCCCTCCACCAGCAGGGTCACGGCGGTGAGACCCACGCCCGCCAGGGCTGCCAGCAGGTGCTCCACCGTGGCCAGACGTCGCTGGTCCAGCTTCAGAGCGGTGCAGAGCTGTGTTTCGAAGACCTGACTGGGCTGCAGCAGCTGCAAAGGTTCCTGCGGCGCATCGAGCCAGCCCACCCGGAAGCCGGGCTGCTCGCTGGGCTCCAGCCGCACCCGCGACACACCGCCGCTGTGCAGGCCCACCCCGCTGCGCTCAACGGGCGCGGCGAGCGTCCAGGCGAGTGAATAGTCGGCAGGCCAGGCGATGGACGCCAAAGGTTCGCCGGGGAAGACGGCATCAGGCACGGCTCAGAACTTCCAGCCGACGCCAAGGTTGAAGCGCCATTCCCCGGTGAAGTCCTGGCTGGCCACCTCAAGGCGCAGAGGCCCCACGGGTGTGGTCACGATCAGGCCGGTACCAACCGAGAAACCCTGGCCGGGCTTCAGCAGCAGTCCGCCGGGATTGCCGGTCACGTTGGCCTGGCTACCGAAACTGGTGCCGCCATCAATGAACAGCTCGCCACTGATGATGCTGAATATCGGGAAACGGTATTCAATCGTGGCCTCGCCGAAATTCTTACCAACGCCCAGATCACAGTCGAAGTAGCCACGCACTGAGTTGGAGCCGCCCAGACAGAAGGCTTCATAAGTGGGCAGATTGCCGACGTTTGCACCAGCGGAAACCTGGAACGCCAGAGCTTGTTTGCAATCAGCCGCCTGGCCAGGCTTGGGGCGACATCCCTTGAAAATCTTCAGCCAGTTCACAGGGATGAAATGGGAGTAACTGGCCCGGAGGCGGTTGAAGGTCGGCGAGTCGACGCCAACGGAAACGAACTGTTCGGTACCCAGGCTCAGGAAATTGCCAGACGTCGGGTTGCGCGGATCATTGAGATTGTTCATCGTGGCCGCAACACGCAGACCCACGAGCTGATTTTGGGTTGCGCAGTTGTAAGCAATACAGATCACATCCTGGACCTGGGTCTGTCCATTGTTGTAGTTATTACTGCTCATGCCGTAGGGCATCGTGTCCCCGGCAAAGTTCATCGGGGTGACTTCCTGGGCGCTCAAGCCAACCACCACACTCCAGGGTGCTCGCTTGAAGGGATCTCCACCGTTCAAAGGACGCACGAACTGAACATTCGCACCGATGCGCTGCAGGGCAATCGAGTTGCCATCGAGAGCGAAGAAGTTGTTATTGACGCCCAGAGCCGTGTTCTGAGCCTTGGCAGCCGCTGGCGAGGAATAAGGCCCGCCGGCAGCACTGGTGACATTGCTGTTGTAAGCGACGGCAGTGGCTGGCGCCTGGAAGAATCCGCTGGAAACGTCGGAAACGGTGGTAATCGTGCCGTTGTTCTGACTCTGGAAGATCTGTGGCACCTCCCGGCTGAAGAACACACGCGCCCTGAACGCGGTGCGGAACTTATCTCCCTTGATCCAGGGATCAGTGAAGGAAAGATCGCCAAGGCCGCCAAACTGGCCATAGGTGAGATTCAGGGCGAGATCCCAGGCACGGCCCCTCAGGTTGTTGTCCTGGATCTGGATCTGGCCGAACACACCCTGGCTCTGGCTGTAGCCCAGACCGCCGGACAGTGAACCGGTGGACTGCTCAATCACGCCGAGCACGATCGTGACCTCACCGGGGTTGCCTGCCACCGGCCGCAGGGTCACCTTCACGTCACCGAACAGGCCCGTGGCGTAAAGCCGTTTGATGTCATCTTCGAGCCGGCGGCGGTTGAAGGTGTCGCCAGCCTTGATCGAAACCTCGCGGGTGACCACCCAGGGCTTCGTCTTGCCGCGGATCGGCTGGCCCTTGTCGTTGGTGTTCTCCCCCTCCTTGTTGAGGAACTGCACCTCAACCCCCGCCACGGTGCCCTCACGCACCAGCAGCTGCACCACCCCCTCCGGGCTGACGCGGGTAGGACCGCTGACGCGGGCCAGGGAATAGCCCTGATCGGCGTACCACTTCTGCAGGCTGCCGATGCGGGCCTGCAGGCTGTTCAGGTTGAGGGTCTTGCCGTAATCGGCAGCAAAGGTGTCGGGGATCAGGTTGGCCGGAATCTTCGTCTTGGCACCCACCCCATCCAGCTCCACCTTCGTGAGCACCGGATTGGGCGCCACAGTCACCACCAGCTGCACCCCCAGGGGGCTGTCCGTCGGCTGGATACGCACATCCGAGAACCAACCGGTGGCGTAGATGGCAGAGAGGTCGTTCTGCAGTTCGCTGCGGGTGACCCTGGAGCCGGGGCGGGTGGCCATCGCGTCGTAGACGGCGATCTCGAGCCTCTCCCGCTCCGGATGCCCCTCAATCCCCTTGACCACCACCTCGCTGATCAGAACCTTCGGCTCCGCAGGAGACGGAGGCGTCAACGACTCGCTGGCGGCCGGAGCCTCTGCGGCTGGCTTCGGCTTCGGACTCGCGGCTTCCGGCTTCGGACTCGCCGCTTCGGGCTTCGGGGTGGGTGTTGCCGCGGGAGCGGAACCGGGGCGCGCCGATGGTGCATCCACCTGGCCGGACACCGGCGGTGCAGCCAGCGCCGGCTGCCCCAGTGCTGCCGCTGCCGCCATGGCCGCCAGGGGGACAACGCGGCTCAGACGGTTGCGGTGGGCAGCCATGAGGGACCAATCGGGTGCGGCAGTGCCGCAAATTCCGCTGAACTTACCCGTGGATGCGGGGGGATGGACATGCCCCCTGGACCCGTTTGAGAACCTCCCCGTAGGCCTCCACCACGCCGCCGAGATCCTGACGGAAGCGATCCTTGTCGAGAATCCGGTCCTGACCGTCCGCCACGCGCAGGTCCCAGAGGCGGCAGGTGTCGGGGCTGATCTCATCGGCAACCACCAGCTCACCTTCCGCGGTCACACCCAGCTCGATCTTGAAATCAACCAGCTGCAGCGCCAGGTCAGCGAAGAAGCGCCGCAGGCTGTCGTTCACGGCGAAGGCCAGTCGCTCCAGCTCGCTTCGCTGCTCCGGCGTCAGCAGGCCAAGCCGCTGCAGGCGCGCGTCGGTGAGCAGGGGATCGCCAAAGGCGTCGTCCTTGTAATAGAGATCGAGCAACGGCGGCTCCAGGGGGGTGCCGGGGGCGATCGGCATCTGCTTGCAGAGGGAGCCGAAGGCGGTGTTGCGCACCACAACCTCCACCGGCACGATCCGAACAGGCCTCACCAGCATCCAGTTCGGCGACTCCAGGGCGAGGTAGTGCGTGGGGATGCCGTCGCGCTCCAGCAGCTCGAACAGTCGCGCCGAGATCTGGCAGTTCAGCTCGCCCTTGCCGGCAAGCTGCGCCTTCTTGAGCGCGTTGAAGGCGGTGGCGTCGTCCTTGTATTCCACAGCCACCAGATCGGTCCGGTCGGTGGCGAAGACGCGCTTGGCCTTGCCTTCGTAGAGCAGCGTTCCGAGGGTGTAGGCGGTCATGGCTGAGATGTGGCGTGGCCTCCGGGGGCACGCGGCGAGCGCAGCTGCTGCTGCAGCTGTGCCGTGCGTGCGCCCTGCTGGGAATCCTGCCGCCTGAGCTGCCACTCGCTGTAGGCGTCATCCACCCGCTGGCTCAGCACCAGCAGACGGCTGCTGGCACGCTCGCTCGAACCGCCCGCCTGCTCCATCAGACGACGCTGATCCTCCAGCAGCGCCAGCGCCACCCCCCAGGCCTGCGCGGCAGCGGCCTGGTCCAGCGCACGCTCGATCAGCGCATCCCGCTGCTCCAGGGGCAACGCCTCGAACAGAGCGACCGCCCGCTGCAGGCGTTCGGCGGCGAGCTGGCCGGGCATCTGGCCAGCCAACAGCGCCGCAGCCGCCTCCTGGCGACGACCAAGCACCTCGAGATGGTCGGCATACATGTCCAGCGCCGGCCTGGTTGCCAGGGTGCCGGTCTCGCGAAGCTGCAACGGCAGGGCGATCGTTTCCAGGGAAGCCAGCCCGCCGGCTGCCAGCAGCTCCAGGCTCTCGGCGGCCAACTGATGGTGCAGGCCCGCGTAGGCCGCCCGCCAGCGCTGCACCAGCCACTGCTGCCGTTCCTGCCCCTGCTGGGGGCTGAAGCGGTTGAGCACGATCAGGGCCGCATCAGGTGCCTTGCAGCTGAGCAGGGCATTGGCATTCACCAGCACCACCGGCAGGGGCTGGGGCGCCGGGGCGATCGCCAGCAGCCGCTCCTGCAGCAGCCGCAGCCGGGTCGTGAAATCGAAGCGCACCGCCTCCGCACAGGCCCGATTGAGGGTTGGCAGGTCGCCGGTCAGCAGCTCCTGCTGGAACTGCGTTTCTGGGGTGCTGCCCGGCACGACGGGCGCTGATGGGCCTGGTTTGGCCACGACGGGAGGATTGAAGAATCGCTCCAGCTGACGGAGCAGATTTCCCTGAGCCTGGGCAGGAAGGCCCGTCAGGAACGGGAAGGCGAGCAGGATCGGAAGCCGCCGCCATCGGCTCGCTGGCCGACTAGCAGCACGCGCGAACTGAACACGGATGCCCTCCGGCGTGTAAAGAAGGGATGGCACCGGCGCTGCTTCTCTGGGCCACAACCTAGGGGAGGCGACCGGCCCCACCCTTCACCCCATGGCCACCATGAGCAGCGCTGCCCCCCTGCCAAGCCCCGCCCGCGTGCTGGTGGTGGGCGGCGGCGGCCGGGAAAACGCCCTGGCCTGGGCTCTGACTCGCTGCCACGGCGTGGAGCGCGTCTGGGTGGCCCCTGGCAACGGCGGCAGCGCCGAACTCACCGGCGTGATGCAGCTGGCCATTGCCGAGTCAGACCAGCCCGCCCTGCTGGCCGCCTGCAGCGAGCACGCCATCGACTTGGTGGTGGTGGGTCCGGAAGCCCCCCTGGCCGCCGGCCTGGCGGACCGTCTGCGTGAGGCCGGCTTTCCCGTGTTCGGCCCCGGTGCCGATGGCGCCCAGCTGGAGGCCAGCAAGCAGTGGGCCAAGGCGCTGATGCAGGAGGCGGGCGTGCCCACCGCCGGTTACTGGCCGGCCACCAGCCGCGAGCAGGCTCTGGCGGTGCTGGACGACCAGGGCCGGCCGCTGGTGGTCAAAGCCGATGGCCTGGCAGCCGGCAAGGGTGTCACGGTGGCGGAAAGCGTGGCGGAGGCCCGCGCGGCCATCGAGGAGATCTTCGCCGGCCGTTTCGGCGAGGGGGAGGGGGCCTCGCTGGTGCTGGAGGAGCGCACCTACGGACCAGAGGTGTCGGTGTTTGCCCTCAGCGACGGTGAGCGGATGGTGCTGCTGCCGCCGGCGCAGGACCACAAACGCATCGGCGAGGGCGACACCGGCCCCAACACCGGCGGCATGGGGGCCTATGCCCCGGCGCCGCTGCTGGATGCCGCCGGTCTGGAACAGGTGCGACAGCTGGTGCTGGAGCCCACCCTGGCGGCCCTGCGAGCCCGCGGCATCGCCTATCGCGGCGTGATCTACGCCGGCCTGATGCTCACCGAGGCCGGCCCGAGCGTGATCGAGTTCAACTGCCGCTTCGGCGATCCGGAATGTGAAACCCTGATGCCGCTGCTGGGTCCGGAGCTGGCCCAGGTGCTGCTGGCCTGCGCCGTGGGACGGCTGGATCAGGCCCCGGAGCTGACGATCGCCCCCCGCTGCAGCGCCTGCGTGATCGCCGCGGCCCAGGGTTACCCCGGTGAGATCCGCAAGGGCGATCCGATCGAGGGCGGCATCCGCAGCGGCGATGACCTGCAGCTGTTCCACGCCGGCACCCGCCGCCTCGCGGATGGCAGCTGCGTCAGCAGCGGCGGCCGCGTGCTGGCGGTGGTGGCCCAGGCCGACGACTTCGATGCCGCCTTCGCCCGCGCCTACGCCGGCCTGGAGCAGGTGCACTTCGCGGGGATGACCGTCCGACGTGACATCGGCCATCAGGTGCGGCGCTCCTAGGCTCGCCGCCGTGACCAGCGCCAGCCCCTCCAATCCCGCCCGCGGCCAGATCGCCGCCAGCACCCCAGCGAGGCCGGCCTGGTGGCTGCGGCTGAGCCGCTGGTGGGCGGAATTCAGCCTGCAGACCAAGCTGCTGGCGGCCGCCACCCTGGTGGTGAGCCTGATGATGACGGGCATCACCTTCTTTGCGCTCAACGGCATCCAGGCCGATGTGCGCATGAGCGACACCCGTTTCGCCCGCGATCTGGGCCTGCTGCTGGCCGCGAACGTGACACCGCTGGTGGCCGAAGGCAACGACCGCGAGCTGGCGGCGGTAGCCGAGCGCTTCTGGCGCTCCAGCCGCAGCCTCCGCTACATCTTTTTCGCCGATCCCGACGGGATCATCTACCTGGGCATCCCGATCAGCGGCACCTCCGGCAGCAGCGAACTGCTGCTCAGCCGCCGTCTGGAGCTGCCGGCCGATCTGGCCCGCCGGCCCCAGAACCCGCTGATCCGGCAGCACCTCACCCCGGACGGCCAGGTCACCGATGTGTTCGTGCCGCTGGTGAGCGGTGATCGCACCCTCGGCGTGCTGGCCCTGGGCATCAACCCCAATGAGGCCGTCCTGGCCAGCGCAGCCCTCAGCCGCGAAGTCACCGTGGCGGTGTTCATCTCGATCTGGGTGCTGGTGATCCTCGGGGCGGTGTTCAACGCCCTCACCATCACCCGGCCGGTGAAGGAGCTGCTGCGGGGCGTGCGCTCGATCGCCGGCGGCAATTTCGAGGCCCGCATCGCCCTGCCGGTGGGCGGCGAGCTGGGGGAGCTGCTGCAGGGCTTCAACACCATGGCCTCGCAGCTGGAGGACTACAAGGCGGCCAACATCGAGGAGCTCACCGCCGCCCAGGTGAAACAGCAGTCGCTGATCGCCACGATGGCCGATGGGGCGCTGCTGCTTGATGCCGAGGGCCAGCTGGTGCTGGTGAACCCCACCGCCCGGCGCCTGTTCCGCTGGGAAGGCCGCAAGCTGGAGGGCACCCCCCTGGCCGATGAGCTGCCCGAGGAGATCAGCCTTGAGCTGCAGGCCCCGCTCGAGGCTCTGCTGATCGGCGAGAAGGACAGCAGCGATGTGCGCATCAGCTTCGGCGAACCGGCGCGCACCCTGCGGATCGTGTTGCAGTCGGTGCGGGATGCCAGCGGCGAAACTCTCAAGGGCATCGCCGTGACGGTGCAGGACCTGACGCGCGAGGTGGAACTGAACGCCGCCCAGAGCCGGTTCATCAGCAACGTCTCCCACGAGCTGCGCACACCGCTGTTCAACATCAAGAGCTACGTGGAAACCCTCCACGACCTCGGCGATCAGCTCAGCGAAGAGGACAAGCGTGAATTCCTGGCGATCGCCAACGCCGAAACCGATCGGCTCACACGGCTCGTCAACGACGTGCTCGACCTTTCGCGCCTGGAAAGCGACCGGATCTGGAGCATGGAACCGGTGGAGCTGCGGCCCGCCATGGAGCAGACCCTGCGCAACTACCGCCTCAACGCAAGCGACAAGGGCGTTGAGCTGATGCTGGAGGTGGATGAACAGGTGCCGCGGGTGCGCGGGAACTGGGACCTGCTGCTGCAGGTGTTCGACAACCTGGTGGGCAATGGCCTCAAGTTCACGGCCAGCGGCGGCCACCTGGCCCTGCGTGCCTACCCGTGGCCCGACACCTGCCAGCTCGACCCCAGCACCGCCCCGAACCCCGCCAACCCCACCTGCACCCTCACGGCGCCGCTGCCGCGGCTGCGGGTGGAGATCGCCGACACAGGGTCCGGCATCTCACGCGAAGACCAGGAGCGCATCTTCGAGCGCTTCTACCGGGTGGAGAACGCCGTGCACACCGAGGTGGGAACCGGCCTGGGCCTCTCAATCGTCCGCGGCATCCTCGACAAGCACGGCACCAGCGTGCGCATGGCCAGCGAGCTGGGGGTGGGCACCACCTTCTGGTTCGACCTGCCGCTGGAGCAAGCCGACGAGGACGAACTACGCATCGAGGCGGAGCGGCGCCTACCTGAGGTGAGTGCCCTCAACGCCGGCTGAGACCGTCAGAGCCGGTCCTCGCTGGTGACGCCCTGCACGATCCGCGAGAGCTCGCTGCGTTCGTCGGTGTTGATGCGGTGGGGCACGCCGCTGATGATCCGCTCGAAGTTGGAGAAGGAATCCTTGATCTCCGGCCCGTTGCTGGTGATCACGAACTCGCGGATGCCCTTGTCGTGCCAGGAGCCGCGCATCTTGAACACGTTGAGGGCGCGAGCCATCTCGCCGCGGATCTCCACGTACTGCAACAGCAGGATCGTGTCGGTGATGGTGGAGATGTGAGAGTCAGTGATCGAATGACTGCCCATGAACTCCTCAGAGGTGTTCGTGAAGAAGCCAGCGATCTCCTCCTGCTTGGCATAACCGGTCACGCCGATCACGAACTGGCGGAAGGCGTTGTGGCTGACGCCACGGGCCAGGGCCGAGAGCGAATCGATCGCCATGCGCGAGGGCTTGAACTGGCTGATCTCGGTTTTGATGATCTGCAGATGGTCTTCCAGACCGGTGGATTCCGGGTAGGCGCAGATAATCTTCAGCAGACCATCGCGCTCCATCTGCTCAAAATCGATGCCCCAGCTGGTGGCGTTGCGCAGCAACTGAGCCCGCGATTCCTCGTAGGCGAACAGGATCGCCCGCTCCTTGTTGGCGCAGGCGTTCTCCACGAACTTGCTCACCAGCAGCGTCTTGCCGGTACCGGTGGCGCCGGTGGCCAGGATGATCGAATCCTTGAAGAAGCCGCCTCCGCACATCTCGTCGAGCCGCGGCACACCGGAGCTGACGCGCACATTCGAACTGCGCTGCGTGAGACGCATCGCCCCCAGCGGGAAGATGCTGATGCCATGGGCACCCATCGTGAAGGGAAACTCCCCCTTCATATGAGTGGTGCCGCGCAGCTTGAGGATCTCCACCGTGCGGCGGCGGCGCTCACCCTCGAGCACGTTGCGCAGGATCACCACATTGTCGGAGACGAACTCCTCCACGCCGTAGCGGGCGATCGGGCCGTATTCGTCGATGCGCTCGGTGGTCATCACCGTGGTGACGCCGATTTCCTTGAGCCGGGCGATCAGGCGGAAGATCTCGCGGCGCACCACAGAGACGGCGTCGTACTGCTGAAACACCGCCGTGATCGAATCGATCGCCACACGGCGCGCCTTGTACTTGCGGATCGCGTAATTGATCCGCTCGATCAGACCGGAGAGATCGAAGCTGCCGGCCACATCCTGGCCCTCCGGATCCGGTGAGGCATCCAGGATGAACAGCTTGTCCTGCTCCACCATCTCCTGAAGGTTCCAGCCGAAGCTGGAGGCGTTGCGCAGAATATCGAGCGGCGACTCCTCGAAAGTGACAAAAATCCCCGGCTCGTCGAACTGGCGGATGCCGTTGTAGAGGAAGTTCAGCGAGAACACCGTCTTACCAGTGCCCGACGTGCCGCTGATCAGCGTGGAGCGTCCGATCGGCAGACCGCCCTGGCAGATGTCATCGAAGCCTTCGATCCCCGTGGGGAGCTTCTGCACCGATGTCAATGCATGGGATGTGGAGCTGGGGTCCTGCATGGATCGGGTGGTCCTGAGGGTAAATCTAGGCGGGAGTTCAGACGCTGACAGGGATCAGGGCGGTCTCAGTCGAGACTGGACTCGTTGTCCTGATCGTCATAGGGATCGCCGATGGACTCATCGGAGAGCTCCTCATAGAGAAGATCAAGCCCGATCAGCACACGCTCACGGTCGGAGAGGTCGCCGATGATGCGGCGCACCGGCGGCGGCAGGATCTTGGCCAAGGTCGGCGTCGCCAGGATCTTGTCCTCCTCCGCCAGCTGCGGATTCTTGAGCACATCGATCACCTTGAGGGCGTAGACGCCCCGGAATTCAGTGTCGAGGATGTTGCGCAGCGTCTTGAGGGCGCGCATCGAGTTCGGGGTATTCCCCGCCACGTAGAGCTTGAGGATGTAGGTCTTGCGCGGGCTCATCTAGATCACCTCCTGGGATGGGAACTGGCCTGCATCGGCCGCGGTCGGCGCCGTCAGGGGCAGATCGGGCGGAATCGAGCGCCGGTACATCTCGCAGAGGTGAGCCAGCACATCGAGCAGGGCCAGGCGGTAGTCCTGGAGGAAGTCGTTCTTGTGCCCCTCCAGCTTGAGCTGCTTCCAGAACGCGTCAATCAGATCCACGTGAATCTCCACCACCTTGTTGATCGCCAGGTCGCTGAAGAAGGCGGTGTGCACAAAGCTCTCGATCGCCTGGTTGGCGGAGGCCGGATCCTTGAAGTAGCTGATCAGCAGATCGCGATAGCTGCGCTCCAGCGAGCGCAGCAGCTCCTGGCGCTCCGTCTGGGGGAGGTTGCGCAGGAACAGAGCGGGATCCCGCTTGTAGAAGACTCCCAGGTAGCCAAGCCGGCCGCGCAGGCGGTTGGGCAGACGCCAGGGTTCTGGAGTGGCCGGAGTCACACCCCCCGCCACCGCGCCGGAATCGCCGTTGCCGGGCACGCCCTGGCGCAGGAATCGCGACACGGCGGCATCGACGCTGTAGGCGATCTGCTCGAGCTGGTCCTGGGGAAGGTGGACTTCCGCCTCGTGATACTCGAGCCGGCCGCTCACCTCCCCGACCACCACCGCCGGCAGCAGCAGCCCCTGGCGGCGCAGGCCGGCATAGACCTCCGCGGGAATCGTGCCCTGCTGCAGCAACACCACATCAAAAGCCTCGCGGCGCTGTTCAAGCTCCGCCACCGGATCCGGCAGGGAGCCCAGGTCCTCCAGTTGGTAGCGCCCTCCCTTGAGCCAGGTACGGCAGGTCTTCTCCAGGCGTGGGTCGGAGAGCAGGGAGGCGATCGTGAAAGCCGGCTGAGACATGAGCCGCGATCAGGCCCGTGGCGAGGCCCACAGTGTTGACGATCCGGCGACTGAAAGGCGAGGATCCTTGTTTGTCTTTCGATTGCCGTGCGGCAGGCCGAATGACGCTCAGTCTCCGAACCATCTCCGGAGCCACGGCGTCAGCCTGACCACGCCCCCGTCACCATGAGCACAGACTCCCCGGCCATCAGCGGCCCCTACGCCATCGTCGAAACCTCCGGCACCCAGGTGTGGGTCCAGCCGAACCGCTACTACGACCTCGATCGCATTCACGCCGAGGTCGACAGCACCCTCACCCTGGAGAACGTGCTCCTGGTGAACGATGGCAAGGCCGCCAGCGTCGGCCAGCCCTTCGTCAAGGGCGCCACGGTGGAACTGCAGGTGATGGCCCATCGCCGCGGTCCCAAGGTGATCGTCTACAAGATGCGCCCCAAGAAGAAGACCCGTCGCAAGAACGGTCACCGCCAGGAGCTGACCCGCGTGATGGTCAAGTCCATCAGCGTCGGCGGCAAAGCCCTGTCCTGAGCGCAGCCCGAACGGCACCCGGCCCACTGAATCGACCGCTCTCCGAGCTCCCCACTCCGCCATCCCCCTGAACCATGGCCCACAAGAAAGGCACCGGCTCTACCCGCAACGGCCGCGACTCCAATTCCAAGCGCCTCGGCGTCAAGCGCTACGGCGGCGAAGCCGTGAGCGCCGGCTCGATCCTGATCCGCCAGCGCGGCACCTCGGTGCTCCCCGGCATCAATGTGGGCCGCGGCACCGACGACACCCTCTTCGCCCTGACCGACGGCGTGGTCAGCTTCGACACCATCAAGCGCGGCCTGCGCACCCGCAAGCGCATCAACGTGGCCGTGGGCTGAAGCCCACAGCGGGCACCTCAGCTGAACGCCTCCTCAGCCGGTGCCTCGCGCACCGGCTTTTTTCGTGCCAGCTCAGGCCGGTCTGTAGGCGCGGGTTGTGATCAGGTAGGGGTGAAACACCTCAAGGAAACGGCTCTGCAGGGTGCGGAAGAAGCGCTCCACCAGCTGCGGATCGTCGAAGTGGAACGGATACTCGCCGTTGAAGCCCTTGAAGAAATACCAGTTGAGCAGGGCGATGCCGGCCGGCTGCAGGCGCTGGGCGAACCGCTCGAGCTGAGCGGCCGGGTCGCTCAGGTGCTCGAGCACATCCAGGCAGACGATCGTGTCGAAGCGCTCAGGCAACTGGGGATCCTCAAGGTCGCGGAAGCAGCGCAGCCGATCCGCAAGCCCCAGCTCGGCAGCGCGGGCCGCCACGAAGGCGCGGTTGCTGGGATTGAGATCCACGAACCAGACGGCCTCCACCTCAGGCAGGGCCGCCGCCGCCAGGGCATGGCTGCCGATGCCGCCACCGAAATCGAGCACCTGGCCGCTGGCGAAGCGCTGCTGCAGGCGCAGGGTGTCGGCGATGTAGTCGGCACTGCCCAGGTGCCAGGCCGCCAGCTCCAGCAGGTGGCCATCACCAACAGACTCCTCATAGAAGGCCTCCGCCCGCTGCGGATCGAAGGCACCCGGATGCAGCGCCGCGAGATCATCGGTGCTGCTGGGCAAACGCTCCGCCAACGCTGCCGGGCTCAGACCCAGATGGGCCGCCAACTGACGGCTGAGTTCAAAGCCATCCGCCAGAAAACGCTCGGGCGTGAGTGGGGGCAGGACCAGAGAAGTGCTCATTCGGGCCACCGTAGGGGGGCGACCCTCCTGCGCAGTGCTTCGCCCGAGCGGATGCAACAGTGCCCGCAGCGCGGGTGATCGAGGCGGTATGGCAGCGGACGAGGAGGGTCAGCTCTGCGGCTTTCTGGTGCTCGACAAACCGGCCGGCCTCACCTCCCACGCCTGCGTCAGCCAGGTGCGGCGGGCCTTCGGCCTCAAGCGCGTGGGCCATGGCGGGACGCTCGACCCCGCGGTGACGGGCGTGCTGCCGATCGCCCTGGGACCCGCCACCCGGCTGCTGCCCTATCTGAGCGGCGAGAAGGCCTACCGCGGCGTGATCCAGCTGGGCCTCACCACCAGCAGCGATGACCTGGAGGGAGAACCGCTGCAGCAGCTGAGCATTCCCGCCCTCAGCCTGGAGCGACTGGAGCAGGAGCTGGCCGCCTTTCGCGGCTGCATCAGTCAGCGGCCGCCGCAGGTGTCGGCCGTGCATGTGAACGGCGAACGGGCCTACGCCCGCGCCCGTCGCGGCGAGCAGCTGGACCTGCCGCCCCGTGAGGTGACGATTCATACCCTGGAGCTGCTGGGCTGGGATGCCGCCAGCGGACGGGTGGAGCTGACTGTGCGCTGCTCCGCCGGCACCTACATCCGCTCGCTGGCGCGCGATCTGGGGGAGCGGCTGGGCTGCGGCGGCTGCCTGGCCAGCCTGCGGCGCAGTGAAGCCCTGGGGTTTCGGCTGGATCAGGCGGTGCCGCTCGAGCGACTGCAACAGGCCCCGCCACCGCCGCTGCTCAATCCGCTGGAGCCGCTGGCCGGCCTGGCCCAGCACCGCCTGGAGCCGGAGGATCTGCCGGGATGGCGCTGCGGCAGGGCCCAGCAGAGCCGCGCAGCGCTGACCGCCGGCAGCCCGGTGGTGGTGGTCAGCCCGGATGGCAACCTGGCAGGCATGGCCTGCGCCCTGGCCGATGGCCAACTGCAGCCGCGCCTGGTGCTGCAGGCCGCCGGCTGAGCTTCCGCCACCGGCTTGTCACTGCAGCGCCGCGGCCACCCCGTCCCCCCCGCACCCGTTCAGCACCCTCATGGCCGGCCACAGCCGATGGGCCCAGATCAAGCGCACCAAGGCGGTGGTGGATGCCAAGCGCGGCGCCGTGTTCACCCGCCTCGGCAGGGAAATCATGGTGGCGGCACGGGCGGGCGCCGATCCGGCGGGCAACTTCCAGTTGCGCACCGCCATCGAGAAGGCCAAAGCGGCCCGGGTGCCCAACGCCAACATCGAGCGGGCGATCGCCAAGGGCTCGGGCCAGGGGGCGGGCGGCGCCGACGCCTTTGAGGAGGTGCGCTACGAGGGCTACGGCCCCGGTGGGGTGGCGATCCTGATCGAATCCCTCACCGACAACCGCAACCGCACCGCCGCCGAGCTGCGCCTGGCCTTCAGCAAGAACGGCGGCAACCTGGGCGAGAGCGGCTGTGTGGGCTACCTGTTCGAGCACCACAGCGTGGTGCGGATCGAGCAGAGGGACCTGCAGGAGGACGTCCTGCTGGAGAGCCTGCTGACCTTGGAAGAGCAGGGTGGCCCCGCCGCCGTGGGCTACGAGCTCGACGACGAGGGGGCGGAGGTGCTTGGCCCCTTCGAGGCCCTCGAAGCCCTGCAGGACGGCCTGCGCCGCCTGGGCTGGCCCGTGCAGAGCTGGGAGCACCGCTGGATCGCACAGACCCCCTGCCGCCTCGAGCAGGCTGAGTCCCTGGGCGCCTGCCTGAAGCTGCTGGATGCACTCGAGGAGCTCGACGATGTGCGCAGCGTGACCGCCAACCTTGAGGCCGATGATGCGCTGATGCAGGCGGTGCTGAACTGAGGCTGGCCTGAAGCAGCTCAGGCCCTGAGCACGCAGATTCAGGCGAGCTCGAGCGCCGCAGCTGCAGCCGCATCCACCACCACCTCCAGCTGCCGGTGGGCCTGCAGCCAGCTGGCGGGTACCGCAGGCGATGGCGGCTCCTGCAGGCTGCGACGCAGAATCTCAGCCTTGGCACCGCCGGTGACCACCAGCAGCACCTGCCGCGCCGCCAGGATCTCAGAGGTGCCGAGGGTGATCGCCTGCGCCGGCACAGCGGCCGGATCGCCGCCGAAGGCCCCGGCGTTCTGACGACGGGTGGCCTCGCTCAGCGACAGGCTGCGGCAGGGGGCATCCGCCGGGCAGGGGGGTTCGTTGAAGCCCACATGGCCGTTGCTGCCAAGCCCAAGCAACTGCAGACCGATGCCGCCCGCGGCCGCCACGGCGGCGCCGTAGCGGCGCGCCTCCGCCTGGGGATCCGCCGCCAGGCCATCGGGGAGGTGCAGCTGATCCGGCGCCAGTCCCAGCGGATGGCCCAGGGCCGCGGCCATGTCGGCAGCAAAGGAGCCGGCATCCTCCGGTCCCAGGCCGACGTACTCATCGAGATTGAAGCTGCACCACTGCAGCAGCAGCCGCTGGCGGCGCTCCGGACTCCAGCCCGCCAGGCGGCGCAGCACAGCCTCATAGACCGGCTCCATCGTGCGGCCGGTGGCCAGACCGACAGGGTCACCGCTCTCCAGGGCCTCCAGAAGCCTGGCCGCCACCCTCTCCGCCACGGCTGCCGCGTCGGCCTCGATCCGCAGGCTGAACCCGCTGAGGCCAGGCCGCTCTGACGGCAGGGTCAGGGCCGGCTCAGGGCCTGGAGCGCGGACCGACCGCCACAACCTTGGCATCACCATCGCTGATCTGGGCACGCCACGAGCCTGGCCCAGCGGCCGTCGCGGACGCCAGCTCCCGGTAGGGCCGCAGCTGCGCCCCGCGGTAGTAGTGGCTGAGGATCGCATCGAAACTGTCGCCGCGGCGGGCCATCGCCAGGGCCCCCCACTGGCTCATGCCGATGCCATGGCCGAAGCCGCGGCCCACGGCAACCCACTGGGGCAGCAGCAGCGGCACCGGCGCAGCACCGGGATCGGCACTGAAGGCCGCCGCCGGAAGACTGAAGGCCGGAAGCGGCGGAGGCGGAGCCGGCGGCAGGGCTCCGCTGTTGATGCCGGCTGCCGCCTCGGGCACCTCCAGCTCGAAGCGCACCCAGGTGCTTCTGAGCCCCAGGCGGTTGCGCAGAGCAGCGCCGCTGAGCAGCAGCTGGCCGGCGGGACCGACCACCCGTGCCTGGCGCACCCGGCCGGTGCTGGTGGTGGCAACCACCTCGATGCTGCGCACACCGCCGATCTCCGCAAAGGCCTTGGCCAGCAGATCGGGGGCGAGAGGCTGACGCCACTGGCGCACCGGCGAGTCCTGATCGAAGTCGGGCACGCTCACCAGATAGGGGAGCTGCTGGGGCCAGAGCTCACCGCTGCTCTCGGTGCTGCCGCCGCTGCTGCTGTGGAACACGGCGTTGATCAGTCCCTGGCCATAGGTGAGCACCAGCCCGCGGGTGGCGGCCACTGCTTCACGGGTGGAGGGGGTCTCGGCCTCGACGCCGCGATACACCTGGCTGGCCACGGTGGCCTTCAGATCAAAGCCAGCCTCCGGCCGGCGGCCCTTGAGGGCGTAGGTCCGGGCAGCCACCGCCTGGGCGCGCAGGGCCTGCTGCGGCCAGCTGGCGGGCATCTCGCTGCCCACCACGCTGGGCAGATAGGTCTCCAGGGGCACGTGGTTGATCACCTGCAGACCGGAGCCGGCGGGAATCACCTGCAGCCGGCCGCGGTAGCGGCGCTGCTGCAGCACAAGCACGCCATCGGCACTGGTGGAGGCGGCTATCGGTTCGAGCCACAGTTCAGTGGCCGCCAGCAGCGGTTGCGCCTCTGCTGAGCCAGCTCCGGCGGGTACAGGTCCAGCGGCGAGAGCTCTAGCGGCGACAGCCCCGGCAGCTGCGGCACCGGCAGCAGACGCCCCCATGGCCGAGACATCGGCCTGCACGGGCACGGGCCGCAGTTCCAGCCAGCCAGCCCGCAAGCGCAGCTGCAGCGGCTGGGTCCCTGCCAGTTCGAGCAAGGGGCGACCCTGCCGATCGCGCAGGCGCAACCCAGCCGCAGTGGGTGCAGCCACCGTGGCGGACGGGCCCTCCACCAGCAGCACCCGCAGCTGAGGCTCCCGGGCCGTCTCCTGACGGTTCGCCTGGGCGGCCGCCGGCTGCGGCCGCAGCAGCGGAGCCGGACCCAGCAGCAGCAGGGCCAGCGGCAGGGAAACGCCGCGCCAGAACCGTGCCATCGATCGCCGCTCCACAGGCAGGCCATTGTGACGAGGCGGCCGCAAGGGCGCCAGCCCCGGCGTGGGAGCATGCCAGCAGAGACACCGGGGAGCAGCCGGCCGTGCAGGTCACCTTCCTCGGCACCAGCTCAGGGGTTCCCACCCGGGCACGCAACGTGTCAGCCGTGGCCTTGCGCCTGCCACAGCGCTCGGAGCTGTGGCTGTTCGACTGCGGCGAGGGCACCCAGCACCAGTTCCTGCGCAGCGACCTGCGGGTGAGCCAGCTTCGCCGCATCTTCGTGACCCACATGCACGGGGATCACGTGTTCGGACTGCCCGGCCTGCTGGCCAGCCTGGGGCTGGCGGGCACCTGCAGCGGCATCGACCTCTACGGCCCCGATCCGCTGCGCGACTACCTCGAGGGTGTGCTGCGCACCTCGTCCACCCGCATTGGCTACCCCCTGCGCAGCCATCGGGTGAAGGAGGCCGCCCGCAGCGGCTCCCTGCTGCTCGACGACGGTGACATCAGCGTGCGCTGCACCCCACTCACCCACCGGGTGCCGGCCTACGCCTACCGGGTGGATCAGAAGCCGCGTCCCGGCCGTTTCGATGTGGAGAAGGCCCGGGCCCTGGGCATCCCACCGGGGCCGATCTACGCCGAACTCAAGGCGGGCCGCAGCGTGAGCCTCGACGACGGACGCATCATCAATGGCGCCAGCCTGTGCGGCCCGGAGCGGCCTGGCTGCAGCGTCGTTTACTGCACCGACACGGTGTTTTCTGAGGCGGCGGTGGAACTGGCGGCAGGCGCCGACCTGCTGATCCACGAGAGCACGTTCGCCCACGCCGAAGCGGAGATGGCTGTCGCCCGCCAGCACTCCACCAGCACCATGGCCGCCCAGACGGCCCTGGCCGCCGGCGTGAAGCAACTGATGCTCACCCACCTCAGCCCGCGCTACATGCCCGGCAACCCGGTGACACCGGACGACCTGCTGGCGGAGGCACGCGCGATCTTCCCGGCCACCGAGCTCGCCCGTGACTTTCTGAGCGTGGAACTCAGCGCCGCGGAGGTCTGAGGCACGGCAGCGCTGCAACAGTGTGTGAGTGCCTGAAGCGCGGCCAACCGGCAGGCCCGCCGGCCGTGATACAAGGGCTCTGGCGCGGTTCCGACCGCCACGTTGCCGGCTTTTTCGATGGCCTCTCTCTTCTCCTCTGCCTTCCGGACCCTGGCCCGGCTGCTGGTTCTGCCCCTGGCGCTGCTGATGGGCCTTGCCGGCCCCGCCCAGGCTGCCCAGTGGACCGCTGATCAGCTCACCGTTCCCGCCACCGCTGACGGCAGCACCGTGAGCTTCAGCGAACAGGAGATCAAATCGGGCCGCAAGATCTTCAACAGCAGCTGCGGCGAGTGCCACGCCGGCGGCATCACCAAAACCAACCAGAACGTCGGGCTCGACCCCGAGACCCTCGCGCTGGCCACCCCGGCACGCGACAACGTCGATGCCCTGGTGGATTACATGAAGGACCCCACCAGCTACGACGGCGAATACAGCATCGCCGACGTGCACCCGAGCATCCGCAGCAGCGACGTGTTCGTGAAGATGCGCGATCTGAGCGACGAGGACCTGCGCCTGATGGCCGGCTTCATCCTCGTGGCTCCCAAGGTGCAGGGCCTGCAGTGGGGCGGCGGCAAGATCTACTTCTGATCCACGTCCTCAGCCCCAGCAGGCTTCCCGCTCGCCCAGGCGAACAGAGTTCCTGCGATGCCCCGCCCAGGCGGGGTTTTTTCATGGCTTGAGCTCCCTACAGGCCTGGTCTGACGCTGAGACTTGTGGCGGTGAGGGAGCTGGGGCCGGAAGGCGCTCAGGGCGGCGGCGCCACGTTCGCCGGATCAAGGGAGCCGGGCTGCTTGCTGTACCACCATTCCTGCAACGAAGCACTGAGCCGCAGCGGGAACAGGGTGAGCACTGTGGTGGTGGGGCGGGAGCCGGGCTGGAGCAGTTCCACCGCGTAGGAGGGACAGCGGCGGGAAGCGAGATCGGCAACGAAGCGACGCCCCACCCGCCGCCAGCTGGGCTCCTTGCTGCGCCAGGCCAGGCGGCAACAGGGCCAGGGCAGCTCCTCGCGGTCGAACAGGCGGCAGCAGGGGCCGAGCACACGGAAGCTGTACTGGCCGCCGGGGCTGGTGTGCTCGCTGCCGGCGGCATACAGCCCCGTGACCTGCGACGACTGGGGCGACGGGGAAGGTGGCGGCGTGACTGGGGCGACAGCGGTCACAGCGACGGGAGAACCTGACAAAAAAGCCACCCCGAAGGGTGGCAGAAATGGCTGCGGAGGGCCAAGAGGGACATCCGCCTGCCGGAGTGGTGTTGGCGGCGTGCAGGACGCCGCCAGCAGGGGCTCAGTAGAGCTCCTCTTCGGCGTGGGTCTTGATGGTGCAGTCGCTGGTGGGGTAGGCCACGCAGGTGAGCACGAAGCCGGCTTCGATCTGGTCGTCGTCCAGGAAGCTCTGGTCGGACTGGTCGACGGTGCCAGCGGTCAGCTTGCCGGCGCAGGTGCTGCAGGCACCGGCACGGCAGGAGTAGGGGAGGTCGATGCCCTGCTCTTCAGCGGCGTCGAGGATGTACTGATCGTCGGGAACCTCGATGGTCTTGTTGAGGCCCTCTGCCTCGCTGATGAGGGTGACCTTGTAGGAAGCCATGGAAGGGATTGGGGCTCACAGGCTCCTGGGAAAAATCCCGGGCCCGTAGGACGGACCCTTCCTACATCCGCCAAGGGGTGATCCTGGGGTTCCGGGCCGTTCTGGCCGCGAAGGCCAATGGGAAACGCCGGCACAGATCAGCGTGACTTATGCGACATCCGGTGGTGAGCCGCGGCCGCGGCGGATCGTCATCAGGCCCCACTGGCTCTGCTGGGCCGTGAGTTCGGCGAGCCAGCCCTGCTCCGCCAGGGCCGCCTGCAGCCGCGGCGCCTGCTCCACCAGCAGACCGCTGAGCAGTCCAAGCCCATCGGCCGCCAGCACGGTGTGAAAGGCCGGGCAGAGGGCCTCGATCACCGGCGCCAGGATGTTGCAGAGCAGCAGATCGGCCGGACGCCCCTCCAGCAGCTCAGCCAGCCGCTCCACCGAGCCCAGATCCACCTGCAACTGAGCACTGAAGCCGCTCACCGCCGCGTTGTCGCGGGTGGCGCGCACCGCCAGGGAATCGGTGTCGGCGGCGGCCACGCTGGCGGCCCCCTGCAGGAGGGCCGCAACGCCGAGGATGCCGCTGCCGCAGCCCAGGTCGGCCACCCGTAGGCCCTTCAGGCCCGCAGAGCTCCCAGGCAACGCCGACCCAGCGGACGCCGGCCGCTCCGCCAGCTCTTCGATGGCCTCCAGGCAGAGACGGGTGGTGGGGTGGCTGCCGGTGCCGAAGGCGCTGCCAGGGTCCATGCGGATCACCAGCCGATCGGCGTGCTCCGGCGGCAGCTCCAGCCAGGCGGGCAGGATCAGCAGGCGGCGGCCCACCGGATCGGCCTGCCAGTGCTGCTTCCAGCTAAGGCTCCAGTCCTCGTCGTCCTGCTGCTCCCAGGCGATCGGCGGCAGACGGAGCCCGAAGGTGTCGGCCATGGGGGCCAGAGCCGCCTCCAGCTGGGTGCGCTCGGCCTCAGGCCAGTCGGCCTCGGGCAGCCAGGCGAGCAGCTGACGCTGCTCCGGGGCCTCGGGGCGATGGCGCAGCGCCACCCTGGAGATGCCGAGGGTGTTGAGCTTCCAGATCAACGATTCCTCCAGCTCCGGCAAGGAGGGGAGTTCCAGCCGCCACCAGGAGAGGGTCACCGGGCAGACCCTCAGAGGGTCACCGGGTGGGCTTCCTGGATGCCGTCGATCGCGTGAATCGTGGCCAGCAGGCTGGGGGGCAGGGGGTCGTCGAGGCTGAGCACCATCACGGCATCGCCGCGAACGATGCGACGGCCCACCTGCATCGAGGCGATGTTGACGTTGTGCTCGCCGAGCACCGACCCGAGGTGCCCAATGATGCCGGGCATGTCGCGGTGACGGGTGAACAGCATGTGGCGACTCGGCGCCACGTTCACCGGGAATTCATCGATGGTGGTGATGCGCAGCTCACCGTCAGCGAACACAGCACCGGTCACGGTGTGGCTGCCGTTGCCGCCCTTGGAGCTGAGTTGCAGCGAACCGCCGGCGAAGTCGCGGGCGGCATCGTCCTTCACCTCCAGCACGTGGATGCCACGGTCCTTGGCCTCCAGACCGGCGTTCACGTAATTGATCGAATCGCCAAGCGCGGTGGAGAGCAGGCCCTTGAGGGCCGCGATCACAAGCGGCTGGGAGGGGTGGCTGGCGAACTCGCCCTGCAGGCGCACCTCCAGCTCGCTGATCTGGCCGCCCGCCAGCTGGCTGAGCAGCTGGCCAAGGGTTTCCGCCAGCTGCAGGTGAGGCTTGAGCTGCTCCATCACCTCGGCGTTGAGGCCGGGGATGTTCACGGCGCTGCGGGCGGGCAGACCCAGCAGCACATCGCGGATCTGCTCGGCCACATCGATCGCCACGTTCTCCTGGGCCTCTTCGGTGGAGGCGCCCAGGTGCGGCGTGAGGATCAGCCGCTCGCTGACGCTGCGCAGCGGTGAATCTGCCTCCAGCGGCTCCTTGGCGTACACGTCCAGGGCGGCGCCGGCGATCACGCCCGTCTCCACGGCCTCAGCGATGGCGGCCTCATCGATGATGCCGCCGCGGGCGCAGTTCACAATCCGCGCCGTGGGCTTCATCGTGCGCAGCAGCTCGGCGTTCACCAGGTTCTCGGTGTCCGGCGTGCGGGGGAGGTGCAGGCTCACGTAGTCGGCCTCGGCGAACAGGGCCGGCAGCTGCATCAGCCGCACCTGCATCTGCTGGGCGCGCTCGGCCGAAACGAACGGGTCGTAGGCCATCACGTCCATGCCCATCGCCTTGGCGACGCGGGCCACGTGGGAGCCGATCTTGCCGAGGCCCACCACACCGAGCTTCTTCTTGTAGAGCTCATTGCCCACGTATTTCTTGCGGTCCCAGCCGCCCGCCATGGTGCTCACATGGGCGTGGGGCACATGGCGCGACAGCGACAGCATCAGCGCCAGGGCGTGCTCAGCCGCGGCGATGGTGTTGCCCTCGGGCGAGTTCACGACGATCACGCCGCGCTTGGTGGCCGCCGGCACATCAACGTTGTCGACCCCCACGCCGGCACGACCGATGATGCGCAGCTTGTCGGCAGCCTCAATGATCTCGGCCGTCACGGTGGTGCCCGAGCGGATCATCAGGGCGTCGTAGTCGCCGATGATCGCCTTGAGCTGCTCGGGCGGCAGGCCCGTGCGCACATCCACCTGGGCCACCTGCGACAGGATGTCGATCCCTGTCTGATCGATGGGATCGGAAACCAGAACCTTCGTCATGATCCGGCGGGGTGGGGGCGGCCGGAGGTGAAGTGTAGAGATCGGTGCTCAGCCCCCCCATAGGCAGCCGGCCCCGAAGGCCTGACCGGGCTCCCCACCACCAGGGCCGCGCCTGAACGTGGAGAATCAGCGCAGCGGTGGGAGCGGCCCTTGGGCAGCAGCGTGGTGGTGGTGCTGGCGGAGCGCAAGCGGCTGCGCCAGTTGCAGGAGCAGCTGGCGGCGATGACACCGCCGCCGCAACGGCTGGTGGCCATCGGAGTGGGCGAGACCGACATCGCCGAAGTTGCGGAGCTCAACCCGGCCCTGGCCCGGCACCTGCGCCAGCGCGGCATGGCCCGCTGGCTGCTGCCGTTCGGTTTCTTCGCCGGCCTCACCTTCACCTACATCACCGATCTCGACACCTTTGCCTTTGCCGGTGAGCTGGGGTCCCACCTGATCGGCGCCCTGCTGGGACTGGGCTCCGGCTGGATGGGCAGCTTCGCCGCAGCCGCCAGCGTCACCTCCGAAGCAGACGACCGTGTGCGCGCCCTGCGCAACCGGCTTGAGGAGGGCAACTGGCTGCTGCTGGTGGAGAGCGCCAACGGCATCGAGATGCCCTGGACGCGGCTGCAGGAGGCGAAACCCAGAGCCGTGGTGCGCCTGAATGAAAGCTGAGGCGATGGCAAGCCGATGGTGATGCTGCCGCGCGAACAGCTGCTGCAGGGCAGCCGTCGGCCCGAGGCGCTGCTGCCCCTGATCGCACTGGCCGATCAGGCGCTGCGCACCTGGGAACCGGTGTGGAGCTCGTTCGTGGCAGCCGACCTGCGCGAGGAGCTGGAGCAGCGGTTGGGCGCACTGAGTGAACTGACCATCAGTTCCGCCGGGGGCTGGCCCGAGGCAGAGCGGCGCTGCCTGCTGCTGCGGCGCTTCGACGTCGCCGACGACAGCCCGGCTCTGGCGGGCCTGATCGTGAGCGGCAATTTTCTGTTCGATCCCGCCGATCCCGACGACATGCGGCGCGGCCTGCTGGCGATCGGCGCCGAGCCCGGCGATCTGGGGGACATCTGGCTGCGCGGCGACCGGGGCGCCCAGCTGGTCGTGAGCGAAGCCGCCGCCGAGCGGTTGCACGGCCGCACCGCCCTGGTGCGCACGGTTGAGGTGCAGCTGGAGCGGGCCGCGCTGAGCGCTCTGCAGCTTCCGGCCGCCCGCAGCCCGCGCGAACTGAGCAGCGTGGAGGCCTCCGTGCGGCTCGATGCCGTGGCGTCGGCGGGTTTCGGCCTCTCGCGCAACCGCATGGTCGAGCAGATCCGTGCCGGAGCCGTGCGCATCAACTGGCAGCCGGTGAGCAGCCCCAGCAAGGAGCTGGCCTGCGGGGATCGGATCCGCCTCGAGGGCCGGGGCGAACTGGAGATTCTCGAGATCCAGCCCACCAAGCGCGACCGCTGGCGCCTGCGCATGATCCGGCGCTGAAAGCGGGTGGGGTCGGCTGCTAAGTTGCCGATGCCGGAAGGCCCCTGAGGGCGATTAGCTCAGAGGTAGAGCACTACCTTGACACGGTAGGAGTCACTGGTTCGATTCCAGTATCGCCCACTTGCATCGCTGCCAATAAGGATCCTGGCAGCATTGAGAGGTTCTCGAGAAGAGATCCTCCATAAACGAGATTCCCAAGAAAAGATCGGCCGCCGCAGTCACTGGCCGGCCTGATCATTGGGATTTCTGAACAGTGGCATTGCTGAACAGTCTCATTGCTGAACAGTCGCATTGTTGAGCAGTGTCATCTCTGAAAAATGGCTGACCCGACACGATCGGCAGAGCCAGGTCCGTCAGGAGATCTGCTGGGCAAGATTTCTGGGCGCCGCGCAGAATCGTTGCTCGCCGCGCAGAATTCTGATCGCGCCCTCACCTAACTGCAGCGCATGACAGCTGTGCTTCTCGCTGTTCCAGGCCAGCCCTACACCCTGGTGCTGGGGCTTGGACGTTCCGGACTCGGAGCCGCCCGCCTGCTGCAGGCGCGGGGCACTGCCGTGCTCGTGCTGGAAAGCGGCAGCGGCGAGGCCCTTGAAGCCAGAGCCGAGGCCCTGCGCGCTGAAGGGATCGCGGTGGCCCTTGGCATCCCGCTCAGTCCGGCTCTGGTGGAGGAGCTGCCGGCCCTGCCGGAGCGGGTGATCGTCAGCCCCGGCATCCGCTGGGACCATCCGGCCCTTGAGGCCCTGCGCAGTGCCGGCGTGACCAGCGACGGCGAGATCACCACCGCCTGGGATGCCACCCGTCCGGTGCCCTGGATCGGCATCACCGGCACCAACGGCAAGACCACCGTCACCCATCTCGTGGCACACCTGCTCAAGCAGGCAGGCCTTGATGCACCGATGTGCGGCAACGTGGGCCACTCCGCTGCCGAACTGGCCCTGGAGCGGCTCAGGCCCGACCAGCGACTGCCCGAATGGCTGGTGGTGGAGCTCAGCAGCTATCAGATCGAAGCGGCACCGACCCTGGCGCCGCGCATCGGTCTGTGGACCACCCTCACCCCCGATCATCTCGAGCGCCACGGCACGCTGGACAACTACCGCGCCATCAAGCGCAGCCTGCTGGAGCGCTCGGCGGTGCGCATCCTCAACGGCGACGATCCGGACCTGCGCAGCCGCGCCGCCAGCTGGGATCAGGCGCGCTGGATCAGCGCCGGCAGCCGCGAGGCCGCCCGGGCGGCCGGGCTTGAGCCGCACCTCTGGATCGAGGCCGATCAGGTGATGGGTGCCGATGGTCGGCTGCTGGATGCCCGCGCCCTGGCGATGCCCGGCGCCCACAACCGCCAGAACCTGCTGATGGCGGTGGCGGTGGGGCTGGAACTTGGACTCGGTGGCCCCCAGATGGAACAGGCCTTCCGCTCCTTCCCGGGAGTACCGCACCGGCTGGAGCGCATCCGCGAGCTCGCCGGGGTGACCTGGTTCAACGACAGCAAGGCCACGAACTACGACGCCGCCGAAGTGGCCCTGCACGCCCTGGAGGGGCCGTTGGTTGTGCTGGCTGGCGGCGAATCCAAGCGCGGCGATGCCGGCGGCTGGATCGCCCAGCTGCAGCGCCAGGCCAGGGCGGTGGTGCTCTTCGGTGCGGCCTGCAACGAATTTCGGAACCTGCTGCAGCAGGGCGGCTACGACGGTGAGGTGCGAGAGGTGGATGGCCTGGCCGGGGCGGTGCCCCTGGCGCAGCAGCTGGCGGCGCAGCATCACTGCAGGGCCGTGCTGCTCTCACCGGCCTGCGCCAGCTTCGATCAGTACAGCGACTTCGAGGCCCGGGGCGATCACTTCCGCCAGCTGGTGCAGGCGCTCTAAGGCCCCTGGTTTCAGGCCCCTTGGGAGTGGCGGAGCCAGGCGCTACCCTCACGCCAACGCCGAGCCGACGCATGGCCCACTGGCTGATGAAGAGTGAGCCCGACGTTTACGGGATCCACCATCTTCAGCAGGAGGGCACGACGCTCTGGGACGGCATTCGCAACTATCAGGCGCGCAACTTCATGCGCAGCATGGCGATCGGTGATCGCGCCTTCTTCTACCACTCGAATGCCAAACCACCCGGCATCGTTGGGATGATGGAAGTGATCGAAACCGGTCTCACCGACCCCAGCCAGTTCGATCCGGCCAGCAAGTATTTCGACCCGAAATCAAAGCCGCAGGCGCCGCGCTGGGACTGCGTACGGCTGCGCTATGTGGGCACCTTCGCCGAGCTGCTCAGCCTCGATCAGCTGCGCGAGCAGTTCTCCGTGGAGGAGCTGGCCGTGGTGCGCCAGGGCAATCGTCTGTCGATCCTGCCGGTACCGGAGGCGAGCGCCACGCGGCTGCTCGACCTGCTCGGACCCCTGTGAGCGCAACCGCGCTGCAGCCGCTGCTGGCCCTGCGGGAGGGGCTGGCGGCAGCGCGGCGGCAGCCACGCCTTGCCCTCGGATTCAGCGCCCTGACCTGGACGATCCATCTGCTGGGGTGGGCGCTGTTCGCCGCTGGGCATGACAGCAACAGCGCCGTGCTGGCGGTGGTGCTGCACGGTCTGGGCAGCGGGCTCTATCTGGCAGGCCTGATCTGGCTGATCGAAGGGCTCACCCGCCTCGGCCTGGCCCTGAGTGCCGGCCGAACCCTGCACTGGCGAGCCCTCTGCCGCTGGCATGGACGGCAGAGCCGTCATCTGGTTGTCGGACTGCTGAACACCGGCCTCGCCCTGGCAGCCACGGCACTGGCGGGCTTCATGAGCTGGTCGCTGGTGCTGTTCCTGCTGCCGGCCCTGAGCATTCTCCCGGCCCTGCTGGGATTGACGGCCCTGCTGGCGATGGGGATGAGCCAGCTGTTCAACCCCTGCCTGGTGCTGGAGGAGCGATTGAGCCCGTCGCGGGCCTTCGGCCGGGGAGTGGAGCTGTTGAGCCAGCACTGGCGCGGCCTGCTCGGACTCTCTCCACTCCTGCTGGGGATCCTGCTGCTGCCCTTCGTCCTGGGGCTGCTGGCCGAGGCCGTGGGCGCTGGCCTGGGCGTGGCGATCACCGCTCTCGCCATGGTGGCCGCTCTACCTCTGCTGGCCACCACCGTCACAGCGGCTTACCGCCAGATCAGCGGCACAGCCTTCACGGCAGAGGCTCGCTGAAGCGGGGCTGCAGCGGAAACAGGTTGGCCAGGTAGCAGCGGGTGATCTCCCGCGTCTGCACACCGTTCTGCACGAGGAAGCCGGCCAATGCCGCCTGGAACAAGCGGTACTGATCCCAGTTGGGATGGGCCTCGATGAAGCCCTGCATCGATTGCAGCAAGGGCTCGGGGACCTCCGCCGTCATGCTCACCGTGCCGGCCATCTCCATCCTGTTCTTCCCGGTTCAGCCACCAGTTCTCCACGGCGCGCCGCTGGGGTCAAGCATCGAGTGTGCAGCACGATCGCAGCAGCTCTCAGCGCGAGATCGCCGGCCCCGACTCAGGTCCGGCCCTCAGTCCGGGCGATGGGATCAGGGGCTGCCGAAACCGGCTGCCCGCGTCAACGGGAAAAGCACAGATCAAGGCGTTCTCCCCAGCCCGGCCGCCGCGGCGCCGATCCAGGGAAGTGATCTGTGGAAAAACGGTGCAAAACGCAGGGGAGAGAGCAGCCACCCTTGGGAGAAGTGCCGCGATCAGCAGTGCTGATCGAAGGGCCAATCTCGTGGCCGATCTCAGCGCGAGGCTTCAGGCAAGCTGATCGCCCCGACCCAGCACCATGACCATCGCGCTGTTTGGAACCGGTCTGCTCGGGAGCGCCATCGGCCACCGGCTGCTGCAACGCGGCCATGCGCTGATCGTCTGGAACCGCAGCGCGGAACGCTGTTCAGATCTGCAGCAGGCCGGCGCCAGGCTGGCGGGCAGCCCCGCCGAGGCGGCCAGCGACAGCGACTGGCTGATCACGGTGCTCAGCGACGGCCCCACCACCGCGGCGGTGCTGCTGGAGCAGATCGGCGCTGGGCTGGCCGGCCGAAGCGTGCTGCAAATGGGCACGATCGGCGTACAGGAGAGCGAGGCCCTGGCTGCAGCGGTGCAGCAACGGGGCGGACGTTATCTGGAGGCGCCGGTGCTGGGCAGCCGGCCGGAGGCCCTGGCGGGCACGCTGCAGCTGATGGCGGGCGGCCCTGCCGACCTGTTCGCACAGGCGCTGCCGCTGCTGCGGGATCTGGCGGCTGAACCCCTCCATGTGGGGCCGGTGGGCAGCGGCATGGCCACCAAGCTCGCCCTCAATCAGCTGATCGCCAGCCTCACGCACGCCTTCAGCCTGTCGCTCCACCTCGTGCAACGCCAGGGCGTTGACGTGGAGACGTTCATGCAGCTGCTGCGCGGCAGCGCGCTGTACGCCCCCACCTTCGACAAGAAGCTGCAGCGGGAGCTGGACGGCGACTACGGCAACCCCAACTTCCCCACCGCACACCTGCGCAAGGATCTGGCTCTGTTCCTGGCAGCGGCCGATCAGGCAGGCCTTGAGGGCAAGGGGCTGCAGGGCCTGCTGCAGCTGCTGCAGACCAGCACGGCAGCCGGGCTGGACGCGCTCGACTACTGCGCCCTGCACGCCCTCACGGCTGGCCGTACAGCTGCTGCAGGGCCTGGCTGAAGCCACGGCTGGCGGGATGGGGCCAGCTCCCCTCGAACGCCCTCTGCCCAGGCTGCGGACTCAGCATCACCTGCAGAGACCATTGCCGGCGATCCCCATCGATCGTCAGCCACCAGGGATCGCGCTCCAGCTCCAGGCTGATCGACTCCTCCGCCATCAGCTGATCCACCAGCGCGGCGTGTTGTGCCAGCAGATCAGCCAAGGCATCGCGCAGGGACTCCGCTTCCGCGCGGCTCAGCTCGGTGGCCCAGCCAGCGCCGCCGATGAGCACAGCAAAGGGCTGACGATCACCATCCCAGGCGATCCGCCAGCCCTCACCCTCGCGCTCGATCACATCCGTTCGATCACGTCTGTTTGATCAAACGATGCGCCCGCTCAGCCCGGCAGCAGATCAGGCTGATCCTGCTCATCGCTGAGCTCGATGATCGCCCGCTGGACAGGCTTCACCATGCTGTCCTCGAGCAGACCATCAAAGTCGTCGAAACGGCGCTGCTTGGCGCGGAAGGCAATCCGCACCGTGGTGAGGTAGCGGTTGCTGGAATGGCGCACCAGGCTTTCGGCCCGCTGGGCGAGTTCCTTGGGGCTGACGTTGACGCCGAGATACATGCACTACTCGCCAATCAACCCATCGTAGGCCAGCAGGCTGCCGGAGAACGGCACGGTGACGGGGAAGCCCAGCGCCTCCTGCCCCGGAGCCAGCAGGCGGATCTCCCTGGCCAGCTGCAGGGCCTGCAGGGGCGGACGCAGCAGCGGGATCAGATCGCTCACCACCGCACGGTGGGACAGATCGCGGCACTCGATGCGCAGACAGCCCCAGCCGCGCGAGAGGCGGCAGGCGAGCAGCGGGTCCAGCCGCCGCGCCAGGCGCGGATCCTCCCGGTAGAACGACCAGATCGCCACAGACACCCGATCCATCCCGACACCAGACCCGCTGGTCTCACCATGCAGCGGTGAAGTGCGCCACGCTCGGTGCTGGCCCGATTCCCTTCAGCTTTGCGGCCATGACCGGCACCCTTGCCATCGATCTGGGCAGCACCACCACGGTGGTGGCCTTCCAGCCTGCCGATGGTGGACCGGCCCATCTGCTGGCGCTTCCCCCGTACAGCACGTCGGATCCGCCGCTGATCCCCAGCCTGCTGTGGCTGAGCCACGCCGAGGCCTGCCAGCCGCTGATCGGCCGCCAGGTGATCGAAGCCGGTCTGCTGGAGCGGGGCGGAGCGGAACTGCAGCGGGATTTCAAGCGCTGGATCGGCGCACCGGAGAAGCCCACGACAGCGACAGAGCCGGTGCAGCTGCTCAGCCCGGAACGGAGCGGTCGCCTGCTGCTCGAGCAGCTCTGGCGCCAGCTGCCGCCGGGGCTGCAGCCCCAGCGGCTGGTGCTCACGGCTCCGATCGACAGCTACCGGGGCTACCGCCAGTGGCTGCTGCAGGCCACCGCCAGCCTGGCGGTGCCCGAGGTGGCACTGGTGGACGAACCCACCGCCGCCGCCATCGGCGCCGGCCTGCCGGCTGGCAGCCGCGTGCTGGTGCTGGATGTGGGGGGAGGCACCACCGACCTGGCCCTGGTCCATCTCCAGGGGGGAGAGGGACGCGCGGCGCCGATCGCCCAGCTGCTGCGCTTCGGCGGCCGCGACCTCTCCGACAGCCGCCAGAGCCTGCGCACCGCCGAGGTGCTCGGCAAGGCGGGGCTGGCCATCGGCGGCCGTGACATCGACCGCTGGATCGCCGCCGAACTGTGCCCTGAACTGCCGGGGATCGAGGGGCGCTCCGATCTGCTGAGCGCCTGCGAGCGCCTGAAATGCACCTTGAGCGATCAGGGCGAGGCCCTCACGCTCTGGCCACCGGCCGACGGCGGGCCGCCGCGGGAGCTGCGGCTGCAGCGACGGGAGCTGGAGACCCTGCTGGAGCGCAACGGCCTGATCGATCTGCTGGACGAACTGCTGGAGCGGGTGCTGGCCGGCGCCCGGGCCGCAGGGGTGCAGCCACGGGATCTCGATGCGGTGCTGCCGGTGGGTGGCAGCAGCCGCCTGCCCCTGATCCGCCGCTGGCTGGAGGAGCGCCTGCCGGGCGTCCCCCTGCGCGGTGAACGCCCGGTGGAGGCCGTCGCCATGGGCGCCTTGCGGCTCACTCCTGGGGTGGCCGTGAAGGATCTGCTCAGCCGCGGCGTCTCCCTGCGCTGCTGGGACCGCCGCAGCGGCGAGCATCGCTGGCACCCCCTGTTCGTGGCCGGGCAGCCCTGGCCCAGCGATCACCCGCTTGAGCTGGTGCTGGCCTGCAGCCGCAGCGGGCAAGACCAGCTGGAGATCGTGCTGGGGGAACCCTCTGGCGAGGAGCGCAGCGAGGTGGTGTTCGTGGAAGGGCTGCCGGTGCTGCGGCGCCGCCCCGCCGGAACGGCTGAGGTGCAGGTCTGGAACGAGCAGCCCGCCCCCCTGGAGCTGGAGCCCCCCGGCAGCCCCGGCCAGGACCGCTGGCAGCTGCAGTTCGCCATCGATGCCGCGGGGCAGCTGCTGGTGGAAGGGCGCGATCTCGTCAGCGGCACGGCTCTGCCACCCCGGCGACTGGGCCGCCTGCACTGAAGTGCCGGCTGCCACGCTGCCCCCGCCACCATGAAGCCGGCATGCCGACTCCATAGAACGGATCTGCCCATCTCCCACTCCCGCCTTGGCCATCCGCCGGCACCGGCTGCCTCGCTTCTGGCTGGTGCTCACGCTGGGATTGGTGGCTGCCGGAGTGGGCACCGCCTACTGGTGGGAGAAACAGTTGCCGCAACGGCTGGAACAGGCCGCCCGCAGCGGTCGGCTGGACGACTGCCTGCGCTACGGCGAACAGCTGGCCGCCCTGCGCTGGCTGGGGGGGCTGGCGCCGATCGAGCAGGGGCGCTGCCGACGGCTCAAGGCCGCCCAGCTCTGGCAACAGGGCAACTGGGCTGAGGCCCTGCGGCTGCAACAGCAGCTGGTGAACTCCGGGGCCAGCAGCAGCGGCGATCAACAGACGCTGCTGCGCTGGCAATCCCAGCTGGAAAGCCGTGCCCGCGAGCTCTACCGGGCGGGCGACCTGGAGGGTGCCCTCAGCGTGCTCACCAGCCTCAACGCCGCACACAATGCCGAAGGCACGGCCCTGGGCGACAGCCTCCGGGAGGACTGGAACCGCAACCGCTGGCAGAAGCAGCGGGCCGAACAGCTGATTCCCCAGAAACGCTGGTGGGAAGCCCTGGATGCCCTGAACCGCATCGAACATCCCTGGTGGAAGCGTCACACCCAGGCGCTGCGCCGCCAGGTGGAACAAGGCATCGAGGGCCTGCGCGACAGCAACCAACGGGAGCACGACGGCCACGGCGGCGGCCTCGACTCCAACGTGCCGGAGGATCGCCTCAATGCGCTGATCACCGCCAAGATCGCCCGCGGCATGGACGACTGGGAGGCCTTCAGCAGCGCCTGCCGCGAACTGGGCGGCAAGGTGGTGGAAGCCGGCCCGGAGACCGCCTGCCGCCGCTGATCACGCGTGACAGGATGGGCAGCAACGATGCGCACCCTTGCATGCAGCCGGGAGATCAGGTCAGGGTTTGCCAGAGCGTTGTGGTGTTCCATCACCCCGAGCACCGTGGCCAGGCCTTCGATCTTCAGGGCCAGCAGGGTGAAGTGCTGCAGGTTCTGAACGACTTCAAGGGCAGGCCGATCAGCCCAACCCTGCCGCTGATCGTGGCTTTCGGCCGCTTTCGGGCCCATTTCCGCTCCGATGAGCTGGAGCCGGTGGCCTGATCGCCATCAGGTCAGGCGTCCTTGAGCAGGAAGACCCCCTCCTCGCCATCGATGCTCTGAAGGCAGAGGGCGATCACCTCCTGACGACTGGTGGGCACCACCCGGCCGCAGAAATCCGGCTGGATCGGCAGTTCACGATGGCCGCGATCCACCATGGCCAGCAGGCGCACGCGCCGGGGGCGTCCCCAGGCCTGAAGAGCCTCCAGGGCGGCGCGCACGGTGCGACCGGTGAAGATCACGTCGTCCACCAGCACCACCTCACGGCCGTCGAGGCTGGCGGGCAGCTCGGTTGGTGTTGTCAGCCGCGTGCCGATGCGCTCGAGATCGTCGCGGTGAAAAGTGGGATCGAGGCTGCCGCAATCGAGCGGGTGTCCGCACAGCTCTTCCAGCCTGTCCGCCAGAACCCTGGCCAGAGCGACCCCGCGGGTGGGAATGCCCAGCAGGATCAGCTGGCGGCTGTCGGCCACGCTCTCCAGCATCTGGGAGGCCAGACGGTTGAGCGTGCGGCCCAGCTCACCGGCAGAGAGGATCTCAACGCGCTCGGCGGCCATGGCAGGAGCGATGGGACGTGATCGTAACGGGATCGGCGTGATCCCATGTGCACAAAAGCTGACCCGCCTGGGATCACGCCGGGATCGGTTCAGGGCTCGCTGTAGGTTTGGGTTGTGCAGGCGTTGCAGTAGCGAGGCAGGATCAACCGGGTGACCGCTGTACCGTCCACCGATCAAGGTTCCAGTCGCGAGAGCAACCGGCTCGGCTCAGGCAGCCACGATCCCGGTTCTCCCAGAGGCTCCGCCCCAACAGCACCTGTGGTGCTCTGCATTCTGGATGGCTGGGGCTACCGCCCCGATGACGAGCACAACGCCATCCGTGCCGCGCAGACACCGGTGATGGATGCCCTCTGGCATGCCTATCCCCACACCCTGATCCAGGCCAGCGGTGCTGATGTTGGCTTACCCGACGATCAGATGGGTAACTCCGAGGTGGGCCACCTCACCATCGGCGCCGGCCGGATCATCCGCCAGGAACTCGTGCGCATCGGCCAGGCCGTGCGCAACGGCAGCATCGCCAGCAACCCAGAACTCAATGCCCTCGCCGACCGGCTGCTCAGCAGCGGTGGCACGCTCCATCTGATCGGGCTCTGCTCCGACGGCGGCGTCCACAGCCACGTGGATCACCTCGGTGGCCTGCTGCGCTGGGCCGCGGCCCGCGGCCTCAAGGATGTCTGCATCCACGTCATCACCGATGGCCGGGATACCCCAACCCAGAGCGCACCCGGGTTCCTCGCCACCATCGAGCGCCAGATCGCCGAAGCAGGGGTCGGCCGGATCAGCACCCTCTGCGGGCGCTACTGGGCGATGGACCGCGACAACCGCTGGGAGCGCACCGAGAAGGCCTACCGGCTGTTCACCGAGGAGGGGGAGATCAGCACTGCCACGCCGCTGCAGGTGCTGCAGAGCTCCTACGCCCAGGATGTCACCGACGAATTCCTCGAGCCCAGCCGCCTCAGCAGCGGTGCCATCAGCCCCGGCGACGGCCTGGTGTGCTTCAACTTCCGCCCGGATCGCGTGCGTCAGCTGATGCGCGCCCTGGTGGTGCCCAGCTTCGATGCCTTCCCCCGCCAGCTGATCGACGGCCTGCAGGTGGTCACCTTCACCCAGTACGAGGCCGGCCTGCCGGTGGCTGTGGCCTTCCCGCCCGAATCCCTCGACGGTCTGCTCGGCCAGGTGGTGTCCGAGTCCGGGCTGCGCCAGTTCCGCACGGCTGAAACTGAGAAATACCCGCACGTCACCTACTTCATGAACGGTGGCATCGAGCAGCCCTACCCCGGTGAAGATCGGCACCTCGTGCCATCACCGCGGGTGGCCACCTACGACCAGGCACCAGCGATGTCGGCGGAGCAGCTCACCGACCACTGCATCAACGCGATCAATAAGGGGATCTATTCCCTGGTGGTGATCAACTACGCCAATCCCGACATGGTCGGCCACACCGGTGAGATGGCCGCCACCGTCGAGGCCATCGGCACCGTGGACCGCAGCGTGGGACGCCTGATGGAAGCCACCAACCGCATGGGCGGCACCCTGCTGGTGACAGCTGATCACGGCAACGCCGAATTGATGGAAGGCCCTGATGGCCGCCCCTGGACTGCCCACACCACCAATCCGGTGCCGGTGATCCTCGTGGAGGGCGAGAAGCGCAAGCTGCCCGGCCACGGCAATGCGGTGCAACTGCGCGAGGGCGGCGGCCTGGCGGACATCGCTCCCACCCTGCTGGAGATTCTCGGCCTGCCCCAGCCGTCCCGCATGACCGGCCAGTCGCTGGTCGTGCCGTTGGGGCAGCCTGCTCTGGCCAGCCGCATCCCCCAGACCCTCGGGGTCTGAATCCACCCTTCGCCGAAGCAGCCCGCCTCCTGCATCGGTAGGGTCCTGCCACACCCTTCTCCCGGTTTCTCGGACGCGACCCCATGCTTCAGTCCATCGTCACCTGGATCTGGATAGCCAGCGGTGTGCTGCTGGTGATCAGCGTGCTGCTGCACAGCCCCAAGGGCGATGGCATGGGCGGGCTGGCCGCCAGTGGTGGCTCAATGTTCAGCAGCGCCCGCAGCGCCGAAGCCACCCTGAACCGAATCACCTGGACCCTGCTGGCCACCTTCCTGGGCCTGGCCGTCGCCCTGAGCGCGGGCTGGCTGAAGGGCATCTAACTGGCCGAAAGGCATCTGAGGCATCGAGCACCATGACTCGCCGCGGCTTACTGGCCACACTGGCCTCCCTGACCACGCCTCTCTTCGGCGGACGCGCTGCGGAGGCGGCCAGCGCTGCCACAGACCCCCAATGGCAGCTCAGCGATACCGAGTGGAAACAACGCCTGAGCCCAGCCGCCTACGCGGTGCTGCGGCGTGAAGGCACCGAGCGCCCCTTCAGCAGCCCGCTGAATGGCGAAAAGCGCGCCGGCACCTTCCTGTGCGCCGGCTGTGCGCTGCCCCTGTTCAGCTCCAAGGCCAAGTTTGAGAGTGGCACCGGCTGGCCCAGCTTCTGGGAGCCCCTGCCCAAGGCAATCGCCACCAAGGTGGACTTCAAGCTGATCGTGCCCCGCACCGAATACCACTGCCGCCGCTGCGGTGGTCATCAGGGCCATGTGTTCAATGATGGGCCACGTCCCACCGGCAAGCGCTACTGCAACAACGGGGTGGCACTGACCTTCCGGCCCGGCTGACGGTGCCAACGACCTGGGCTTGATGCCCCACGCTGTTGTTGCTGCTCAGCGCCCTCAGATGATCCCGCGGCTGCGGCGCGATTTCGATGCGCTCCAGTGAGGGCAATGCTGGGGCAGCTGCAGGCTGCTGCTCAACACCGTCGACCAGATCCGGCAGAAGCCATTGCCACCAAAAGGCTGACCGCAGAAATGCACGCAACTGGCGCACTTGGTGTGGAGAGGGGCCAATCGCACCGTCCGGGAGTGGTGATGGTAACGACCGCCGCCTGCAACACGCGGCCTGATCCGACACGCACGCGAACGCCAAACCGCAAGTCAAAAAAAAAGCGCCCCCGCAGGGGCGCTGTGAACGGATCTCGAGATCGGAGGGAACCCGAAGGTCCCCAGGTCCGGCTCAATAGTCGAAGTCGCCGCCGCCCATGCCGCCGCCGGCGGGAGCTGCGTCCTTCTTCTCGGGCAGGTCAGCCACGATGCACTCGGTGGTGAGCACCATGCCGGCGATCGACGCGGCGTTCTGCAGGCCGGAGCGAGTCACCTTGGCAGGATCAACAATGCCGGCGGCCAGCATGTCGACGTACTCGCCGGTGGCGGCGTTGTAGCCCTCGTTGAAGGGCTTGTTCTTCACGTGCTCAGCAACGACGGCGCCGTTGGCACCAGCGTTCTCAGCGATGCGCTTGAGGGGAGCGGTGAGTGCGGAGGCCACGATGGTGGCGCCGATCAGTTCCTCGCCGGAGAGGTTGGCGGCGGCCCACTCTTCGAGGGCGGGAGCCAGGTGAGCCAGGGTGGTGCCACCACCGGGAACGATGCCCTCCTCAACGGCCGCCTTGGTGGCGTTGATGGCGTCTTCCAGGCGCAGCTTCTTGTCCTTCATCTCGGTCTCGGTGGCGGCACCCACCTTGACCACGGCCACACCGCCGCTCAGCTTGGCCAGACGCTCCTGCAGCTTCTCCTTGTCATAGGAGGAGTCGGTTTCGTCCATCTGCTTGCGGATCTGCTCGCAGCGGGCCTTCACGGCCACCTCGTTGCCTTCGGCCACGATGGTGGTGGTGTCCTTGTTGATGGTGATGCGGCGGGCGGTGCCCAGCATCTCCAGCTTGGCGTTCTCCAGCTTGAGGCCGGCGTCCTCGGTGATCAGCTGACCGTTGGTGAGAACAGCGATGTCCTCGAGCATGGCCTTGCGGCGATCGCCGAAGCCGGGGGCCTTCACAGCGGCCACATTCAGCACACCGCGCAGGCGGTTCACCACCAGGGTGGCGAGGGCTTCCTTCTCGATGTCCTCGGCGATGATCAGCAGGGGCTTGCCGGTGCGGGCGATCTGCTCGAGCACGGGCACCAGGTCCTGCACCAGGCCGATCTTCTTGTCGGTGAGCAGGATGTAGGGATCCTCGAGCACCGCTTCCATGCGCTCGGTGTCGGTGGCGAAGTAGGGCGAGATGTAGCCCTTGTCGAAGCGCATGCCTTCGGTGACCTCCAGCTCGGTGGTCATCGACTTGCCTTCCTCGAGGGAGATCACACCCTCCTTGCCCACCTTGTCCATGGCGTCGGCGATCATGCGGCCCACCTCTTCGTCGTTACCGGCGGAGATGGTGCCCACCTGGGCGATGGCGTTGGAGTCGCTGATCGGCTTGGCGTGCTCCTTGATCTTCTCGACCAGGAACTCAGCAGCCTTGTCGATGCCCTTCTTCAGGGTGATCGCGTTGGCGCCAGCGGCCACGTTGCGCAGACCAGCCTTCACCATGGCGTGAGCCAGCACGGTGGCGGTGGTGGTGCCGTCGCCGGCGGCATCGTTGGTCTTGGAGGCGGCCTGACGGATCAGGGCGACACCGGTGTTCTCGATGTGGTCTTCGAGCTCGATCTCTTTGGCGATGGTGACGCCGTCATTGATGATCTGGGGAGCGCCGAACTTCTTCTCCAGCACCACGTTGCGGCCCTTGGGGCCAAGGGTGACGGCAACAGACTCGGCCAGGATGTCGATGCCTTTTTCGAGGGCGCGGCGGGCCTGCTCGTTGTAAATAATGCGCTTAGCCA
>Ga0208361_1000063_pt1 | contig 40195 bp, 55 predicted proteins | sample LakMenEpi05Aug10_FD_150670 | JGI IMG/M metagenome (GOLD analysis project Ga0208361, IMG submission 150670) | Freshwater microbial communities from Lake Mendota, WI - 05AUG2010 deep hole epilimnion (SPAdes) | ecosystem: Environmental > Aquatic > Freshwater > Lake > Epilimnion/Euphotic zone ... | reverse complement strand
CACGTGCTGTCAATCAATGCACACGCCACCCGGCGCGTGCCGCTGGATACAGTCACCGTGGCGAAGTAGTTGGTGGCCGTGAACGTGGTTGCAGGTGATAGCGCCGTGCCGTCGCCGGCTTGTTGCGTCACCGTGGCAGTGGCGCCTTTGTTCCACGTTGCGGAAACGGTTCCCAGTCGCACGGTGCCCCTCCCTGCGCCAATCCGCACCAGTGCCCATTTGTTTGCACCAGTCCCGGATTCCTTGTAAATGATGGCCGCACCGTTTCCGCCGCTTTGCAGCTCGGACGTCGATGCCTTCGGGCCGGCCGTGGCATCTGCCGCGTTGCGGACCTCGAGCTTGACCTGAACAAGGCCATCCACAGCCAGCCTGCCGATTGCGTTATTGGCGATTGGCTCCACGGCGACGCCAAACAAATCGTTGGTCGACGTGGTTGGCGTGCTGCCCCTCAGGACAGGTGATTGCTCGTACTGGGCCGTGGCCGGCCCAGTAACGCCAGTTGGTGCGACCTCCAGCCCGGTGATCGCCAGCACGCCCCAGCGTGGCACGGTCTGGCCGCTGACGTTTTTGCACGGCAGTGCAATGAAGGGGGCGCCACCATAGGCGGATGGACCGGCATTCACTTCCGGTCGCTGGCCAAGCACAAGGTCAGCTGCGTCCTGCGCCCGGTTCCACGCCCTGGCCGATATCGCCGAATTCAGCGACTGACCGGCTTCAATGCGTCCGTCACGCCTGGCCATCAGGTCACCCCGATCCCAAGCAGGGAAAAATTGGCCTCTGGATAGACCTGGTTCACGTACACGTGCAGTGGCTTTTTCAACAGAGTCGTTCCAGATACAGAATCCTCGTACCGCACCCACAGGTACTCGTGGCCCTTTTTCTCGATGTTGGTCACGTCTCCGACATTCAGTCTTGGCAGGGTCGTACCATCGGCGTTGGCCTGTGCGACGAACTTGTAGGAAAGGGACCAGGGCGAGTTGCCCTTCTCGGCGTCCCAGTCTTGCGACCCGCTGCCACCCATGAACAGCACTTCGCCAGCGGCGAATCCCCTGAATGAGCTGTTGTTGACTGTGCCCGTGATTGCCGACACGATTTTGATGTAGTCGGTTGTCACGTACTGTGTGGGTACGTCGTAAGTCTCAGTCCATTGCAGGGCTGGGATTACTACGTCGACGCCTTGGACGTTCTGGCCGTCGACACCTATAGCACCCTGCTGATCTGGCGCAGCGCTTGCGCCACTCGTCGGATACCGTTTTTCTGTGTTCCACACCAATCCACCCAGCGCAGTGCCAGCCGCATAACTCGGCTGCTGCGTGATGTGCGTCGTTCCGCCTGACGTATCGAACGACCTCGAGCGTCGCAGCGGGTCGGGCTTTTGGTCGTCGTCAGCACCGCGGCTGACGTAGCTGACCGTCAGCTGCCACGCCTCGTCGCCCAGGTAGTCGAGCGTGTAGCTCTCGGCCTGCAGCTTGTTCTGCGGCTGACCGGGGTACTCCCAGTAGAGGTAGCTGGTCCACAGCGTCACGTTGACGTCGTCGTGCACGGCACGGTCGTCGGTCGTGCCGAAAATCTTCCACGACTTCTTGTACGTGTTCTGGCTGCGCTGGCCCAGACGGTAGATCGTCGCCGACCGGCTCGCGGAGTCCTCAACCCATGTGTATGTCGGCATGCGTCAGGTCCCCACCAAGGCCGGGTCTTCGTCCGTGTTGTCCGCGATCCGCTCAAGCAGGTCGACCTGCTGCTGTGCGAGCGACTTTGCAAACCCGAGGCCGCTGGCCGCGGCCGCCGAGAACGTGCCGACCACCTCGCCGCGCTCCATGCCGGCGGCAGCGGCGCCTGCACCTTCGCGGATGCGTTGCTCGTTGCCGCCGGCCGCTCGCTCCGCCGCACGCTCGGCTGACGCTGCCAACGCCTCCGCCAGTGCCGCCTCGGCACCCTGTGTGGCACTGCGACGGTCGGCCGCTCGCTGTGCGTTGGCGTCGAGGCGGCCTTGGGCGGTCGCGTCGGCGTTGGCGTTCATGGCGTCGATATTGCGTTGCGACTCTGCGGCAGTCTGTGCGTTCTCCTGTGCTGCCGTCTGCATGCGTCCGGCGATACCAGGGCGAGCCTGTGCGCGTGCCCTCGACCGCGCTGACATCTCGTCGTTGACCTTGGCGTTTTCTTTGGCAAGGTCGTAGCCGCGGGTGATGAAAGACTGCACATAGTTCCACGACTTGCGGACGGCGGCCTCCATGGTGTCCCAGGCGGCGAGAATGCCGTTGATGATGTTGTCGAAAGCACCCTGCAGGATCGCCCCGAACGTGTTGGCACCCTGTGTGACGTACGACCACATGCCTTCCCACGTCGTGGCCACGGACGTGCCCAGATACGTCCACGTGTTCTGGAACGTCGCCACCCACGAGTCGACCTGCCCCATAAGGGCCTCGACACCACGCGCCCAGCCGGCCTGCAGCCCGAGCCACAGGATGTCCATGGCACCAGATAGGTTGCCGGCGGCCAGCTCCTGGTACACGCCGTCAAACGTGGCCGTGGCGGTGGCGCCCAAGTCACGCAGCACGCCCATGGCATTGGACCCGGCATCGACAAACGCTCCGCCGATGACCGACGCGATCTGACCGAAGCCGCCGGCTGCGTAGATGGCCGCACCCGCCACGGCGCCAAGCAGGCCCACGGCGATCGCCAGCGGGGCGTTAGCGGCCACCCAGGCAGCCAGGCTGGTCGCCGCCGCCACGGTCGTTTTGACGCCGTACAGCACGGCACCGGCGGCTGCCGAGACGAAGGACGCAGCGAGCTGATAGGCGAGCTTGACGGTGGAGACGAGCGGCGTCACGAGCGATGCAACGCCTGTAGAAAGTGTTTTGACTGCGAAGCCGGCTGCAGTAAGTGCAGCACCGGCCGCGACCATAGCCGCGCCGACCGCCAACGCCTGCTGAACAAAGACTTTGTTTTCGGAGATGTACTTCGACACCTGGCCGACAATCAGGGCCACCGACGACGCGAGGCCGGACATGGCTGGTGCCACAGCCGCACCGACCATAAGCGTCACGGCCTTTAGCGCCGTCATTAGCTCGCCGATCGAGTCGTTGAGTCGTGCCGCGGAGTCGGCCGTCTCCTGATCCATCACGATGCCGAGCTGCTCGGCCTGCTGCATGAGCGCCCGGATGCCGCCGGCGCCGTCCTCGAGCATGGGCAGGAGCGCGGCGCCGGCACGTCCGAAGACGGCCATGGCCAGCGCCGCCCGCTCGCCAGGATCCTGCACCCCAGCCAGTGCATCCGACAGCGCGAGAAACTGGTCCTCCGGAGACATCTGCCGTAGCTCGTTGACGTCCACGCCCAGCCGCTCAAATGCCTTCGCGGCAGCCTTGCCGCCTTGCGCAGCCGTGTCCAGCGTCCGCTGCATTGTGCGGATGCCTTTTTCCAAGGTGCCGACGTCGGTGCCCGACTGCCCGGCCGCGAAACCGAGCGCGGACACGGCCTCCGTGGACATGCCGGTGCGCGCGGCCATCTTCTGCACCGCGTCACCAACCTCGGAGAATGCAGCCGCCGCGCCAGCGATCGGTGCCGTGATCGCGCTGCCGGCGGCCATCAGCCGGCTGCCGATGGACATCATCGACGAGCCGAGCTGCCCCATTCGCTTGTTGATCGTGCCGAGGGCCGCGAACAGCTTCTTCGGGTCCGCGCCGATCTCGACGTAAACCTTGCCCTGGCGGACTGCGTTGGCACTCATGTGTTCACCTCATGCCAATTCGGCCCGAGCAGCTTGCGGATCTCGTCGGACGTCGCTTGCCGCGGCGCTGCCTTTTTCGCGAACGGGTTGAACTCGATCGGCTTGGCTTGCGGCTGGCCCTTGCTGCGGTGCAGGTTGGCCTGCTGACTCATGAGCCACGCGACCCGCCACCACTCCTGCTCTAGACGAGCGTCGCGAGCGGCGAAGAGTCCACGGATGGTCCATTCATCTGGGTTGACTCCGAGGATTCCTGCGGCCTCGTAGATGGCGTCCCAGATTGTGCGAGTAGGGACTCGACCGTCGTCTGTTGCAGTTGCGCCTCCGCCCGATTGGCCAGCTCGGCCTGCAGCTCGTCCATTCGCTCGACGAGCTGCTTGATCATGCGGCGAAGGCGGAGGGGGAAAAAATCGACCAGCTCCTCCTCGAGCGCACGCTGCGCCGCCTCGAGCGAGTCACCACGCAGCGACTCCAGAAACTCTTCCTTGGTCAGTTTGCGCTCGTCGACCTGTCGGCAGAGGATCGCGTAGAGCACCTCGCCGATCGTCGTGTACCGTGAGCGGATGACCTCCAAGGCTCGTCCGATCGTCGACACGTCGATCAAGTCGAACGGAATGGACCGGTCGACCTTGCGGACAGAGCCGTCCGGCTGCTCTTCGTCCTCTTGGACGTCGATGCGCACCAGATCCTTGACCCGAGCGGCCGCACCGCACGTCATCACGACGCGCCACGGCCGGCCCTCGTCGTCCTTAAATTCGCGCATGGTCAGCTCCTGAGCCCAGACCTGGTCAACGCACACTCGACGGTCCAGCTCGTCGCCCCGTCGAGCGGGTTGGTCTCGCTGATGCCGGTAACGACAGCGTCGAAGGACCAGCCGGCTTCCCCGCCAGATACGGCCACGAGCGTGCCGTCGAGTAGCAGATCGAGATCCATGTCACCGTCGTCGTTGATCTCAAACGACACGGTCGCGGCCCAGCCGGTGGAATACACGGCCTGCTCGCGCGACCCATACTCCTCGATCTCGATCGTGCGGGCTGTCGCTGTCCACGTGACGTTTCGCACGCTCGCGATGACGTCGCCGACGGTCAGCGTCGCGTCCTTGCCGAGCGTGATCGCCACGAGTCAGATGCCCCCCCGACGCGCGGTGATCGTGTACGTCACGGCGCCGTCGATGGACACGTTCTCGGTGACACCCATCACCACGAAGTTGCTCGTCGCGGTGTTGCTGACGAGCTGCGTTATGACGCCCGTGGCGTCGTGGCACTCGATCTCCCACGTCTGCGACTTGAATCCGGTATCGAAGGCGCGATAGCCGACCGTGCCGGTGCCGACGTTGCTACGGTTGGACACGTCGACGACCTCGGCCTCCTCGGTGTACGTGGCCGAGATGACGTCGGTGCCGAACGGTGGGGCGCTCGCCGCCTTGAAGCCGAGGGTGATCGCCATGGTGGTCTCCGGTCAGGTCTGGGTTTTGTATCGCTGGGCGCTGACGGTGTACGTGATGATGCCGTCGATCGGCTGCGACTGGGCCACGTTCGTCACGACGAATTCGACGGCGTTGCCAGTCGTCGTGCCGGTGAGCGTGAACGTCCCGCCGACGGCCACGCCCGGGGCGTCGACGCACTCGACCTCGATGGTCTGCTCGACCATGGCCTTGATGAACGTGCGAAACGTGTCGCCGAACTTGGTGACGTCCACCTCGTTCGCGGTGTTGTTGACCGTGATCGATCGGGCGTTGGAAAGGCCCGAGATCGTGACGTCCTTGCCGAGCGTGACGGCCATGTGTGGCTCCTGCTGGTGTCACTGGCAGGGTACGGCCAGGCGACGCGTCCGCCGCAGGGGGTGTGGACGGTTATGCCGCGCGGATCGTGTCGCGAAACCGCGTAAAAATGCGGGCCACCACCTTCTGCACGCCGGCAGCACCCTGCATGAACGGACGCTTGGGATAGCGCACCGACCGCGTGATCGTGGTCTTGTCCCAGTTGCTGGCGCCCCGGAATCCCTTGTGCGTCCACAGGATCGCACCATAGTCGTAGTCGCCGCTGGCACGTCTCGGGATTGGCTTGCCGGCATCCCGTGCATCCTTCGCACGCCTAGCGGCGCCAACGCCGATCCGCCACGCCGTGAGCGTCAGGGACCCGCCAAACTCATGCAGCCGGCCGAGCCAGTCGGCGCGCAGGGTGCCGATGACGACGCTGCGTGTAGTCCCGTCCCAGTAGTACATGATGTCGTTGTAGAGCCAGCGCTTTGGCGCCCACGACTTTGGCGGCTTGCCGGCTGGCCGCGGCTTGCCGCTGCCAAGCATCGTGAGGTCTCGGTACAGGCCGTTCATGAACTCGACGACTGCCCCGGCCTTGACCTCACGCTGCCCGGCCTTGGTCCGCTTGGGTGCGTTTTGACCGATGCCTTTTTTCGACGCCTGGCGGATGTCCATGCCGGCCTTTTTGAGCGCCTCGTAGTTGGCTCGCTCGAGCAGCCGGCGAACCTTGGAGCGGTCGAAAAACTGTCCCTTGACCCGCGCGGTGATCGCCCGCTGGCTCGCGGTCGCGGCCGACACTGGCCGGCGGTTTCCGCCACGTCTGCCGGCCATCAGCGGAACGTCCTGTAGGTGGCCGTGATCACCGCCCGCCACACGTTGCGGTCGTGCAGTGCGTCGTCCGGGTTCACCTCGATCGCGACCTCGACCGGCGTGGTCACGCCGCTGGGCCACGTCACCGCTTGGTCCCAGGTGTGTGCCCGGATCGCGTCCGCGATCTCCTCCGCCAGGTCCAGCATGTCGTCGGCCATCTCGTCCGACGGCGTGTGCCGGCCGACGAAGACGGTCGCCTGGTAGTCGTACTGGTGGTGCGTGCGGTCGACTCGCTCGATCGTCAACGTGCCAGGCATGACCGCGATCACCGGGTCGACCATCTCCTCGATGGTGTAGTCCGGCCAGTTGACGCGCTCGACAGCCGGCTGCGTGGCCACCGACGTGAACGTCTCGGCGTCCAGGCCGTCGGCAAGAGCGTCGGCAATCTCACGCAGCGTGCTGCTCATGGGCCTCGATCTGCTCCACGTTCTTCGCGAGCCGCGGGTCGTCCGGGCATCGTCGCACAGCCTCGCGGGCGTACTGCAGGGCTTGTGGGTGCTTGCCTAGATTCCACGCAGCCACGGCCGCCAGGTCGTAGGCCTTGGTGACAGCGTCCGGATCGGTGGCGTGCGTCGACTCGCCGGTGGCCTGCATGGCCGCCTCGGCGAACGTCAGGCACTCGACCCACTCCTGCCGCTGGTAGTGCACCCACGCGAGTTGCTGCCACGCGTCGGGCTCCGCCTTCGCCTCGTAGGCTGCCCGGTGCAGATGCCGCTCGTCTTGCGTCAGCCGGTACAGGGCGCGGTATGCGTACGACCGCTCCGTAGGCGTGCCCGGCAGGCCGAGGTAGTGTGCGAACGTCGCCGCGGCGGCCGGGTGCCCGACCCACTCCTGCTCGCGGGCGAGGTACCAGTGAGCGCGGGCGTCGTGCGGCGCCTCGCGGACCGCCACCTCAAGCAGCTCGAGGTCCGTCTTGTGCCGCTTGCCAGGCGTCCGGTGGTGATGGATCTCCAGACCGTCGGCAACGGCCTGCACCTTCTCGCCTGACCAGCACACGAGCCCCTCGTGCGTCGGTGCCGACCACCGGAACCCGCGGCGGGCGTGGACGCGGTCCGAGAGGAACACCAGCCCAGGCACGCCTGGCGACTTCCACGACCACACGTAACGGTACCGCAGGTTGTTGACGTTGCCGGTCCACGCCCGCTCGATCGCCGCACGCCACCCGGGCTGCAGCCGCTCGTCGAGATCCAGCCGCACGCACACGTCCACGTCGTCCGGCAGGTGGTACAGCGACAGGTTGTGCGCATCGTCCCACCGCCACGGGATCACGTTGCCGGTCATCACCGTGATGCCGCAGGACCGCAGCCGCTGCGGGGTCGAGTCGGTCGACCCGGTGTCCGTGACGATCACCACGTCGGCGCCGTCGGTCGACTCGGCCCAGTCGATCGCGTGGGACTCCTCGTTCTTGGCGAGCGCGTAGATACCGATCTTCACGAGCCGCCCCACGTGTAGATGGTGTCATGCGGCAGCCGCTCCGCGACGGCGTACCCGTGAGCCAGAAACCACGCGTGCACGTCAGCGGCCGTGTGGCCGTAGCGCGTCTCGTTGCCAATCGTCTCGACGACCACCGCCGGCCTGTGCACCGACACGGTCACCTCCGCACCATGCAACGCCTGCAGCTCGTAGCCCTCCACGTCCAGGTGCAGGCAGTCGACCGGTGCTGCAAAGTCGTCGAGCCTGATGGTCGGGATCAGGCCGCCCGGCTGGCAGTAGTAGCCGCCGCAGTTGCCGTCGTGGTCCACCCGCATCGACACCGGCTCGCGGTCGATGCCGAGCGCTGCCTGCACCTTGACCACGTTTGGCTGCTGGCAGTTGCGCACCAAGGCGTGGAAGTTGAGCGGGTGCGGCTCGATCGCCAGCACCTGCCCAAACCGTGACGCGTAGGCCGCCACGTAGAACCCGGCATTCGCGCCGGCCACCACCACCGACCGCCACTGGCTGACCTGCCGCATGACGCGATCCGGCAGGCCGGCCGCCATGTGCATCCAGTCCCAGCAGCCGCTGTCGGCCGCCGGCCACCACAAGCCGCCACGCTGCTCAAGCTGGTCGTCAAGCGTCATGTGATCACCGCACACTGCCGCAGGCCGTCGTCGATCCACCTGGCCGGCCGCTTGGCTTGGTCGAGGAACTCAAGCACCGCCCGCCGCACGTGCGGGTTGTCGCAGTCGTCCGCCAAGATCACCGGGCACGCGGCCACCAGCAGCAGGTCCCGCAGGGCACCCTGGTAGGAATGGTCGCCGTCGACGTGGGCAAAGTCCGCCCGCGGCAGCTCACGGACGTGCTGCGTGTCCACGACGACGAGCTGGGCATCGATGCCGCGGCGGGCTCGCACGGCGTGCCAGTGCCGCAGGCACTCGGGCGAGTCGTCGTCGAGGCCGCCGTCGATGCACAGGTAGCGTGCCATCGGTGCCGCCACGGCGAACGCCGCGAGCGAGTAGCCCGCCCGGGTGCCGATCTCGATCACGCTGCCCGGTGAGAATTCGGCACACACGGCAGCCTTGTTGACGTAGTGGCCGGCGGCCTCGTCCGTCAGGCGAAACCAGTCGCCAGGCCGCCAGACGTCGACCAAGGCTGCCAGCACCTGCTCCCTACTCGGTAGCATCGAGCACCTCCCAGACGGCGGCGGCCGGCAGCTCGCACACCCACGCCTCCGCGTCGTGCACGCCGTAGGACACGATCACGCGGTCGCCCTGGACGGCGAGGCCGGCGGCGAACTCGATCACCCGCAGCTCGCGGAACGAGAACCAAGGGGAGACCCGCGCGAGCCGCAGGCCGGCGTCGAGCCAGATAAACCGATGCTCGTACACTCGCTGCGAGCCGACGTAGCACACCTCGTGCACGCACCCGAGCCAACCGTCTCGGAAGGGCACGAGCTGTGACCCGCCCCGGAACCGCTTGGCCAGCGGCGTCGTCGCACCGCGCCTCGACAGCACGTAGCCGCCGGGCAGCTCGGGGTTGGCGTCGACCGTGACCAGGTGGCCGTCGTGGTGGCAGCCGTAGAGCCAGCCGCCTGGTGCCGCGAGGAACGGCATCCAGTTTTTCTCGTGCTCCTGCGTCGAGACGCTGTCGAGCACCCGCAGCCCGGACATGGTTGCCGAGCGGACGTCGAGGTCCGCCGTGGCGATCCGGCAGCGGCCGTCGGTCCACGGTGCCGCGTTGCGCACGGTCGCCGACACGCCCAGACCGGTTTCGGTATGCCGCAGCCGGCAGTCCTCGAGGCCGTGCACCGGGTAGCCGCTCGTCGGGTATTCCGGGGCGACGATGTGCCGCTGACTGACGACGCCGAGGTGCTGGTCGAACCTGACGACGATGTTTTCGGTGCGGATGACGCCGCCGTCCGCCTCGGGCATCCGGTATTGGTGGTCGACGATCTGGTAGTTGCTCGACCGCACGATGCCGATCAGGTCGCCGGCGACGAGCGCGATCGTCGGGTTGAACGTCGACCACCCGTCGTGCACCGGCTCCACGGCGATCCTGACGTGCCGCACCGCCGGCACCAGCTCGGACAGGAGCGGCGTGTACCACGCGCGGTTGCTGCGGGCGAGCTGCTCGGTCTCGACCGCCAGGCCTGGCACGGCCAGCAGCTGCTCGGCCGCGCGGCGGCCGGCGGCGATCTCGTCGCAATAGAAGGCGTGCTGCAACAGCCCGGCGAGGTGCTCCACCATGCCGCCATCGTGACCAGCGGCCGGCAGGCGGCAGAGGGGGTCAGGCAGCCGCGTGGACGGCAGCGTGCCGTACCGTCTCGCGGATGCCGGCGGCTAGGGTGACGGATGGCCGCCAGCCCAGCAGGTGCTCGGCGAAGGCTGCGTCGACCAGGCTACTGCCCAGGTCGCCGGCTCGTGGATTGCCGTGCACCGGCGGCGGCAGGCCACGGCCCGTGACGGCCTCGACCTCTCCCCGCACCAGCTGCTCGAGCTGGGCCACGCTTGTGCCCACGCCGGTGCCCACGTTGACCGGGAAAAGCCTGCCGTATGGCAGCTCTGCAGTCAGCGCCAGCACGTTGGCGGTGGCCACGTCCCGCACGTGAACGTAGTCGCGCGCCTGGCTGCCGACGCCGTGGATCTGGCACGGCCGACCCTCCATCGCCGCCCGGCAGAAGATCGCCACGACGCCGGCCTCGCCGTGCGGGTTCTGCCGTGGCCCGTAGACGTTCGCGTACCGCAGCGCCACGGCCTGCATGTGGTACCAGTGTGCGTGCCACGCCAGGTACCGCTCCGCCGTGAGTTTGGCCAAACCGTACGGGCTGACCGGGTCTCGGACGGCCTCCTCGACGGCCGGCTCGCGCACGTTGCCGTAGACGACGCCACCGGACGACGCGAAGACGATCCGCCGGCAGTCATGCCGTACGGCAGCGGAGACGACGTTGATCAGCCCGACGACGTTGACCTCGGCGTCGAACGCCACGTCTCGCACGGACCGGCTCACGCTGATCTGGGCGGCCTGGTGGCAGATGGCCGTCGGTCGCACCTCTCGGACGACCCGCTCGACGTCGCCGGCGTCCCGCACGTCGACCACGTGCACCGCAACGCCTGGCGGCACGTTGCCGCGGCTGCCGGTCGACAGGTCGTCGAGGACTGCGACGCCGTGGCCCGCCTGGAGCAGCTGGTCGACGACGTGGCTGCCGATGAAACCGGCTCCGCCGGTGACAAGAATCATGAGTCGGGGAACGCTGCCGTGGGTGGCGTGAACCCTGCCGTATACCGAGCGACACCCTTCGTGATGCGGAGGTCGTCGATGTACCCAGAAAACGATCGTGTCGACGGAGCGTACGCACCGCCACCGATCACGAGCGGTCCGCTGTTGTTGGTGCTCACCGTGAACGACACGGTATTGGAAGCAGACTGCACGCCGTCAATGAAAAGCCGCAGTGTCGATCCGCTGCGTGTGACGGCGACGTGGTGCCACGCGTTCTGGCTCGGCTGTGTCGTTGTGACCGTTTGGGTGGTTGCAGCCCAGGGCACAAAAATGATCCCACTGCCGCCAAATTCCAGCGTCCACGCGTCCGATGTGGTGCTGCCGACCGGACCCTTGCCGACCAGTCCGGCGTATGTCTGATTGCCACCGTCGTGGTAGTACCACAGCTCGATCGTGAAATCGCCTGACCCTAGTTCGAGCGCGTTGGCCGACGTGATCTGCACGTAGTCGCCGCTGCCGTCAAACTTGCCGCTGGCGCCGCCAAACTTGCTCTGGGTCGTGCTGATCTGTGCGTTGCCATTGGCCGTCGCTGAGAACGCATTTGATGACGAGTCTGTAAACGTCGTGCTCGCGTTGGAGCCGTCCATGTGCAAGAGCAGCGACACGCTACTGAAGTCTTGATCGGTTGCATTAGACGGCGGCCACATCGAGTTGCGCTTGTACCAGTAGTGCAAGTGCAGCGGCCAAACACCAACAGCACTCGACGTGCTGGGGGCTGGCGGACCGATCCCGATGTACCCGCCTGGTATGCGCCCCATAGCGTCAAGAAATCTCCAGATAGCTGCACACGAACTCGAGGTCGTTTGACGCGCTCGGCGTGACGACGATTGACCGATCCTCCTCCAGCCATATCGTCGTGTCCTTGCTGACGACGACGAGCGTGGCGTCGGCCGGGACAGTTACTGTCGAGCAGATAGCGTGACCGGTGCCGCCGCCGTCATCTTGGCTGTGCAGCTTCACCGTCACATCACAGTTAAGAGACCCGTCGACGTTGGCCACGTATAGCGACTGCACCTGCAGCGCCTTGCCCGAGCTGGCGGCGTTGTTGAGCAGCACCGTGCCCGTGGCGCCCGTGACCGCGGACAAGTACGCGGTCTTCGCAGTGATGGTCGTGGGTCCGACGATGTTGGGGGCAGCCATGAATCACCTATGACAGTGCGAGGATGAGTCCAATCGCGGATGCAGCTTGTGCGCCTGTTGGGCCGGTAGCACCGGTTGGACCACCAGAAGGCCCTGTCGGACCGCCCGCTCCGGTTGGCCCAGTAGCTCCTGAGATGCCTGTCGGCCCTGTGACTCCGGTGGAGCCTGTTGCACCAGTCGGCCCAACGTCGCCAGTCGGTCCACCATACGGGCCTGTCGGACCTTCAACACCGGTCGGCCCAGTTGGTCCGGTCACATTCGACGCAGCACCGGTCGGGCCTGTGGAACCTGTCACGCCCACTGATCCAGACGAACCGGTCGGGCCTGTGGAACCTGTCACGCCCACTGATCCAGACGAACCGGTCGGTCCTGTGCTGCCGATCGAGCCAGTCGGGCCGGTGACTGTAGACGCAGCTCCTGTCGCACCGACAGCACCGGTCGGGCCTGTCGGGCCGGTGACCGCAAGATCGATCGGACCGGTTGGCCAGCCGCCAGACTCTTTCGGCCCGTACAGCTTTCGCCCGACGCTGTCGAGAAACAAATCGCCGACGTTGCCGACGCCACCCGTCGGCGCAGTCACGCCGGCCAGGACGGGCGAGCCACCGGATGGGAGCGAGTAGAACGGCATGGCATCACTTTGCCCTGTGGGCGGCCTTGAGGTGAGGGGGTGCGGTCACGCGTCCGGCCCTGCCACCACGCCCTCTGCCACGCCCACCTTCGCCACATAGTTCATCAACGCCCCCACCGCCGCCGCGAGGTCCGCGTCGGCCTCCGCTCCCGCGAGCAGGTCGCGGACGTGCAGCCGCACCGGCTCGGCGGGTGCTTCTTCGACGCCGTCTGCGGTGCTGCGGAATCGGACGAGCGTCACGCGGGCTTCGGCCTCGCCGCCTGTCACTGATGACACAACGATCTCGCGGACCCACAGGCGGTCGTACGTGGCTGAATAAGACAGTGGCTCGGATGCAAAGAGCGTGGGGATGTCAGCCATTGATCCTCTCCTCTAGTGCGGCGATGCGTGCGTTGCTCTCTTGAAGTGCCTTGATCAACACCGGCACCAGTTTTTCATACGCCAAGCCGAGATGGTCGCCGCACTGTGCGACGACGCTATCGGCGTAGTCGATGCCAGCCAGTGCCGCCTGAGCCTCTTGGGCGATCAGTCCGACCTGACGCTCGGTGGCGAAGTTGCGGTCCTCTTGCGGAATGAAGTCAAACGCAACGGGACGCAGCGCTTCGATGACGCTAGTGGCGTCGGTCAGTGATTCGACGTGGGTCTTGAACCGTGCGTCGGACGTAGCGATCGTCGCGTTGGTGGCGTAAATCTGGGAGTTGACTTGCAGGAGGTAGGCACCGTTGTCTGTGGTGGTGCCGATCAAGAGTTCAGCACCGCCCGTCAGCCGCATCTTCCCTGAGCCACCGATCTGCCATTCATGGTAGCCGCTGTTGGGGTTGTCGTAGTACACGCCCGCCGATGCCGTTACTCCAATGTCCAGCGTCTGCGTGGAGTTGTCGGTGAATCGCGCGGCTATGCCGGTGCCAGAACGTACTACGTGGAGTCGCTGCGTCGGCGTCGCCCCAATCCCCACATTCCCGCTCGCATCCACCCGCACCCGCTCTGCACCTCCAGAGGTGGAGATGGTGAATATGTCGGCCCCGTCGCTGCCGATGAACGGACCGTTGCCGGTGGCACCCTTGTTGAGTTGCACGCCGAACTTCTCGTCGGCGGCGAAAAACTGGACGCGACCACCACTTCCAATCCGCACCCGCTCGGTGCCATTTGTGACCCACGCCGCTACGTCTGCCGACGGGAAATACAGTCCACTATTGGGATCGCCAGACGCTGCCACGCTGCACGCTGACACGCTGCCTGCGGTGACGACGATCTGCCCCGCGAACGTGGCGGTGCCGGTGGAGGAGATGGTGAGGCGGGTGGCAGGCGACGACGCGCCTGTCTCAACAATTATTTCCCCTGACGAGCCAGTTGTGATCGTCGCTCTGTTTGTGGCGCTGACATAGTACAGGTGAAGTTTTCCGGCCTCCGACGATGGGCCGGTGCCGCGCAAACGGAACTCCCCGCCACAGTCTATTTTGTGCGTAGGGCTGGAGACGCCGATGCCTACGTTCCCCGCTGCATCAATCACAAACGGCGACGTATCCCCACTGGCGTCATTGACGACGAAACTATTCGCCGTGCCTGCGTTTGTGACGGTCAGCGGGACAACGTCGCCCGTGTTGGCGAACGTCGCTGCGCCAGTGAACGCCGGACTCGCCGTCGGCTGCACCGAGAGCGCGGTGCGTGCCGCAGGGGCGTCGGCTGACGAAATCAAGGAACGACCGAACGACGTGCAGGTGATCTCCTCCACGTCTCCTGAACCGGACGACGAGCGACCGAGAAGGCGGTCGGTGGCGGAGACGTTCTGAATCTTTGCATACGTGACGGCGTCGTTGTCGATCGTCAGCACCGTGCCGCTGCTCGAGATCGTGATGTCGCCCTTGTCGCCGTCGGTGAATCCGACGCCGGCCATGCCTGTCGGCCCTGTCGCGCCAGTTGGTCCCGTCACACCTTGCGAGCCTTGACTGCCGGTCGACCCGGTCGGCCCTGTGGCACCGGTCGCGCCCACGGATCCCGTGTCGCCAGTCGCACCTTGCGCTCCGGTTGGCCCAGTTGGCCCGGTCGATCCGACGTTGCCCTGAGAACCCGTCGCCCCTGTCGGGCCTGTTGCGCCGACTTCGCCTTGCACGCCCTGGGATCCGACAGCCCCTGTCGGCCCTGTCGGTCCGGTGGCACCAACGGATCCTGTGTCACCGACGATGCCCTGCGGACCGGTGCTGCCTGTCGGCCCAGTAGGCCCGGTCGATCCGACTTCGCCTTGTGCACCGACAGCGCCCGTTGGCCCGGTGACGCCTTGATCACCTTGCGGACCTGTTGAGCCGGTCGGCCCGGTGACGCCCTGAATCCCCTGCGCGCCCGTCGGCCCTGTTGCACCAACGTCGCCGACCGATCCTTGCGGTCCTGTGTTGCCAGTCGGGCCGGTGCTACCGACCTGGCCTTGGACACCAGTGGCACCGGTTGGTCCGGTCACGCCCTGGTCACCTTGTGCACCGGTCGGCCCTGTCGAACCAGTGGCGCCAACGGAGCCCTGTGGCCCTGTGCTGCCCGTCGGCCCCGTCACGCCTTGCTCACCATGCGCGCCAGTCGGGCCAGTGGCACCGACGTCGCCTTGGCTGCCTACGGCACCCGTTGGCCCGGTGACGCCTTGACCACCGGTGGCTCCTGTCGGACCGGTCACACCTTGATCACCTTGGGTGCCGGTCGCACCCGTCGGGCCTGTCACGCCCTGCTGGCCTTGCGACCCGGCGGCGCCGCTGGCACCTGTAGGTCCGGTCTCACCGACGAGCCCTTGCGGACCAGTCGAGCCTGTGGGTCCGGTCGACCCAACGGAGCCCTGCGCGCCACCAGCACCCGTCGGTCCTGTCGCACCAACGCCGCCGACAGCACCGGTCGGCCCCGTCACGCCTTGGATGCCTTGCGGTCCAGCCGCGCCGACGTCGCCTTGGCTACCTGTTGGCCCGGTGACGCCGATCAGTCCTTGATCGCCTTTGACACCTGCGGCACCTGTCGGCCCAGTGGCTCCTGTGTTGCCGACGGCTCCAGACGAGCCGGTCGGCCCCGTCGCTCCCGTGGCGCCCTGCGCGCCCGAGCTGCCCTGTGCACCGGTCGGGCCTGTTGCACCTGTGCCTCCGACGTTGCCTTGCGGTCCGGTCGGGCCTGTCGATCCGACGGCGCCCGTGGACCCGACCGAGCCTGTGGCACCCATGCTGCCGGTCGGGCCGGTCACGCCTTGGACGCCCTGCGGTCCGGTGATCGATGCGCCCTGGGCGCCAGTTGGGCCGGTCGCACCGGCAACGCCCGTGGCACCGACGCCGCCAGTCGATCCCTGCGGTCCGGTTGGCCCGGTCGCACCCGAGGTGCTGAACTCCGTCCACGTCGTCAGGTCGCCGCCCAGCTGCCACAGGAGGCCCGTGGCGGTGACATGCACGAGCATGCCGGCCTCGCGGCGTGCGGACGGGATCGCGTCCCTGGCGGCGTTGCTGGCCACCGTGCGGTAGCCACCCTTGCCGTAGAGCGCCTCGTGGCTCGGGTGCACGTCGGTCGTGTCGAACGGCACGACCGACGCGGCGACGTTCGTGCCCTTAATGTTGGCCATCAGCTCACCACCACGACGACGGTGCCGGTGATCGGGTACGTGCTGCGGTAGATCGTGTAGCTACGTGCCGCCTGCCCCGTAAACGTGATCGACCTGGTCGTCGTCTCCCAGGCAGAGTTGACCAGGCCGCCGACCGTGAACGTGGGCGACCCGAACGACGCCGGCAGCACAACGTGCAGGTAGGCCGCCGTGGCCGTGATTGTTCGCGTCTGGCTGCGGCCGTCGGCCAGGTCGCTTGTGAGCTGCGACGTGATCTGACCGTCGGTGATCGCTGCGGCCGTGCTCGAGCCCCACCACCTGACGAGCAGGGCAGGGGAGGTAGCCGTGTCGTCCGCGACGGCCTTGGTGTGCACGCGCATCGTGGCTCGGAACCCGTCGCCGTACCGCCAGACCGGGATACCTCGAGGTGCCGCCACCTCGTACGTGACGTCGGACCCGCTTTGCGTGTCGACCACGCGGTCGTGCCGCTGCGGCACGCCGAGCGGGAAACTCGACGTCTTGATCACGAAGTCCCGCGATTCCCACCGCTCCACGACGCCGTTCTGATCGGCAGCCTCAAATACCGAGCTGCCGACGGTCGCCGTGACGTTCACCGTCGTAGCACCGCGCACGTACCGCACCGTCCGCCCGGCCGAGGTCGCCAGCCGGTCAGCCAGCCAAGACGCACCTACGGCGAGCATGTCGGACATCGGTCACTCCACGGCGCCACAACGCCGCCGCGGCGCGTTGTGGATACGCGCCGGCGGCGGGTTGCGACGTTGGGCTGTCCGGGACTACTTGTTGATCACCACGTCGACCGTGGTGTCGGCCGCGAGCCGGGCCTTGGCGAGCTTGCCGGCAGCCACGCCGGTGCTGGCGTGCGCCACACCGCTCGTTGCGTACCAGTTGATCGCGGAGCCCTGGGCACCGGTGGCACCCGACGCACACGGCATCGAGTACACGCCCTCGATCGCCACGACGCCCGTGTCGCCACTGGCGATGGGACGCGGAGCGACAGCGACGAGCGAGCCGATAACCACGACGTCGCCGACGGCGATCGTGCTGCCGGCGGTGTAGTCGAGGTACTTGCCATCTTGAACCGTGGAAGCCATGGGACTGGTCCTCTTCTGCTAGTGGGAGTTGATCGGTGCCGGCTGGCTGGACTAACTCGCTCCAGCCAGCCGGCGAATGGTTACCGTGTCGGTCAGACGTCCATCTTGACGCCGGCCTTGTCCTCGGCCTTGGCGACGCCGAAGTCGAAGTAGCCGCGCATCTGGACGCCGAGCACGTTGAAGTCCGCCTCGGCCGTCTCGACCACCGGGCTCTGCACGCCGTTCAAGAACGCCACCTCCATCACCGGCAGGTCGGCCGGAGACGCGAGGAGGTAGTAGTCCGCCGTGTTGCTGAGGTAGGTCGAGCTGACCACCTCATACCGACCGGCGAACACGTTCGTCGACGGCTGGCCGCCGGTCGCACCGGACGAGATCTGGACGCTGTTCATCAGCTCGGCGGCCGTGACCTCGAGGTCGACCGGGACGAGCAGCACGCGCGGCTGAACCGCGATGGGGTTGCCATCGGGATCGGTCAGCTTCCTGTAGAGCGCGAGGGCCTCCTTGAGACCGGCCAGGCCTAGGGCCGTGGCGGAGGTCTTCTTGTTTCCCTTCGCGGTCGTGAAAAACGAGCTGTCGTCCGTGAACGCCGTCCAGAAAACGGAGTTGAGCTTCAGGGCACCACCGCGACCGATCCGCTGCGGGACCGCGGTCAGGGCACCGAGGTCGTCGTTGATGAGGTCGGTACGGGTGACCGAGGTCATGATCCCGTACGTGTCCGCACTGATCGTCCGCTTCTCGTCGCTCGCGGCCGCGTGCTTCAGCTCGCCGCCGTTCTGCACTTCCTGGAACACGAATCCGCCGTTGAGACGGTACTGCGTGACGGTCTTGAAGTCGTTGACGCTGCGCACCGAGCTGATCGACCGCCACGCGTTCTCGACCGAGTCGAAGCCGGCGAGCAGGAACTTGTTCACCGTGCTCGACAGGATGTCGGCGATCGAGTGCGTCGACCACGCCGCCTGCAGAACCGGCCGCAGCGTCGCCGCCGAAAGCCGACGCGGGCCGTCGTAGCCGCCGGCCACGGCCGCCTGCAGCAGCACCTCACCGAGCGACAGGTCGCGGCGCGCCTTGTGGGCGGCCTCGAGCACCTGCGCGTCGTACTTCTTCTCGACGCCCGGCAGGTTGCCCTGCAGCGCAAACGAGGCCTCGATCACCTCGGCCGACGGCGGCGCGTAGGTGGTGACGTGCACAGCCGGCGATGCCGGACGCTCGTCGCGAGCCGCCTGGAGCTTCTCCATGTTTTTGACCTTCTCGTCGAGGGCCTTGACCGTGGCGAGCAGCTCGCCGACGTCCGCGGCCGGGGTGGTGACAGGCTCCACGGCGACCTCCGCCGTGGCCGCCACGGCCGGGGTCGACACGACCTCGTCCGTGGGCTTGGTGGTGGCGTCAGCCGCCATGGTTTCCTCCTCGACGGCCTCTTCGGCCGCGATGGCGACGCTGGTCTCCGCGTCAGCGCCCAAGGTGACAAACGAGACCTCGCGGAGAGCGGAGGCCTTGACGATGCGGACAGGCCCCATGTGGGTCTGCCCGTTTGCGGTGGCGACTGCGTCGGCGTCGACCTTCTGGTGCCGGCGGACGTCGGCGCCGACACTGGCCTGCCAGGCGTAGCCTCGCTCGGCCAGGGCGAGTACCTGGCGGGCCGTGTCGGTGTCGGCCATGATCTCGCCCTCGACGATCAGCTTGGATCCCTCGACGCGGACGCTGTCCGTCTGCCCGAGGATCGACGCGAGCCCGTAGTCGTGGCCGAGAACGATCGGGATACGCTGCTTGGTTTGCATGCCGGCCAGATCGATCACGACCGGCTCGCGGCTCCAGCCCTGACGGATCGGAGAGCCGGTGTAGGCCTCGATCGTGAACCGACGCGGGGAGGCCGCGGCCTCGCCATCGGCGGCCTGGAGAAACGTCACGCTGGTGTCGAGTTTCAGAGTGTTCATAGGAAGTCGATCAGCTCCTCGAGGTCCTCGTCGTGGTCGAAGTCGTCCACGTCACGCCTCCTGCGGGTTGGCCTCCTGCATTGGCTGGGCAGCACCACCGAGGTCGATCGGCAGCCCCAGCTCTCGCATCAGCTCCAGCTCGGCCGCACGCTGCCGCAGCTCGACGTCCCACCGCTTACCTTGGCGGGCGTACTCGCTCGCCAGCGTCGTCGTGTGCGTCCGCAGCCGCACCTCGGCCGCCGACGCCTCCTTGCCCGGGTCGACGTGCTCGCGGCCGTCCCAGACCCAGGCCCAGTTCCATTCGCTGAACGGCGGAAGGCCGTCCGGGATGACGCCGGCGAGGCTGGCCTCGTTGACCCACGCTGCCAGCACGCGGTCGAGACAGACCCGCTCGAGCTGGTCGCGGTCGACGCGCTGCATCAGGCCGTAGACCTGGTGGTCCATCCGGCCGCTGGCGTAGTTGTAGGACGAGCTGTCGAGCGCGGCGACGTTGTACGGCAGCTGCATGCAGCGGGCGATCTCGTTGAGGATCTCGCGCTTGAAGTCCTTGTAGGTGCTTGTCGGCTGCTCGGCCTTGAGCTGCGAGATGTCCCAGCCTTCCGGCAGCGTGACCAGCGACCGCTTGCGGATCTCCATCTCCGCGAACGCATCGACCTCGTCGACCTCGGCTGCAGGACTGTTCGAATGAATGAACGCCGCGAAGTCGGCGGCCGTCTCTGCGGCCGCGATGACGGCCTCGGTGTAGCGTCGCAGCTGCCCGAACAACTTGAGCGCCGGCGCCACCTCGGGCATGCCACGGTTCTGGCCAGGACGCTGACGGCGGAACCAGTGGATGACAGCGGCCGCCGGCACACGCTGGAACTGCAACGTGTTGACGCGGTAGTTGGAACCTGGGTGGAAGTTGAGCACCTGGTAGGCGACGACGTTGCCAATCTCGTCGAACTCGAGGCCGTCGACCGTGTTGCCCTCGGGCGTGATCGTCTGCCGCATCATCTCGGTCGGTGTCGCGACCATCTCGGCCTCGACGAGCCGCAGGTCGAGCTGCACGCCAGGCAGGCGGGCGTTGTTGACCATCAGCGCGAACGCCTCGCCGTCGACGACGAGCGCCTCGCGCATGGTCCGCAGCTTCGCCGGCAGGTCGATCGTCGTGCCCCAGTCGTAGAACGCCCGCTCGACGACACGTGCGGCTTCGTCCTGGACGTCGAGCTGCAGCCGCGGGCCGGTGCCAACCAGGTCGCTTGCGAGCGTGGCCGAGATGCCGGCCAGGTACGAGTTGTTGTTGCGCTCGTACCGGGCGCGGTTGCGGATCGTGCGACGCACGACCGGCGAGAGCTGCGCGTCGGCCGAGAACGCGTCGGCTACCTGCCAGTGCTTGTAGTCGTCGCCTGACTGTGCGGCCTCATACCGTGCACGAACGACCGGAGCCGCGACGGGTCGCGGCTTGGCCTTGGCACGGAAGAAGTCGAGGAATGCCATCAGGAGTACGGCGATGGTGTGAGCTGGTTAAACCGCAGGCCACGCCTCGAGGTCGACGCGGCCGCCTTGCCTGTCAGGTACTTGTCCGCGGCGATCTGGTCCTGGATGGACTGCGCCTCAACCTCGCCGGCGTCCGTGCGGACGCGCTTGGGGCCGGTGGCGGTGTCTTCGATGGCCTGCTCGATGGCGTCGCTCATAGTGGCGACGATAGAGCGCGCGCGAGCGCAGACCGCAGGGGGTGTGGCCTACTTGGCAGCCATAGCCAGGCCGATGTTGGCCAGCGCGTAGCCGGCCCACGCGATGGCCATGCCGGTGCTGCCCTTCGACCACTGGTCGCAGGCCACCGCGAGGTAGACGACGCCAACGCCGAGGATGAGGGGAGCGGACATGGTGCAGTTGCGTGCTACCTAGTTTGCTACGCAGTTTTGGGCGACGTTACGTCCACCGTCGCAGGCGTGTCACGATGTCGGTCACGCACCCATCCTCCGTAGCTCAATCTTGCGGACAGGTGACGTCGGGATGGTGACCTTGCGGCGATGGTTTCTTGGCGTGTCCACACCCACGGCCGTCACGCCGGCGTAGCTGGCCGCCACGGCCGCACCCACCACGCAGTCGAGCCAGTGGTTGTCACGGCCTGGCAGCGTCCGCCACTCGTCAACGACACGGCCGCGTGCCTCGGTCCGCACCGGGTACTCCGCGGCCAGTTGCTCGAGCAGCATGGCGTGGTCGCCGGCGTGAATTGTGAACGCCTGCGGGTCGGCGGCCGGCAGCTTCAGCCTCGCAGCGATCAGCGTCTTCCAGGCGTTGGTGTCGTAGAGCACGTGTCGCTGCTTTTGGATCGTCGACGTCCGCCAGTTGCTGCCGACGCGCTCGCCGCGGTCAGGCCGCTTGTCCGACAAGGTCGAGCCGGACGCGCCGACGAAACGGCCATGGCTTGGTAGCACGCGCGGGCCGTACGTCGACCTCCTGGCGAAGTCGCGGACCACGCCCTGAGTCTGCGCCCAGTTGGCGTCGACCATCACCTGGGAGATCCGCAGCACCGCGTCGTCCGTCTCGCGTGCGAACTCGCGGTCCAAGAGCATGGCGGCCACCTCCGCCAGCGCCTGGTTGGTGGCGGCCTCGAGGCTCGACAGCTTGGTCACGGTCTGCATGGTGCGGCGAATGTCACGCAGCGTGAAATACGAGCGGTTCTGCTCTGGCCACGTGCCGTAGGCCACGAGGTGCCCACGGAACTGGTGCCCCCATGCCACCACCGCCCAGTAGAGCGCCTTTTCCTGCACGTCGACGAACGCCGTCAGCGTGTCGAGCTGCCCGGGCACCACCCACCTGGCCACCTCGACGACGTTGCTCCGCACGTCCTCGCTGGTGATCGCGTTGGTCTGCGCCTCCTGACGCAGCGGCTGGTTCTGGTACTCCGACGCGAACACGTCCGGGCCGTCGTCGATGAACGCGTTGTAGGCGTGCTGGATGGCGGACTGCTCCCGCTCCGGGTCGTAGCAGCTCTCCCACGACACCTGGCAGCCGGCGTCCATCGCTTCGCGGTGTTCGCGGTAGTACGCGTCGGCCTCGGCCCACGCGCGGGCCTGGTCCCCTGGCGTGTCCTTGTCGAACGTCACCCGCAGCTCGCGGTACCGGCCGAGCCAGTCGTCCTCGTGGCGGTCCGCCCACTGCTTGACCATGGCGATCCGCTCGCCCTGCCAAGCCGGGTACCTCTTCGTGTCGAGCAGCTGGTCGACCATGTCGTCGTGCTGGATGACCGTGGCGTTGACCACGCACGCGATGCTCGACCTGTGGCCGGCCAACTTCATCACCGACTTCGACAGGATCTCCAGCCGCTTGCTGCACTGCATCGGGCTGGCGGCGCTCTCGCGGGTCTGCGGGTCGTCGACGATGACGAAGTCGGGACGCAGCTGCGTGCCGTCGGGGCTCTTGTGCCGCAGGCCGAGGATCGACCCGGTCAGGCCGCGAGACATGACGATCGAGCCGGACGCCACCGAGCCCGGGATCGTCGGCATGACGATCGAGTCTGCCTGCCAGCGGATGTGCGTCTGCTCGCCCTGGTGCGTCTGGGAGTTGCACCGCTGCACCTTGCCCTCGAGCGCCCGTATCGCGTGACACACCTCCGGGAAGTCGTCGTGCAGTAGGTCGTTCTCGCCCAGCTCGAGCTTGACGCTGGCGATCGCCTTGGCGGCCAGTCCGCCCTCGCCAGCGAAGATGGCGCAGAACCGACGGTGCCCGTACAGCGTCGCCCAGATGATCGCGTTTTCGCTGATCGTCGACTTGGCGAACCCGCGATAGACCGCGTTCACAAACCTGCCGCCGCCGATGATGCAGCCTTGGATCCGCTCGATGACGCGACGGTGGTCCGGGGAGAACGGCGTCAGTCCCGTCGACATCGGGAAGTACGTGATCAGGAACCGCTCGAGGTCGAGCCGGCAGGCGGCGCGGCGCGCGGGATCGACGACGCCCGGCACCTCGCCGATGTCGCTGCCGAGCCGGGTACGCTCGCGGGACCGCTCGATGTCCTGGCGGCGCTTGGCGTCGGTGGCTGGCGGAGTTTGTGGCATTCGGGAGAGAGTCGACGAAAACGAGGATGCTCGCCGCTGGGTGTACCGCTGCTACCGGCCAGAAGGACCCGCCACATTGGCAGCGGCTGCCATGATGGCTTGACATACGTCAAGCAGCCTCGACGTCTCGATGATCACGACGCTGTCGTGGTTGTTGCGTCTGTGCCACACGATCGGCACCTTGTCGCCGCACTCGTCACGCGCCTGCGTGATCGCAGCGTATAGATCAAGTCGCTCAGTGCGCTTGCACTCGACGTGTATAGGCACGCCATCGAGCACGACATCAGGCGAGTCCGGCCCGCCTTGGTACTGCACGCCACGGCGTGCGGTCACGCCTAGCAGCCTGGCCAGCTCGGCCGCACACTCGCGCTCACCTCGCTTGCCCTTCTGACGGCTCATGCGTCCCATGGTGTGCCTCCATGACGGACCGCATCCACGCACGCACAGGAGGCAACAGCACGTGCCCGCTCTCCTCGCCGTAGCGTGAACGAAGTGGCCCGCGTGGACCGACCTGGTGCGAGTTGATCGCGGCCAGCTTGGCGTGTGACCCTGACCCCACAAACAGCGGCCCGCCACTGTCGCCCGGGGCGATCATGTACTCGAGCGGCGACGACCTGGCCTTGGCCGAGCAGGTGACAATCGGCCCGTCGATCGAGTCGATCGTCTGCGTGCCGGCTCGGAGCCGGCCGTCTGCGATCTCGTAGCCTCGCCCCATGGTGCCCGTCACCCCGTAGCCGGCGACGATGCAGGCCTCGCCGGCCGTGACCGTCTCGGCAATCTCCGGGTACCAGGGCAGGGCACAGTCCTCGGTCGTCCGCAGGATCGCCAAGTCCTCGCTGGCCATGGCCAGACGCTCCCAGCCCGGGTGAACCACGACCAGGTCGACGTCCCGGGACGTATCGGCGAACGCCAGCCGCACGCCGTCGCAGCCGGCCACGACGTGTGCCGCCGTCAGCGCCCAGCGGCCGGCGATGACCACCGCCGTGGCCGTGTGCCGATGCCCCTCGGGGCTGCGGCAGCTCACCGCCGCCGTGTACGGCCGCATCTGCCGACCGAGCTCGAGGTACCGGGCATCCGGCACGCCGTCGTCCCTGGTCCCAGCGACGGCTGGGTGCGTCAGGGTCAGCGCGAGGATCACGACCAGGGCTCGCATGCCCTGACCGTACCGGCGGCCGGCTGTCGTCGAGCGGGGCTGTGGTCACGACGCCTCCCGGCGTTTGGCGGCCAGCACGGCCTCGGTGCGACGCACGGCGGCTTGGAACTCCGGGTCGAGCTGCCGCTTGGGCTGCTCGCCGGCCGCTCCACGCTCGGGCCGTGCATCGTCGTACTGGCCGCCCAGCACCCGGCGGACAAAGCCACTGCCGCAGAGCTGCACAAGTGTGGGTGGGGTTTTAAAAAATCGACACTTGGGCAGGTGGGCGATCGCCTGGACGGCCTCGTCCAGCCACCCGGGCTCCGCCAGCCGCTCCTCGAGGCCGTCCGGGGGCTGCGGGTGCTTCCACGGACGTCCAGGGCCGGCGTTCCAGGCCGTCCGCAGCCGCTGCCAGCCGTCCTCGGTCTGCGCAGCCTCGCGCGGAGGAGGAGGAACTTCTTCTCTCCTCTCCTCTCCTCTGCGATGCGCGAGCGTCGGCACGTCCGATGCGCGCGCATCGGAAGGTCCGATGGGGCGTTTTCGGGCCGGATTCCGGTCCTCGTACGACCGTGCCCGGTCGGCTTGCTGGGCTCTCGACTTGGCCGCCTGGCTAAACCGGCGGTCCCATCCTGGGACAGCAACGGTAGCGGCCGTCTCGTCGATCTCCAGCCACCCGACGGCCGCCACGGCACGCCAGAAGGCTTCATCCGCACCCCACGTTCTCACCATCCGTGGCATGGTCATCCGTGCCGTGCCGTCGGCACAGTGCATCGAGGCCCAGCCCCACATCCGGATGAGCAGGAACTCGACCCACGCCTCGTCACGGCCGGTCAGGTCCATGATCTCCTGGAACTCCGGCTTGTCCGGCAGGGAAAGGTCTACCGCGATCCATTCACCGGCCATCCATGGCCTCCTTTCAGGCAACCGTCTCGTGACGAGCCGCGAACTGCGATGCGATGCCACCGAGCGTTTCAAAAAACTGGTAGTTGGCGGCATCAGCTTTCACCAAAGCAGCCATGATCGGCTGGTTGTTGTCCGTGCTGGTCACGGCCTGGCCCGTGAGGGCAGACATGGCCATGGCCTTCACGACGTCCGGGTTGCTCCAAAAGATCTGCCAGTACGGGTGGGTGCGGCCGAACACCACGACATTTGCCTGCCTGTTGCCCGTAACCTCGACGAACCTGTCGGAGTCGTTGAACGTCACACGAAACTTTCGGCCCGTAAGCGGGTTTGTAACGGTGATACTGCCACAGCCTGGCTGAACCTTGGACGCCCGTCGCCTGCGGATGCCCGTATTCCTCGGAACGGCCGTCCCCTCTTCGCCGTTCTCTGGCTTGGATCGCTTTTCACGCATCGCCTCAACGCCTGCCATGGCCTGGGTCAGTTCGTCGCCAGCCTCAGTTCCTATCTGGCTTTCAAGAGTCAACGAGTGCTCAGCCTCACACTGCTTAAGCAAGTCTTCGATCTGAGGGTAGATCTGCTCGCACAACTGCTCCAACTCGTCGGCCGAGGTCTTGTGCTTCGTCACCTCCCACTTCTCACTCGCATCGGCATCGTCGGGCTCCTCGAGCTTGATCACGCCGTAGAAGTTGGTGATGTCCATGGCACCACACCCGTAAGAGCGCGTGGTGCTGGTCTCCGAAAGCATCCGGTGCTTGAACTCAAACCTCCATCCGCCGTGCGTCCGATCGTGCGGCGACTTAACACCAGCCCACCACGAGTAAGCTTTTCCGCACAGCTCGCCAGACCCTTCCCGCCTGTCCGTCACGGCGACGACTTCGGGCTGCACGACCTCCACGTCGTTCACGAAGATGCGACGGTTCGTGCGCAGTGCAGGAGCGAATGTCTGACGCAGCTTGTTTGCAACGTCCGAAAACACGATCCGCCGATCGACCCGGCTAACAGTGACAGTGGTTCCGCTGTGAGGTCCAATGCCGTACTGCGTCGTCTCGGTGGCAATCCACCTGCCCGTGTGAACCATTTCCTCAAAATCGGCAAACACCACGCGGAAGCAGTTGTTGCGCCGCACGGCAACCTCCACGGCCGTCCCAAGGGCCAACGCTGCATCCTTGGCACCAATGCCGTACCTGCCGGAAGTAGACCGATCCTCGTGGTCGTGGTCTCCGAGCCGAACGATCGCCGCAGGGTGCGGAGCCCCGACACCGTCGTCGGCAATGACCACCCGCCTGTTCTTCGTGTCGATCTTGACGAACACATTCGTGGCCCATGCATCCATGGAGTTGTCCACCAGTTCGCAGATGGCAAGCCAGGCTGGCATCTCCTGCTTTCGCATGGAGTTGATAGCGTGCGTCTTCGGCGTAATGTCGATCTCACCAGTCATGTTCAAAGCCTTTCCAAGTGGGTTTTCAACTCATCCTTGAGCACTTCGCGGTTGTGGTCTGCGTTCATCCACTCGCCGATGATTTCACGAAGGTCGTTCAGGATCGCTTTCATGCCGCGATGCTTCGGCTCGGCTCTCGCCGGCTGCTTGTTCGGCACGACGTCCCGGAGTTTCTTCTTGCCCGCCATGACCTCTTGGGCAGTAGTGGCTGGCAGCTCGCCCTTCTCGATCGCCTGTTGAACCGCGATAGCCTGGCGGGCCTTGTGCATGGACGTGCCGGCCTTGGCAGCGACCTGGCCGACGGTGGAGCGGGCGTGGTCGGCCTTCCGGTCTCGCTTCTGCGGTAACCACGATTTCGTGGTAACCGCATGACGAGCATTTGCGGCCTTGCTCGCCTTCTCGCTGTCGAACTTCGTCGCCGCCTTGCGGGCCTCGTTCTCCTTGGCTATCAGCGGCCATATGGCAGACGAGGCCATTGCGAATCCGTCGTCGTTCAGGTGCCGTCGGTTGGCGTTGGTGTCCCACACCCACTCAGCAACTCCGATGCCGCCGTCGGTCCACTCGACGACTGGCACATCGACCACCGCCCCACGCTTCCGAGCCTCTTCTGCCGCCAGCACACGGTTGCGGCCGTCGATCAGCTCGTCAGCGTCCAAGCCCCTCCGCACGACGATCGGATGGATGACGCCGCGCTCGCAGATCGACTCGACTAGGCTCTCAAACTCGTCACCATCCATAAGCGGAAACACAGCCGCCGCGGGATTAACCACATACCCGCCGATTGTTGCTTCATCGCCCACGACTCACCTCCTTGCTCCTGTGCATCCCGCCCCGCCGCGTCTCAGCGGCACCGTGCCTGTCACATCAACCGGTCGATCTTCACGTGCACCTCCTGTGTATTAGCCGGCGTGACGTGCCGGCGGACGGTCGGATCACCGGCCTGTGGATACCGGCTCCGACTGCACTGATACGACGCCTCTGGAGTGCGATGGCTGACCATGCAGCTGATGACCGCAGCTGCTTCGACCAGGTCTGGCCGTCATGCAATCGGTGCTCCGTCTGGTAGTGCCTTGCCCATGTACGAGAGCTGCACGACGCCGCCGTGCTGCACGAGTCGGTAGTGGTGCAGCTGACCGCTCCACGGCATGTCCAGCCTGGCCGGGTACTGCTCGCCACGCCGCGGCGTGTACGGCATCCCGTCCCATGGACCGCCGTAGAACTGGATGGTGCGGTCGTCGTCAAAAAGGGATGTCGTCGGCATCGGCCCGCTCCTGGAACTCCGCATGCGTCTTGGCAGCCGGCGTCCGGGCCGGCGCCCGCTTCGGCTTTGCCTCGGCCGGCAGCGGCCTCTGTGGCGACGCATGCCACCTGGTGATGCGCTGGTACTGGATGGCTGTGGCCTGCGCCACCTTGTTCTCGATCTCGACGGTGGCCACGCGCCCGACCAGCGACTGCTCGTCCCAGTCCTCGCCACGCTTCGGTGGCGACACGCCAGCCGACCGGCACACCGCCTCGAGCAGGCCACGCCACCGCAGGTTGACGATGGCCTCGACCGGGTAGTACCCGGACTTGCTCCACGTCACGACGAGCGACGTACCCGTCGGGTTGTCGTCCGCGATCTTGAACTTGAGGTCCTTGATCTCGGCCCGGACGATGTCGCCCGTGTGCCGACCCGTCGGCACCTTCTGCGTGTGCCCGTGGTCCACGGCGGCTCGTGGCTCCTCGTCCCAGTTCCACCACTGATCGAAATTCATGACTTGATCTCCGGTTCGTGTGCCTTACCGACCCTCACGCGGAGCGGCTCCAGCAGCTCCCGCACATGCTCGACAGCCTTCGTGCCCGAGATGCGGCGGACGTGCCACCGCCGCACCACCTCGGCCACCTGCTGCATCAGCTCCTCCGACTCCGCACGCTTGGCCGTCCACGGCGGCACGTCATGCCACGCCATCGATCACCTCCTGCGGCTCGATCGCGTCGTGCCGCTCCTTGACCAGTACTGTCAACGCCTCGCACTGCTCGGCCGTCAGCTGGCCGTCGGACAGCAGCGCGTCGATGCGGTCGCCGATCTTGCCGAGCGTCCGCACGCTCTTGGCCTCGGCGATGTACTTGACGACCTGGTCGTACAGCTCGGTGTCGATCGGCTTGGCCCCGGTGCCTGTGAACAGCGGGGCCAGGGCCTCGATGGTCATGGGCAGCTCTTCGCCCAGCCCATACCGGTTCTTGGCGTCGTAGGCCGCCGCACGCTCGGCGTAGACGACGCGGTCCTTGCCGCCGATCGCCTTCCGCTTCCCGTCGCTGCCCTCGATCAGCCGCATGCGGTAGTTGGCGAATAACAATGCGTCCGCCCATTCCTTGACGATCGGGCTGACCTGCTTCGACAGCCGCAGCTCGTACCGGTCGTAGCCGTCCGTCTGGTCGGGCGGGCTCGTCCGCTGCACCTTGGCATGGGCCACGAGCAGCACGTGCAGCCCGGCGCGGTGCAGGTTGTCGAGGCCCTCGACGAACCGCCCCATATGCTCGGCCACCACCGTGTAGCCCTTGCCGAAGCCGTAGTCCTCGATCGACTTCTTGCCGTCCTGCTTGCAGACGAACTCGACCAGCGCGCGCTCCGCCCAGTCGATCGAGTCGATGACGATCGTCTGGTAGCCGTGCTTCTCGACAGCCAGCTCGGCCACCGCGCCCCGCAGGCTCGGCCAGTCCTGGCAGGCGACACGGTCGACCTCGAGCTGCTTGGTGCCGTCCTCGGTGTCGAGAAACAGCGGCGTCGGAAACTGCGCCGCCAGCGTCGTTTTGCCGATGCCCTCGACGCCGTAGAGCACGCACCGCACGGGTGCAGCCTGCTTGCCTTTCACGATCTTCACTTCACGTCCTCCTCTTGGGTTGGTTCGTCCTCGTCCCATTGATCCATCGCAATCCGATCGAACACCTCGCCGCGGAAGATGTCGACACGCTGTGGCGCTCGAAACGCCAGGCGGACGACGTTGCCGCGGATCTCCTGCACCACGATTTCCATCCGTGCATGCGGCACGACGACACGCTCGCCCTCCGCTCGACTGAGCACTAGCACGTAGCCCTCCTTAGCGCGGCCGGCCGCACTCCGTCACGACCGGCTCGCAAACAAAACCATCCGTGATCAGGCCAGCGATCCGTCGCCGACCTCGCGTCCTTGCGTATCGCCATCGACGAAGAGGCTCTCGCCGCGCTCAGCGCGACGACACATCTCCTCGACCTTGTCTGATGTGCCCGGCGCGGCCGTCGTCGGCTCGGCCGCGTCCATGGTCGCGCCGATCTCGTCGCGGACCTCGATCAGCTCGTCGATCGTCACCGTCAGCGCGTCGTAGAGCAGCGTGCGGTCGCCGCGAGCCGCGCGGGCCTGGTACGTCTCGCCAGCGTTGGACTGGCCGCCGGCCTTACTGGGATCGCCGTAGAGCCGCACGATGGCGCACAGATGCGCGTGGCAGCGGGCCACGCGGTGCAGCCACGTCACGAGACGTTGGCAAGCCCGAGATCGGATGCGTGTACGACGGTTACGCTCGCTCGCCGCTGCCCGGCTCTCCTGCGCCGCTCCTGCTCGGACCAGCGCGACTGCACCTCCGAGCACCGCTGGCGAATGGTCGCCTCGTCCGGGTCCTTGGGGCCGGGATGTGGGTCCGTCCAGCCGAGCGCCCGTAGCCGGCGCGAGATCGACGAGGTAGTCGACCCCGTAATTGCGGCGATGCGCTCCAATGGCATAGCCGCTGCCCACTCGAGGAGCTGCGTATCCGTGACGTGCGCGAATCCGCGGCCCATCGGCAACACCGGTCGGCATGGCGTATCCCTCCGCCTCACGCCGTCGTGGCGTGACGGGGGCGGATAGTAGGCCACGCCTAAAAACCCGTCAAGGCGAGTTTTTAGGTGACACGGAAAAATGAAAAACTGGGCTATTGCCGCAGTTTGTCGAGGGGGACGCCGAGCGCGTCCGCCAGTCGGCAGGCCGTTTCCATCTTGGGCTTCGTCTGGCCCATCAAGAGCTGCCACATGGACACGTAGCTGATGCCGATCTTCTCAGCCAACTCGCTGCGTGTCAGGCCTCGCTTGGCGGCCATGGCCTCAACTCGGAGGCCCCACTCGCTCGGAACCCTGTTCCGTGGCCGGCCGCCGGAAGGCTTGCTGCGGCTGCTGCCAGGTTTCTGCCTGCGGGTGCCCTGTCCTGGCATGAGCGCTTTGCCTTCCTTGGCGTAGATCCCGATGGTTCCAGTGGGCCTACCGGGGACAGGGTTGCGATCCCGTCGGGATTGCAACGTTTGTAAGTGGCGGGGACAGGATGAAACCCCGCAAAACCGGCCGACCCGCACAGCCCGCACGACCGGACTCCCTTCCACGGACGGAGCACACCCGCACGGACGCGTGACCTATCCCTGAGTAGGAGGATCACGCACCATGACACTCGACGCGTTTTTGGACACCGTGTACGTGCCGCTGCGACTGCGCGGTAGGTCTCGCGAAAGTGTCCGCCTGCTGCGGCACGCCATCACGCAGTTTTCCAAGTGGCTCGGACGAGCCGCGCTCCTCGACGACCTCGAGGACCTGACCGTCAGCCAGTTCCTCGCAGTGCGCGGCCAGCGGCTTTCGCCCAACAGCGTGGCCCGCGAGCGGTCAGGGCTCTTGGCCCTGTGGAACCTCGCCCAAGGCCGCGGCCTCGTGAAGCTCCGCCCGTCGGTCTCCCCCGAGCTGGTGCCGCAGTCGACTCCGCGAGCGTTCACGACGGACGAGCTGGCCAGGCTCGCCGACGCCGCACGGCAGGCGAGCGGCTGGGTTGGGCCTGTGCCGGCGGCGGTTTTCTTCCCGGCGCTCGTCGCTGTGGCACTGGAAACCGGCGAGCGCATAAACGCGATCCTGTCGACGCCCCGCATGTGCTGGCGACGGCCGACGCTCACCGTGCCAGCCCACGTCCGGAAAGGCGGACGCCAGGAACGTGTCTACGAGCTGTCGCCCGAGGCCTGCGACCTGGTCGACCGCGTGGCGGCTCACAACGGTCCGACGGTGTTCTGGTGGGTCGCCAGCGGGACGGCCCTGCGAAAACGCTGGAAGACCATCACGAGGCGCGCCGGCCTTGGCGACGGACGCGACGTTCAGTTCCACGCTCTGCGTCGGTCGACGGCGTCGCACCTCGCAGCGGCGGGCTTCGACGCCACGGCATTTCTCGGCCACTCGTCCGACCGCATCACTCGGCGTAGCTACCTAGATCCTCGCGTGGTCGATGCTCATCGCCCCAAGGCGTGGCAGGCCATGCCGCGAATCTTTAAGCCCGATGACCACGAGCCGCCGGCTCGCACTGCGTGAGCCAGTAGCGTCCCCGGACGGGTCCGGAGTTGCGATCCCCTGCGTCCATCCTTGCGGGTCGTGCCGGCCAAGGCCAGACTGCCGCCATGCGGATCGACACCGACGACTACGTGACCTGCACGCACGCCGCCGAGCTGGCCGGCTGCAGTCGGCAGTACATGCGGCGGCTGGCCCTCGACGGCCGGGTGCGGTCGGTGGTCATCGACGGCTTGCTGTTTGTGCACCGAGCCGACGCCCTCAAGTTGTCACGTGACAACGGCCGATGAGTGTGTTGTCACCTGACAACACCACAGCCAAGGAGGGCTACCATGTCGATCACAGTCTGGCTCGAGCTGTTGCTGCTCGTCGCTCGCATCCTGTCGGCCGGCGGAGCGTTCTAGGCCGCCCTCGCCCTCACCTGAAACGCCAGCCGGCGGATGCCGATCCGGTGCTCGGTGGACGCGAACCACAGGTTTGCCACCTCGACGACGCAGGCCAGCACGATCAGGTTGACGGCCTCACCCTGCTCCTCGGTCTCGCACCGCAGTTCGAGCACCTCGCGGACTTTCGCTGAGATTACGCCTATTGCATCCAGCGCCTCGCGGCCGGCGCCGGCCGCCTGCGCCCGCCTGGCTAGGTCGGCCATGTGACGCTCGGGCCAGTGCACGAGCGTGGCGTCGACGATCGCGGCCACCTCGTCGGGCAGCTGCAGGGCAGGGCCGCCGACGCGGTGCCGTACCTCCGCCCGCAGCCACGTCAGGTCCATGCCGGCGACGTCGCCCACGGGAGCCTCCAGCATCATGGCGTGGCCGGCTTGCCAGGCGTGGGCGACGCCGCAGGCATCGGCGCTCGTGGCCGCTTGCAGCTGCACGAGGCCGGGCACGGGCATGGCGTCCTGTGCCCGTCGCCGTGCACGATCACGCCGGTGCTGCCGCAGTCGCTGCAGCACTTGCCGTCCGGCGGAGCCGGGTCGGGCGGCACATCGGGCGACGTGACCATCGTGGCGCGTGCCGCGGCGATCGACGCAGCCGCGCGTGCCGACTCGCGGCCGATGTCGGCCGGGTCTGCGGAGAGCCACGTGAGGAACCAGACGATCCAGCGCCACATGTGTCACCACCCTCGTCCGTGATCGACCGCCACGTAGCCGTCGGAGCCAATGTGCGAGCGGATTTCGGCGTGCTGCTCGGCGGGCGGCTCTTCGACGAACACGGCCACCCACAGGAGCGATTTGGCCGCCCGGGCGATCCACCGCAGCACTGGGCGGTCCTCGAGCGGCTTGGGCTCGTGGGACGCACCGGAGCCGGCGTACCAGCCCACCGCCACGGCGATCACGACCATGGCCACCATGCGATGCCTGTCCGTCATTGCTCCTCCGGTGGCGGCTGCAGCCAGTCGCCGTTGTGAATCTCGCGGTACGCAAACCCGTCCACGCCACCGATGGCGTAGCTGTCGCCCTGTGCAAGGATTCGCTGGATGGCCGACTTTTCGGCCCAGAATGTGCCGTCGGGCTGGTCTGGTGGGAATTTCCCACCGCCGACGTAATTGCCCCACGAGTTGCAGACGAGGCCACCCGTGCGGTTGCCAAACCGCACGCCGATCACGCACATCTGGTGCATCCACGTGCCGGACGCGGCACAGAAGCCGTCGGCGTCGCGGTTGCCGCTGTTGAAGCCGACCGAGCTGGCGATGGTCACCGGGTAGCCCGAGGTCACGGCGGCGACCAGCTCGTCCCACGTCTTACAGGCCACCACGTGCCGGCAGGGATGCCGCTTGGCTCGCGCGTCGAGCTTGCCGTCGTCGCCCTGGCCGCCGCAGCCGTACGCTCCCCACGCCTTGGCGCGGGCCTTGTCGTACGTCCGCAGGTCGTGCCCTAGCACGTCCTCGCGGTACACGACGCCCCAGTCACGCAGCCAGCGGGCCGCTCCCCATCCGGTGGCACCGTCGCTCCACCCGCCAACCGGCGACCGACCGGAGCCGTCCCGGCCGCGCGCCTCGACCCGGGCACCGCCGTATATCGCTTCGCTGGCCGGCATCTTGGGCGGCTCGGCCAGCTTGCCGGTCGCCCAGTCCACGGCCTCGGCGCAGAAGACGGCGTGCATCGCGCCCCAGGCTATGCAGTCGCCGATTCCTTGCTTGCCAACGACGAACGGCGTGCCGTACCGGGCGCGGTGCGCTCGGTCCATCTGCCTGTAGAGAAACGTGTCGACTGGCACGGCCTGACGCATGGCGTCGGCGCCGGCCTGGGCGAAGTAGGGCTCGGGCAGCTCCTCGAGGAACCGGGCGACTCCCTCGGGGTCTGGCACGTATCCGGTCAGGATCGCCGGCTGCCGCACCTCGCCGGCTGCCCACCAGAAGGAGAGCACAAGCCAGACGACCAGTGCCGCAGCCGCCACGAGGCGCCACGGATGCTTGGGTGCGCTCACCTAGCGGCCTCCGCGGCCCGGGCGACCTCACGGTAGGCGGCGACCCACTTGGCCTTCTGCTCGGGCGTGAGCGGGCCTCCTGCGGTGCCTGCGACGGTGTTGAGGTAGTCCTCGATCGCCTGACGCGCGAGCGGGTGCTTGGCACCCAGCGACTCGCCACGGCACAGGAGGACGCGGCTGCGGACCCGCAGCTCGTCGAACGCCACGCCGGTGCGGATGAGCGGCTCGGGCTGGCTCGCGTCCCACTCGATCTCGTTGGCCAGCTCGGTGCACAGGGCTGCGACGAGCGCCGCGTCCCGGGCGGCATCCGGCCCGACGAACTTGCCGCGCAGCGTGAACGCCGCCGGGTCCGGGGCAGGGGCCGGCGCCGGCGTGGCCGGCGAGCTGGCGACGTACGACCACGCGGCCGCGGCGACGAGCGCGGCTGCGGCCAGGTGGCGGCTGTCGAGCTGCGGCCACCGCCATTCGTGGTAGTGAGCCTGAATCCACGGCCAGGCGAGCGCCACCGCGGCCACGGCGACGAGCAGGAGCGGCATCATTCGGCGGCCCTCGTGAGCGGTAGGACGATCTCGATGGCACCGCTGGCGAGGGCCAGCACGAGCGCCCGGATCGCTGGTCGGGCGAGGATCCAGACCGGCCAGACGACGACCGGCACGGCCTTGTCCGCGAGCTGGTCGAAGAGCGCGGCCACGGCCTCGAGCACAAGCGCCTTTTTCTCGGCACCGCTCATCCCGAGCACCGCGTCGAGGGTCTCGACGGACAGCCGCAGGAGAGCAATCAGCAGCTCGCCAAACTCGGCCCACGTGATGCCGCCGGCGGCCTTGGCCTTGGCGACCTCGAGGAACGCGGCGACCTGCGCCATCAGCGTGGCCTCGCCGCCTGCGGCCATGACAGGTGCGTCGGAGATCATGCCTTCACTCCTGCCAGGACGATCTCGTACGTGGCGGACGCCGCTCCGCCTTCGATGACGATGTTGCCGGCGTCAAACCACTTGTTGGTCGGAGCAGTGCCGGCGGTCCACAGAAACACCGCACCCGGCGGCATCCCGCAGTTGGTGCCGGCGATGTCGTAGGTCAGAGTGACCGTCGACGACTGGTTGCGGACGTAGATCAACTTGACGCTCGCCAGATTGAGCGTGCCGGCCGTGCCGAAGACCGACAGCGGCAACGCCGTCGTGTTGATCGTGTCGGTGGCCGAGATGCCGACGGTGCGCACGTCCCGCCAGTAGCCGTTGACCTGGCCGGCGCCGGTGCCGTTGGCGAGCGACAGCGTCTGCAGCACAGACGCGGAGTCGGTGACGGTCGTCAGCGTCAGGTCGTCGACCCATGACGCCGCGAGCCGCAACTGCCCGGTGATCGTGAGCGTAGGCATCAGGTGGGTGCCACGGAGGTGCCGACCAAATACAGCGAGTAGCTCACCGCCGCGGCGTTGGGGTTGGCGATGTACATGAGCTGGTTGGTCGACGTGACCGGCCAGGCGTTGATGTGATTGATTGAAAACCACTCGGAGCCCGGCCCGATCTCCGACGCGTAGGCGACGCTGGGACGGCCCGGATCGCAGCCGACGCGGATTTTGCGGCCGCTCGTCGTCTCGGTGTTGACCACGCGCACCAGCCGCAGCTGGCGGAAGTCGTAATTGACGGTGACGCCGAGCGTGGTCTGCGTGATTGCCCGCAGGTCGATCTCTTCGAGCGTGTTTGCGGCGATGGTGCGGTTGGCCGCATAGACGAGGTCCGCCTGCCGGCTGCCGCTGCCGTCGGTGATCGCGTAGGTGTTCTGGTCCGTCTTCGCAGACACGGTCGTGCCGATGTCCTGGTCGACCGTGCGGTCCCAGATCATCACGGTACGCATCGTCGCGGTCAGTGTGTCAGCCATCGAAAAGCCCCATCTCGATGGCCTGACGGGCGACCGACGGCTTGACGCCCAGACGGAACGCGGCCAAGGCGATGTCCTCGGGCGACAGCCTGGCTGGCTTCTTCGACGTGAGCTTGCCCCACGTCTGCTGCGTCGGCGTGTAGACCGCGGCCAGCGACAGAGCGTCGGACGGCGACGGGATCGCCTCGCGCTGGCCGCTGCGGTGCCGGTAGTGGGCAATCACGCTGCCGTCCTCCATGCCGTCACGGTACGGCAGGACGGCGGTCGGTCGGCAGGGGTTATGGACGCTCGGACTCGCGGTACAGCACTAGGGCGATGATGCTGTAGGCGGCCATGTCCAGAAGCGTGTCAGGGATGCCGTCAAACTCCACCTTGCCACGGCGAAAGTAGGCCCGCAGACGGTGCATCTTGTCGGCCAGCCTGATCACGCAGCCCGCCCACGCCGGCACGTTCACGTAGTCGGCGCTCGTGCGAATGTTCGACAGCGCGTCCTCGTCGACGCCGTAGTCGAGTGTCTTGCGCAGGTGCAGCTCACGCAGCTCGTCGAGCACGGCGAGGAACTCGGCCGATCCCGGCCGCAGCGACGCCTCCCGTGCAAGCCGTGCCGGCTTGGCGTCCTCGACTGTCTGCTTCCAGCCGGCGGCCGCCGCACGCAGCTCGGCCTCGCCTCGCAGGATGTAGTCCACCGGGATCGTGCGGCCGCCGTCGCAACAGGGCGCCGGGTCCGACAGCACGCTCGCCGCCGCGGCCTGCGCCGGCGGGCAGCCCGCCAGCGACGCTGCCATGCCCTCGTGTCGTGCCGTCACAGCCGCCCGCAGGGCAGCGTTGCTCTCGTCCAGTGTCACCGTCGTCCTCCTGGTGGTGGTCCAGATACGTGCATGCTCGACAGCCCGCCGCCGCGCTCGTACACGAACAGCTCCATCGCCTGCCTGTTGCCCACGAAGCCCTGCTGTGCATGCCACTCGTCAGGCGGACACAGGGCAGGGGCCACCCGCACGAGCACGCCGTCGATCGTCTCGATCGGCCGACTCCACTCGGCGGATTGCTGGTGGTAGTGCCCGGTGTGGATCTCCCGGTAGGGGCACTGGCTCCACAGTTCCGCCGCCTCGAGCGCCATGAGCTGCGGCAAACGCTTTTTGGCCCGGTGACCGTGGCAGAAACCGAGCAGGTTGCCGGCGTGGTGCAGGTACTTTCGCGGCGTAAACGTGTCCTCGACCCGCACCCGGCGGTCCTTGCGGAAACGCTCCTGCAGGATCCGCAGCCACGCCCAGGTCAGCGTCTCGTCGTGGTTGCCGTGCACCGTGAGCGTGTCGGTCGGGGCGATGTCGCCGGCCAGGTCCACGACCCGCAGCAGCTCGTCGGTGCCTACCTCGATCATTTTCTGCAGCCGCCCGTCCCGCTCAAGCGGCGTGCCGCTCGTCGTGGTGCCGCTCGGCGTGTCGTAGTGGTACACGTCGCCGAGCGTGGCCACTGTCAGCCGGCTCGGCCGCATGGATGCGGCGATCGACAGCAGCTCCTGTGACGCCTCCCTAATGAGCGTGGCCGCGATGCCGACGTCGTAGTCTTGCTGGCCGGTCGTGCGAGCCCACGCGTACTTGCCGAAATGCGGGTCGGCTATCACGAGCACCGCCCAGCGGTCGCCCTTGACCGACTTGGTCTTCGGCCGGGATGGCCGCACGATGTCTCGGCTGGCCGCCGCGATCATCGCCTCGACGACCTCACGCACGCCCGGGCCGGGTCGCGGCTTGAGCCGCACGAACACGCGAAACAACTCGGTCACCACAGGCTGGCCGCTCGACCGGTCGACGGACATGCCCTCCCACTTCGTGGCCTCGGACGCCGCGACCTCGTACTTGGTCATGTCGGCCTCGATGTGCGCTAGCAAGTCCTCGACCGTGCGGATCGTGCGCGAGACGCTGCGGGCCTCGACGGTGTCTCCGTCGGTGCGCTGCGTGATCTGCTCGGCGTCCTTGCCCTGCGGCACGTCGGCTGCCGCCTCGGCCAGGACGGCGTCGGCTAGTGGCTTCGTCGTCCGATCCACGCCTCGACTCCTTGGATGCCGCAGATGTCGTGGCCACGCTGTTGGCACACCGTGACGATCGCCCGGGCGAGCGCCCGCTTGTGCATGGGCACCTGGCCGACACGCCACCGATCCCGCAGCTCCTCGAGCTGCCGCAGGTCGGCCTCCGGCAGCCGCATGTACCACGGCGCGTAGCCTGGGCCTTTATTCGCAGCGACAGCGAGCACCTGGTCGATGATCGACGGCGTGTCGTCACTCGTCACGTCGGAAGCCCTCCTGCTCGAGGACGGTGGTGAGCATGCCGGCGAACTCAGACACCGACTCTTCCGAGATGTCGGGCCACCTCGCGTGGATCAGCTCGTGCAGGAGCGTGTCGAGGTAGTCGGTGCCGGTCAGGCGTGAGTCGACCGTGATCGTGCGCGTGGCGTAGTCGCACAGGCCGTAGAGATTGCGCAGCCGCGCCCGGACGATGTGCCACTTGGCACCGGCGATCTCGATCGTCCGCTGTCGCCTCGCCATGCCACCACCTTATCCATGTGCGTCCAAATCCGTGGTGCCGGTGTGGTCAGGGTTTGGTGTGCCGATGCCGATTCTGTAGCCAACCTCGTTGAGCCATTGCTGGCGCTGCTGGCATCCGCAGTCCTTGACGCCTAGCGCAGCGGCCACACGTTCCTTGGTGATGCCTGCGGAGTCCAGCGCGGCGGCGACGCGATCACCAAGGCCGGGAGCGGGTGCACACTCTGCGTTCACCGGCAGCCGACGGACGCGCACGCGACGGCCGCACCGGTTGCACGTGCAGTCATGCATGTGATCGGCGTCAGTGCATAAGAACGCGCACGCCGTCATGGGAGGACGATGTCCACTGATTGAACGACAACGCTATTCATTGTCGTGTCTGCATCAGTCACGCTTGAAAGGAGCTGCCAATCCGAACCAATTGAAAAACCTGGCTGCCCAAACAATGGCGCATACGGCATTGGGTTTGTGAATTGCCCGTTGATGCACTGGGACACAACAGACCTGTCGTTGACTGCATTGGACGCTTGAGAGCAGTCTGCGGACGAGGACGTGCACCCGCCTATGGTGCCAATGTCGTAGTATTGCGGATTGCCGCACGATAACTGCCCGCTGCTATACTGCCTTTCCGCTTTTCCAATAAGCCGCACGTTTAGAAGTTGCAATGCATAAAACAGATTTGTCGGCGCGGTGCTTGGATTGTTGTACACATCCACAACAATAGTTACCGCTCCGCACCCTGAAGGCTGTCCCTGCACTTCAACGGACCACCTGGTAAACGCTCCAAGAGAGCCGATGCGCGTCAAAAAATGCGTACCGTCGAGTATTGACGTTTTTGCGGCCACAGACTCTTTTTGCGTTGCTGTTCCAAACTCGCTCTGCGTGTTGTAGATTCGCGTGCGTTGCAAAAGGTAATCGTTGGCCGTGATTTCCACTATCACATCGGTGGCTACGCTCCAGTCTCCTGTGCAAGGATTGCAACACGGCGAGCATCCCAAAAACATTACGCACACTCCGCCGCAATCAGTACCCACGTGCTGTCAATCAATGCACACGCCACCCGGCGCGTGCCGCTGGATACAGTCACCGTGGCGAAGTAGTTGGTGGCCGTGAACGTGGTTGCAGGTGAT
>Ga0208361_1000061_pt1 | contig 40795 bp, 32 predicted proteins | sample LakMenEpi05Aug10_FD_150670 | JGI IMG/M metagenome (GOLD analysis project Ga0208361, IMG submission 150670) | Freshwater microbial communities from Lake Mendota, WI - 05AUG2010 deep hole epilimnion (SPAdes) | ecosystem: Environmental > Aquatic > Freshwater > Lake > Epilimnion/Euphotic zone ... | reverse complement strand
ATAGGGGCAATGCGGCGGGATGAACTTCTGCATTGGTGTCTCCAGTGCCGGGGGGGAACATGCGCCCCGGCACCTATGGAGACGGGACCGCCGCCCATGCTTCGCGGGGAAAATGTGATTCCCAATATCGATACTGTCCCCGCTCGGGGAGCAGTATCCGCTCAGGCGAAGATCGGCACGACCAGCCCGATCGCGATCAGGATGATGATGATCCACTCGAGCAACTCCATGCGCGCCTCGGCCGCATGGTCGTGCAGCTTCTCGTAAATGCTCTCCAGCGTCTCGAGCTTGCGCACAATCGAACTGTTCCACTCCGAGAGGCGGTAGCGCTGGCTCGCCGAACGGTACACCCGTGCCAGATACTGATCGCCGAGCAGCTTGAGCGCATTGTTGATGCGCTCGAAAAGCACCGCTCCGTCCACCTGCAGCTGCGCGACCCGGCGCAGCTCCCGCGGGGTGCCGCCCGGAAGCCGCAGGCTCGGCTGCTTGTCGAGTGCCAGCGTCTCGTAGGTGCGGTCGAGCGCGGTATCGAGCCGGGCATCGAGGAAGCGCAGCTCCAGCAGTTGGAGATTGGCAAACTCGAGCACGCTGATCACGTCCTGCGGCTCGCTGTCGAGCAGGAAGGCCGCATTCCAGTCGATGATCGCCACGTCGCTGCGGCCAAAGGAAGCCCGGCTGGAGAGCGCGTCCTGCACCTCTTGATCGCTCAACGGGTCGGTCTCCGCGCGCAAGAGGCGAGCAAGATCGTGCGCATGAGCGGCGATCAGCGCTTCTGGGGCCGCAGGGACTTCAAAGGCCTGCACATGGACGATGTAGTACTCCTCCGTCAGCTTCTCGATGTTCGGACGGATCACGGCAGGCTCGATCACGGCCATCAGGTGTTCGATGCGCGAGCGCGCGTCGTCGCGCACCATCGAGGAGGCGTTCAGTCGCGCCGAGAGCTGAATCAGCGGCTCCAGGGAGCCCTGAATCGGAATGTCGTAGATGACCGAAACGCCACCGAAGTCGTAGATCACGATTTCGACCTCGTCGGTGCTCGCGAAACCCGCGCCCAGATCCAGCCGCGGTATGCGTTGCGTCACACGCAGCGGCAGCGGATCGAACTGGAAGTACGCCGGCGCAGCGCCCTTGTGACGAATTGCGGCCAGCTCGGTCAGATCAGTGACCGAGCGGCGACAGGCCTCCAGATTCACGGCAAAGCCGATGTCAAAGGCGACCACGACATGCAGCGTGCCCTTGGAGATGCTCAGAGTGACGCTCATGTCGCGGACACTCTACAGCTTTCGTATGCGGATGTTGCGATAGGCCACCCAGTCCCCATGGTCCTGCAGGGCGATATGGCCGCTGCGGTTGAGCCCGTAGGCCGGCATGGAGGCGAACTTGCTGGCCGCGACCAGCGCCTTCCAGTCCTCGGACCACAGCTCGTACTCGCACAGCTTGTCGCCGTTGAGCCAATGCTCGACATGGGCTCCGCGCACCACCAGTCGAGCACGGTTCCACAAGCCCAGCGGCTGGGTCGCGTCCCCTGGCGGCGCATGCAGCGCGTAGTTGGCGCCCGCGCTGGTGGCCGGATTACGGCCGTCAGGGTGCGCATCGTTGTCGAGCACCTGCATCTCCGGACCGCTTTGCCAGACAGCGGCGTGCTGCTCGTCGACGCGGAAGAAGATGCCGCTGTTCCCGCCGGGAGCGATCTTCCAGTCGAGGCGCAGTTCGAAATTCCCGTAGGCCGCTTCGGTGACGATATCACCACCCGGGCCCGTGCGCGTCAGGGCCCCATCGACGACGCTCCAGCCCTGCACGGGCGACTGAGCGCGGAACGGGCGCCAGCCGCGCGTGCTCATGCCATCGAAGAGCAGCTCGAAGCCCTGCTCACGCTCCAGCGCACTGAGGCGATTGTGCCCCTCGAAGGCCGGTCGCGAGCGCGCGACCACGGGCAGGTTCGCGGGGATGCGCTGAAGCGTGTACCAGGCCTCGCTGGCCCACAGTCGCGCGCCCGCCGCGTCCGTCAGCGCGCCGGGGATCCGCACGTGGACGACATGACCTTCGCGGAGGCCTTCCACTTCGAGGCCGACGCGGCGCCGATCCTCTCCGACGCTGACGCTGCGCACGCTCAGCCGCTGTTCGTCGAGCTTGGGGCCCCCATACTGTTCGGTGGGCTCGTAGCGCCACTGCGTCACGGCGTAGTTCTCCGGCTCCCAGCCCTCACCTTCCGCCAGCGGCTCGGTGAACTCGAGCTCGAAGCCGTTGCTGCGCGCGCGCACGGCCAGCAGATCGAACACGCGCTTCCCGGAAGGCGCGATCCGCTCGAGGCCGCAGTTGGCCTTGCCCGATTGGCCCCAATTGCCACTCGAACCGATGCCGCCGGCATACAGCGATCCGTTCGGACCGAACACGATCCGGTTGACGCCGGCCTCGAGCCCCTGCATCCAGGGGATGACGCAGCCCTGCCAGACTCCGTCGATGACTTCGAGGCAGTCGCGCTGGACGCCGCCGTAGGTGACATCGCCGTGGCACAGCTGTCCGCTGTAGGGTCCATGGCCTGCGGGAATCAACGCCGGCGCACTGGGGCTGTTGCCGATTTCGTTCTGCGGTATCCACAGCACGGGTGGCGTCACGGGCAGCTGGGCAGCTTCTTCGAGCAACACCGCGCGGGAACCGTAGAAGGCATCCTTGGCAAGGCGCAGCAGCTTCGACGAGGGCAGCCAGTCTCCCTGATTGTCCGTGATGAAGATCTCGCCTTCGGGGCCGAGGCCGATACCGTTGGGCGTGCGCAGCCCGTGCGCCACGGTCTCAAAGCGGCCATTTTCGAGGCTGATGCGGATCGCCTGCCCGCGGCCGGGAACCTGCGGACGCGTCGATTTGCCGCCGGGGTCGATCGCGATCGCGAGGTTGGCGTACAGCCAGCCGTCCTTGTGCACCAGACCAAAGGCAAACTCGTGGAAGTTAGGGCCCACATTCCAGTCGCTGCACAGACACGAGTAGGTGTCCGTGACGCCGTCGCCATCCAGATCGATCAGCTCGGTCAGCTCCTGCTTCTGCAGCACAAAGACGCGCTTGCCCACGACGCACAGGCCGAGCGGCTCGGCGAGCCCACTGGCGAGCTTGCGCACGCGCAGCTTGGCAGGATCCCGCTCCGAAGGGTTGGCAATCTCCCAGACGGCGCCCTCGGGATCCCAGGTGCTGACGAGCAACTCGCCGCTGTCGCGAAAGGCCAGGCCTCCGACCTTGGGACACCAATCGGTGGGCCGGGCGAGGCTCCAGAGGTAGGCGGGATGGACAGCGTCCAGCGGCCGACCGTTTCCCGGCCGCAGCTTCGAGAGCGGCTTCAGGATGCGCTTTGGGCCCGGAGCCGTCACGCGCACCTCGCCCGCGGGGCAGCGCAGGGCCGAAGCAGGCACCAGTTCGAAAGCCTGCGCGCCGGGCGCCTTCCACTCCAGGCGCAGCGACCAGCCGCCGTAGCACTGGAAATGATTCAGCAGAAACGGATGCGCGCCGCGCTCCAGTTCGATCTCGCCGAGCTTCGCTGTGCTGCCGTGCAGACCGTCGTGATCGATCAACGTCCGGCCGCCGATGGAGAGCTTCGACCCATCGTCGCTGGTCAGGCGGAAGCTCCAGTTGCCGCGGACAGGCACCTCGATCCAGCCATCCGCGATGCTGAGGAATGTGTAATCAAGCCCCTCGACGCCGCGCCCCTTTTCCGAATCGAAGTCGAGCGCGGGGAAGATACGCGAGATGTTCGGCGTCTGGCCCTCCACCAGTTCGCACAATTCCTCGAGCGGCTCGCCAACGAAGAAAAAGCGCATCGACACGCCCTCCTGTCGGGGCACATCCTGCAGCAGCAGGCCGGCCATGATCAGGCCGAGCATCAGCGGGCCTCCGTCTTCGGCTTGAAGAACAGCAGCAGGTTGTTGAAGGGTCGTGCGGAACCCAGCGTCAGCCAGCCATCCATGCGAACCGGATCTTCACGCTCCATGGCCTCGACGAGCTTGTTGCTCGTGCCCTGGTAGCCGATGCGCAGGCACACCTTGACATCCTGTGGGCACTCGACGATCTGAAACGAACGCCACAGGCACAGATCACCCTTGTTGAGAACGAAATCCTCGATCTGCTGATCGGAGAACAGTTCCTCTGGCCGCGTGAACTCCGGCGTCTCGCGCACCTGAATGTTGCGTCCATCGGGGAGAATCAGGTGGTAGAGCAGCGTTGCTCGTCCATCGTGCATCCAGTAACCCCCGAAGCGCGGCTCGGCTGCCACCCCCTTGCCGTCCACGAAAACCTGCCAGTTGTCTTCGTCGAAGCCGCGCAGGTATTCCGTTCCCTGCACGGTCGGCTGCGGGCCGTGGGAAGTGTCGTAGACCGAGCCGGCGAGCCGTACATCGCCCTGCCAGCACTTGTAGAAGCTCATCGTCTGCGCGTCATACGCGCACCAAAGCCCCTGCTCGCTCAGCGCGAACACGACCATGCGCGGGCGCTTGTCGAGCACGCAGCGAAAGACCCACGGATCGCGCCCGCGCACCGGCGGCGGCGGAGCCTGAAACACGGGCGTGGACAGCAGCAGCAATGCGGCGCTGAGCATCATGCATTCACCTTGCGCCCCGGAGTGGGGTAGAAGACCAGCAGTGCGGCGAGACAGGCCAGCGCAGCCCACATCGGGACGCTGAACAGGCTCTTGTAATCCATAGCGCCACCGGGAGAGGCCCAGGCGGCAATCGAGCCAGCGAGCACGCTGCCCACGATCACGCCGATGCCGATGATCACCAGATTGAAGAGGTTCTGCGCGCTGGCGCGCACATCGGAACTGGTGTTCTCATCGACGATCATGAAGGCCACGAAGATGAAGCAGCCGAAGCACAGTCCGTGCAGCGCGATGCCCGCCAGCAGCGTGCCCATTACCGGAAAGGGCAACGCGTCGACATGCGCGAAGAGCGCCATCCGCATCGCATAAGCGATCAGTCCGATCGCGAGAAGTGACTTTCGCGAAAGGCTCTTGGCGAAGATCGGAATCAGGCCGAGCACCGCCACCTCGCTCATCTGCCCTACCGTCATCAGCCCGCCGCCGCCCTCGCCGAAGATGGTCTTGAAGAACTCGGGCGCCGCGGCCTGGCGCGCACCGAGGAAGGACTCGGTGTGAACGAAGTAGAACTGGTGGATGCACGAAACGGGCACCGCCAGCAGGAACAGCGTCAGGAGCGGCTGGCGCCGAACCTCGCTGAGCGCCTCCAGGGCAGCGTTCTTGCTTGCACCGCGCGCCGGCGGCGTGTGCGGCAGCGTCAGGCAGTAAACGCCCATCGCGACGCCCAAGAGCGCACTGAGACGGAACGCGTCGGCCTTGCCGGCCACGACATCCGCCGCATGCGCGTGGGCCAGCCACTGCCCCATCGCCAGCCCCACCGCGATCCAGCCGAAGGTACCCCACAGGCGCACCTTGCCGAATTGCGCGTCGCGGTCGGTGAGGTGGTGAAAAGCCAGCGAGTTGGTCAGCGCCATCGTCGGCGCGTAGACCAGCCCATACAGCAGCGAGAACAGCAGGAAGCCCTCGTAGCTCGCGATCGTCGCCAGGTTCCAGATCAGCACCGCACCGAGCAGGTGGCTCAGGGCCAGGAACTTTTCCGTGGCGAACCAGCGGTCGGCGATCTGGCCCGCGATGAAGGGCCCGAGGATCGCCCCCACAGCTCCGGCGGCGAACATGTTGCCGATCTGCTCGGGCGCGAAGCCGCGCGCACCGGAGAGAAACGACCACAGGAAGGGCAGCCAGGCGCCCCAGATCGCGTACTGCAGGAACATCATCACCGACAGTCGAGCCAGAAGCGCGGGGGGAGCTTGCTGCATGGTGGAATCACCCGATCATTCGGAGAAGGCGCTGTCGAAGGCGCGGTTGGAGCGCGGGAAATCCAGGCGGCGCACGAAAGCCGCGGCTTCGGTGGCTCCATGCTCGCGATCCATGTGCGAATCCTCCCACTCGACGGATAGCGGTCCGGCATAGCCGGCGTGGTTGAGCATCCGCACGATGCCCTCGAAATCGATCCGGCCGCGTCCTGGCGAGCGGAAATCCCAGCAGCGCGTCGAGGAGCCGAAGGCGGCGTGACCGCCGAAGACACCGGCGGCCATCGGCTTCTCGCTCCACCAGACATCCTTGATGTGGACGTTCCAGATCAGCGCGCGGAACTCGTCCAGGAACGCGAGGTAGTCGACGCCCTGGTAGCCGAAATGGCTCGGATCGAAGTTGACACCGAAGCGCTTGTGGTTCTTCAGCGCCTTGCGCGCCAGCCGCATGGAGTGAATGTCGAAGGCGATCTCGGTGGGATGCACTTCGAGCGCGAAGCTGACATTGACCTTTTCGTACTCATCGAGAATGGGCTTCCACTCCAACGCGAACTGCGCCAGGCCCTGCTCGACCGCACCCGGTGTGTGCGGCGGGAATGCGTAGGCCATGTGCCAGATCGGCGAGCCGGTGAACCCGACCACCACCGTGCGGCCGCTGCGCTTGAGCTGCTGCTGGACGCTTTTGGGCGCCGCATCGAAGAACACGCGGGCGGCGCGGCCGGTGTCGATCATCTCCTGCTGCGCACGCCTTTTGACGCCTTCAGGCTTGCCGTCCTTCCAGACATGCTCGGGCAGGATTTGCTTGTGGCGCGCATCGATCGGATCCGAGACGGCCTGACCGACGAGGTGGTTGGAGACCGCCAGCGACATGAGCCCGTGCGACTGGAGGAGCTCCCAGTGGCGCTTCGCGTAGTGCTTGTCCTTGAGGCAGCGCTGCACTTCGAAGTGGTCGCCCCAACAGGCGAGTTCGAGAGCGTCGTAACCGAAGGACTTGGCCTTATGGCACAGGTTGTCGAGGGAGAGATCGGCCCACTGACCGGTGAAGAGGGAAACGGGGCGCGGCATGACGCCCAAAGGATAGCCGATCGGTGTCCAAGATGGTCCAGGAGTCTTGTTCGCCAGGCGCGAAGGGATGAGGAGTTGGGTGGCCGGCTCTACCAGCAGCAAGCGGGCACGGCCAAAACTGTTTGCCTACGCAACGACTCGCTGCGTAGCAGGCGAAGCAGCGTTCAGGTCGGCAGGTTGCGAATGGTGTCGTAGAGCCAAAGCTCCTCGGCTTGCAAGGCATCGAAGTTCGGATAGGTACTCGGAGGAATCGTGATCTACTCGCGGTACGGCACTCCGTTGCGCGTGCCCCCACGCAAGGACCCGGTGCAAGCGCCGGTAGGATTGGGAAGGGCCTTTTCCGCTTCCGTCGCTGCCACTCAAGATAATCGCGGTGAGGGCGACTTTTCTCATGAGAGACCTCCTTCGTGAGTCCGTGAATTCAAGGTACACGAACCAGCTGACCATTCACCCAGAGCTGACCGTCACATGGAAGACGGAACGAGTGTGGTGGGATGGACAGCTACGCACGGAAGGACACTGGGACAAGGCGGGACAGCATTTTCGGCCACCTTCAGAGTCAGGGGGTGCGTGGGAAAGGCGAGTGCTGAGCACAATGTAGCTTGGCGCTGATTTCCAGTCATACCCCGCAATCATTCAGGGTCTCGCTTTCCCAAAGATCATGGAAGTCGCCTGATGCCCATCGAGAACCCCAGGCGAGCCTCAGCCGAACTCCAGCTCCCCCCTACCGCACATCCGCCAGCTTGATCGCCTGCCGCTCCTTGGCGCTGATCAGCGCCGCCTCGAGCACGCGCTGCGTCTGGTACGCATCCTCGAAATCAGGCAGCGGCACGATCGCCTTCTCGCCGCACAACACGCGCAGGATATCCGCAGCCATATTGACGAACCCGTGCTCATAGCCGAGCACATGCGCATCGGGCCACCATTGGGCCGCATAGGGGTGTCCGCCCGCGCTCGAGGTGCACATGATGCGGCGCCAGCCCGCAGTGCGCGCTGGCAGCGTGTTGTCGAAGTACTCGAGCACGTTCATGTTCTCGAACTCAAAGCGCAGCGCACCTCTCTCGCCGTTGATCTCGATCGAGTTGGCGTTCTGGCGTCCGGTGGCGAGCCTTGTCGCCTCGAAACTCGCCACGGCCCCGCCGCGGAAGCTCGCGAGGAACAGCACGGCGTCGTCGACATCGCTCTTGCCTTTTTTGGCTCCTCCAGAACCCGAGAGCGAAGTGTCCGAAGTCGGGATGGCGCGCTCAGCGATGAAGGTCTTGTTGATCGCGCCGTGAATCTCGGCCACCTCTTCGTCGACAAGGAAGCGCGCCATATCGATGATGTGCGCGTTGAGATCGCCGTGCGCGCCGCTGCCGGCGGATTTCTTCTGGAAGCGCCACAGAAGCGGCGTGTCGGGACCACCCCAGCTCTGCAGGTACTGCGCGCGCACATGGTAGACCCGGCCGATGCAGCCCTCGCGCATCAGCTGCCAGGCCAGCGCCACCGCCGGGCAGCGACGGTAGTTGTACCAGACGAAGGTGTGCTGCTTCTTGCGCCGCTTGGCGGCCTCGCGCATCGCGCGCGCGTCATCGAGCGTGCCCGCGAGCGGTTTCTCGCAGGCAACGTGCTTGCCGCCCTCGAGCATCGCGATGGCCTGCTCGGCATGGACATCATTGGAGGTGCCGATGTCGACCAGATCGAGGTCGGGATCCTTGGCGAGGCTTTTCCAGTCGGTGGTGCGATGCTTCCAGCCCCAGCGTTCGGCAAAGCCCGCTAGCTCCCCCGCGTTGCGGGCCGCAATGCTGTGCAGCTCCGCGAGGCGCGGCAGATCAAAGAAGCGGTTGACTTGGCCCCAGGCATTGGAGTGGGCCCGGCCCATGAACTTCTGGCCGATGAGACCGATGCGGATCGACGAGGTCATGCCGAGCATTGGAACCGCGTTCCGCGCACTCGGCAAGCGTCTGTGCGCTTCAGGGTCCGATGCTGACGCCGAGCGCGGCGGTCAGGCCCAGCGGGCCGCTCTGGCTCGCCAGATCGCGCGTGAGCCACTGCACATACACGGTCGTGCCGGCGCGCAGGTTGGGATCGAGGCCGCTCTGGATGCGCGCGCGCATGTCGTAGCTGTGCGAGCCCGAGCAGTTCTCGACTCCGATCTCCCCGCCGGAATTCACGAGGCTGGTGCGCACCAGCGGGCTCGCAACGCACAGGGTACCGCCCTGAAAAGGCGTCGCGGCGCTCATCAGCGAGTAGATCAGCATGCCGCTCTTGTTGTTCAGAATGTTGGAGGCAGTGATCAGGAAGGGCGCGGGCGAGGTGGCGCTGGGAGTGCCGACTGCGGCGATCTGCGGAGTGCAGCCCAGCGAGTTGACCTTGGCCGTGCAGTACGGCGTGAGGCTCGAGTTGCAGGGCAGATTGCACACGCCCAGGGGCGCTGCCAGAGCCGCTTGGAGGCCCGGGTTGGTAAGCGCGGTCCCCGCATTGGCGGCCGTAGAGCCGGAGTTGCAGCCCCCGTGGGTGTGGATCGCAACGGCGACGCCACCCTGCTCCCAGAAGACGGGCGAGCCGGAATTGCCGCCCGTGGTGTCGGCCTGATGCTGCAGCGCATTGCCGTTGAGCGCGAAGTACGCGCCTGCATGGGTCTGCTGCACCTGGTTGGCGGTTCCCGAATCGGTGCCATAGCCGGTGATGCGCATGGTCAGCGCGGGGTTGAAGGCGGGCGGGTTGGCCAGCACGTAGGCAGCGCCCTGCGCCTGGAAGGGCTTGAGTCCCGTGTTGCTGTTGGCGAAACAGCCGAAATAGCCCCAGTCGTTGCCGACGCCGCCGTTGACGAACTGACGCGAGAGGAGATCCACGGCGTACTGGTCCTCCGGTGGCGGGTTCTGCAGTCCACCGCTCGAACTCGAAGGAGGCACGTTGAACTGCACCACCGAGAGATTGTTGCCGGACATGCAGTGGCCGGCCGTGAGGAAGCAGCGACCGCAGTCGCTGATCATCCATGCCGTGCAGCCCACCGGCATGGCGCGGGCGGCGCGCGGATCCGTGGCCAGCACGCGGTCATCGGTTGCCCCGCAGATCGAATTCAGCACGGCGAAACCGGCGTCGATCGCCTGCAAGCGCATGCGGCTGATGCCGCTGCGAGGCGCGCCGATCAGTTCCACCAGCACCGCATCGCCGTTCATGTACGCGCTGGAGTACCCCCATTGCGCCGCGCTCGAGGCCCTCAGCACCTGTGAGGCGCCATCCAGCATCGAACTGATCCGCAGGTAGGATCCCTTGCCGGAGGCTTCGTCGCCTCCCAGCTCCAGTTCCTCAAAGTAAAGCCGCAGCCACAATGCGCCGGGCTCCTCCACGGAAAACCGCGCCAGTACGACGTGCTCGTCGGTGCGATTTTCCACGGGGCCGGAGTCCATCCGGCGCTCCAAGCGCGAGCTTGGAGCCGGGGCGGTCTGCGCCAGCAGCGGGGCGGCCCACAGGAACAGCATCAACACGGCTCGGAGTCGAGTCAGCATGGGGGGGGGAGCAACACCCTAACCCAGACCGGCATTCTCCGCTCGCTCGCGCGGCGTGTAGTAACGCGCGAACTCGAATTCCGAAAAACCCTCTTGCGACAGGCAGGCTTCCAAGTCTTCGCGCAGGCGGCCCAGCTGCTCCCATTCGCGGGCTCCCAGTTCCACGCGGGCCTTGGGAAACAGGTCTCGGACGCGCAGCACGGACAGGCCCAGGCCGCGCAGCCGCTCCTCGCTGCGCTCGATGCGCGCTAGCCGCTCCCGGCTGACTTGCGTTCCGACCGGAAGTCGAGAGGCGAGGCAGGCTGAAGCGGGCTTCTCGGCGACAGCCAAGCCCGCCTCCCGCGCGTAGCGCCGTACATCTTCCTTGGAAAGGCCCGACGACGACAGCGGAGCGATCACCCCAAACTCCCGGGCCGCCTTGGCACCGGGCCGATGGTCGAGCCAGTCATCCGTCACTTCGCCGAAAGCCAGGGCGGCAAAGCCCTGCTTGCGCGCCCAGGGCTCCATGGCTTGGAACAGGTGCGTCTTGCACCAGTAGCAGCGATCGCCCGTGTTGGCGCGGTAACGCTCGTCCGCGAGTTCCTGCGTGGGGATGACCACCGTGCGCGCGCCCATGCATCTCGCCAGTTCCACAGCCTCGCTCAGTTCGCGGCGCGGCAGCGAGGGCGAATCCGCGATCACCCCCACCGCGCGCGCGCCCAGCACCTGCGTGGCCGCGTGCAGCAGCACGGCCGAGTCGACGCCGCCGGAATAGGCGACGGCGAGGCTCTCAAGCGCCCGCAGGCTCTCGAACAGTCGCATTCGCCGCGCGAGATACTCGGACTCGCTCACGTGAGGTACAGGCGGATCTTATCCACGTAGCCGATCGCGCTCTTCAGAATGCGCGCCACTTCCTCGTCCGTCAGCGGACGAACCAGCTTGGCGGGCACTCCGGCGACCAGCGAGCGCGGCGGCACGACAAAGCCCTCCTTGACCACCGCACCCGCGGCGACCAGCGACTGGGCCCCGATCACCGACCCGCCAAGGAGGATGGCCCCCATTCCGATCAGACAACCATCCTCCACTCGCGCACCGTGGAGCACGCAGCGGTGGCCCACTGTGACGTCATTGCCGATCAGGTTGGGCACACCCGGATCGGCGTGGATCATGGTGAGGTCCTGAATGTTGGTGCGCTCGCCGATCACGAGCGGCGCATCGTCGCCGCGCAGCACGCAGCCGAACCAGACTCCGCTGTCACGGCCCAGCGTGATGTCGCCGGTCAGCACCGCGTTGTCGGCGGCAAATGCGCCGCCCTCAAGTAGGCGCATCCGGTCCTTGCGCGAGAAGAAGCTCATCACCACACCAGGAGCCCGTGCGACTGCAGGCTGCGCGCAGCCTCGGGGAACACGAAGATCACGACGAACATCAGCGCATTGTGCAGTCCGTGAACCGCCCACACGGCCGGCAGACTCTGCGTGCGCAGCATGATTCCGCCGAGCAGCAGGGCCAGGGCGAAGACCGGCACGCAGGCGGCGGTCCCGTGCAGCAGTCCAAAGACCAGCGCCGTCATGACGATGCCCAGGCGATCCCGCAGGTTCTGCACCAGCAACGGCTGGAGGAAGGCGCGGAACAGCAGTTCTTCCAGCAGCGGAATCGCCAGCACTCCGAGCAGCACGGCGTACAGGCGCTGCGAAGGCTCGAGTTCCAGCATCAGCGTCATCACCCCCTGCGGCTCGACACCCGGCGCGATCCGATCCAGCAGGCTCTTCCAGGCGATCATCACGCCGAACAGCCCCGGCAGGAACAGGAAGTAGGCGAGGAGACCGGCCGCGATCGCCGAGGCATGCCGACCGCGCGCCAGCCCCAGCGAGCGCGCGCCCTCAGGCGCCAGCTGTCCGGCGAAGGCCACGACCACGGCGCAGCCCAGCGCGAGGGCCACGGCGGTCCGCAGCAGCGCACCGACCGCGTCCAGACGCTCGCCCTCGGCCACAGGAAAGAGCTGGTGGATGCCCAGCAGGGCGGCGAGCGTGACGCCCAGGGTCAGCGCCACGTGCGAGAAGCCCCAGCGCGCGAAGAACACGTTGCGGCCGGGATGAATGCGCTGGACCAGCAGGATGATCAGCGGGGCGAGCGCCAGGCTCGCGGCGATCAAGGCTAGCCCCACGACCAGCGCATCGTTCCAGTGAATGCCCGCCGGCTTCATGCGCCACCTCCCGCGCCCGCGATGCGCCCTTCCATCGGAGAGGATGCGTGGGCGTACAAACGGCGCGGAATGCGCCCGGCAAGCCAGGCCTGCCGTCCGGCAAAGCAGGCCGCCTTCATGGCCGCCGCCATGCGCAGCGGATCCTGAGCGCCGGCGATCGCGGTGTTGAGCAGCACCCCGGCCGCGCCGAGTTCCATCGCAAAGGCGACATCCGAGGCCGTGCCGACGCCCGCGTCGACGATCACCGGCACTTCCACGAGTTCGAGGATGATGCGGATTGCGTTGGGGTTCAGCACGCCCTGACCGGAGCCGATCGGCGAACCCGCCGGCATCACGCTCTTCGCGCCCAGTTCCGCCAGCCGCACGCACATGCGCGGATCGTCCGAGCAGTAGACCAGCACCTCGAAGCCTTGGGAGACGAGTTCGCGCGTCGCTTCCAGCGTGCCGACCGGATCGGGCAGCAGCGTGCGCGGATCGCCGAGCACTTCGAGCTTGACCAGATTGGTGTCGAGCACGTCGCGCGCGAGCTCCGCGGTGCGGATCGCGCTGGCGGCATCGAAGCAGCCGGCCGTGTTGGGCAGGATCGTGTAACGACTCCGATCGATGAAATCGAGCAGCGACGGGCCCGCCGTGGGATCGAGCTGGACGCGCCGCACGGCCACGGTGACGCAGTCCGTGCCGCTGATTTCCAGCGCCGCGCGCGTCTCCTCGAAGCTCTTGTACTTGCCGGTGCCGACCAGAAGGCGCGAGTGCAGCCTGTGCGAACCGACGGTGAGCGGATCATCCCGAGTGGGATCCTGCTGCATGCTTCAACCACCTCCGACCAGCGTGACGATCTCGATCCGGTCCCCCGCCGCGAGCAGCGTACGCTCGCGCTCCTGCTTGCGCACGAGGCGCGCATTGCGCTCGACCGCCACGGCATCTCGTGGCAGGCAGAGCGCGCTCACCAGAGCCTCCACGCTGCTGCCCTCGGGCACCTCGCGTGCTTCGCCGTTGACGCAGATGACGATCGGGCGGTTCATGGGGAGGGCGGAGAGTCTCCCAGAAAGCGCCCTCTGGCTCAATCGGCGCGCCCCCCGACCGCGACAAAGGCGCACTTCAGGTAGTGCGTCTCCGGCAGCGTCAGGAGGTGCGGGTGGTCGGGGGCCGCCCCTTCCAGAGCGATCAGCCAGGCCTCGCGGCGGGCCAGCGCGGCCCCGTCGCGCAGGAGCTCGACGAACTCGTGCGCCCGCACGTTGTAGGAGCAGGAGGCGCTGACGAAATGCCCGCCCGGCTCGGTGAGCTCGAGGCCGCGCCGATGAAGCTCCGTGTAGCCGCGCTTGGCGCCCTCGATCTGGGCGCGGTTCTTGGCGAAGGCAGGCGGGTCCACCACCACCAGCCCGTAGCGCTCGCCGGCTTCGACCCGCGCGCGCAGATCGTGCAGCGCGTCGGCCTTGTGCACGCGCACTCGCTCCGCGACGCCATTGCGCGCGGCATTGCGCTGCACGCGCTCGAGCGCCGCCTGCGACTGGTCGATGCACAGCACCTCCGCTGCGCCTTGCAGCGCCATGCGGATGCCGAACAGGCCGTCGTAGCAGAACACGTCTAGGCAGCGCCGCCCGCGGGCCTGAGCGCTGGCTCGCCGGCGGTTCTCGCGCTGGTCGAGGTAGTGGCCGGTCTTGTGTCCGCCGAGCAGATCGACCTCAAACACGAGTTGATCCTCGCGCACGAGCAGTTCGGCGGGCAGTTCGCCTGACAGCACCGACTTGTGCTCCTCGAGTCCCTCCAGACGACGCACGGAGGCATCCGAGCGCTCGACCACGCAGCGGATCGGCTGATCGAGGCAGGTCCGCACGCGTTCCAGAATCGAATCGCGCATGCGATCAGCGAACAGCGTGCCGCTCTGCACCACCAGCGCGTCGGCATAGCGATCGATCACCAGCCCGGGCACGCCGTCGGCATCCCCCGCGATCAGGCGCACGGCGCCGGCGGGATCGTGGAGACCGAGTGCGGTGCGCCGCGCCACACAGGCGGCGATGCGCTCGCTCCAAAAGTCGGCATCCGGGGCCTGCTTGCGCCGCGTGATCAGGCGCAAGGCGATGCGCGAAGCGGCGCTGTAGGCCGCAAAGCCCAGACTCTCGCCCCGCGGACCCTCCAACTCGCAGATGCCGCCGTCCTCCACGGGCGCCGAGGCCAGATCATCTCGGTAGACCCACGGATGCCCGCTCTCCAGCCAGCGTCGACCCTTGCCCGTCAACTTCGCCTTGCTCATCGGGGCCAGATCCTAGTGCTTCGCTAGCAGAATGCGCGCGCAATGCCACCAAGCGCCGAGACAGGCCGAGAGCGCCCGCTCCAGGCCGCCGCGCAGGCCGCGCCGCGCATCGGGAGTCACGGTCAGCGGCACCACGGGAAGCAGCTCACGGTCGGGAACCGTGCGGGTGGACTGGATGCGCCGGCGCTCGGCGAGCAGTCCGGGGAGCAGGCGCAGGCCATCGAGCTTGCCGAGCAGCCACTGGTGCGGCGCCCGCGCGAGCAGCGCGAATCCAAGCCCCGCCAGCTCGTACAGCAGCAGGCCCGGCAGGGCGCACGCAAGCGTCCAGCCGGACAGGTTCTTCAGCAGGAAGATCCAGCGGTTGCGCGCGTGCAGGAACACGCGTCGGGCGGGATAGCGCGGACCCTTGCGGAAGCTGATCCCGCCCGTGCCGCCCTTGTGCAGCACGAGCGCCTCTTCGGCGCTGAGAATCTTCCAGCCGGAAAGACGCAGCCGGTAGGAAAGATCCAGATCCTCGAACAGGATGAAATAGCGCGGGTCGAAGCCGCCCAGGCGGATCAGCACCTCGCGCCGGACGAGCAGCACCACGCTGACGGCGCAGTCGCGCTCGAGCACGCCGCGACCCTGTGCCTCGGAGAGTGGCGTGTAGAAGTTCGCCAGCGAGATCAGTCCGCAGTAGTGGAAGCTGCCGCCGTCGTAGTGAACGCGCCCCGGATCGTCGTGAAACAGGCTGCGCGGTTGGACCACGGCGACATCGGGTCGCGCTGCGCCGGCTTCGAGCAGGGCGGCCAGCGTTCCGGGCATCAGCACCGCGTCGTTGTCAACCAGCAGCACCCACTCGTGCCGCGCCTCGGCCAGTCCGCGGTTGCGCGCGGGCGAGGGGCCCTCATTGACCGCCAGCGGGATCCAGCGCACGCGCTCCCCGCGGCTTTCGACCAGCACGCGGCTGCCGTCCGTCGAGGCATTGTCGACCACCAGCACCTCGGCGGGTGCCGGATCCTGCGACAGGATGGCGTCGAGGCACTCGGCGAGGTAGCGCTCGCCGTTGTAGTTGACCACGACTGCGCTGACAGGCGCGCTGACTCGGTGCGTCATCGGCCCCCACTCTTCCATGCCGGCGCAGCGGGATCCAGAGCTTGAGTCCGCGGCCCGGCTCGGGCAGCATCCTCACGAGAGGACCTTGGAAAGCGCACTCACCCGCCGCGATTGGCTGCTGGTCGGCATCGCCGCAGGGCTTGGTCTGTGCCTGCGGGTCTGGCTGGGGAGCGGAGAGCTGTGGCTCGACGAGATCTGGTCGGCGGACTTCGCGCGCGGGCTGGAGCACTGGTGGCAGGTGTTCACTCTGCGCCACGACAACAACCACCCGCTGAACACGCTGATGCTGCGCCTGCTCGGCCCGCAGGAGCACGCGCTGGTGCAGCGCGCCCTGCCAATCGCGGCCGGAACGCTCACGATCGTGCTGGGCGCGGTTTGGTCGGCGCGCACGGCTTCCCGCGCGGCGGCCGCCCCCGCGGCGGCATTGCTGGCGGCTTCCCCGCTGCTCGCCTACTACTCCAGCGAAGCGCGCGGCTACGGGCTCGCCCTGTGCATGGCCTTCGCGGCCGCGCTGGCGCTGGAATCGTCGGCGCGCACGCGCGGTCTGTGGTTGGGGCTGTGGACGGTGCTGGGCCTGCTGTCCCACTTCAGCTTCGTGTTCGTGCTCGCCGCACTGGGCGTGCGCGAGTTGTGGCTGCGTCGGTCCGTGCTGGTGTTCCTGTTTCCGCTGGCGGCGAGTCTGGCCTGGTACGGGCTGTTCGCTTCCCGAATGAACGTGGGCGGAGGCGATGCGTGGAGCTTCGCGACGCTGGGCCGCGATGCCGCCGCGCTGCTGCTCGGACTGGAGGGCCCGATCGGCGTCGGCGCGCTGGCCCTGCTGCTGGCGCTCCTGGCTTGGAGCCTGCGCTCCAGGCGCGCGGACGCGGCTTTGCTGGCGATGCTGCTCTTGTTCGCGCCGCTGCTGACCTTCTACGTGCTCGATCCGGCATTCGTGGCGCTGCGCTACTTCCTGCTGCCGCTCGCTTTCTTGCCCGCGCTGGCAGGCGGTGCGCTGGCGGCGCGCGGCCGCCTCGGAGCCGCGCTCACGCTGCTGCTCGTGCTCGCCAACCTCGTGCAGGACTTCCATCTGGCGCGCTCGGGGCGGGGCGAATATCGCGCTGCGATCCGCTGGATGCTGGAACATTCGCCGGCGGAACAGCCCAGCGTCACCAGCGACATTGCCTTCGACACCCGCAAGACGCTCGCCTACCACGCGCAGTTCCAGAGCGGTCGCGGCCTGCGCTGGGTCGAACCGGCTCAGGTGGGCCCGCAGGGCGTCGACTGGATCGTGATCGCCTCAAACGCGCTGCCACCGGAGGAGTTCGCCGACCGCGGCACGCGCTACCGGCGCTCGACGAGCTTCGAGGCGCAGGGCCCCTCCGCCTACCGCTGGGTGCTGTACCAGCGCGTGCGCTGAGCGCTCACTGGAGCGGCAACTCGAAGTCCTCGTGCGTGCAGGGCTGGCGGTGCTTCCAGCAGTACGGCAGGTTGTAGAGGATCGAGGCCGTGGCCTTGACCAGGACCCACCACGCACCGGGCGTTTCGCGCACGGAACGACCGATGCCGATCGTGCCCACCGCATCGCGCACGCTGCCCTCCGCCTCCTTCTTTTCGCCGCGCAAGAGCACCTGAAACAGGGCGAGAAAGGGCAGCCGGATCAGTTCCGCGGCGGGCGCGTACTTCAGCATCGAGAGGAAGGCGTTGCGCGCATGGTAGTACAGCGAGCGCTTGCCGAGCTTGATGCCGAAGGGCGTCTTGTGGAAGACCGACACTCCCGGGTACTGCAGCACGCGAAAGCCCAGGTTGAGCAGCCGACAGGTCAGGTCGCGCTCGTTGCCATAGATGAACAGCCGCTCGTCGTAGTACCCGGCCTTGGCGATCGCCGCATGGCGCGCCAGCGAGGCGCAGCCGCGGAAGGTCGACATGTAGCGCTCTTCGTTGACCGTCTTCGAGAGACGATAGCTCTCCGGCATGCCCGGTTCGACGACCTGCGTCGAGACGATCGCTGTGCTCGCGGGCTCCGCCGCCAGGCGGGCAGTGCTGCGCTCCAGCCAGGCCGGCGGCATGACGATGTCGTCATCGAGGATCGCGACCAGGGCGGAGCGTGCCGAGGCAAAGCCGATGTTGAAGGTCTCGCAGGCGCCGTACTGCGAATGGGGCATCACCACCAGCAGCACCTCGGGGAAATCGCGGCGCACCAGTTCCGAGCTGCCGTCATGGCTCGCATTGTCGACCACGACCACCGCCTCGAAGGGCAGCGTCTGGGCGCGAATCGCCTCGAGATTGGCGGCGAGATCCCGGCACTTGTTGAAGGAGCTCAGCACGGCGCTGGCGCGCGCCACTCCCAGCCGCTCGGCGCGCGCCCGCGCGCGGGCCTGACAGAGCTCATGCAGCTGGTGCGAGGACTGCGGGGGCGCGTCGGGATCGCCGAGCCGCGCTTCAGTCTCCGGCAGGCGCGCCAACGCGGCGGCTGCGGCCATCGCAAGAGCGCGCTCACCCTCGTGCTCCGCATCGGGCTCCGGCAGGATCACGCAGGCGGGCTTGCGTTCCTCGAGCAGCGCGCGCACCTCGGCCACGAGCTGGTGTGTCGCGCCCGCATCCGCGAACAGCCGCCGATCGAGGCCCGCGAGCGCCGCACACCGATCGGCCAGCGGGCCGCCGTGAGCGCACAGTGCGAGGGATGTGCCGGCCATGATGGCTCAGTGCTGCGACAGCAGCGAGCGCAGGTACTGCAGCACCACTCGCGCGCGCTCCACGTTGTCAGGATCCTCTTCCCACTGGGCGTAGGTCAGGTCGAGGGGACGCAGGATGTCGTCGTTGCGCTGGCGCTCGACGCGCACTTCGACCTTGTAGGCGTCGGCCTTCTGCCGCAGGTAGCGGATGTGGCAGCGCTCGCGGAAGCCCTTGCCTCGAAAGGGAGCCAGCGAGATGTTCCACCCGGAGACCATGCTCAGCGTCGTGGGATCGAGCCCTGTGCCGCCGGGGAAGTTGTTCTTGTCCAGCGCCAGCCGCGTGACCTCGCCGAGGATGCGCTCGGTGGAGCTGGTGACCTGGGCCTGCTGCCATTGTTCCGGGACCTTGGTCGAGGCGCAGGAGCACAGGCACAACAACAACAGTCCGAGCGTCCAGATGCGATTCATTCGGCCTCCTCCTCCACGATTTCGGTTTCCTCGGCGCCCTCGTGTTCGACAATGCGGCCGCTCGGGCCCTTGCGGCGCGCGAAATCGCCCTCCATGCGCTGCTGCTCCTCGGAATCGGGATTGCGGTCGCGCAGCACGATGCGCACGGGAATCTCGGCGAAGGGCAACTCGGCGCGGATGCGGTTCTGCAGGTAGCGGATCGCATCCTTGTTGAAGTGCTTCTTCTCGTTGACGAACAGCACGAAGGTCGGCGGCGCGATGTCCGCCTGCGTCGCGTAGTAGATCCGCGCCGCATGGCCGGAACTGCTCGGACTGCGCGCATCGAGCGCCCGGGTCAGCGTGCGGTTGAGCTCGCCGGTGCCGACGCGATTGTGGGCCTGCTCGAACAGCTCGCGCGCGAGCGCCAGCGTCTCTTCGACCCCGCGACCTTCCCTGGCCGATAGAAACGAGACGGGCGCGAAGTTCGCCGAGGGAATCTCCGCGTCGATGTACTTCTGGAACTCGGCCGCGCTGACGTCGTCGACCAGATCCCACTTGTTCGCTCCCAGAATCAGCGGTTTGTGGTGCTCGATCGCGTAGCGGGCCAGCTCCTTGTCGATCGAGGAGAGCTTGCGGGTCACGTCGAAGAGCAGGATCACGACGTCCGCGCGCCGCACGGCGCGGTGGCTGCGCGCGTCGGAATAGAACTCGATTGCGTCGGCGATCGAGCGCTTGCGGCGAATGCCCGCCGTGTCGATCGCCACGAAGGCCTCTCCGTCGCGGTCGAAGAACACATCGACCGCATCCCTCGTCGTGCCCGGGCGTTCGGAGACGATCATGCGCTCTTCCCGGGCCCAGGCGTTGATCAGGCTGGACTTGCCGGCATTGCGCTGGCCGACCACCGCCAGCCGCATCACGGGCTTTTCAGGGGGGGCGGGGTTGGGATTGCGCGGCAGTAGATCGAGCACGCGCGTCACCAACGCGCCGATGCCCACGCCGTTCTGCGCGCTGATCGGGAAGGGTCCCTCGGCGATGCCGGTACGGCGGAAGCTCTCGACCTCCCATTCGGCCGCGAGCGCCTCGACCTTGTTGACCACCAGCAGCACGGGTACCGGAAAACCGCGCAGACGCGCGGCAACCTGCATGTCGAGCGGGGTCAGACCCTCCTTGGCGTCGACCAGAAACAGCACGAGGCTGGCGGTGGAGAGGGCGGCCTGGATCTGGGCTTCGACCTGCGGGCCGAGATCGTCGCGATCGACGATCCCGATGCCGCCGGTGTCGACCACCTCGACCCAGGCCTCGCGCTCCCCATCGCCGATCAGGGCGGGGACCGCGACCCGGTCGCGTGTCACGCCGGCAGTGGGCTCGACGATCGACACGCGGGAACCGCACAGGCGATTGAGCAGCGTCGACTTGCCCACATTGGGCCGGCCGACCAGCGCGACGCGCGGCAGGCGATCTTGGGGGTTGGCGGTCATGGAGGGCGCAGAGCGTACGCCAGAGGCGCCCGAGCGCACAACCTTGGCCCTCGAAAGCGGCAGCCATGCTGGGTACAAGGGTGGACAACAGCATGGAAGCCCTCGACTGGATCGTGATGTTGGCTTACGCCGCGCTCGTCATCGGCATCGGCGTCGCGGCCTCGCGCGGCCAGCACAGCGCCGAGAGCCACCTGCGCGCGGACCGCTCGCTCCCGGCCTGGGCAGTGGTGTTCTCGATCCTCGCCACCGAGGTCAGCGCGGCAACCTACATCGGCGTGCCGGAGGCCGCCTACAAGGGCAACTGGAGCTACCTGCAGTTCGCGCTCGGCGCGCTGCTCGGCAAGCTGGTGCTGGCGACCACCTTCGTGCCGCGCTACTGGAAACTCGAGCTGCCGACGGTCTACGGATTTCTGGGCCAGCGGATCGGACCGCTGGCGCAGCGCGCGAGCGCCTGCGCCTTCCTGGGAGGCCGACTGATCGCCAGCGGCGTGCGGCTGTTCATCGCCGCGCTGGCCTTCGACGCGGCGACGGGCTTTGGACTGGGCAACGCGATCCTCGGCATGGCCCTGCTCTCGACCGTCTACACGCTGCTCGGCGGATTGAAGGCCGTGGTCTGGACCGATGTGGCGCAGGGCACGATCTTCGCGCTCGGCGCGCTGGTGGCGCTGCTGGTGGGACTGTCGGCGATTTCGGCGGCCCCGGGCGAGGTGGTCGAGCGCGCTCTCGATGCCGGCAAGCTGACGGTCCTCAAGTGGGACGCCAACCCCTTCACCGACAGCTACCAGATGCTGACCGCGATCCTGGGCGGCTTCGTGCTCGCGCTGGCGAGCCACGGCACCGATCAGGAAAACGTGCAGCACATGCTGAACGTGCGCAACCAGCGCGGTTCGGCCCTGAGCATCCTGACCTCGGGTCTGTTCACGTTCCCGATCGTGGCCCTGTTCCTGTCGGTGGGCACGATGCTGTGGGCCTTCTACTCCGAGCACACGCCCGCGGGCTACGGCATCCAGTCGCCCGAGGAAATCAAGCGCATCTTCCCGAACTTCATCGTCCACGAACTCCCGGCGGGCGTGCGCGGACTGGTCTTCGCAGGACTGTTCGCCGCCGCGGTCTCCTCGCTCGGCGCGACGCTCAACGCGACGACGAGTGCTTGGATCAACGACATCCGCCGGCACGCCGAAAGCAGCCTGACCCGCGTGCGGATCCTCAACTGCGCGTTCGGCCTGCTGCTGATGCTGGTGGGCTCGTTCTTCGCCTGGTACTCGAAGGACTCCACGCTCGATCTGGTGCAGCTGGCGCTCAGCGCGATGACGATCCTCTACCCGGGCATCCTCGGCGCGTTCCTCGTGGCGCTGTTCCTCGACAAGCGCGGCAACGATGCGAGCGTGCCGTTGGGGATGCTGGCGGGCGCCCTGCTGGGCGCGCTGTTCTTCTTCCAGAAGCAGCTCCTGGCGCCGCTGGGCATGCCAGAACTGGCCTGGCCCTGGACCATGAGCATCGCGACGCTCACCGCGGTGCTGGTGGCGAGCCTCGGCGTCCGCGGACGCGGCGTGGGTCGGTCATGAAGGTTCAGGCCGGGCGCCTGCTGATCCTGACCTTCGTCGGGGCGCTGCTGGCACCTTGGGCCGATCACCTGCTGCGTCCGGCGAGCGCGCGCGATCCCGAACAGCACGAGAACCGCCGCGCGGCGGCGCTGCCGCCGCCGCCCGCGGATCTCGCCGCGCTGGCGGTCTGGCCGCGGCAGGCCGAACGCTGGCTCGCCGATCGCCTAGGCTGGCGTGACCAGCTGCTGCGTGCCAACAGCCTGCAGTCGCTGGAGATCTTCGGCGTGCATCCGGCTCCCGATCTAATCCTCGGCCAGCAGGACTGGTGGTTCTATTCTGGCGATCGCGCGCGCGAGATCCTCGAACGACAGGAGCGCTTCACTTCCGAGGAACTCGAACGGTGGGCCGGCGCGCTGGAACGCATGCAGCGCTTCTGCGAGCAGGAAAGCATCGTCTTCGCCGTGGCTTTCGGGCCCAACAAGGAGACGATCTACCCCGAGCATCTGCCCCGGCGCCTGCAGGGGCTGCGCGCGCCGCGCCTCGATGCGCTGCAGGACGAACTGAAGCGCCGAGGAGTGCTGTGCATCGACCTGCGCCCGGCGCTGCTGGCGGCCAAGGCGCAGGATTCCGGCGATGACACGGTCTACCACCGGCTGGGCACGCACTGGAGCGAGCGCGGCGGCTTCGTCGCCGCACGGACGATGGTCGCGGCGCTGGCCTTGCCAGGCACGCGGCCGCTGCAGGAAACGGACTACGAACGCGCGCTCTCCGAGGGCCAAGGCGACAGCGCGTCGGCGCTGTACTACGTCGAGCGCGACTGGCGCCAGCAGGCCTGGCACTGGAGGCCGCGCGCGGGCTACCGCTCCGTCGACCGAGTGGTGCAGGCGGAGCCCTATCCCGTGCGCGTGCGCGAGCAGCCGGAGGCCGCGTCCGGACCGCGGCTGATGCTGGCGCACGATTCCTTCGGGATGCCCGTGGACCAATACCTCGCCGAAGCTTTCCCAAGCCTGGTGCAGAACCACCGCTACGCGATCGACCGCGGTCTGGTACGCGCATGGCAACCGCAGGTTCTGGTCGCGCTATTCGTCGAGCGACACCTCGGCGCCGCGCCGTGGGCGCTGCTCGGAGGCTGGACTCAAGCCGAGGCGCGCGCGCGTTTCGAGCGCTCCCCGGAGCGCCTGTACCGCTGGGATGGCACGCGCGCCGCCTTCGCGACGCGTCGACAGGCGGGCATCCGCGCCGATCCGCAGGGCGGTCTGCGCTTCACGGCCCCGACCGGAGCCGATCTGCTGCTGCTGCCGACGCTGCCCTATCCCGCGGAGGGCGGCGCAACGCTGCGTCTGGTCGTCGACAGCCCCGAAGCCCACACCGCCGACCTGTTCTATCTGCGATCGGGTGCCAGCGACTACGAACGCAGCGCCAACCTCGAGCTGGAGCTCGATGCCGGCCGCAGCGAGCGCTTTCTGGTGCTCGACGAGCCCGGACTGAAGGGACGCCTCGCCCTGCGGCTGCGCAGCGTGCGCAGCCTGCGCGTCCTCGAGCTGGAACTGGCCGCAGCTCCGCCCTGATGCAACCTTGAATGGACAATCCCGCGCGCTTGCGGGAAAATGACCCCCCCCCCAGGCATGCTTTTCAGTTCCACTCTCTTCGTCTGGCTGTTCCTGCCGCTGCTGCTGGCGTTGTACTTCAGCGTTCGTCAGGAGCTTCGCAATCTCCTGCTGCTCGCGGCCTCGCTGCTGTTCTACGCCTGGGGCGAGAAGTTCCTCGTCGGGATCATGCTGCTGTCGATCACGGCCAACTGGCTGTTCGGACTGTGGCTGGCGCGCGAGATGGAGCGCGGCAAGGGCAAGGCGGTGGTCGTCTGGTCGACGGTCTTCAACCTCGGTCTCTTGGTCCTGTTCAAGTACATCGACTGGATCTTCGAGCTGATCGGCCTGCCGCTCGTGGGGACGCTGCTGCCCCCGGACTCGGGCCTGCGCGAGCTGTTCCTGAACCCCGACGGGCGCGTGCGCCTGCCGATCGGGATCAGCTTCTTCACCTTTCAGGCCTTTTCCTACGTGCTCGACGTCTACCGCAGGGATGCGCCCGTCGAGCGCAGCTGGTTCCGCGTAGCCCTGTACGTGGCGCTGTTCCCCCAGCTGATCGCCGGCCCGATCGTGCGCTATCTCGACGTCGCCGACCAGATCCGCGAGCGCACGGTCAGTGAATCGGGCTTTGCCTACGGCATCCGCCGCTTCGTGATCGGCCTCGGCAAGAAAATGCTGATCGCCAACCTCGTCGCCGAGGTCGCCGACAAGATCTTCGCCATCCCTGCCGCGGAACTCAATGCACCCGTCGCGTGGCTGGGCATCCTGTGCTACACGCTGCAGATCTACTTCGATTTCTCGGCCTACTCCGACATGGCGATCGGACTGGGGCACATGTTCGGGTTCCGCTTCCTCGAGAACTTCAACTATCCCTACATCTCGCGTTCGATCACCGAGTTCTGGCGCCGCTGGCACATCTCGCTCTCAACCTGGTTCCGGGATTACCTCTACATCCCGATGGGCGGCAACCGCCATGGAGCGGGACGCACCTACTTCAATCTGGTCACCGTGTTCTTCCTGTGCGGCCTGTGGCACGGGGCCAGCTTCGCGTTCGTGGTCTGGGGGCTGTGGCACGGCGCCTTCCTTGTGATCGAGCGCCTGGGACTGGGCAAGCTGCTCGAGCGCAGTCGCCCGCTCGCGCACCTCTACACGCTGCTGATCGCGATGGTCGGCTGGGTCTTCTTCCGCGCCGTGGATCTGGAGTACGCGCTGCAGTTCCTCGGCGCGATGTTCGGCCTCCAGGATGCCGATCCCCGCCTGCACCAGCTGGCGCACTTCACGGACGCGGAGATCTGGACCGCGATCGCGGCGGGCGTGCTGGGATCCGCGCCCTGGCTGCCGACGCTCGTGCGCTGGTGGCAGGGTCTGGAGTCCAAGGGCCGCAGGGGTCTCTCCGTGACGCTGGAATTCCTGAGCATCCCGCTGCTGCTGTTCGTCTTCCTCGAGTGTGCGCTCAAGCTGGCGGCCGGCTCCTACAACCCGTTCATCTACTTCCGCTTCTAGCACCTGAGTGGAACCGACACCGATTCCCGCCACAGCCAAGTGGCCCGACCGCGCGCTGCTCGCGGCCTTCCTGCTGGTGGCGCTGGGAGCGCCGTGGATCGACACGCTGGTGCGCGACGACGAGGCCCGCAGCCCGCGCGAGCCCGAGCTGCGCATCCCCGAAGCTCGTCCGGAGTGGAAGTGGGATGCCCGCGCGTTGTGGAAGTACCCCTCGCAGTACGAAAAGCACTTCCAGGACAGCTTCGGCCTGCGCGACCAGCTCCTGCGAGCGCATTCGTTGCAGACACTGAAGGTCTTCGACACCTCGCCCTCGCCGCTGGTGTTCTTCGGCAAGGATCACTGGATGTTCTACCGGGGCGATGCCACGATCCCGGTCTACCGGGGCATGAGGCCTTTTCCGAGCGCAGGCCCGGACAGCCTCGCGCAGTTCCTGGAGAGCCTGCGCGCCCGCCAGGAATGGCTGGCGCGGATCGGCTGCCAGCATCTGCTCGTGATCGCCCCCAATAAGGAGAGCGTCTACCCCGAGCGGATGCCCGATGCCTGGACCCGGGTTGGGCCGACGCGGCTCGACGAACTCGTCGCGGCCGCGAAGGCTGATGGCCAGCTGCACGTGCTCGATCTGCGGATCCCGCTTGCAGCCGCGAAGGCCGAGGACAAGCCCGGCGATTTTCTTTACTACGAGGAAGGCACGCACTGGAACGGGCGTGGATCGCTGGTGGCCTATGCTGCGCTGCTGGACGAGTTGGGCCGGCGCTTCGAAGGCCTCGCGCCCAAGCCGGCCTCGGCCTTCGAGCGCATCGCCACGGGAGGCAACGGCGAAACCTGGCGGCGCAGCATGTACATCGCCGACACCAGTCGGCAATCGGACTGGATCTTCGCCCTCAGGCCGGCAGAGCGCCGCGCCAGAGTGGTGCAGGACTCGGGCTGGGGCCGTGGACGCGTGCGGATTTCACGCACCGATGACCCGGCACTCCCGACAGCGCTGATCCTGCACGACTCCTTCGGTCCCTACATCGAAGAACCGCTGAGCGAGCATTTTCGCGAGATGCGCGCGATCTGGGACTATCAGTTTCCCGGCGAGGCGCTGTTGGAGATGCGCCCCTCGATCATGATCGAAATCTGGGTCGAACGCGCGCTGGTCTTCCTGTTTCCCGACCAGCTGAGGCCCGCCGAATACGCTGAACTCAGCGGCAGCTTTGCGCAGGCGCGCACGCGCTGCTGGACGCTCAACGGAGCCAGTCCAAATTCCGATTACGAGGCGCTCTCAGGGCTGTCCATCCGCAAGAACGAGACACCGGGCGGAGCGGTGCTCGATCTCGAGTTGGAGAATCTGGCGGGCAGCCTGCTGTTGCCCCCGATCCCGCCTGGCCGTCATAGCGAACTCCTGCTCGAGTTGGAGATCGATTCCCCGGTTGACACCGTGGCCGATCTGTTCTGGCTGGAGGAGGGCATGAGCGAGTACTCGCGGGAGAAGAAGCTTCAGATCACGCTGGTTCGCGGCCGCAATCGAAGCGTGGTGCGGATCCCCGAGGGTGCGACGGTCGGGCGCATCCGACTGCGGCCGGGCTTTGTCGCCCCGCAGACCTATCGCCTGCGATCGGCGGAACTGCGAGCCAACTGAGGCGCTTCAGGGAATCCGCAGCATCCGATGGATCTGCGGCACCACCCGCACGCTCAACCCGCGATCGCGAGCCAGTTCCACCACCTCCTCCAACTGCTGCACGGACGCCGCCTCGATTCCGCGCAGCGGCGTCACCGGCGTCAGGTACAGCGGAAGCGAAGGTGCGAACTCCTCCACCTCGTCGAACAGGTGCGTGTACTCGCGCGCCTCGCGGCCGCCTTGCACCACGATCTTGCCGCAGGCGTCGCGCCCTGCCACCAGTCGCAGACAGGCGGTCCGCGCGGCTCTCCACTCGCCGGCACTGACAGGACTGCGCTCGCGCTCCTCGCCACCGAGCTTGCCCGGCACGCGGAAAGGCGCATGCAGTTCGGCGGGCGACTCGCTCCACTCCTCGGGCGGATCGAGGTCCGCTTCCGGCTTGAGATCGAGGCTGATATGGTCGAAGGCCTGCAGCACGCGCGAGAGCGCGCGCGGGTGCGCACCCGCGGTCTCCAGATGCATGCGGCGCGGCTTGAGCAGCGGCCGCAGCGCAAGCAGGAAATCCGGCCAGGCCAGCGGTTCGCCGCCCGTCACGCTGACCGTGCGCGGCTCGCCGGGCTCGCATTCGGCGACCCAGCAGGCGGCCTGAAAGGGTGTCGCCAGCGCCGGCTCTTCGCGCGGCTCTCGTAGGGAGGCGATGCGCACCGCGGCGTCCGTAGCTGCGGCCCACGAAGCCGGCGTGTCACACCAGCGGCAGCGCAGGGGACAACCACGCAGGCGCACGAAGACCTGCGCTTCGCCCACGAAAGCGCCCTCGCCCTGCATGGAGGCAAAGACCTCCATCAGGGGTGCGAGGGCGCGCTTTTCCACCGGGTCGGCGGCCATGCTCACGAGTTCAGACTGCGCGGAGCACAGCGGAGATCCCGGCGAGCAGGCTCACTTCTTGGCCGCGGGCTTGGCGGCTGCGGCCGGCTTGGCGGCTGCTGCGGGCTTCGCACCCGCGACCGCGCCACCGGCGGCCGGAGCGGCGGCCTTATCGTCCTTCTTCTTGGCACCGGCGACCTTGAAGCGCGTGCGGACCTTGGGGATGCCGTAAACGGAATCCTTGTTGTCGTCGAACTTGCCGGCCTTCTTCAGGATGGCGAGGCGCTCGGTGCGTGAAAAGACGCTGCGCTCGCCTTTCATGCTGGTGCTCAGGCGGAGACTGGAGTGGATGGACATGGCTGAGTAGGTTTCCTTGCTAGTTGTGGATGTCGGCGGTGACGCGCTACTTCTTGCGCGCCACCACGTTGTCGATGTTGTCGATGTACGCGTCCTGGTACGGCGGCTTCTTCGAGCCCTTGGGCCCGCGCAGGCCCTTGGCATAGCTCAGGAGCCGCTTGGCTTCCTCCATGCCAGGCTCGTGCCCGACGCACAGGACCAGCATGCGTCCCTTCTGGATCGGCTGGATCACGGGCGCGCCCTCGCCGCGCAGGTAGTCGCGGTGCTCGAGGGCCGCGCGCTTGCCGGCTTCATCAGCGGGAAAGGAGGCCACGCGCACCGTGAAGCGATTCGCGGGATCGAGAAACTGTTCGTCGTGCGTGCTGCCGGCCGCTGCCGTGCGCTGGTTGGCATCGGCGAGATCCGGATCGCGGGGCGGGGCTGCTTTCTCGGGCAACAGCGCACCGCCATTGTCTTCGGCGGCGGCCTGAGCCAAGGGCTCCGGCTGCGCGCTGCGCTGGCCGAACCAGTAGGCGGCCACGACGGCCAACACGGAGCCCAGCAGCGCCAATTGCACGACCCGCTCGCCGAGCACGCGCTCCCAGAAACCCTTGCGCGCCGCGGGCAGCACGATGTCCGCGGGGCCCTTGTAGCCTTCGCCCGCGAAGGGGCCCGCCGCCGCCCCGCCGTTGGAGCGGGAAGCGGACTTGCGGCCCTCGGGCGCGGAGGCCTGGAAGGCATCCAGTAGATTGGGCTTGCGCAGGGTCATGGCAGCGGACAAAAGGGAGGAAAAGCGTACGCGAAGCCCCGAGATGGGTCAACCGCTTCCCCAGGCCTGCGGAACCAGGCCCTTCCCGCCCCCCCCTCCATGCGCTATGCACAGAGCTCTGCACATGATCGACAAGGAACTGCTGGCTGCGATCTGCCTGCTCTCCTGCGGATGCGCGCCGGAGACCGCTGGGCCGGCCACTTCCCCGAAGGATCCCCCGGGCGAGCGCTCCGACGACATCCTCGAAGAAGCGGCGAGCCGCGGACTGGACTACAGGAACCGCTCGGGAGGGCCTGAAAAGGCCACCATCCTCGAGGCCAACGGCGCCGGCGTCGCCCTGATCGATCTGGGCGGCGACGGAGATCTGGATCTGGTCTTCGCGCAGGGTCTCGACAGCGTCGCCGAGCTGGCTCGCGGGCAGGGCTGCGATCTGGAACTGTTCGAGAACGACGGCCGCGGCCGCTTCACGCGCCTCGCCGGCCCGGGTGTCTCCGGCTGGTGGACGGGACTGGCGGTCGGCGATGTCGATGGCGACGGCGACGAGGACCTGATCGCCGCGGGTTTTGGAAAACTGGTGCTTCTGCGGCAGGAACAGGGTGCGCTCCGACCGCAGGCGCTGCCGCTCGCGCCCCACGGTCGCTTCGCGGCCTGGCCGACGAGCCTCGCCCTGTTCGATGCCAACGGCGACGGAGCGCTCGATCTGTTCGTCGGGCTGTATCTTGACTTCGATCCGGCCGAGCCGCCGCGCGAAAAACTGGGCGAGGGTGCGCTGGCGATCCCCTGCCGGTGGAAGGGGCAGACAGTCTTCTGCGGGCCACGGGGACTGGAGGCTCAGCAGGATCGGATCCTGATGGGCGACGGTCAGGGTGGGTTTTCCGACCGCACGGCCGAGTGGCTCGTCGATCCCACGCCCGGTTTTGCGCTGGCGGTGGCGGCCTTCGATGCCGACAGCGATGGCGACACCGATGTCTTCGTCGCCAACGATTCTTCGCCCAACCAGCTGTGGATCCAGCAGCGCGACCCCAACGGCGCCGTGCGCTTCGTCGATCTCGCCTTTGACACCGATGTGGCCTTGAGCGCCGACGGCATGGCGCAGGCGGGCATGGGCGTCGCCAGCGGCGATGTCAATCGCGATGGTCTCGTCGATCTCGCCGTGACGAACTTTTCGGACGAGGCCACGGAGCTTTACTACGGCGCGAAGCGCGGCTTCACGCGCATGACCCACCGTCTGGCGCTGGCGCGCGAGACACGCGCGCTGCTTTCGTGGAGTGTGCACCTGACCGATTTCGACGGCGATGGCTGGCTAGAGCTGTTCACCACCAACGGGCATGTCTATCCCCAGGCGGATGCGCCCGAAACGGGCACGAGCTACCACCAGGCGCCGAGCCTGTTCCGCCTGCTGCCCGGCAAGCAGGTGACGCGCATCGCGGGCCGCAGCCCGCATTCACTGCTCGCGGAGCCACTCGGCGCGCGCGGCAGCGCCGCGGGCGATCTCGACGGAGACGGGCGCGTCGATCTGGTGCTCGCGCGCATCGATGGCCCGGCTGGTCTTGGCATCAACCGCACGGGAGCGGGCAACACGCGTCTGGTGCTGCGTCTCCTGGGAGCGGCGGGCCCCGGGCCGGCGGGCCGCACGACGCCGCGCGACGGACACGGCGCCAAGGCCGTGCTCGTGGTTGGTGAGGGCGCGGGCGAGCACGCGCTGCTGAGCGAGACGCAGAACTCGGTAGGCTACCAGTCCGCCAGCACGCTGCACCTGCACTTTGGACTCGGCCGCGAGACGCGCTACCGCGAATTGAAGCTGCTGTGGCCTTCCGGCCGCGTCGAACGCCTGCCCGGCGGAGCCGGTGGGCGCAAGCTGGTGATCGAAGAGGGCAAGGGCATCGTGCGCGAGGAGCCGTTGCGATGATCGCGGCCGCGCTGTTGAGCCTGCTGCTCTCGACCCAGATGCCCTCCGCCACTCCGCTGGCGCGCTGGCGCGAAGCGCTGGAGTTGGACCTGCCGCAGGCCGCGCTGGCCGAAATGCGCACCACGCTGGCTCCCGGCGGAGCGCTGCGCGCCAGCGGAGAAGCGCGCTACCTCGCCGCGCAGCTCGCCTTCCGCAGCGGGGAAGACAAGCTGCTCGGGTGGGCGCTGGAGCCCGCCGGACTGGAAGCGAGCGAGCGTCCCTGGCAAGCGCTCGCGCGCGCCTGGCTGGCGCTGGAACGCGACGCCTTCGACGAGTGCGCCAAGGCGCTGGAGCTCAACGAACGCCACGAGGCTCCGATGGCGATCGCGCAGCGGATCGAGAGCCAGATCCTGATCGGCAAGCTGCTCGATCGTCAGGGGCTGCACGTGGCCGCACGCGCGCCGCTGGAGCGCTTCGTGCGCGAGGCGCCGCTGCTGCCAGAGGCGCCGAGCGCCTGGCATGCGCTGGCCCGCGGGGCGCGCGCCAGCGGCGATCTGGAGCGCGCCCGCGCCTGTGCGCTGGCCGCCCAGAAAAGCGCCCAATGGCACAGCTACTACCGCGCTCGGCGCATCCAACTGCGCGAGGCGCCCGACGATCCGCTGCCACGTCTGGGGCTGGCGCAGCTGATGGTCGCGGCCAGCCGCGACGATCAGGCGCGCCTGTGGCTGGAGGAACTCACCACGCGCTGGCCAGAGGAAGCGCGCGGCTGGCTGGAGTACGCTCGCCTGGAGTCGCGCGCCGGCGCCTCGGAGCGGGCAGCGGTCCACTACAAGCGCTACCGGGGACTGGGCGGCAGCGAATCGCTGGAACCCGCGGCCGGAGCCGGCGGCGCGAGCAAGGGCCCCAAGTGAGTCTCGAGCAAGCGCTCGCGTGGCTCGGCCGCTCCTGAGACCTCGAGCAGGCAGCGCGGATCCGAGAGCCCCCACTGCACGCACTGAGCCTGCCGGCGCGCCTGCGCGGTCCGGCGTGCCTCCACCTGTGCGGCATCGGCCGGCAGCGTTTCGATCCAGCAGAGGCGCAGCCCGGCCTGCTTGGCGGCCGCGGACTGCGCGAAGACCCAGTCGAGTTCGAAGTTCGGGTCCACCACGCACACCGCGCGCGTCTGCCGGGCCTTGGCGAAGGCTGCCAGCAGCGCCAGCGTGCCGCCCTCGCCGAGACCGGCGAAGCACAGCGACTCAGGCCGGATGCCGCGCAGCGACAACTGCGAGAGAGCGCGGTCCACGGCAGCCAGCGCCACATCCCGATCCTGACCGGCGCGAAAGGCCACCGGGTCATCGATCCAGCGCATGCCCGCGGCCGCCGCTTCCTTCATCGGTACGGGAGCGGCCGGCACCAGCAGCACGAGCCCGTGCCGCTCCGCGAGCGCACGGAAGCGCTGCACCGTCGCATCACGCTCGGAGCCCTCGGCGTGCAGCAGCACGAGCACCGGCGCCTCTGCGCGGCCCTCGAGTGCGCTCGGCACGAACAGGCCGGGCTTCGCCGTGTATTCCTCGACGCGCGTCTGCGTGGCGCGCATGCGCTCGAGCAGGCGCGCGAAGCGCGACTCGGCGCGCAAGGGCGCCAGATCCTGATCCTGTTCGGCCATCTCGGCATGCCAGATCGGCGAGGGCGCGCTCGCACCCGGCACGAAGATGCGCGCTTTCGAGCCGCCGAAACCCCAGCTGACCGCGCGCTCCAGCCAGGCGAGCCCCTCTCCGGTGTTGCCGTTGAGGCTGTGGACGCAGGCGTGGTTGTAGGCATTGCCCGGGTGCTCGGGCTGCAGCGCGTTGAGTTCTCCGAGCGCCTTCAGGGCGACGTCGTACTTCTTCGCCTGACAGGCCTCGAGCACTTGGCGATTGAGCTCGGTGATCTGCTGATCGAAGTTCAAGGCACCCTGAAAAGCGAGCGCGGAGCGCAACAGGACCAGCAAGGCCAGCAATACCAGCGAAGGACGCAGCATGATCAGTGGGACTCCTTGAGTTTTTCGAGCAGCGTGCGCGCGAGCAGCGCGTGCGGACCATCCGGATTCCGCTGGAGGAACTGCTCGAGCGTGGTGCGCGATTTGTCGGTCTGACCGGCGGCAGCGCAGGCTCGGGCGAGATTGAGCTCGACCGGCTCTGGCAGCTCGAGACCCTCGTCGCGGGCGACGCGCAGCACCGCCTCCCAGAGCTCGGCCGCCTGCGCGTGCTGTCCCAGCGCATGCAGGGCCACCGCGAGGTGATTCCGCGCCGCGAGCGAGTCAGGATCATCCGCGAGGGCCGCGCGAAAGGCCTGTTCCGCGGCGGCGTAATCCTTGCGTTCGTAGCTCTCGATGCCGCGAGAGAGCTGTGCGGCGCTGTGCTCGGCGAGCAGGCGTGCACCGCTGGAAAGCTCCTCGTCGTCCAGTCCCAGCCGGCGCGCCGCGCGGAAGTGCGCGAGCGCCCGCTCGCGCTCGCGCTGGAGCAGCGCGGCGATGCCCGCGCGCTTTTCCAGCAGCGCCCACTCCGCCTGCAGGGGCTCGCCCGCTTCCACGAGGCTCTGCATCAGCTTCAGCGCCCCCTCGAATTCCCCGTTGCCCGCGAGGCACTCCGCCAGGAAGCGGCGCGCGTCGACATCCAGCGGATCGAACGAGACCGACAACTGCGCGTGGCTCAGCGCCAGCGCGCGCTGATCCTTCTGGGCCGCCTGCTTGGCGACGAGCAGGTGCGCCTGTCCCAACGGTCGAGCCGCGAAGGGCAGCTTGGGATCCGCGGCGCGCGCGGCCTCGAGTTCGGCGAGGCCCTTGGCGGCGCCGCCCGGCTTCAGGATCGACACGATCCCGCGCGCGCGCAGGAATTCAGGACTGTTCCCGCACTCCTTCTCGCCGCGCACGATCTCGCGCGCGGCGCTGTCGAAGCCCTCGCTGGCGGCGTAGATCTCGGCTGCGGTGGCGAACACGGCCGGCGAGCGCGGATGCGCGGCGCGGGCGGCCTCCACGAGGCGCAGGGCCTCGATGCCCTTGCCCTCCAGCGCCGCCAGGCGCGCGCGCAGCAACCAAGCCTCTTCGGGGCCGGCGCTCTCGGACGCGCCGATCCGCGCGCGCGCTTGCGCCAACTCGCCGAGGTCCAGCGCGAGCCGCAGCTCGTCGAGTGCCACGGAGCTTTCGCGCGGATGCGGCACGAGTGCCGGCTGTGGCGCAGCTGCAGCCTGCGAAGCGCCAACGGCGCTGCGGGTCTGCTCGGGCCGGGAACAGGCGGCGGCCAGCAGTGCCAACAAAAGCAGTGTGCGGTGCATCGTGAGGTACGCCATTAGAGTATCCTCCGCGACTGTGAGCGATGATCTGCGAGGAGAGTGGCAAGAAGCCGTGAGCGGAGCGAAGCAGCACCTCAAGCGCGCCCAGGCAAAGGGGCGGCGCATCCCCGGCCGGGCCCGGCCCACGGCCGCGACGCGCCCCCCCGTCCGCTCTGAGGCGCGGTCGGAAACCCGGCCCGAAACCCAGGCCGAAGCACAGCCCGCCTCCGCGGGCTTCCCGGGGGCACCCGCGCGCTCGGCGGCCGACGTCCGCGCGCAAGCCCGTGCCGCGCGCAGTCTGGCCGAACTCAAGGCCTGTGTCGCCCGCTGCGAGGCCTGCTCACTGCACAAGACCCGAACCCAGACCGTTTTCGAGGACGGCACGGCGCAGCGCCGGCTGATGTTCGTCGGAGAAGCTCCGGGGGCCGACGAGGACCGCACCGGCGTCCCCTTCGTCGGGCGCGCCGGGCAGCTCCTGACCGACATCATCACCAAGGGCATGGGCATCGCCCGCGAGGAGGTGCTGATCGCCAACGTGCTGAAGTGCCGTCCGCCCGAAAATCGCGAGCCCTCCCCGGAGGAGAAGGCGATCTGCACGCCTTGGCTCGACCGCCAGATCGAGTTCCACGACCCGTTGGTGCTGATTCCGCTGGGCCGACATGCATCCATGCACATATTGAAGGTGGAGGCAGCCATGGGCGAAATGCGCACCCGCATCCACGACTCGGGCGGCCGTAAGGTGGTTCCGACGTACCACCCCGCCTATCTGCTGCGCAGCCCCGGCGAGAAGAAGGAGTGCTGGAAGGACATCCAGCTGGCGATGGGTATCCTCGGGATCCCGGTTCCCCCCCCGGCCGCTCGGTAACTTTCCCCGGCCGCCCCGCTAGTCCGCCTCGCCAAAAAAGCGGAAAGCATGCTCGAACGGCTTCCATTCGTTGACCCGATGGTTGCCCGCAGGTAAGCTCCCCGCCCGCTCTTGACACAATCCGAGCAACGAGCCCCTTGCAGGGCAACTCGTCGCAGGCCTGGCTCTCCCGCGTGGAGCGCCGGTTGGCGACGGGCACCGCGCGCGCGCCGAGCGGTGAAATTCCCCCGCAAAAGCCCCCAGAGCTCGGAGGCTGGCCCGGACACCGTACGTCCGAGCAAGCAGATCCCCCTTTCGACAGTTCCTACCCCCCCAACGGCTGATGTCCCCCACACCTCTTCACGAGGTGGCCGGGCGCCATGGCCCTCGAAGCAAGGTCCGCGATTCCATGCAGCTGAGGTTCATCCTCCTCCCGCTTCTGGCGGCGTTCCCCTGCTCCTGCAACTCGACTGCGCCGAAGAAGACGCAGCCGACCACCCCCGCGAGCGAGACCACCTCCGCAAGCGAAGGCGACCAGGGCGATTCGATCGCCGCGGTCGAAGCCTCCGCTCCAGCTCAAGGTGGGCAAGCCCCCAACCTGGCGGCGGACGCCGCGACGGAACAGCGGCGCAGCGAACAGCGCAGCTTCCTCGCCTCCGAGTACAAGACGCGCGGTGACCGCGAGTTGGAGCGCGGCGATCTGTACGCCGCTCTCGAGTCGTACTCCTCCGCACTGGAACTGGCGCCTTCGCATGCCGAGGCCCGTGCCAGCCTGCTGAAGGTGCGCGCGCTGATGGGCGATGCCTACGCGGATGCCGCTCAGCAGATCCAGGACGCCGCCAGCCAGCAGATGGTGCGGCGCGCTCAGGCGCGCATGGCGGCCGAAGAGAAGAACATCGCGGGCGACAACGCCTTGCGCAACGGCGATCTGGAGGCGGCGGTCGAGAACTACCGTCAGGCCCAGATGATCCTGCGCTACAACCCGCTGATCGCGACCGACAGCCTGGATGAGCGGATCGTCGGCGGCAAGCTGACGCGCGCCCTCGAGTTGAGCGACGAGCTCGCCCGTCAGAAGGCGGCTCAAGCCGAGGAGATGGCCCGCGCCGAGCGCGAGAAGCGCGAAGCCGAAGAGGCCGAGTACCGCCAGAACGTGCTGCGCTCGCTGTTCGACAACGCGCACGCCGCCTTCCTCAACGAGAAGTTCGACAAGTCCGAGTCGTACTGCGACCAGATCCTGCTCAACGATCCGCAGAACGAAGCCGCTCGCGAGCTGCGCCAGATCGCGCGCGACGCGCGCCACGCCAAAACTGAGGAGACGACGCGCCGCAACTACCGCGAGCAGTGGGTGCGCACCTTCGAGGAACTGGAGACGATGAACGTTCCGCAGGACTCGGCGCTGGTCTTCGACGACCTCAAGCGCTGGGCCGAGGTCAGCCAGCGCCAGCCGCTGGAGTTCACCAGCCTGACGCAAGGCACGAACTCCGAGAAGGCCGCGGTCATGGAGCGCCTCAACGCGACCTCCATCGTGCCGCGCTTCGAGACGGCCGAGGGCACCGGTTCCGCGCTGGCGGACGTGGCCTCGTACCTGCAGATGGCGACCGGGGTCAACTTCATCATCAGCCCCAAGGCCAACTCCGAGCTCGATGAAGAGCAGAAGACCGTGCGCCTCAAGCTGGACACGCCGCGCAGCGTGACCAAGGTGCTCGACATCATCGCCGAAACCAGCGAGAGCCTGCGTTGGAAGATCGAAGACGGCGTGGTGAAGTTCGTCGTCAAGGAAGAGCTCAGCGGCGGCCAGGTCCTCGCCACTTACGAGGTGCGCGACCTGATCCACCCGATCCCCGATTTCCCGGCCAAGGAGATGAATGTGTCGCCCTCCGGTGGCGCGCAGATCACCGACGAGGAAGTCACCGAGCGCGAAGCCAACGTGCTGACCTCGGACGCGTTGGACACGCTGATCCGCAACAGCATCGCCGCTGGCAGCTGGGACGCGGATCCGCGCAACTCGCTGCGGATCACCCCCACCGGGCAGATGGTCGTCAACCAGACGCCGGAGGTACACGAGCAGATCGTCAAGCTGGTCTCCGACCTGCGCGAGGCGACGGGCATCATGGTCGATATCCAGTCCCGCTTCCTCAAGGTCGAGGACAACTTCCTCGAGGACATCGGCGTCGACTTCCGTGGTCTAGGCTCGCCCGGTCAAGGTACCAACGAGTTCTTCAACGACTTCGGCGATCCGACAGCTCAGGCCGATCTCGGCAAGGAAATCGGTCAGGACACCGACCTTGGCGCCTTCTACAACAAGGGCATCGGCAATGCGGAAGGCGAAATGCGCGCCCGTGTCGAGGAACTCTACGATGTGGGTCTGGGCGACGAGAATGTTCTCGAAGGTTCGGGTGGCCTCTCGTTCCAGTGGACCTACCTCAACGACCTGCAGCTGGAGCTGATCCTGCGCGCGGTGTCCAAGAGCGAGCGCGTCCAACTGGTCACCAGCCCGCGGATCACGGTCTACAACACGGCGCGCGGTAACCTCTCGGTGCTCAACCAGGTCGCCTACGTGCAGGACTTCAACGTGGAAATCGCGCAGGCGTCCTCGATCGCCGACCCGATCGTCAACGTCGTGCAGGATGGGGTGGTGCTCGACGTGCGCCCGGTGGTTTCGGCCGATCGCCGCTTCATCACGCTGGAACTGCGTCCGACGATTGCTGCCCTCAAGCGCCCGATCCGCGAGGTCGTCACCACCCTCGGCTCGCAGAACTCGGTCACGATTCAGCTGCCCGAGGTCGAGTACCAGCGCGTGCGCACCTCGATCCCGATGCCCGACGGCGGCACCGTGCTGCTCGGCGGGATGAAGATCTCGGACCGCCAGGACATGAACTCCGGCGTTCCGATTCTCAACAAGATCCCGATCGTGTCGTTCCTGTTCGAACGCAAGGGCAACTACGTCTCGAACCGCAAGCTCTTGGTGCTGCTCAAGGCCAGCATCGTGATCCCGATCGAGCATGAGCCGACTCCGGCCCAGCTGCGCCCTCAAGTCAAGAAGAGCCGCCTCTGATCCTCCCCCCCCACACACCCAAGCACGCCCTCTAGCGAACACGCGAGATCCCCCCGATGAGGAAGACGAATTCCGCCCTGATCCTCGCTCTGGCCGCCGCGGCCAGCTGCCAATCCTCGGCCCCCAAGGCAACGCAGAACCAAACACCTGCCGAGCCCGTGGCCCAAGCCGCCGGTGCCAACGCGCCTTCTGACAGCCAGCTAAGCGCGGATGCGCAGAAGCTGTCGCTGGCGGATCAGCGCAAAGTGGTGCTGATCGACCAGCACCTCGCCACCAGCCGCGACCTGCTCGCGCAAGTGCGTCTCGACGACGCTCTGCGCGAGGCCGACGCGGCTCTGGCGCTCGACCCCGACCATCTGGGCGCGCGCAAGCTGCGTCTGGAGATTCTGGCCCTCAAGGGCGAGACGGTCGGTACGGACCAGAGCATCGCCGACCAGATGTCGGATCTGTACAAGCTCAAGGTGCAGGAACTGCGCGCCGAGGCCGAAGACGGCCTGCGCCAGGCCAAGCTGATGATCGCGCGCTCCGACTACTCGGGCGCGATCGCCGAGCTGGAGATCGTCAACAATCTCGTGCGCTTCGCCCCCTACTCCATCAACTGGGAAGGCGTGGACCAGGAAGCCAAGTCGCTGCTCGAGAGCACCAAGGCGACCCGCACGGCCGCAGAAAAGGCTCAGGCCGAGCGCCAGCAGCGCGAGGCCTTCGAGCGCCTGCAGGCCGAGGAAGCCGCACTGGGAGAGCGCAAGAACTCGCAGATCGCCAACACGATTGACCGCGCGATCTCGGCCTTCGAGGAGGCGGACTACGAAACCTCCGAGAAGCTCGCCAAGGAAGTGCTCACCCGCGATCCGCGCAACGAGCAGGCGATCGAGTTGCGTGACTCCTCCTTCCGTGCGGGCCGCACGCAGGTCAAGGAAGAGTACATCGCTCGCAAGAAGGAGCAGTTCCGCCGCTGGCAGGAGTCGCTACGCGAGATGCAGATCCCCTGGACCGATCCGATCACCACGCCGGATCCGGAGTTCTGGAACGAAATCACCGCTCGCCGCGCCAAGCGTCCGGGCTACGACATCTCCTCGAAGATGAGCGAGGGTGAGCTGGCGCTGCGCGAGCAGCTGCGCACGACCACCATCCAAATGCCGAAGATCGCCGACGAGGAGAGCCTCACCAAGGTGGTCGACATGATGAAGACGATCACCGGCCTGCCGCTGATCGTCGACCCGGCTGCCGAAGCGGCCGCCAACGGCGTGGTGTTCAACTTCTCCCTCGAGCACAAGCTCAATATGGAGCAGGCGCTGAACCTCACGATCGGCATGATCCCCGAGGGCGTCACCTGGACCATCAAGCACGATGTCGTGCTCGTGACCACGCGCGAGAAGGCCCGCGGCGCACCCAAGACGGTCAACCACGATGTTCAGGACCTGATCTTCGGCCTGACGGACTTCATCGGCCCGCGCATCAACGAGTTGCGCCTGGTCGACCGCATGTCCGATGACGACGGCGGCGGCCCCTTTGGCGGCGTCGGCGAGAAGCCCAAGCTGATCGAGCCCGCGGACCTCGCCACTCTGATTCAGGAGAATGTGGCGGTCGGGACGTGGCAGGACGAGGGCATCAGCATCGATGCTCGCGAGGGCTACATCATGATCACCCACTCGGCGAAGGTTCAGGAAGAGGTGCGCAGCTTCCTCGAGGATCTACGCCGCTTCAACTCCACGCTGGTGACGATCGAGTCCAAGTTCCTGACCGTCAGCCAGAACTGGATCCAAGAGATCGGCGTGGACTTCCGCGGCCTCGACGGCGTGGAACTCGACGACGTGACCAACGGCCTCGAGGACATGGCGTCGCGCGGTCTGGACAACGGCGGCACCGGTGCCACGAACCAGGCTGGCCATCCCTCCGCCGGCATCTTCTACGATGACGGCCAGGACGGCTCCTACATCGCCACGACGCAGAACTACTTCGGCAAGGCGCTGGGCAGCACGCTGACCAATGTGGGCGGCATGACCTTCCAGATGGCCTACCTCTCGAAGCTGGATCTGTCCGCGATCCTGCGCGCTGTCGAGAAGTCCTCGAACATCGAGCTGGTCAACGATCAGGTGCTCTCCGTGCACAACACCCAGCGCGGTTACGTCACGGTCATCAACCAGCGCGCCTACATCCAGGACTTCGACGTCGAAGTGGCCCAGTTCCAGGCCGTCGCCGATCCGCAGGTCAACGTCCTCAACGAGGGCGTGGTCCTCGATGTCCGCCCGACGATCCACCAGGACCGCCGCTACCTGACGCTGGAGATCCAGCCGACGGTCGCCAAGGTCGTGGCCCTGCGCGACTTCAGCTCGACCCTTGGCGGCAACACCTCCCCCGTCGAGTTCCAGCTGCCGGAGGTTCAGGTGCAGAGCGTCTTCACCAGCGCGATCATCCCCGACGGCGGATCGATCATGCTGGGCGGCCTCTCGAATGTTCGCAACGTCGAACGCCGCGCCGAGGTGCCCTGGTTCGCGAAGATCCCGATCGTGGGCTTCTTCTTCAAGCAGGAAGGCTACAGCGACGAGAACAAGTCGCTGATGATCCTGATTCGCGCGCGTATCACGGATGTGCGTGACGAGCTGAAGAAGATCGAAGCCAAGCGCTGATCCGCAGGGTCGAGAGCGAACGCGCGGGCTGCCGAAGGGCAGCCCGCGCCGTTTTTTGAGATGAACTGCTCCAGACCGCTGGTCGGACTGGCACCCGGAAACCGGTTTTTCCGCGATCCAGAGCTGCAGGAGCCGTCCTCCTGATTGCCGGGGCATGGGGCCGCGGCAGCGAGGAGCCGATGAGCCAGTTCATTCCCACCGAGTGTCCCTACCCCGAGTGCGACCGCACCAAGCCCTTTCGTTATCAGTTCCGCGGCGCCTACACGCGCAAGGTCGACGGGCGCAGCGTGCCGCGAGTGCAGTGCCTCAGCTGCAAGCGCCGCTTTTCCGCGCAGACCTTCCGCGTCGACTACCGGCTGAAACGCCCCGATCTCGTGGTCCCGATCTTCGAGCTTCTGACCTCGAAGG
>Ga0208361_1000060_pt1 | contig 40971 bp, 42 predicted proteins | sample LakMenEpi05Aug10_FD_150670 | JGI IMG/M metagenome (GOLD analysis project Ga0208361, IMG submission 150670) | Freshwater microbial communities from Lake Mendota, WI - 05AUG2010 deep hole epilimnion (SPAdes) | ecosystem: Environmental > Aquatic > Freshwater > Lake > Epilimnion/Euphotic zone ... | reverse complement strand
TGATTACACGAATGGCTTCCGCTTTGGTACCATAACCGGGATCATTCTCTGCCTGTACATCACTGATGGCACCGGTTTTTGATACCGTGAAAGCAACGATTACAGTATAACGTCCGGGGGGGGCACCATTTTCTATTGCGACTTCCCTGTTCAGGTTTCTCTCCAGGTAGCGTATCCAGGCGGATGGGCCTCCGGCGAATTCGGCAGGAATCTGAACGACGGTGAATACCTTATCGTAGTCTTCTTCTACTTTTGGTGCTTCCACCACACCGGTACCCTTTTCTACCGGAGGTGCAACCAGACCTTCGTCTTTCACACCCTCCTGATTGAACGTACCGATTTTGGTATCTTCCAGCTTCTCCACTTCCTTGATTTCCTCCTCGGGTTTCACCTCTTCATCCTTCACGATTTTCGGAGGTGTAAATTTAGCCATCTCCACTTTTGGTGGCTCCTGCTTCGGAGGTGGAGGTGGGGGTGGGGGTTCAGGTTTTTTCTCCTCGTTCTTTACGTTCTCGAGGCTAATGTCCTGCACCATCACCTGTGTTTTTTCTTTTCCGGCAGAATTGGCGATGACCGAAATAACCAGCATTAGCAGACAGAGTAACAGCATTGCTCCCAATGCGTAGGTCAGACGTCTGTTGTAGGTTTTCCGCAAATCATACGCGCCATATTCTTTATTCCGGCCATCGAAGATGATGTCGAGAATATCGGCTGTTTGCAGTTTGTTAATGTCCATGTTCAATTCTTTAGGAAGGGATGGCAATTACATACCCGTAGGTGTGCCTGCCATTTCTTCGGTTTTTTTCACTAATTGTGTTTCGATGGGGGTGATGTCTACTAGGGCGTAACGGGTACACACATTGATAGCCATTTCATCTAGTATGTCTACTACATTTCTGTAGGTACACTCCTCTGATGGCTTAAGGATAACTACAAAATCTTTGATTTCACGTACGCTGTTCTTTTTATTGATCAGCACTTCGCGAATATCTTTGAAGTTGGATGTTTTAAAGTTAGAGGCATCTACGCTCAACTCTCCCTCATAATAAAACACGTTATTATCTCTTCCGAGTAGGATGGTGATAACACCCGACTGTTTTGCCTTGTTCTGATCTTCCGGTTTATCGGCATCTTTTGGCAAAATCAGTTTCATAGCCGTTGCCTGACTCATCGTAGTGGTGAAAATAAAGAATGTGATGAGCAGGAAACCGAGGTCCACCATGGGGGTTAAGTCCACACGGGTAGACAGCTTTTTTGACTTTTTGACTCCCGGGCCTTTTTTATGTCCACCACCACCCGAGGTATCCATTTCTGCCATATCGGTAGAATTTTGTTTTGATTGATAATAGGGTTGTCTTTAATCTTCCCGCTTCTCTCCTGCTTGTGCTTTCTTCCACAAATCTGTACCGGCAGGTACCGGTTCAGGATTGGTCACCATCTGAAACTTGAGGAAATCATTTTTCTTGAAAGCATCCACCACGCTTTTAAACGCGGGGTACTTCGCCAGGTTGTCTCCTTTCAGCAGCAGATTGGGTTTTTTGCCCTGATAAGCATCTCTCACGAGTGCCATCCAGGTAACCAGTTCGTTGTTGGTAGAATCTTTGACAGGGATACCGGGAAGATTGTTGCCCTTGCGCTGGTCTTCCGGAAGTGCCAGATAGTTTGGCAATGCGCTGAATGAGCTACCAAAAAATGCTGAACGTTTGAATGCAGTTACATTCAGGTTCATTCCCTTAGTAGAATTCAGTGTATTGGCTATTACTTCTTTCACCGTCTCGTCGTCCATCTCCAGGAAAACCTTGCCGTCTTTGTCAATTATCACCTGTACGATGTCCTTGCTTGGCGCCACTTTTGCAGCCACTGATTTCGGAATGGTTACCGCAATGGCTTCAGAAGGCTTAAACTTGGTCGTAAGAATGAAGAATGACAACAACAGAAAGGCTACGTCACACATCGCCGTCATGTCGATGTTGGTACTCTTACGAGGTAATTTGGCTCTGCCCATTGTTAATAATTTTAGGTTGCCCCTTTAATTAGATTCAGGTTAATTACATTTTCCACAAAAACCAGCCGATTATTTGTAATTGGCTGCAAAACTTTGTGTCAGGGTAAAACCAGACTCATCAATACCATACGTGATACCATCGATACGGGTGGTAAACACGTTGTACATAATGATAGCGATAGCAGAGGTACCGATACCGAGGGCTGTATTGAACAGGGCCTCAGAGATACCTTTTGACAGTTCGCGGGCAGCATCTCCACCACCTTCATCACCCAGGGCAGAGAAGGATTTGATCATCCCCAATACCGTACCCAACAGACCCAACAGGGTAGCTACTGAGGCAATGGTAGAAAGGAATACCAGGTTCTTTTCCAACATAGGCAGTTCCAGTGCAGTTGCTTCTTCCACCTCTTTCTGAATATTTAATACTTTTTGCTCGGTCACCAGTTCAGTGTTGGTGATCATTTCCTTGTATTTCTTCAGACCGGCTTTCATTACATTACCCACAGAACCTTTTTGCTTGTCGCAGGCAGCAATCGCCTTATCTACATCTTTATTAGCGAGGTGAAACTGAACCGAACGTACAAACTCTCCAACATTACCCGTTCCGGCAGCTCTGGAGATCGTAAGGAAACGCTCAATACAGAATACAACTACAGTAAAGAAACTTCCAATCAGGATAGGCACAATGATACCACCCTCATACATCTTGCTCAAGCCAGTCTTAGGACCCTTGTGCTGTGGCCAGAAACCACCATTCGGATCCGGCTGGACGAAATTAGCGGGGTCACCCAGGAAAAATCTCCAGACAATGTATCCAAGGATGATACATACAAGCGGAGCGATCCATGAAATTGCGTTACTGCTTTTCTTGTGTTGTGCAGCAGTTGAACTCTTTGCAGCACCGGCAGTTGGTTTAGTCTCAGCCATGATTCAGTTGTTTTTTGTTTTTAAATTTTGATGGTTAAATCTCCCACAATTCTACTGAAAAAAAGTTTGAATTCAACAAACCATTGAACAGAAAAATTTATTAGGAGCACCAAAATAAGTATTTTATTGCACGCACCCAACACATAGTCAGTCCCAGAAAAAAAATTCTTCATTATTTTTTTTTATGATATACGTATGCCTACCCAGCTAAAATAAACGCATATTCACCGAAAATAAGCCCTGCTTTTCCATCCATCCCATCCTGTAAAAAAGTAGCTATTTTTATCTTCTTCACTGTATCTTTATTTTTTTAGAAACCCACACAACAATAAAAAACATGAGAAAACAACTGTTAGTTTTTGCCTGCCTCCTGGGGATGACTGCCTTTGCCCAGCAAAGAGACACTGTTCCCGGACCAGGTGGTGCCCGCGCCTCTATTAATATGCCCCCAGGTATGGGAGCCGGCGGAATGCGCCAGGGCCCTCGTCCCTATAAGGAAGTGATAACCGAGAAGGCCGTGACAAAGAAAGGTCTGTTCACCGTGCACAAAGTAGATGACAAGTATTTCTTTGAATTACATGACAGCATTATGGGTCGCGAAATACTCGCTGTAACCCGTTTCATTCGTATCGCCGGTGGTGGAGGTAAATATGGTGGCGAAGAAGTGAATACCCAAAGCATCAAACTGGAAAAAGGTCCTAGCAATAATATTTTCCTTCGGGTAGTTACCCTCATCAGCACAGCCGATTCTACCAATACCATCTCCCGTGCGGTGAGCAACTCGAATCTTGACCCAATCGGCTATGCCTTTCCCATCGCAGCCATGAGTAAGGATTCCAGCGGTGTTGTTATCGATGTGAGCGATTTCTTTAAGGGCGACAATCAGATTGTAAGTCTCGACCCGAACGACAAACGTCAGTTCAACTTGACCGCCCTGTTGCCCGATCGCTCTTACATTCAATCTATCTCCACTTTCCCACTCAATACGGAAATCAAGACCGTGAAAACCTTTGGCGCCTCTTCTGGTGGCGGATTCCCTGGTGTTATGATTCCCGGTGGCGGTGGTGCCAGCCTTCCTGCCGCCATGCGGGCAGGTGTGGTAACGATCGAACTAAATACCTCCCTGCTTGTACTGCCCAAAGTGCCCATGAACCGCCGTCTCTTCGACAGCCGCGTCGGTTACTTCGCCGACCGCTTTGTTGTGTACAGCGACAAACAACAGGCAGTTGAAAACCAAACCTTTGCAGTTCGCTGGAGACTCGAACCGAAGCCGGAGGATATGGAAAAATATAAACGTGGCGAACTGGTTGAGCCCGCTAAGCAAATTATTTATTACATCGATCCCGCCACTCCGAAACAATGGGTGAAACCCCTGATTGATGGCATCAATGACTGGCAGGTAGCTTTTGAAAAAGCCGGTTTCAAAAATGCCATCGTTGGTAAAGAGTGGCCGGTGAATGACCCAACCATGAGTCTGGAAGATGCCCGCTTTTCTGTAATCCGTTATTTCGCCTCTGACATTGAAAATGCATACGGACCGCAAGTACACGATCCGCGCAGCGGAGAGATTCTGGAAAGCCACATCGGCTGGTACCACAATGTGATGAAATTATTACACGATTGGTACATGGTACAAACAGCAGCATCTGACCCGAAAGCACGTAAAATGACATTCGATGACGAACTGATGGGACAACTTATTCGCTTTGTTTCCTCACACGAAGTGGGACATACGCTGGGACTTCGCCACAACATGGGTAGCAGCAGCAGAACACCCGTAGAAAACCTGCGCAATAAAGCCTGGGTAGAAGCCAATGGCCATACTGCATCCATTATGGATTACGCCCGCTTCAACTATGTAGCCCAACCGGAAGACAACATCAGCCAGATCGGTCTCTTCCCCCGCATCGGTGACTACGACAAATGGGCCATCGAATGGGGCTATCGCTATATCGGTGAAGGAGATGTTGAGAAAGATAAAAAAATCAACAACAAATGGATCATCGACCGACTCGCAGCCAACCCCCGTATCTGGTTTGGTGGTGAAGGTGGTAACCAAGACCCTAGAGCACAAACAGAAGACCTGGGTGACAATAGCATGAAAGCCAGTGAATATGGCATTAAAAACCTAAAGCGCATACTGACTTCTTTGCCAGAATGGACAAAAGAAGAAGCGGATCGCTATGAGAACCTGTCAGACATGTACGGCCAGGTTGTAGGTCAATTCAGCCGCTACATGGGACATGTAACCAAAAACATTGGAGGTGTACAAGAAACCTTCAAGTCGATTGAACAAGCCGGAGATGTATATGAACCCACACCCAAGGCTACACAAAAAGAAGCTGTTGCCTTCCTGAACAAGCAACTGTTTCAAACACCTGAATGGCTGCTCGATAAAACCATTCTGAATAAAATCACTTCACCCACTTCACTGGAGCGCGTGCAAAGCTTGCAAACCTCCGTGCTGAACAATGTACTCGATGCACAGCGTTTGTTCCGACTGGTGGCTGCCAACAACCGCTTCGGACCTTCGCACTATCGGGTAGATGAGCTGATGGAAGATGTAAGAAAAGGAGTTTGGTCTGAACTGGCTTCCGGTCAAGCCATCGATAGCTATCGCAGAAACCTGCAGAAAGCACACGTGGAGAAACTGATCGACCTGATCACACCCGGCAATAGCAGCACCACCATCTTACAAATTGGCGGCGGCGGACGCGGCGGTTTTACCCTTCCGGTAAACACCCGCAATACAGATGTTAACTCAGCTGCCCGCGGAGAATTGAAAACAATTCTGCGAGACGTAACGGCAGCAGCCGGCAATACCTCCGACAAGATGAGTAAATATCATTTACAGGATGTTGCAGACCGCATTAAATCTGCACTGGAACCTAAATAAAGATGATTGCATATTGAAAAAAGCCGGAATCACTTCCGGCTTTTTTTTATCCCTTATACCCCAACACCGATTCATTACCTTTGTAAAAAAAGGCATGAAACCATCCCTCCTTCTGCTGTCTTGCCTGCTTTCCCTCTCCCTGACAGCTCAAACCTATCGTACTGTTCGCGGACAACTAAAAGACAGTATTACAAGGGAACCCATTGTGATGGCCAGCGTTAAAAACAATGTATCCGGTGTAACGGTGATGACCAATAGTAAAGGACTCTTCTCCTTGCCGGTAGCACCCGGACAACTCCTCTCATTCGCAGCCGTAGGATATCACTTTGATACAGTTTTTTATACAGGCACCTGGCTACTTAAAGACACCCTGCAACTCGAGTTATCCTCCCTCGTGGTAACCAGCCTTGGCAATGTTACAGTTAGTGCCCGCGGCTTATCTCGCTTATCGCGCTATCAACTCGACAGCATCCAACGACACAATGACTTTTTCCAAGCGGCGGGAGCTGCTCCCCTTCCCACCCTCTCAAAAGCTAATTCCGGTGCCGGTATAGCCCTGAATATCGATCGCTTTTCAAAGCGAGAGAAAAGAAAAAGAAATGCCATTAGCTTCTTCAATGAAAATGAAATGGAAGCTTATATCAATTACCGCTATACTCCGGAACTGGTTATGAAGTATACAGGATTCAAAGATGAAAAATTAGAAGAATTCATGGGAAAAAGCCGACCCTCCTGGGAATGGTTGCGCAAGCACCCCACCGAGGTAGACATGTCTTACTACATCAACGAACAACTGAAGAAATATCCGCCCGCCAAATAGTGGCTTACTCAAAACGTAAGGCCACAATCGGATTGAGACGTGCTGCTTTCATAGCAGGATAAATACCTGCAATGAGGCCGACAGCCGAACATAATACTACCCCCATGATTACCCAGAACCATGGGATGACAAAACCTGTCTTGAGGATGATCGTAAATAAATTCCCCACCAGAATACCGAGAATGATTCCGAAGATGGCACCGAGGAGACTGATGATGATGCTCTCAAACAGAAACTGTTGACGAATATTGCTGCTCTTGCCACCTATGGCTTTAATGAGCCCCACTTCCCTGGTGCGCTCACTCACGGCTACCAGCATTATGTTCATGAGTCCGATGGCAGCACCTACCAATGTAATGAACCCGATGGCGCCGGCGGCACCTGTAATGCTACTCAAAAATCCAATGAACAACTCGGCAAACTTATCGCTCCGTTCTACAACAAAATTAACCTCATCGATGGGCTCCATCTTACGCACCGCCCTGAAAACAGCCGTAGCCTCATCCGATGCTACATCCAATTCCCGCACATTCCCTACCATAACACCTAAAATATAGGAGGGGGAAATATTTTGGAAACGGCGAATATTGGTATAAGAAGTGAATACCATATCATCCTGTCGCATCATGGCACTGGAGCCTTTACTCTTCAGCAATCCTATAACACGATAAGGCATACTGCCCACCCGAATAATCTTATCGATGCATCGTTCCGGACTATTCCCAAATAATTTGGTGGCTGCATTACTGCCCAGAATACACACGTTTCTGCCACTTTGAATATCGAGTTCATTGAGGTTACGGCCGACAGCAATACTAAAGCCATTAACAGCGAGGTAATTTTCATCACCACCCCAAACGGTGATCTGCGGATTGGTTTTCTTTTCGAGATAGTGTAACTCTTGTGCACCAGGACCTCTTCTATAAACACTGACTGTTGAGCGGGGGAAATTATAATTGCTTTTGAACCGCTCTGCTTCATCCTTTAAAATGGGCTTGCCCATATTTGATTTCTTCTCCTTCAACCGCCGATTCGTTTTCTTCACTTGATTATTACCCCCATTGAACCCCATGCGGGCTTCCTTGAATCGAATGCTGAATGCATTCGCGCCCATGGAAGAGAAGCTTTCCTTTAGGCTTTGGTTCATAGCTTCAATTGCCGTGATAATGCCAATCAGAGCCATAATACCGAAAGCGATAATGGCAATCGTTATGGAAGACCGTAATTTATTGCCGCGTACGGTGCGCCAGGCCAGTGAGAAGGAATCAGTAATCTTCATTGCGGCTGCTGAATTTCGTGCAGACTACAAAATTACGCTCCCTTGACCGCAAAGCGGGTAAACAGCCCTAAAAATGTGAGGAGCGGTTAAAAATAGATGAATTTGAGCACGTCAGTCGGGAAGAGACCGGTATAAAGGAGCAGTGCAGCCAGCGCCAACAGAGTCCAGGCGAAAGAGCGACTCAGGGGAGAAGCCCACTCTGGCTGTCCCGATTTGAAGTACATAGACTGTATCACCCGGAAATAATAATAAACACTGACAGCTGCCAAAAGTACCGCAAGTATAACCAGCCAGAAAATACCACCTGCTTTAACTGCAGCGGAAAGCATATAATATTTGGCAAAGAAGCCGGCTGTGAGGGGAATACCAGCCAATGACAGTAAAAAGACAGCAGCGGAGAAAGCAATCATAGGGTGTTGCGCTGCTAAACCATTGAAACCATCCAGCGAATAATCCTTTAAACGAATGAGCACAGCGAACAACCCAATGGTAGCAATACTATAGGAAAAGGCATATAAGACAAGTCCTTCTTTCGACATATCACTCGTGCCATACAATGCGAAAAGCATGAAGCCCGCTTGTGCGATACTGGAATAGGCCAGCATACGTTTCACACTCTGCTGAAATACCGCTGTTATATTTCCAACCAATAAAGTTGCTACAATCACCAATGGCAGTATGATAGACCAAGTGTCTCCCAAAATGGCTGTTCGCGGTTCCATCAATTTGATGAAGGCAAAAAATCCTGCAGACTTAACAATGGTTGCCATGAATGAAGTGAAGACAGAGGGCGCACCATCATAAACGTCGGGCGTCCAGAAATGGAAGGGGGCAGCCGATACCTTAAAGCACATCGCCACAAACAGCAAGATCAATCCGCCTATTTCAAGAAATGAGGGTCGCATGCCCAAACCCGTGGTAGAGGTCGATACAGTGCCTATGGAAAGACCGAATCTGCCGGTAGCACCATAAATCAGGGCGATACCCATTAGCATAATACCCGTTGAAAACGACCCCATCAGAAAATATTTAAGGGAGGCTTCATTGCTCTTGAGGTTTCTTTTATCAGCACCTGTTAAAATATACAGAGGGATCGTCATGATCTCAACACCCAAAAACAACATCAGCAAGCCATTGAAGGAAGTGAGGATACTTACACCGCAGAGCACAAAAAATATGAGCGCATAATATTCTGCCACATGCACGCCGGTACGTTCAATGTCTTTTCCACTGAGTATGACATATAAAAGCGCTGAAAAGAAAGCTACCGTATTGAAGAAGAGTCCCATTGAATCAAACTGTAGTGTTTCATGGGTATCTATGTTAATGACCCAGGTACCACAGGCATGCAGGAGATTGGCGCCGGTCAGCAACAATAAGCCGGCAATAGCCATGAAAGTAATGGTTTGCTTGTTCTTGGCGAACAATCCGCTGAACATCATCACAACACCCCAGACGGCTGAAAATATAATTGCATTCATACGATTCTATATTTCGACCGGATCTACTCCGGCATCTACAGTTATTTATTTTTGATCAGGGCCTCTACCGTATCTTTTGTCAAATCGATGAGTGGTTGTGGGAACACACCACCTACCAGCACCAAAATAACCAGTACCACTAGTACCCATCTTACATTTGGTGACAAGTCAGTTACAGCGCGCTCTGGAAACGCCGGTGCTCCGTATAATACTTTTTCAATCATCCGGAGTGTATAAACAGCCGCCAGAATAATGCTGATACCTGCTGTTGCCGCCATCACCCAATTATAGCTGAACAGACCATTGAACATCATGAATTCGCCAATGAATGCATTGGTAAGTGGCAACGCGACATTGGCCAGTCCCATGATCACCAGTAAAATAGCCAGGTGGGGGGCTTGTCGGGCGAGACCACCCATTTCACTGAGCTGACGTGTGCCGGTTTGTTTTTCAATAGCATCAGCGAGTATCCATAAGCCGATGACGTTAATGCCATGGCTGAACATTTGAAGCAGCACGCCCTGCGTTGCACCTGCATGAAAAGTAAAAAGCGCTGCACTCATTAAGCCAATGTGTGCGATAGAAGAGAATGCAATCAGGCGTCGCAGGTTGTTTTGCTGCATGGCAATGAAAGAAGCATAGAGCATGCCGGCAACGGAAAATCCAATAATAATATCAGCAAACTCTCTTCCTTGCTGTGGGAAAAGAGGCAATAGCCAGCGAACAACAGCATAAATACCCATCTTCACCATGATGCCACTCATGACCATGGTTACCGGAGCAGGCGATTCATCGTAAGCGTCGGGCTGCCAGGTATGCAAAGGGAATACAGGCATTTTGATGGCAAAAGCCACAAAAAACAACCAGAAGAGCCATTCACGGTGCGGCGCACGGAGCGCTGCCTGGGTGATATCACTGATGGCGAAACTTCCCGCCGGTTGCTGAAAAGAGAGATAGATAATACCTGCCAGCATAAGGAGTGAGCCAACAAAAGTGTAAAGGAAAAATTTCAGGGTAACGGCAATTCTTCGCTCGCCACCCCAGGTGGAACAAAGAAAGTAAACGGGAATCAATGCCAGTTCCCAGAAAAAGTAGAACAGCAGGGCATCGGATGACAAAAATACGCCCATCAGTCCGGCCTGGCTCAGTAACATCCAGCCATAAAAAGCACCGGATGATTGAAAGTTTTGATGATAGATAGAAATAAAAATCAGTGGGAAAGAAATGGCAGTCAGTAGACAAAGCATTTTACTCATACCATCCATGGTCAGCGCAAAGCGTGAACCCATAACTGGTAACCAGGGGAGATCAAGCGACAAGGAAGCTGCAAAAGCAGGCAACAAAGCTGCGATGGCAACACCCAGTGTTACCAGGGCAGATAACAAAGTGAACCGCCTGGCCGCATCGGAAGACCGCAGGGCGAAGCTGGCGGAGCCAGCAACCAGTGGTATTAAAATGAGTAATGCTGAAATCATATTTTTACTTTATCAGTCGTAGTTGCTTCGTTTTAAAAAATCTTGTGTATCCAGGCCATCAATGTAATATCGTTGAACCAAATCAGGAAAAATACCACCATAGAGAGTACCATGATGAGGAGATAATTTCCTACCTGACCACTTTGAATAAGTCTGAATTGACGGCTACTGTAGTGTACCAGTTTTCCCAGTCCATTGATGCTGCCATCAATTACATTTTTCTCTATCACATTTTTCAATAAATCTGCGAAAGAGCGCAGCGGATTTACAATCGCGTAGTCATAGAGCTCATCTACATACCATTTATTGGCGAGTAATCCGGTGGCGGGCTCATCACCTGTTTTTTCTCTTCTAGCTGAGCGTATGGCGAAAAGAATCGCAAGTATGATTGCTGCCGTAGCACCTACTACCATCGCCCATTCCTGGGCTACAGAAAGATGAGCATGTTCTTTAGCCAATTCATGTGACTGTGCGAAGATGGGCGACAGAAAATGCTCCAGCCGGTGTGCACCGGAAATCATCCATGCAGGAAAACCTATCCAGCCACCAGCTACTGACAGCGCTGCCAGTACGATTAAGGGTAATAACATCGGCCACGGACTTTCATGAACGGGATGCGCTGCATCGTCGTTGAATCGGGCTTCGCCCAGGAAGGTGAGGGTATAAAGCCGGAACATATAAAATGCTGTCATCAGCGCGCCGGCCAATCCGAATATGTAATAAGCGGGATGTGAAAGGAAAGCCGCAGCTAATATTTCATCTTTGGAAAAGAAACCGGATAAAGGTGGAATACCTGCAATCGCCAGACAGCCGATTAAGAAGGTAAAGTGTGTTACAGGTAACTTTTTACGCAAGCCCCCCATTTTACGTATATCCTGCTCATGGTGCATGGCATGGATCACGGAACCGGCACCCAGGAACAACAAGGCCTTGAAGAAGGCATGTGTCATCACATGGAATACAGCACCTGTATAGGCACCAACACCTAAACCGAGGAACATATATCCCAGCTGACTCACCGTGGAGTATGCCAGCACTTTTTTAATATCATTTTGACGTAGGGCAATCGAAGCTGCGAACAGGGCCGTAGCAAGTCCGGTAATCGCCACCACACATTGTGTCATTGGAGCCATGGAATAAAGCAGGTTGGTGCGGGCGATCATATAAATACCTGCAGTTACCATGGTAGCTGCGTGGATCAATGCCGATACGGGTGTTGGACCGGCCATTGCATCGGGGAGCCAGGTATACAAAGGAATCTGAGCACTTTTTCCCATAGCACCTACAAAGAGCAGCAGGGTGATGGCGGTGAGATCACTGCTGCTAAGTTGTGCAACACCCTCTATCACGCCGATGTATTCAGTAGTACCTAATTTGCTGATGATCCAGAAGATAGCAAGCAGAAAACCGAGATCGCCAATGCGATTCATCACAAATGCCTTACGGGCTGCATAATTATACTCGGGATTGGAGAACCAATATCCGATGAGTAGATAAGAACAAAGACCTACACCTTCCCAGCCGATGAACATGATCACAAATCCGGAACCCATAACAAGCAATAGCATAGAGAAGACAAACAGGTTCAGGTAGGCGAAATAACGGGCGAAATGATGTGGCTGCTCCTCGTGCATGTAGGAGGTAGAGTACAGATGAATCAGGGTACCGATGCCCGTAATAATGAGCAGAAACAGCGATGAAAGCTGGTCAACCTGAAAAGCAAAAGGTATGCTGAGGTCGTCGGTTCGCAGTAAATAAAAAAGTGTATCAACACCACCGCCACCATTCAGTACCTGCTGGAAGAGGTAACAACTCACCAAAAAAGACAGGAACACCGCACCGGTGCCAATCGAACCGCTGGCAGTGCGAGAGAGTTGGTTTCTACCCAATCCATTGATAAGGAAACCAAGGAGCGGGAAAAGTGGTACCAAAAATGCTGCGTGACTCATAGTAAACTCTCTTTGATTCGAAGATTAGCTGTTACGATTCGTTTTTTAGTTTTTCAGTCGGTTGAGGAAATTGATGTCAACCGAATGAATGTTTCTATACATCATCACAATGATGGCCAACCCTACACTTACTTCTGCCGCCGCAACCACCATGATAAAAAACACAAATATTTGTCCGTCTGCCCCCACCGTGTTTACGGCATTGGATCCTGCAGCCACTGAGCCATGGTGCATTTTTGAAAAAGCCACCAACAGCAGGTTCACAGCATTCAGCATCAGCTCAATGCACATAAATATGATTATGGCGTTGCGGCGCGTCAATACGCCAACGACGCCAATACTGAATAAGGCGAGACAGAAATAGATATAATAGTTAACAGGCATAGGCTGTTTTTAAACGGTTCAATATTATTGTGTGCTATCTTTTTTTCCCAGTACCACAGCACCTACCATTGCACTCAAGAATAAAGCACTGGTCAACTCAAACGGCAATACAAAATCGCTGAACAACACCTTACCCAATTCCTTGATCAATCCAATATTGCCCTCTTTCAATTGTACTGTTTTATTCGTCATCTCGGGAGCCTGACTAGCGAGCGATACCAGCATAATCAGAAAGCAGCCGCCAGCCACTACGCCCGCCAGCTTCATCCAGATGTGCTTACCCGGTTCGGCAGACGAGTTAAGGTTCATCAGCATGATCACAAAGAGGAATAACACCATAATGGCACCGGCATAAACAATCAGGTTCACAATTGCCAGGAACTGTGCATTCAGCATGATGTAGTGGCCAGATATCGCAAAGAATACAACAATCAGCCACAGCACACTGTGAACAGGATTTTTACTGAGTAATACCATCAGGGCAGCAAATACTGCCAGTCCACTGAGCAGGTAAAACAGAATTTGAATAATACTCATAGTCTCTTATATGTGTCACCGGGTTTATCCGGCAATTTTTTATGCTTCCTGATTCAGTCCTTTCGCTTTGGCATATGCTTCCGGCTCATGAATTGGATGGGGTATCAGCAGTTCATCTTTGCCATAGATGAAACCTTTCCGGGTAAAATTTGCCGGGGCAAATGTTTCACTCAGGTAAATCGCATCTTTCGGACAAGCCTCTTCACATAAACCGCAAAATATGCAGCGCAGCATATTGATTTCATATTTAGCTGCATACTTTTCTTCCTTGTAAAGATTTTCTTCACCCGGCAATCTTTCTGCGGCTTCCATGGTAATGGCTTCCGCCGGACAGGCGACGGCACATAGACCACAGGCAGTGCAATTTTCTCTTCCTGCTTCATCGCGGTTGAGTACATGTAAACCGCGAAAAACCGGACTAAAAGGTCGCTTTTCTTCCGGGTACCGAATCGTCGGGTTTTTTTTGAATATATGCGAAAAGGTGATCATCATACCTTTCAGTATGGCCGGCAGGTACAAGCTTTCCATAAAGGAAAGTGGCTTTCTGCTGACTTCGCGTGATCGACTGGTGAGTGATTGCATAGCTTCGTATTATTTAAACCAGCCTTCCGGCCGGTAGCATTTTATTTTTGAAAGAATGCGGTTATGGTCTGCCAGGTTCCTTCCTGTTTCATTAAAATAAAAATACCTGTCAAGAGCATATTCGCCAGTGCCAATGGTATTAATTTCTTCCAGCCCAGGTTCATCAATTGATCATACCGAAAACGTGGGATTGTCCAACGAATCCACATAAAGAGGAACAGGAAGCATACAATCTTCGTCAACAATGCTCCCAATCCTAAAACAGCAGCCAGGTTAGTAGGTAATGTAGACTCATCCAGAAAAGGAATATCATAGCCGCCAAAGAACAGACAAGCCATTACCGCACTACTCATAATCATGTTCACATATTCAGAGAACAGGTAGAAGCCCAGTTTCATGGAGGAGTATTCCTGGTGATATCCGAAGTTTAGTTCACTCTCTGCTTCGGGCAAGTCAAAGGGTGTTCGATTACATTCTGCGAGGGCACATATGAAGAAAATCAGGAAGCCCAGTGGCTGATAAGCAATGTTCCACAAAGAACCGGGTGCCATTTGCTGATCTACGAGGGTGCGCAAACTCAACGAACCACCCAGCATCAGTACGGCAATGAGTGAGAGACCCATGGCCAGTTCGTAGCTGATGGCTTGAGATGCACCCCGCAGAGCGGCCATCAATGAGAATTTGTTATTGGAAGCCCAGCCACCAATCATGATGCCGTAAACACCCAGGCTCACTACTCCGAAAACATATAGAATACCGATGTTGATATCTGCAATCTGCAGATCTATTTTTCGACCGAATAATTCTATGTGGCTGCTCCAGGGAATAACAGCACAGGTCATCAGGGCTGCTATCATGGCCAAAGCCGGACCCAAAATGAACAGGGCCTTATTAGCGCTACCCGGTATAATTTCTTCCTTCATCACCAGTTTCAATCCATCCGCAAAGGGTTGAAGAAGTCCTAATGGCCCCGCTCTCTCCGGTCCGGGTCTATCTTGCAGAACGGCCGCGACTTTACGTTCAGCAAAGGTGGTATATAAGGCAATGCCCAAACTAGCCAGTACGATAACAATAATCAATACCAGCTTCTCAATTACCAATAAAACATCCAACTGCAATAAAGTCATACTTCAATATATTATTCATTCCCTTTTTGAAAATCGGAACTATGCGAAGGGCCGGCAATGCGGCTCAATTCAATTTCTGGTCTATTCACTTCACTAACTGAATGAATGTCCATCAACAATTTAGGCTGACGACCATCATGTACTGCGTTGAAGATCTCAGTAGGACGTGTTGTACCTACTTTCCCTTCATAATGTCCCTGAGAAATAACAGAGTGGCGACTCACTGCACGCGGACCTTCAATCACCCAGTCACTCGTTTTTTTCTTATCAAAGCGGCAGGTGTTACAAATCCAGGCAGTTGAGCCATCTTCCAGGCTTTCCACTTCACCCCATTCATCTTTGCGCGCAGTCACCCGATAAACTTCATCACCTCTGTTCCACAGGGTCACTTTACCACAGCAATCCGAACAATCACGGTGGGCATTCAGCGGCTTCAGGAACCAAACACGATTTTTAAATCGGAAAGTTTTATCAGTCAAAGCACCTACCGGACAAACATCTATCACATTACCGATAAAATTATTCGCGAGGCTCTTTTCAATATGGGTGGCAATTTCTGCATGATCACCGCGGTCGAGTACGCCATGCTCCCGGCGCTCAGTCAGCTGATCGGCTGTATAAACACAGCGATAGCAGAGAATACAACGCGTCATGTGCAACTGAATATAGGGCCCCAGGTCGTGCTTCTTGAACGTACGTCGCTGAAATTCGTATCGGGTACCCTCTTTGCCGTGTTCGTAGCTGAGATCCTGCAGATGACATTCTCCGGCCTGATCGCAGATTGGGCAATCTAGTGGATGGTTGATGAGTAAGAATTCCACCACGCCGGCACGTGCATCGAGAACACGAGGACTAGTAATATTTTTCACTTCCATACCATCCATCACGGTAGTGCGGCAGGAGGCGACCAGTTTCGGCATCGGGCGGGGATCTTTTTCAGAGCCCTTACTCACTTCTACCAGACAAGTACGGCACTTGCCACCGCTCTCTTTAAGTTTACTGTAATAACACATGGCAGGAGGAGCTACTTCGCCTCCAATGCTGCGGGCAGCCTGTAAGATGGTTGTTCCCGCAGGCACGTGTACCGTAATGTTATCGATGGTAACAGTGAAGAGTGGTTGTTCAGACATAAGGTCTTGTTTCTGCTGTTGTTAATACTTCTTTTTATCCCGCTACCGGCACATGAATCGGATCAGCATAATGTGCCAGTCCATAATTACGTTTTATTGCTTCCTTTGGCGCACGCACATGCCATTCAAATTCATCCCGGAAGTGACGGATGGCTGCGGCAACCGGCCAGGCTGCAGCATCACCCAGTGGACAAATCGTGTTTCCTTCGATGCGACGCTGAATATCCCAGAGCAAGTCGATATCAGATTCTTTTCCTTCCCCATTTTCCAGTCGCCAGAGAATTTTCTCCATCCAACCGGTTCCTTCCCGACAGGGTGAACACTGCCCGCAACTCTCATGCCGATAGAAACGGGTGAGGGTGTAAGTGTTTTTTACGATACACTGATCTTCGTCTAATACGATGAAACCACCGGAGCCCATCATGGAACCACTAACGAAGCCACCATCACTAAGGCTCTCATAATTCATATAGCGGGTTTCGCCCTTGGCTGTTTTCAACAACAGATTCGCCGGCAGAATGGGTACAGAAGAACCACCCGGGATGCAGGCTTTCAATCGTTTTCCATTGGCGATACCACCACAATATTCATCGCTGTAGATAAACTCCTCAACAGAAATGGTCATATCTATTTCATACACACCCGGCTTATTGATGTTACCGCAGGCGGAGATAAGTTTGGTACCGGTAGATTTTCCAACGCCAATTTTAGCAAATTCCTCACCCCCATTGTTGATGATGGGTACAACGGCAGCCAGGGTCTCAACGTTATTAACTACGGTAGGTCGCATCCATACACCCTGAACGGCCGGGAATGGCGGTTTAATTCGTGGGTTGCCGCGCTTTCCTTCCAGCGATTCTATCAATGCTGTCTCTTCTCCGCAGATATAGGCACCGGCACCTCGGTGAACATATATTTCACAATCAAAGCCCGATTGAAGAATATTTTTTCCCAGCATGCCATTTGCCTTCGCTTCAGCAATGGCTGTCTCCAAAATATCGGCAATCCAGGCATATTCACCGCGGATATAAATATAAGTATCGTGACTACCCAAGGCAAAAGAAGAAACGATCAATCCCTCAATCAACAGGTGAGGAATGAATTCCATCAGGTACCTGTCTTTAAATGTACCGGGTTCACTTTCATCTGCATTGCAAACCAGGTGGCGGGGAACACCTTCCGGTTTCGCAATGAAACTCCATTTCATGCCGGCAGGAAATCCTGCACCACCTCTACCGCGGAGACCGCTTTTCTTCACTTCCTCCACGATGGCTTCGGGACTCATTTGCTTCAATGCTTTCTCTACGCTGCGATAGCCGCCTTCGCGACGATACACATCGTAGTGACGGATTCCCTCCACTTTTACTTTTTCCAAGAGCAGTTGAACACCCATATTATTTTATTTCAGGCCGGTAATATATACCGACAATAATTTACGATCAGTTTTGTGAGGCCGCAGCATTTCTGCATTCGGCAATGATAGCATCTACTTTTTCCGGTGTCAGGTGCTCACGATAATATTTCCCCAATTGCATCATGGGAGCATATCCGCAGGCACCTAAGCACTCAACAGTTTTCAGACTGAACATGCCATCGCCGGTTGTTTCACCCGCGCGAATACCCAGTTTAGAAGTGATATAAGCGATAATATCATCACAACCCCTCAGCATGCAAGGACCGGTTTGACAAACCTCAAAAACATATTTCCCCATTGGCCGCAGGTTGTACATACTATAGAAGGTGGCCACCTCATATACTTCAATCGGCTCAATACTAAGGAGACCTGCTACATAATCCATGGTCTCGGTGCTCAGCCAGCCGCCAAAAGTATCTTGTGCCAGGTGCAGCACCGGCAACAATGCACTTTTCTGCTTTCCTTCCGGATAGTGTGCGATGATCTCTTTTACTTTCGCCAGTTCCTGTTCAGAAAATGTAACCATATAGTACCCTGGGGTTATTCTTGTTCATTAATTCATTTATGCATCCATTTCTCCTGCGATGAGGTTCAGGCTACTCATCGTCACCACCGCATCACTTAACATACCGCCATTCACCAGTTCCGGATAGGCCTGGTAATAAATAAAACAGGGACGGCGGAAATGCAGACGGAAAGGCGCTCTGCCGCCATCACTGATCAGGTAGAAGCCCAATTCGCCATTACCACCTTCAACTGACTGGTACACTTCTCCTTTCGGCATATCCACTTCACCCATGATGATTTTAAAATGCCAGATCAGTGCTTCCATCTTGGTATATACATCTTCCTTCTTCGGCAGATAATATTCAGGCACATCGGCATGATAAACTTCTGCCTCCTTGCCTTTGAATTCCTTAATTTTTCTATATGCCTGCTCAATGATGGATAAACTCTGCCACATCTCTTCATTTCTTACCAGAAACCGGTCATAGTTGTCACCGGTTTTACCTACAGGTATGATGAAATCAAAATCCTGATAACTGCTATAAGGATTATGCACCCGCACATCATAGTCAACACCGGCAGCCCGCAGATTAGGTCCGGTAAAGCCATAGTTCAATGCACGCTCAGCACTGATGGCGCCGCCACCGATGGTGCGCTCCATGAAGATGCGGTTACGCGTGAACAGGTTTTCAAATTCTTTCAATACGTCCGGATATTCTTTCAGAAACTTTTCCAGTTTCGAGAAGGCCGTTTGTGAAAAATTTCTTTCAAATCCACCGATGCGGCCGATGTTGGTCGTAAGCCTTGAGCCACAGATCTCTTCATAAATCTCATAGATCAGTTCCCTATACTGCATCACGTAGAGGAAGCCGGTGAAGGCCCCTGTATCTACGCCAACGATTGAATTACAAATAAGGTGATCGGAGATGCGGGCCAGCTCCATGATGATTACACGGAGATAATCTACCCGCTTGGGGGTTTCAACGCCCAATAATTTTTCGCAGGTGATGTGCCAGCCCATGTTATTGATGGGGCTGCTGCAATAATTCAGGCGATCGGTCAAAGGCGTAATCTGATAGAGGGGACGTCGCTCGGCAATTTTCTCGAAGGCACGGTGGATGTAACCAACGGTTGATTCTGCAGATACGATACGCTCTCCGTCTAGTTCAATGATGTTTTGAAATACGCCATGGGTAGCCGGGTGGGTAGGCCCCAGGTTGAGGGTAGTAGTTTGTTTCTCTATCGAGCCCTCCGGCAGTTGAATATGTTGAATGGTTTCGCTCATAATTTGAACAGGCATCTGTTGTTAATTGCTTCTATCCTTTAGTTATCCTCTTCCAAACATTTCATCATCTTTATCGATACGCGTTTGGTCTTCCAGTGGAAATTCCTTGCGCAGCGGGAAATAATCCATCTCATCTACATTCAATACCCGCTTCAAGTTGGGATGACCGGTAAATATAACACCATAAAAGTCGTACGTCTCTCTTTCCATCCAGTTAGCTGAAGAGAACAACCGGGTAGCCGTGAACACCTGGGGTTCTTCTACAGCTGTATAAATCTTCAGACGCAGACGCACATTCTCCTGCAAGTTGTGCAAGTGATAAACCACACAGAGCTCACGTCCCGGAAGATCGGGGTTATGAACTGCGCAGAGATCGGTCAGGAAACGAAAAGATAAAGCAGGCTCATCGTATAAAAACTGCAACACTTTCAGATTCGAGTCTTTGGCGAATTCTGCCGTAAGCATTCCATAAGATTCGCTGAAAGAAAAGAACCCATCCCCGAAACGGGCGGTGAGTTGCTGCTGTATGAATTCGTTGTTAAGTGCCATGTGCAATGTTGCGTATTATGCGATTCGTTATTCGATACCGTAGCTGTTCAATAATGCCTTGTATTGTTCGCTGTTTCTGCGCCGAATGCTCTCCTGACCCACCAAATCCTGAATTTTTATGAATCCGTCAAGAATCGCTTCGGGACGGGGAGGACATCCCGGTACATATACGTCTACCGGTATAATCTGATCTATTCCTTGCAATACACTGTAAGAATCAAAAATACCGCCGCTGGAAGCACAAGCACCCACGGCAATTACCCAACGAGGCTCAGCCATCTGCAGGTACACCTGACGCAATACCGGTCCCATCTTTTTAGCAATGGTACCCATGACCATCAGCAAGTCACATTGACGGGGTGAGAATCCCACTCGCTCAGCACCAAAACGGGCCAGGTCATAGTGAGATGCCATGGTGGCCATGAACTCGATACCACAGCAGGAAGTGGCAAAAGGCAGGGGCCACATAGAATTCTTCCGGGCCAGACCTACAACGCTGCTCATTTTAGTAGCAAAAAAGCCCTCGCCGGCATACCCTTCCGGTGCCTCGGCAACACTAACCGCCTCTTTGATATCGGCTGCAATGGGGTGAATATTGAAACGAACTGGACGTGACATAATGTGTTCCTCCTTTTTATTCCCCGTTTAGGGGGATTTCTTACAACCAGTTAATACTTCTATCAACAAACCAACAGCCAGGTAGTTGCACCCGGCCCTATTAATCTTCCCAGGTCAGGGCACCCTTTTTAATAATGTAGATGAAGCCGGCCAGAAAAAAGCCAACAAACATCAACACAGCACCGAAACCGGACCAGCCCAACTCCCTAAAATTAACAGCATAGGGATAAAAGAAAATAACCTCCACATCGAACAACACAAACAAAATGGCTACCAGAAAATACTTAATGGCCATGGGCTGACGGGCATTTCCGTGCGATTCAATTCCACTGGCAAAATTTTCCAGCTTGTCGCTTGTTTTTCGCTTCGGTCCCAACCAGGCTGAAAGCCCAATCATAAAAAAAACAAACCCCGCAGCAAAAATCAACTGAATACCTATTGGTAAATATCCGGAGGCGGAACTGGAGGCACTGGCGTCGGTGAGTAACTGAATCGGATGCATGTATCCGTAAAATTTTCGCAAAAATACATCAGCAGGGGATATAAAAGAAAAACTCTCCGACAAGCGGAGAGTTTTTTACGATATTTTTTGTTTAACCCTTTACCGGCGGTGTTGCGGTAGCAGGCTTTTTAACAGGCGGCTTTGAGTAATAATCATAATTTCTCTGTATCTCCGCTTTCACACTTTGCGCAAATTTATTGTTTTCATCAGCGGAATCAGGGTACAATTCGATCATTTTATCAGTCACTTCAAGACTTTTCAGACAAATACCGAGAAACTGATCAACTACCTCGGTCTTCGTGCCATCGCTCTTCACCTTAAAGTCAGGACTTTTCTTTAAAGTGTTTTGTTTATTGATATAGTATAAAATTGTATAATACTTGTTCAAAAATAGCTCCTTCTTATACTTATCCTTATTTAATCCATAAATAGAATCTAAGTATTGCAGGTTCTCCACCCCCTTGCCGCTGGTGGTATCAGGGTCGGTAGCAACAGCAGCTCTTCTGTAGAAGGAATAGGGCTGGGGCTTATCAGGATAAGCCGCCATGTATTTCTTGGACAGCTCCATTGTTTGGGGATAATCTTTGGCGCTCAGTGCAGCAGCAGAAAGCTTATAGTAATCTGCCTCCGTGGTAGTGCCCTTAAATTCAATCAAGCGCTTCATCCAATTGAGTTGCTCAGCAGGATTCTTCGCCTTGGCGAACATATCAGCAGCTTGCTGCATATAGCTTTGCTTGTTCACACGAGACGTATCGGTAGCAATGGCTTTCTCCAGGTAACCAGCTGCCTGGGTTTCACTTCCGGGGAAGCGGGTCAATACCTTCACTGCCAGCTCATAGTCGGTCGGCTCTATCTTATCAGCAGGTGCGTTGGCAAAGAATTTTTCGAGGTATGATTTTGCCTGTAATGAATCACCTTTTCGGTCATAGTTGTAAGCATAGAGCATATTCAGGCGGGGTAATTCGGTTGTTCCCACCGTATTTTCCAACTCCTGAACTTTTGCCAGCGACTCATCATTTTTACCGGCCCTGAACAGATAATCGGCCACGAAATAATCAGTTTGGGCATCTTTATCGGCAGTAGATACGTACTTATCGAGGTATTCCTTAGCACGATTCACATCTCGGTTGGCATAATTCTGATAATAAGCGAAATAAGGCAATGGAAAAGTCGGGTCGGCGGTGATGGCATTATCAAAATTTTGTTCAAACAAATCTTTGTTGTTCTGACTCTGGTACACTTTACCGATGCGATAGAAAGCAAGAGCACTTTTCGGATCGCGGGCAAGTGCCTCCTGGTAAGCTTTTACTGCTTCACCACCATTTTCACCACCCATTTTCAGGTAGTTAATTCCTTTGTTGATAAAGATATCGGGATTGGTCAGATCATTTTGGCCGGCCTGATTGAGTTTTTCAATAGCATACAGATTATCACCTACACCACTTGGCACTTCAGCGTTGGCACGTCCGATGGCATTAAGGATTCCTGCATTGGCTTTCCCCTTATTCTTGCCCTTGGTTTCGGTAGAAGCAGTAATTGCTTGCTCAAATTTTTGTTTAACAGAATTGATATCTCCCCGCTCGAGCAGTTCGATATGTCCCATACCGGTTACCAGCCAGGGATCACTTCCAATGGATGCTAATCCCTTCTGATACAGCGCTTTGGCAGCTGCAATTTGCGCTTTGGTTGGTTCAACCTCATTGGGAGCAAGAAGAGCCTGACCCAACCAATAAATAGCTTGGGGGTCCTGCGGGCTGGCATCTACCATTTTCTGGAAAAACTCTCTCGCCGACTTATTTTTTTTATAATTCAGCAGCTTGATACCTTCAGCATACTGAGCCAGGAGCGTAACCTGCAGCAACACAAACACCGGCAGAAACATTAAGGACTTCTTCATGGTACTTTTTTTAGAATTTACTTTTTTATTGCTCTTTAATCTTACCCGTACGTATATTAAAATTCATTTTTGCAGGTGCGAGGAAGGCTCTTCTAAAGATGAGCTGTCCCCTTTCCATGCTCATAAAATTCATAAACCCTGTTCCCAAGCCGGGCCAATTTTCCTTCAGCACATAATACATCGGCCTCGCCAGCGGATACATACCATAAGTGATGGTAGCCTGTGATGGTTTGGCAAACACATCCTTCTCTTCACAATACACACATTCCAGTCTCGCCAGGTTGATGTACTTCAGGTATCCCTGCTGCTCACGATCATACAGGTCACCTACCCAACTACTTCCCACCAATCCAATGGCAGCGGGATTTTCTTTCACCGCTTTCACCACAGCCCTGCTTCCATTCACGCCCACTACATTTTTTCCAAACCCAACCCCCTTCAGCAAACTATCTTTCACATATCGAACAGTACTCGTAGCGTTTAATCCATCCATAACTACGGTTACGGGATTTTTTCCACTGAGCATATCCGTCAGTTGACGCAAGGTAAAAAAACTATCCTTTCGTTCCTTACTGATTACCACCGCGATCGCATCATAGGCCAAAATACCATAGATGGGGCGAAAAGACAGATTTTTTTTGTAAGCATCCGCCTCTTGCTCAGTCAACCCCCTGGCTACAATCACCAGTCGGGTAGAATCTTGCTGCAACGACCTGAAACAATCGGCTTCTGATTCATAGGTCACTTGTATATCAGTATTAGGAAAGGATGCCTTGTGCACCCGCAACTGTTCTTCGATTACCGGGCGAAAGGTCTCATCCACACTGATGTGAATGCGTCCCTGCACGGGGCTATCCCTGTTATCGACCGGCTTATCATTTTTGCAGGAAATGACAAGCATTGCAACAACTATAATAACAAAAGAACTATTCTTCATCTTACCGCTGCTGCTTTAATCCTCTGTAAATCCGGAAAAACCCATACAGCAAGGATACGCTTCCGAAAAAATTACGCATCCAGGGCTCCCAAACTAACAACTGTTCAATGTTCCATTTTTCTGCCATCAACACGACTACACCAACACCCATCATCAAGGCGCCCATGCTAACATCGTAGATTGTTCGCATTACGCGATAACTTTTTTCTTTGTTGTTGGTACGTTCTTCCTGCATTTTATTTTTTTACAGAATTGGCAATTTAAATAATATTTCATTGCCCACATCTATCTGTCAAACAGTTATTTATAAGTTCATCCTTTCTTTACAAAGATGTATTCAACATAAAAAATCCATAAACCAAATAGCTAATATTTGTTAGTATTATCAGAACCGGCCCCTATTGAACCGCTTACCTTAATTTTAACACATGAAAATATTAATGGTTTGTCTGGGTAATATCTGCCGGAGTCCGCTGGCACAGGGTATTTTGGAGGCACGTGCCCGGGAAGCCGGCCTAAACTGGGAGATAGATAGTGCAGGCACTATGCACTACCACGTGAATGAGCCACCACACATTCAATCACAAAAAACTGCCCAAAAACATGGTATTGATATCAGTGCACAGCGGTGCAGACAACTGATAGCAGCAGACTTCGACATTTTTGACCGTATTTATGTAATGGACAATAATAATTATCGAGATGTACAAAAGATGGGCGGGGAAAGTTGGAAGGAAGGAAAAGTAGAAAGGTTGCTGGATGTATTGTATCCCGGTGAAAAAAGAGAGGTACCCGACCCCTATTATGGAACGGAAAAAGATTTTGAAGATGTTTTCCAGTTGATTGACAAGGCCTGCCGCAAGATCATTGATAATTATTGCCGAGCTAACCCCTGACGATACAGGAATCATTATTTTTGCGCATGACCCAGCCCCACCTGCCTCAGGGAACCCGCGATTTTTCTGCCGCTGTTGTTCAGAAAAGACAATATATTTTTCAAACCATCCGGTCTGTATTTGAATTGTATGGCTTCCAGCCATTGGAAACACCAGCGATGGAAAACCTGGATACCCTCCTGGGAAAATATGGTGACGAGGGAGATCAACTGATCTTCCGCATCCTGAATAACGGCCTCAGCCATCCTTCGAAACAGGTCCAGGCTAGGGAAGGTTTGGAAAAAATACTGGCAGGCCAATCATCCAAGGAATTGACCGAACGGGCTTTGCGTTATGATTTGACCATCCCCTTTGCGCGATATGTGGCCATGAACCATGCCCAACTGGTGATGCCCTTCAAGCGTTACCAGATTCAACCGGTATGGCGCGCCGACCGACCGCAGAAGGGACGTTACCGTGAATTTTACCAATGTGATTGTGATATAGTAGGAAGTCACTCTCTCCTCAATGAAGTAGAACTTCTCAACATCTACGCAGCAGTTTTCAGCAGACTGGGCATAGAAATAGACATATACATCAACCATCGCTCGATACTGGCAGCCCTGGCTGAACTCTGCGGCGGCGAAGCATTATTGTCTACCATTACCACCGCCATTGATAAACTGGATAAAATAGGCTGGGAAAAAGTGCAGGAAGAACTCAGCAGGGGCGGACTCTCAGCCACATCTATCGGTCTTATTCAACAATACCTCGAACTGTCTGGTACCAATGAAGAAATAATGCGGGCATTGTTGCAGTTGACCAACCAACACCCGTTGGCAAAAGCGGGCAGTGATGACCTCAATTATTTACTCAGCTTCGGTCCCTGGCCGGCAGGGGTGCATGTAATCACCAACCTATCATTGGCGCGTGGACTCAGCTATTATACCGGAACCATACTGGAAGTAAAAGCCCGCAAAGCATCGATGGGTAGTATTGGAGGTGGGGGCCGTTACGATAACCTGACCGGACTATTCGGGCTGCCCAACCTACCCGGTGTGGGCATCAGTTTCGGTGTCGACAGAATATATGATGTGATGGAGCAACTCGATTTGTTCGCTGCTATTCCGGCAACGGAAACAGAAGTCATGTTTCTCCATCTGGGGGAACAGGAAAGCTTGACGGCTTATCGGTTGATGCAACAATTGCGCCGAGAAAACATTCGCTGCGAAATCTATCCCGAGCCAGTAAAAATGGAGAAACAGTTGAAGTACTGTGATAAAAGAAATATCCCCTATGCTATCATCATTGGGAACAACGAGATAGAGCAGGGGATGGTAAAAATCAAAAACCTCCGCACCGGGGAACAAAGCACCGTTCCGGCAAGTCAGTTATCTGCTGATCTTTTCAGGTAATCTTTCGCCTACTTTTTTACGAACCAATCCAACAAGGGCCCCTTCCGTGCGGGTACCTTCCAAGAGATATCCCATGGCATTGATCGTAACGCCTACTACTTTTTTGTTGGCATCCCGGTTAAATTTCGCAGTACCCTGAAACTGTACGATGAAGAAAACATCTTCTTCCCTTTTTTCCAGGGGGGAAGTACCGGCAGATGCCGACATAACCAGCCCACCGCCATCAATCAAAACAGATATTTCAGCCACCACACTGCCGTCGGGAAATTTATACTTTCCGGTATACTGTTGCAGAGTTGAATCGGTTGTTGGAACTTCCTGTGAGAAAGCGGCAACTGAAAACAGAATAGCTGCGAAAACAAAGAATAATTTTTTCATGGTAAATCGTTGATTTTATTTTTAACAACCCAGCATTGATATGGCTGATCTGAGAGCAATTTACAATTTTTCATTTAATGCGATCTTCCTTTAAAAATAGTACCGCCGGAAAAAGGATTTCGGGCAGAACAATAATTCAGGCAGCTCCCTTCCGGGATGCGTATCTTTGCAGCATGAATCTGCCCAACATCAGACAACTGTCTGAACAGGAAATACGTGATTATGTAGCGAAAACCGGCGAAAAGCCTTTTCGGGCCAAACAAATACAAGAATGGTTGTGGCAGAAAAATGCCCATGACTTTGATGCCATGAGCAACCTGAGTCAGGCCTTCCGGCAGCAGCTGAAAAACGACTTTTCCTTACCGGCACTGCGCACAGATATGACCCAGCAAAGTGCCGATGGCACCATCAAAAGTCGATTCAGAACCTTCGACAATCATCTCATTGAGGGGGTACTGATACCTGCCGAAGAACGGAAAACAGCCTGTGTTTCTTCCCAGATCGGCTGCAGCCTGACTTGCAAATTTTGTGCAACGGGCTATATGGACAGGAAGCGGAACCTCCATTTTGACGAGATCTATGATCAGGTGGTTTTAATCAACCGCAGCAGTGAGGAAAGTTTTGGTAAGAAACTCAGCAACATCGTATTCATGGGCATGGGTGAACCCTTGCTGAATTACAACGAAGTAATGAAAGCCATTGCCAAAATTACCGACCCCGAGGGCATGGGCATGAGTCCCCGTCGCATCACTGTTTCCACCGCAGGTGTTGCCAAGCAAATAAAAAAGCTGGGAGACGACCAGGTTCGTTTTAAGCTGGCGCTTTCGCTACATGCCGCCAATGATACCAAGCGCAACCAGATCATGCCAATCAATGAAACCAACAACATCAGGGCATTGACTGAAGCACTGCGCTATTTCTACGAAAAAACAGGCAATGAGATTACCCTGGAATACATTCTGCTGCAAGGTGTGAATGACAGTGAATCAGATGCCATGGAACTGGTGAAAATCTATCGACAGGTACCTGCCGACCTGGTAAACATCATCGAATACAATCCCATTGAAGCCTTCCGCTTTCAGCGGCCGGAAGAATCAGCCATACAACAATTCATGCAACTACTGGAAAACAACGGCGTCAATGCACGCTTGCGCAGAAGCCGCGGAAAAGATATTGATGCCGCCTGTGGTCAATTGGCCAACAAGGGCTAAGGGAAGCCTCCATTAAATTAAGTGTACCTTTGTAACTCCTGTTGACAAACAGCACTTTCCCATGAAAAAAAGAACCGACAATTTTTCACGTTTCTCCCGCCAGACGAAAGGCAGTGTAATCAAAGAAGCTTACCGCCAGGAGAAAAGAAAAAACAAAGCTGCTGCCCGCGCAGAAGGAGAAGCCTTCAGAAAAAAGAAAGAAGAAAAAGCGCAAGGTATACCCTTTCGCCCCGCAGCCGATAAAGCCCCCCGCCCTTACGCTAAGCGACCCAACAGAGCTGATGGACCCACGCGACCCGGAGCCGACAAATCGCCCCGACCTTATACCAAACGACCCAACGGACCTGATGGACCGGCGCATACTGCAGGCGATAAAGCGCCCCGACCTTATACCAAACGACCCAACGGACCTGATGGACCAGCACATGCTGCAGCAAAGAGAGGAGCACCGCGTGCAACTTCACAGGCACCCACCTCACATCGCCCCGGAAAAGAAATGCCCTTAAACAAATTCGTTGCTCATTGCGGCATCTGTGGCAGAAGAGAAGCTGCCTTGCTGATTAAACAGGGAAAAATTTCTGTGGATGGTCTCATCATCAACGAACCCGGCTACAAAGTATCGGGTAAGGAAAAAATTAAACTCGAAGGAAAGCCCCTGCAACTGCAGGTTGAACCGGTCTACATTTTATTGAATAAGCCCAAAGATTATCTCACCACCACGAACGATCCTGCTGGCAGAAAAACTGTGCTGGAATTACTCAAAAATGCCACCAAAGAAAGAATTTATCCTGTGGGTCGACTCGACAGAAATACTACCGGCGTTTTACTATTGACGAACGACGGTGAACTGGCTCAACAACTCACACACCCCTCCTTTGAAGTTAAAAAAATTTACGAAGCCATTCTCGATAAACCAATGGTCGCTAAAGACCTGGAGGAATTGCTGTCAGGTATGCAGCTGGAAGACGGTTTCATTCGGGCAGATGCTGCCGGCTATTCCGAACAAGCGGATAAAACAAGGATTGGAATTGAAATTCACAGTGGCAAAAACCGCATCGTTCGACGTATGTTTGAGCACCTGGGCTATGAGGTCAAATCACTCGACCGGGTTATGTTTGCCAACCTGACCAAGAAAAATGTCGACCGCGGTAAATGGCGTTTTCTTCAGGAAAAAGAAGTCAGAAACCTGAAGTTCATGAATCAGTCCTTCATTAGAAAAACGGCTTCCGGAAAAAATACCCTTCCTGCACGATGAATGGGCAGATCATAGCAGAAACAGCCGATTGGGTGGCAATTGATAAGCCAGCCGGACTGCTCAGTATTCCCGACCGGTTAGGAAAAGAAACCTCCCTCAAAGAACAGCTGAAAAATAAGTACGGCGAGATATATACCGTACATCGGATTGATAGAGATACCAGTGGCGTTATTGTGTTTGCAAAAACGGCAGCGGCCCATCAGGCTTTATCAAAGCTTTTTGAAGAACGAGCCGTAGAAAAATGGTATAACTGTCTGGTACGCGGTTTTCCCACTACTGAGCGTGGTATCATTGATGTGCCCATCCAGGAAAATCCTGCACAGCCGGGGCGTATGATTACACATGCTAAAGGCAAGCCGGCACTAACTGAATATGCGGTCATGGAAACATTTCGCGGCTTCAGCTGGATCAGGTGCAACATACATACCGGCCGCACCCACCAAATTCGCGTGCACCTGCAGCACCTTGGGCATTCGATTGTTTGTGACGAATGGTATGGCGATGGAAGTCCGTTACTACTCTCTACCCTAAAACGTAATTTCAAGTCATCAACAGGCGACATGACCGAACGCCCCATCCTGTCTCGACTGGCCCTGCATGCGGCAGAGCTTTCATTTGAATGGCAGGATGAAAAGATACAGCTATTGGCTCCGCTGCCCAAAGACCTAAAAGCAACCCTGCAACAACTTCGCAAGTGGGCACCCCCGGCTGGTTCGACCATAAAAAAGCCCCGATAGACATCAGGGCCGGTACAAGTACAAACAAAAAAACTAAGATGGATCAGGCTGCGGCGTATAGCGCAGGTAGGGCTTAATCACTTTCACTCCTTTGGGGAATTTTTTTATGGCCTCCTCTGTTGACACTGCGGGAACTACGATTACATCTTCACCCTGCTTCCAATCAGCAGGCGTTGCTACACTGAAACCGGCGGTCAATTGCAAGGAATCTATCACCCGAAGCACTTCTACAAAATTTCTGCCTGTAGAGGCAGGATAGGTTATCTGTAGTTTAACTTTCTTATCGGGACCAATGATGAACAGCGAACGAACCGTTGCAGTTTCAGATGCATTCGGATGAATCATCCCATAGGTTAACGCAATGGATTTATCTTCATCGGCAATGATAGGAAAATTCACTTCCGTGTGCTGCGTCTCATTGATATCGTTGATCCAACCCGTATGCCTGTCGAGGCTGTCAACACTTAATGCAAGAACTTTCACATTTCTTTTTTCAAATTCAGCTGTCAGCGCTGCCGTCTTGCCCAATTCTGTGGTACATACAGGCGTATAATCAGCAGGATGTGAAAACAATATACCCCAGCTGTCACCGAGGTATTCATAAAAACGAATGACGCCCACTGACGTGCGGGCTGAAAAGTCGGGGGCTACATCACCCAATCGTAAACTCATAATTGGAATCTTTTGAGAAGCAAATATATATAATCCTACTAAATAAGTAGACTTTTAGCCGGCTTATTTTTTCTTAGGCAGAGATCGGGCCTTATGCAGGGCAGAACGGCCATATTTATTCTTCACATCATCAATGGCCTGGTAGAGCTGCGTTTTACGGGAGGTATCGGTAAATAAACTGGTTTGCACCACTGGCTGTGAAAAATCACTGAGGCGCACACCCAAAAGACGCACAGGCGTGCCCGGAACATATAGGCTGCTGAGTAATTGCCTGGCAGCTGAAATAAATTCATCATCGTGACAGGAGGGTTGTATGGTCATTTGACGACTGCGGGTTTCAAAATCGGGATAGCGTACTTTAATTGCGATACAACCGGCATAGCGGGCATCTTTACGTAAGGCATACGCCACTTTTTCCGTCAGCCGCACGAGTTCACTGTACAGGGTTTCCGGATCGGTGATGTTTTCCTCGAAGGTATTTTCAGCTGAAACCGACTTGGATGCATGAAAGGGCTGCACAATGCCATGGTGTATGCCCTGTGATTTTTCATAGAGTGCTTGACCGGCCTTCCCCAGGCGATGTGCCAGCAAAACAGGTGATGCCTCCGATAATTCCCGAATGGTATGAATACCCATTGATGCGAGTAGCTGGAGAGTGTGGTCACCAACGCCGGCAATACGGCCTACCGGCAGGGGTGCCAGAAATTCTTTTTCTTTCCCCGGCGGAACACGGATGTAGCCGTTGGGCTTAGCAAGATCCGTTGCAATTTTTGCCACCATTTTATTGCTGGCGAGTCCGAAAGAAATTGGTAACCCTGTTGTTTGAATAATTTCTTCCCGCAGACGGATGGTCCATGCGAAAGGATCATCGAATACATCCATTCCTGTCAGGTCAATATAAAATTCATCGATAGAAGCTTTTTCAAAAAGCGGTGCTTTGGTTGCAATAATCTGAGTGACGCGTTCGGAGTAGTCGGCATAATCAGCATAGGAGCCCTGCAGCACAATGGCTTGCGGACACCGTTGCAGGGCGGTTTTCATCGGCATCGCACTTTTAACACCAAATTGTCTGGCCTCATAGCTGCAGGTGCTGACCACGCCGCGTTCTGCCGACCCACCCACTATCACCGGCTTCCCTTGTAGGGAGGGATTTTTCAGCACCTCAACACTAACAAAGAAAGAGTCGAGATCGAAATGGGCTATGTGTCGTTGCTGTTCGCTCATGATGAAAAAAGCCTACTCATTCCTGTTCCTGAAAAATGGCTACTGTGGGTTGACGAATTGGCTGGGGCTTGCCGGTTTTCCGATTCACCAATGCAAATTGCGTGGCCGCTGTAACCAAGGGTGACTGATTGGATGCCTGCTCAATTGTAAAATGTCGCCACCAAACGGCGCCCGAATAAGCGCCGGTCCAGGTGCGTAGTAACAATTCATCGCCTACCATCGCCTGTCCGAGATAATCAATTTCATGGCGACGCACGACCCAGATCAAATCGCAGATCATTTCGGGAAGTGCCCTGCTTTGCCAATGCTGCTCAGCTGCTTCCATCATCCATTGCAGGTATTGCACGTTGTTGACATGTTGCAATGCATCGATGTGGTGATCGGTTACCCGGATGCAGCGGGAAAAGACGTGAAGATTTTCCATAGCAATAGCTGTCTACTAAAGATAAATATCCAATAAGCCATCCGGTAACTGCACCACTATTTCCTTTTTGTCGTGTCGAATGGAAAGAAGACTTTCTTCATGCAGGGGAATATAGACTTCCTTTCCGTGGCGTCGTATGGTCAGTAGAACCTGGTGTGGCTGCTCGATAACTTCTTCTACGGGTCCTAATGATTCTCCCTGGTTGATCACCATATAGCCAAGTAAGCTGATGGGTGCTTTATTTCCCGCCAACTGGCGGAAATCTGTTTCCGTGATCCAAACAGGTTTACCACGCAAACGGGCGGCGGCCTCGGGAGTTGCTACTGCTTCGAGTTGTAAGATGGTTTCGTCTACTGATTTAGCGCGTGACCCCAACACAAAATAAGGGAGGTAGGAACCCTTGATTTCTTCAATAAACACAACTTCCTGGGGCTTGAATTGGGTTTTCTTTCCCAGTGCATGTTGCAGTATCAACTCACCTTTGAGTCCGAACACTGCCACTATTTTTCCAATATGGATATAATCCGCTTGCTGCATACCTGGCTGTCTGTTCTAAAGTTAGCGAATAAAAGTTAGCGAATAACTACTCCCGGGCGGGACGAAAAAAAATCCGCCGAAGGCGGATTTTCATAGGATGTGACGTCTAAGTTTTATGCTTCTGCAGGAGCTTCACCAGTTCCTTCAGCTGCTTCTACTTTTTTCACCACCGGAGCCTGGGCTTTCTTCGCGCGAACTTTGCTCTTGTGAGCATCAGATCTGCGAGTAATTTGAGCCTCGTGCTCATTGTGCCATACCTGGAATTTTGACATAGCCGTGGCTTCATCAAATAATCCGAGTTTAACACCACGCAGCAGGTGCTTGAGGTACAATACGCCCTTGAAAGAAAGAATGCGACGTACCGTATCGGTAGGTTGCGCTCCTTTGTTCAGCCACTCGAGCGCCTTTTGGCGATCCAATTGGATAGAAGCTGGAACGGTGAGGGGATTGTAAGTACCCACTTTTTGGATGAATTTACCATCGCGGGGTGAACGAGAGTCTGCTACTACGATGAAGTAAAAAGGACGCTTTTTACTTCCGTGTCTTTGAAGACGGATTTTTACTGCCATGTTAAATAGAAATTTATAGGCGTTAAACAATAAAGTTAATCCGGCTGAGAACAGCCGGGCGGCAAAAATAAGAAATATTCGGGAAATAGCCAAGTGTTGCGGCATAAAACGCTGCAGATCACCTGATTAACGCATACCCGGCCTACCAGGAAATCCTCCACTTGGCATATTGTTCATCATCTTCATCGTTTGCTTCATTTGCTCAAATTGCTTTAAAAAAGCATTGATTTCCTGTAAGCTCTTTCCACAACCTTTCGCGATCCGTTCCTTGCGCGATGGGTTGATAAGATCAGGGCGCGTTCTTTCTTCCGGCGTCATCGATTGTATAATGGCCTCGATGCCTTTGAATGCATCTTCATTGATGTCGATGTTTTTCATCGCTTTACCCATGCCAGGTATCATACCCATCAAATCTTTGAGGTTGCCCATCTTTTTAATCTGCTGCATCTGATCCATGAAATCCTGAAAGTCAAACTGATTCTTTTTAATTTTCTTTTCGAGCTTCTTTGCCGACTCTTCATTGAACTGGGCCTGGGCCTTTTCTACCAGGGTTGTGATATCACCCATACCCAGAATGCGTTGTGCCATCCGATCAGGATAAAACACCTCCAGGGTATCTGTTTTTTCACCACTGCTGACAAACTTGATGGGCTTGTTGACCGTATAACTAATCGTGAGGGCAGCACCACCCCGGGTATCACCATCTAACTTGGTAAGCACAACACCGGTAAAGTCTAGCCGATCATTGAATGCCTTGGCTGTATTAACAGCATCCTGTCCGGTCATGGCATCCACCACAAATAGAATTTCACTGGGTTGCAGTGCCTGCTTGAGTTGCGCGGCTTCCGTCATCATAGCTTCATCTACTGCCAATCGACCAGCCGTATCAATGATGACTACATTTTTATTGTGAGAGCGGGCATGCTGTAAGGCATGCTGTGCAATCGCCACGGGTTGCTGATTGTCGCGTTCTGCATATACTTCTACTCCAATTTCCTGCGCCAGAATCGTCAACTGGTCAATGGCAGCAGGTCGGTAAACGTCGGCAGCCACCAACAACACAGATTTACCTTTTTTGGAAGTCAGATAGCGGGCCAGTTTAGCAGAGAAAGTTGTTTTACCACTACCCTGCAAGCCGGCAACCAAGATGATCGCCGGATTTCCTGCAACATTCAAATCAGCTGCCTGTCCGCCCATCAAACCTGTCAATTCATCCTGCACTATCTTAACCATCAACTGTCCCGGACTCACCGCAGCAATAACTTTTTCACCGATGGCTTTTTCCTTCACCTTATCCGTGAATTCACGCGCAATGGAAAAATTTACGTCCGCATCCAGTAAGGCCTTGCGAATGTCTTTTACCGTATTGGCGATATTGAGTTCGGTGATGCGGGCCTCCCCTTTCAGGTGCTTAAAGGCGGATTCCAGCTTTTCACTCAACGATTGAAACATAGTAGATTTTTTTGGTCTGCCTGCTCATGGAACAAGGAGCGCAAAGATAGATAATGCACCGCGTTCTAAAAGAAACAGAAAATGTGGTCATGTTTGCCTGCTGCCTTTGCCGTTGCCCCTAATTTTTTTCTGTTTATGTAGCTGACACACATTAAAACAGCAAAAAGATAAAGAGAAAAAATTTTGTAACATATTGATTATCATTATTTTATATAATCACAGTAAAAGAATTAACAGGAGCTTAACCGACAAACATCACCCTTCATAAAAAAACATTTGGGTACGAAAATTTTTTTTATATTATTGCAAGAGCCAAACTATGAGTATAACCAGACTGAAATGAGCAAAAAGCAACTATTTACACTTGAATTCCCGGTTAGATGTTCTCCCAGCATATTATATGAATTCTTAGCCACGCCCGCAGGATTGCAGGAGTGGTTTGCAGATAAAGTGGATGAGTGGGACAATGTATACAGTTTCTCCTGGAACGGAGAAAAACCCGATAAGGCAGAAGTGGTAGAAAAAGAACAAGACAAATTCATTCGCTACCATTGGTTACACAGTGAGAAAGGGGAATATTTTGAATTTCGTATTGAGAAGACAGAAGTATCCAATCAAACTGTATTGCTGGTAAAAGATTTCGCTGAAAAGAGTGAAATCCGCGATCAGTCCCGCCTTTGGGAGTATCAGTTGAAAGATTTGTTCCATCGCATCGGCAGCAACTAATACCGGATCAGGTCGCAGCAATGCTGACCCATTCGCGAAAAATTTCCGACCATTTTTGGGGTAACTCATTCCAGTCGCTCAGCGGTTGCCAGCAACTGTATTTGATAAAAGGAAGATGCTTCACCTCGTCCGGTTGCAGGCAATTCAGTGCCCGGCAGCGTTGCAAGTCTTGATGGTGTTGCCATGGATCATCAGAAAGGTCCAGCATCCATGCGGGTTGGGCAGATTGTATCCAATGCTCGACACGACTGAGCCAGCGATCGCGACTGGCCCCCTGCAAAATCAGGTGCATACTAAAGCCGGAACCCCAGCCAAAAAAATGACGCATGGCCCTTGTATCTTCATCGGTATAATACCGGGGATAGTCCAACATTACCCAGGGTAATTCATTGTATTTTTCTCCCCGCGATATTTTTGGGGCAGCCTCCAACCATTGTCCACGTTGAGCGGCAGGCAGTTCTTGTGTGACTTTTACATACGACTCCGCCACCTGTCCAAACAGACCATACACTTTTTCAATCACAGAATTCTTGGTTAAAATCACTTCCGTATCCTGAACCAATGCCCATTCCTGTGGTGAAAGTGTTACTTTTGAGTTCTCCATTACCAGCCTATTATTCTGCACAAAGTGATAAAAAAACTTGATATTCTCATCATCAAGTCCTTTATCGGACCCTTCATAGCGGCCTTTTCTATTTCGGTCTTCGTGCTGACTATGCAATTTTTTTGGCTCTACATTGATGACCTGGTAGGAAAGGGCCTTGATTTCCCTACCATTATCAAACTGGTCGGTTTAGTGACTTTATTCTGGATTCCGACAGCATTGCCACTTTCGCTGCTGTTCTCATCTATCATGACTTTTGGTAACCTGGGCGAGACTTTCGAACTGATAGCCATCAAGTCTTCAGGTATACCGCTGCTGCGATTCATGCGGCCACTGCTCATTTTCGCCTTGCTGGTGACCGGACTTGCATTTTTATTTACCAACAACATCATTCCGGTAACCCAGAAAAAATTATCAGCACTGAAATATGATATCATTGTTGCCAAGCCTGCATTTGATATCAAGGAGGGTGTTTTTTATGATAAGATTGACGGCTATGTAATTAAACTGGGAAAGAAAGAAAAGAACGACAGTGTTATACACGATGTCGTGATTTTTGAAAGAGGCGGACCACTGCAGGATTTCATGATCGTAGCAAAAAGCGGTGTGATGCGTCTCACCAAGAATAAAAGAGACCTGGAGTTCATTTTGCAGGATGGATATCGTTTTGAAGAGACTGGCCCCAGAAATACCCGCAACACCCAATTCATTCAAATGGGGTTCAAAACCTACAAGAAGGTATTTGACCTCAAAAGTTTTCAGATGAGCAGAACCAGTGATAGTGCTTTCTACGATCCGAAAATGCTGAGCATACGACAACTGAATATCTCCATCGACTCACTTAACAAGATTGATTCCATATTCATCAGTCGATCGACCAATGAATATGGTCCTTACCTACCCTTCCTCCGCTATGCCAATACACCTTGGGCAAAATCGACCCTGCCCAACACCCGTAATGCCCGCAGTTTCGACGAAACGATTCCTGATACACTGAAGCAGACTGTATACAGTAATGCCATGGGTAATATCCGAAACATCCGGTCGAGCTCGGTCATGCTGGAATCGGAATTCAAAGAACGCACGGATGGGCTCAACGTTCACAAAATCGAATGGCACCGAAAATTCACGCTCTCCTTCGCTTGCCTCGTACTCTTCATGATTGGTGCACCACTGGGGTCTATCATCAGAAAGGGCGGATTGGGAATGCCATTGGTTGCTGCCATCAACTTCTTTGTGTTTTTCTACCTGCTGAACAACTTTGGTGAAAAATTGGTGAAATCGGGTGAGTGGGCGCCAATAAATGGTATGTGGTTATCGACAGCTATTCTGATACCTGTCGGTTTATTCCTCACTTACAAAGCCATGACCGATTCTCAACTATTTAACCAGGAATTCTACTACCGACAATTCACCCGCCTCCGTAGGTTTTGGCTAACTTTATACAGCAGAAACAACACCATTGAACATGAAAAATAAGATGCATCGGCGTACATTTATCAAAACCGGCACGCAGGCAGGTATTTCTGCAGGACTCATCGCCGCAGGCCTTCCTGCCTTGGGACAAGTGGCAGGATTGGCTATCGGACAAATTGGATATACCCAACAGCCACTGCCTTATGGTTATTCGTCCCTCGAGCCCGTCATTGACGGCACCACCATGAACATCCATTATACCAAACATGCTGCCGGGTACACGAAAAATTTATCAGACGCCTGTGCGGCAGAAAAAGTTGATACAACCACCACCTCGCTGGAGCAGTTACTGCGAAGTATTTCAAAGTATTCCACCAAAATGCGCAACAATGCCGGCGGCCATTTTAATCATGAATTTTTTTGGCAATGCATGCAGCCGGCTACCACTTCCGAACCGGGAGGATCACTCACGCAGGCCATTATTCAATCTTTCGGCTCTGTTGACACCATGAAAACACAATTCAGTGACGCAGCAAAAAACAGATTTGGCAGTGGCTGGGCCTGGCTGGTGATGACCCCCGATAGAAAATTAGCCATCGGCTCTTCTTCGAACCAAGATAACCCACTCATGGACATCAGCGATCTGAAAGGCAAACCGCTGCTGGGGCTCGATGTTTGGGAACACGCTTATTACCTCAACTATCAGAACAGACGTGCCGACTACATCGCTAATTGGTGGAAGTTGGTCAATTGGTCTTTCGTGCAACAAAATTTTGATCAAGCCTGATTCATCACTTTTAAAAAAAATACTGTGCAAGTAAATGTTTCCTGGGTGAATGCCCTTGCTTTCGACCTGACCTCACCTGATTCCACTCATACTGTTCGACTCGATGCTTCGAAAGAATCGGGTGGAACCGACACCGGTCTGAACCCTAAGAAACTGCTGTTGGGTTCACTCTGCGGCTGCAGTGGTATTGATGTGGTTGATATACTGAAAAAAATGAAGGTGTCTTTTCAGCGCATCGAGATCATCGCATCTGCAGAACAAACAGACGAAACACCCAAAACCTTCCGATTCATTCACATGATCTACAAAACAGATGCTGCTCCGGAAGATGCCGACAAGGTAGCGCGGGCCGTTTCGCTATCCCATGAAAAATATTGTGGCATATCCGTCATGCTGGCAAAACATTGTCCGATTACCTATGAAATTGCCGGGTTTTGATTTCGATCTAACGACTGACATAAATTCTTTCCCCTGAATAAGGCACAACAAAATCTTCGGCTGCAACAATACATCACTGCCGGCAGTATTATGTTGTTATTGGCTAAAATGTCAGCCTACCTATTTACCCATTCGCTGGCCATTCTTACCGACGCCCTGGAGAGCATTGTGAATGTGGTGGCAGGGTTTGTTGGTTTATACAGTTTATACGTAGCCGCGAAGCCCCGCGACCTCGATCATCCGTATGGCCATGGCAAAGCTGAATTTGTATCTGCTGCGGTAGAAGGCACCCTGATTGTTGCCGCCGGATTGCTGATCATCTATGAGACCATTACCGATTTCATTACACCGCGTACGCTTCACCAGCTCGATACCGGATGCTGGATCATTGCAGCTACTGCCCTGATCAATTATGCCGGCGGAACGATATGCCATCGGACGGGTAAAAAAAATAATTCCCTCGCGCTGATCGCTAGCGGAAAGCACCTACAGATGGACAGCTATTCCTCGCTGGCGATATTGGCGGGATTGATCATCATGCTCATTACCCGGCTCTGGTGGATCGACAAGGCCGTCGCCCTGATCATGAGTTTACTGATCATATACAATGGATACAGCATTATTCGCCGATCGCTGGCGGGCATCATGGATGAAGCCGACAAACAACTGCTGGAACGCTTCATCGGCATCCTAAATCAGTACCGGAAGCAGGAATGGATCGACCTGCATAACCTGCGAGTGATACAATATGGCGATCAATTACACATCGATTGCCACCTGACTTTACCCTGGTATCTGAATCTCCACGAAGCTCACCGGGAAATCGATGCATTATCGGAGCTGATCAGAAAGGAGGTGGGGAACAGCATCGAACTGTTTGTGCATACCGATGGTTGTATGCCCTTCAGCTGTACCGTTTGCGCCATAGACACCTGTCAGGTGCGGCAAGAACCCATGAAAAGAAGACCGGACTGGACACTCGATAATATCCTTTCGGATGAAAAGCACCGATTGTAAATCCATTAGTAACTTTGCATCCCGGCACGTGCCGGAAATATAGTACTCACCCTTACAATACGCACCACATGAACAGCTGGAAAGAATACCAAACCCTCCACCAGGAAAGATTTTTAGAAGAGTTGCTTGAATTGCTGCGCATACCCAGCGTAAGCGCCCGCACAGAAAATAAACCACACATGCAAATCTGCGCCGAATTGGTGCAAAAACGTTTAGTAGAGGCCGGTGCGACCAGAGCAGAGATTTTTCCGACACCAGGTCATCCCATTGTTTTCGCTGAAAAAATCATCGATCCTGCCAAGCCAACTGTATTGGTATATGGACATTATGATGTGCAGCCGGCAGATCCGCTTGAACTGTGGACTACCCCGCCCTTTGAACCTTCCATCCGCGATGGCAAAATTTTTGCTCGCGGTGCCTGCGATGATAAAGGGCAATTTTACATGCATGTAAAAGCCCTGGAAATCATGACTGCTACCGACACCCTCCCCGTCAACATTAAATTCCTGATCGAGGGTGAAGAGGAGGTGGGCTCGTCTCATCTGTCAGACTTCGTGAAAAATAATAAAGCGTTGCTGCAGGCCGATGTAATCTTAATCAGCGACACCTCGATGCTGAGCATGGAAACCCCTTCCATCGACGTTGGGGTGCGTGGTCTCAGCTACATTGAAGTAGAAGTAACCGGACCCAACCGCGATCTCCACAGTGGAGTGTATGGCGGCGCCGTAGCAAACCCCGCTACCCTGTTGGCAAAAATGATTGCGTCTTGCCACGACGAAAATAATCACATCACATTGCCCGGCTTTTATGATGAGGTGCTGGAAGCCAGCTCAGAAGAGCGAGCCAAAATGGCCGGTGCTCCTTTTGATGAAGCGGCCTACAAAAAAGACCTGGGCATACCTGCACTTTGGGGAGAGAAAGGATTTACCA